>Ga0126312_10002180_pt1 | contig 13062 bp, 14 predicted proteins | sample Plot104A_FD_92537 | JGI IMG/M metagenome (GOLD analysis project Ga0126312, IMG submission 92537) | Serpentine soil microbial communities from UC McLaughlin Reserve, CA, USA - Plot104A | ecosystem: Environmental > Terrestrial > Soil > Grasslands | place: USA: UC McLaughlin Reserve, Lake County...
AAGCTGCCGCCCGATCAGAAGAAGGCCATCCTCGCCAACGCGCGCTCGAACGAGCCAGACGTCAAGGGCATCGTCGGCAAGCTCGCGCAGGGGGCCGCCGACGCGGGCTTCGTCTACGTAACGGACGTCAACGCCACAAAGGGGAAGGTCAAGGCGATCAAGCTGCCTAAGCAGCTCGAGCCGCAGGTGACTTACGGGGCGGGCGTCGTCAGCAAGGCCGCCCAGCCTGGCTTGGCGAAGAAGTTCGTCGACGGGCTCACGCAGGGCGACTGCGCGGACGCGCTGCGCAAGGCGGGGTTCGGCCCGGTTCCGTGAGAAGGCCCCGCTGGTTCGGAGTCGTCCTCGCGGTGAGCCTCGCGATCGCTCTGACCTTCCTGACGGTCCCGGTCGTCGGGATCTTCGTAGGCTCGAGCCCCGCCGATCTGATCTCGAGCCTGGGTGAGCGGGGGTCGCTCGACGCGCTCTGGCTCAGCCTGCGCACCACCACGATCTCGATCGCGATCATCCTGATCGTGGGTACGCCGGCGGCGTACCTGCTTGCCTCGAGATCGTTCCGTGGCAAAGCGCTTGTGGTCACGCTGATCGAGCTCCCGCTGGTGCTGCCTCCCGCGGTGGCCGGCATCGCGCTGCTGGCGGCGGTCGGCCCGGCGGGAATCCTCGGGGGGGCGGTGGAGGCCGCGGGGATCGAGCTCTCGCTCACGACCGCCGGCGTGGTCGTGGCCCTCACGTTCGTGAGCTCCCCGTTCTACGTCCGCCAGGCGATGGCCGCGTTCGCCGCCGTCGATCGGTCGCTCCTGGACGCCTCCCGCACCCTCGGCGCCTCCGAGGCGCGCGGCTTCCTGCGGGTGATGATCCCGGTGGCGCTGCCGGGCCTCGCCTCGGGAATGGCGCTGGCTCTCGGCCGCGCCCTGGGGGAGTTCGGAGCGACGCTGATGTTCGCCGGATCGTTCCAAGGAGTCACCCAGACCGTGCCGCTCGCGATCTACGACCGCTTCTCGACCGATTTCGACTCGGCGCTGGCCCTGTCGGCCGTGCTCGTCGCGCTATCGGCCGCGATTCTGCTGGCAGTCAAGTTCGTCCATGGCGGCGCCGCGCTGGGTGGCTGGCAGGCGGAGTAGGATCGCCCGTGCTGAGCGTCGAGGCCCGCGCGACAGTCGGAGCGCTTAGGCTCGATGTCGCGGTGGCGGTCGACCCGGGCGAGTGCCTCGCTCTCGCCGGCCCCTCGGGAGCCGGCAAGACGAGCGTCCTGAGGGTGGCCGCCGGGCTGCTGCGCCCGGCACAGGGCCTGGTGGAGGCGAACGGCGAGACCTGGCTCGACACCGAGGGCGGGATCGAAGTGCCGGCCGAGCGGCGCCGCTGCGGCTACGTCTTTCAGGACTACGCGCTCTTCCCGCACCTGACCGCCTGGCAGAACGTGGCCTACCCGCTGCGCCGGCTCGGGCGGCGGGAGCGGCGCGCGCGGGCGGTTGGGCTGCTCGAACGGCTCGGGCTCGGTGAGCGTGCCGACGCGCGCCCAGGCAGCCTCAGCGGCGGCGAGCGCCAGCGCGTGGCATTGGCTCGGGCGCTCGCCCGTAGGCCCGAGGTGCTGCTACTCGACGAGCCGCTGTCCGCGCTCGACGCCCGCACCCGCGCCGGGGCGACCCGAGAGCTCGCCGAGGTGCTGCGTGCCACCGAGGCGCCGGCCTTGCTCGTGACACACGACTTCACCGAGGCGGCCCAGCTCGGCGACCGAGTGGGGATCATCGACGCCGGCCGCATCGTGCAGCAGGGCACGCCGAGCGAGCTCGCCGCCACCCCGCGCTCGGCCTTCGTCGCCGACTTCACGGGAGCGGTGGTGCTGACCGGCACCGCCCGGACCAGAGCGGACGGGCTCACCCACGTCGAGCTCGACGGGGGCGGGGAGGTCGTGAGCGCGGATGTCGCGGAAGGCGCGGTCGCGCTGAGCGTCTACCCGTGGGAGATAGCCATCGAGCCGGCGAGCGAGCGGCACCACGGCTCCGCTCAGAACCGTCTGTCCGTCGAGGTGCTCTCAATGACCACGATCGGGAACCGCGTGCGGCTGGGCCTGGCGGGCTCCCAGCCCCTCGCCGCCGAGGTCACACAGGCCGCCGTGGACCAGCTGGGTCTGCGAACCGGCGCTATGGTCACCGCCTCCTGGAAGGCGGCCGCGACGCGTCTCGTCACCACGACGGCAGGAGGAACGACCCGATGAAGATCAGCGCACGCAACCAACTCGAGGGCACCGTCCAAAGCATCCGTCGCGGCGAGGCGATCGCCAACGTCGAGCTCGACGTGGCGGGGCAGCGGCTCGTCGCCTCGATCACGGTCGAGGCGGTGGAGGAGCTCGGGCTCGCCGAGGGAAGCAAGGCGACCGCCCTCATCAAGGCTTCCGACGTGATCCTCGCCACCGGCTGACTCGAGGCGTCAGCCGGACCTGGGTACGCCGCACGCATCAATCGACGTAGTCGATCCTATGCCCAGGGGTTATCGGGCGCGAAGCGGTCCATTTCGCCTCTCCCCATTCGTCTCGTAGGTGACTGCCGAAACCTCGCCCGTGTGACGGGCACAGGCACCCGAAAGGAGACGGATGATGGAAGCGCGCAGAAAGATCGCGGTAGCGGGAGCGACCGGGAGGGTCGGGCGTCATGCCGTCGATGTGCTCGAGGCCGGCGGACACGACGTCGTGGCGATGTCGCGTTCTCGGGGCGTGGACGTGGTCACGGGGGACGGTCTGGCGAAAGCCCTGGCCGGCGTGGAGTGCGTCATCGACGTGGCCAGCGGTCCGTCGCCCGACCAGAAGGCCGCCACAGAGTTCTTCACCGCTGCGGCCCGGAACCTGCAGGAGGTCGGTGAGCGGGCCGGCGTGCAGCGGATGCTCGTGCTGTCGATCATCGGGTGCGACCGGTTCGCCGCGGGCTATAACGCGGCGAAGGTCGCCCACGAGCAGGCCATGCTGTCGGGCTCGATCCCGGTAGCTGTGCTGCGCGCGGCGCAGTTCCACGAGTTCGTCCCGCAGCTCGTGGACTGGGGTAGGCAGGACGGGTTGAGCTACGTGCCCAAGATGCGCACGCAGCTGGTCGCCGCCAGGACCGTGGCCGAGGCGCTCGCCGACCTGGCCACCGGGGCCGAATCGGCGCCCGCACCGGGATCCTCCGGGACAGCGATCCCGGAGATCGCCGGTCCGCGGGAGGAAAACCTCGTCGACATGGCGAAGCTGCTCGCGGCCCGGCGCGGTGACCCGGTGAGGATCGAGGGCGTGAGTGATCCGACCGACCCGGACCGCGAGCTCTATGAGTCGGATGGCCTGCTGCCCGGCCCGGACGCCACGCTCGCCGGCCCGACGTTCGAGGAGTGGCTCGACTACACGACCTGACTGGCCGGAGCAGCCTGGCCCGTGCAGCGTCGTCGCGGCGCGCCGACGGCGGCGCACGAGCTCCGGCGCTTCTCGCTCCCGGATTCGGCTGGTAGTACTTGACCCCATGCCGGTCGCCACTCCCGAGCAGTACCTGGCCATGCTCGACGCGGCCTCCGAGCAGGGCTACGCATACGCGGCCGTCAACGTCACCTCGTCGCAGACCGTGAACGCTGCCCTGCGCGGCTTCGCCGAGGCCGGAGCGGACGGGATACTCCAGATCACCACCGGCGGGGCCTCGTACCTCTCGGCCGGCGACGAGGCGGCGGGTGCGCGGGCGCTGGTCGCCTTCACCAGAGAGGTCGCGGGAAGCCACCCGGTGCTGGCTGCCCTCCATACAGACCACTGTCCGCGACCACCTCGACGGCTTCCTCCAGCCGCTGCTCGAGGAGTCGGTGGCACGCCGGGGGCGCGGCGAGCAGCCGCTCTTCAACTCCCACATGTTCGACGGCTCGACGCTGCCGCTCGAGGAGAACCTCCGGATCTCACGCGACCTCCTCGGTCGCTGCGCACGGGCGGACGTCGTGCTCGAGGTGGAGTGCGGCGTCGTCGGTGGCGAGGAGGACGGCGTCAGCGGGCAGGGCGCAAGCCAGGACCGGCTTTACACGACGCCCGAGGACCTGCTGAGGGTTGCGGAGGCGCTCGGCACAGGCGAGCGGGGACGGTACCTCGTCGCCGCCACCTTCGGGAACGTGCACGGCGTCTACGCCCCCGGTCACGTTCGGCTACGTCCGGAGATCCTCGGCGAGGGGCAGGAGGCTCTCGCCCGCCGCCACCCCGGCGCGCGCTTCCAGTACGTCTTCCACGGAAGCAGTGGCTCGAGTCAGGTGCAGATCCGGGAGGCCGTTCAGGAAGGTGTCGTCAAGCTCAACCTCGACACGGACGCGCAGTACGCGTTCACGCGGGCGATCGCCGACCACGTGCTCGCCAACCGAGAGAGCGTGCTCAGCATCGAGGGGGGCAAGCGCGCCTACGACCCGCGCTCGTGGGGGCGCGAGGCCGAGCAGGCGATGGCCGCGCGGGTCGCCGAGGCATGCCGGCAACTCGGCTCGGCGGGCCGCTCGCTCGTGGGCTAAGCCCGTTGCGGAGGGCCAGGCGCTAGGTCAATTCGCCGATGGACTGCTGGTAAAGCTGGATCTGCGGGCCCAGCCCATCGCCGAGAATGGCTCGCACCACCCCGAGGCTCTCGACGATCAGCCCCGCTCTCGTTGTCATGCGGAGGAACTCATCGTCGCCGCCGACCTGGTTCAGTTGGTCATGGCTGCCCCGTAACAGGGCGAAGCCCCCGAGGTCGCCGCCGTGCGGGTACAGGAGTACCACCTCGAAGCTCTCGATTCGGCCCTCTTGCTGCAGGCGGCCCCAGTACTCGACGCTCTCGTTGAAGACCTCGAGTCCTTTGGCCTCCCGGCCTCGCACGGGTGCACCCCATCCGATGAAGAGTGCGGCTTCTGCCATCGCGACCTCCTGGAACGCTTTCCCGCCGAACCTAGCTCACGCTGGGGCGCGGGTCCAGGGTGCTACCTGAAGGAGGGGCCGTTTATCCGCACGCGTCACCCATCGAGCGCGGCGGGCGGGGGACTTCAGGAACTGCGAGCAGGCGAGGTCCGCGGACCACTGTTCGTACTGCTCGGGCGTTCAGCCGCGCTCGGTGACAAGCAGCTGCCAGAGGTTGGGGTGGTTGAGTGTCCAGAGGATGTCGGTGGCCTGCTCCACATCGAGGCCGGCCTGAGCACACCCTTGTCGTTCAAGCTCTCGGCGATCACGCGCTGGTTGGCGCGGTACTCGGTTCCGATCCGGCTCCAGAGCGCCTCGATGTCGGGGTCGAGGGAGCGGCGCTGCAGGCCCTTTGCGCCCGCGCGCGGGACGCGATCAGGGCCTACGAGACGCCTAACGGGCTGGAGCTCCCGGGAGTGACGCTGCTCGCCGCCGGACGCCGCGCCTGAGGTCGCTGAGTCTGCGCGACCCGCTCAACCGGGCGATTGCCCTTCTTCAAGACGCGCGAGCCTTACCCATACATCCCTTCGAACAGGTCCGCATAGCGCTCGTTGACGACGTTGCGCTTGAGCTTGAGCGTGGGGGTGAGCTCGCCCTCCTCCTGCGAGAGGTCGTGGTCGAGCAGCGCGAACTTCTTGATCTGCTCGACCTTGGCGTACTTCGCGTTGGCGCGGTCGAGATCTCGCTGAATCAGCTCGCGGACCTCGTCCCGCCGGACCAGCGACCGCACGTCCTCCGGCATGCCGTGCTCCTTCGCCCACGGAGCGATCTCCTCCGGGTCCAGCGTGATCAGCGCCACCGGGTAGGGGCGGCGGTCGCCGTACATGACCGCCTGCGAGATCCAGCGCGATTGCTTCAGGTCGTTCTCGAGGTTGGACGGAGTGAGGTTCTTGCCGCCGGCGGTGATGATGATGTCCTTCTTGCGGCCGGTTATCGAGAGGAAGCCGTCCTCGTCGAGCGGGCCGAGATCGCCGGTGCGAAGCCAGCCGTCCTCGGTGAGCGTCTCGCGGGTGGCCTCCGGGTTTCGCCAGTACTCGCGGAAGACGTTCGGGCCCTTCATAAGGATCTCGCCGTCCTCGTCGACCTTCAGCTCAACGCCGGGCATGGGGCGGCCGACGGTGCCGAAGCGGAGGTGTTCGAGGGTGTTCACGCAGCCGACGCCAGTCGTCTCGGTCATTCCCCAACCCTCGAGCACCGGGATACCGCATGCATAGAAGAACTCGAGGATCTCCGCCGAGATCGGCGCCGCGCCCGAGACGGCCTGCCGCACCTTGCCGCCGAACAGCGTCCGGACGTGTCCGTAGAGCGCCTTCTCCGCCTCTTCGAAGGGCGCCCGCAGGGCCGCGGGCACCTCTTCGCCGCGCTGCTCCAGCCGCCGGACCTGGACTCCCACCTCGACCGCCTGACGAAGCTGCCGCTCGTCCCCGGCTGCGGCGGTCGCTTGCGCGTAGATCTTCTCGAAGATGCGGGGTACCGACGGGAAGTAGGTCGGCTTATTCTCCTGCAGCTCGCCGACGATCTGCTTCGGATTTCCCCCGAAGTAGATGATGGAGCTCCCTACGTCGAACGTGGCGAGCTGGACCGTAAGGGCGAAGGCGTGCGCGAGCGGCAGATAGAGGTAGCTCACGTCCTCCTCGGTGACGAACCCGATCTCCTCGACCATCACGCCGACCGAGGCGCAGTTGGCGTGGGTCAGCACCACGCCCTTGGGCGGGCCGGTCGTCCCCGACGTGTAGATAATGGTGTACGGGTCGCCCGGGGAGACCTCGTCGCAGCGCCGGTCGAGCTCGGAGCGGTCCGAGCCGCGGCCCCGTTCGCGCAGATCCTCGAGCGTCATCGCATCATCACCGCTCTCCCGCTCGATCAGGATCAGCTGCTCGAGGCGCTTGAGGCCGTCGCGCACCTGCCTGATCTTGGCGGCCTGCTCGGCGTCCTCGCAGATCACCATGCGGGCCTCGGCGTTGCCGGCCACCCACTCGCACTCCTCGGGCGAGTTGGTGGGGTAGATCGGTACGACCACTCCGCCGGCCCGTGAGATCGCGAGGCTCGCGAAAGTCCACTCCGGACGGGTGTTCGCCAGAATGCACACTCGATCGGCGGGCTCGAGCCCAAGTGCCACGAGCCCGAGTGCGAGCTCGTCCGCGAGCTCGCCGACCTCGGCAAACGTCCGCTCACGCCACTCGCCGTCCTGCCGGTGTCGCATCGCGACCCGATCCGGGTAGCGTTCCGCCGCGCGTGCCGCCGCCCGGGCGACCGTCCTGCCCGTCGCCTTGGTTGCCTCTGTTGCCATCGCTCGTACCTCCTCCGTGCTCCACGTCGTGGGACCACCCTGGATCATCGTGCCCAGGATGTTCGCGGGCAACCCCCGTGCGGAACCGCGCTGATGGCCCCCAGCCGCCACAGCGCGGTCCGGCAGCAGCGAGCCCGAAGGCGATACCGTCGGCACGTGGCCCCGCGTGAGGCACCGCCCGCGGCGCCCGAGCCGCTTAGACCCGAGGACCTCGCGATGCTTCGGATGGAATCCGGGACCGTGGCTGGCCATACCCTGAAGGTCGCGATTCTCGACCCGCCGCGGGGGGAGCGGAGGCCGGACGTGGAGCGCCTGCGCGCACGCATCGCGGCGCGACTCGAACGCTCGCCCCGGCTCCGTCGCAGGCTGCAGATGCGCTCCAAGCGCCGTGCCGTCTGGGTCGACGATCCGACCTTCGACGTGCGCGAACACGTGCGCCGCGTCGCCGTCTCAGGGCCCGTGTCAGAGGACGACCTCCGGCGGTTCTGCGTGCGCATGATGGAGGAGCGGCTCGATCGCTCGCGTCCGCTCTGGACGATGGACCTTCTCGATCCTCTCGAAGCCGGGGGCGTCGCCCTCGTCTGGAGGCTTCACCACAGCATGGCTGATGGGGCAATCGCCATGCGTCTTGCCGATGAGGTGCTCTGGGATGCGCCCAACGGCGCCGCGCACGCGAAAGAGGACGCCGACCACGTAGGGCCGCTCGCGGACCTCCGCGAGGCGCTCAGCGCCCGCCGGCCGGGACGCCTGCCAGGCGCCCTCAGACGGGAGCTCCACAGGACCCGGGGTCCCGCGCCATTGAGCGGCGTCGTGGGCGCCCGCCGGGCGGTGGCGTTCGCTTCGATACCGCTCGGCGCCCTCAGGCGCACCGCGAAGACGCTCGTGCCCGGGGCTACCGTGAACGACGTCGTCCTGGCGCTTGTTGCCGGCGGGCTGCGGATTTGGGCGGAGACCCGCGGCGACCCGCTCGCGAGCTTGCAAGTGAAGATCCCGGTGAGCCTCCACCACCGCGCTGAGAGCCCCGAGGTGGCCAACCGCGACTCCTTCTTCTGCGTGGCGCTGCCGCTGGCGGAGCCGGACCCCGTCGAGCGGCTGCGCCGCATCAAGGAGGAGACCGCGCTGCGCAAAAGGGCGGGCGACGCGCTGGTGCTCGACACACTGCTGCGAGACGTCGCTCGCTTGGCCCCGCCGCTGCGGCACCTGCTCGATCGGCTCACGGTCCACCCTCGGGCGTTCGCGCTCAACATCTCGAATGTGGTCGGCCCGGCTGAGAGGCCGTCCGTGCTGGGCGCGCCCGTGCACGCCCTCCACTCGATTGCGGACATCGACCAGCGGCATGGGCTGCGGGTGGCTGTCATCTCGATGGCTGACGAGCTTCACGTCGGCCTCTGTGCGGAGCCGGCGATCGTGGGCGATCTCGACCCGCTGCTCGACGGGATGCTGACCGAGGCCGCTTCACTCGCACACCGCTCGGGTGCCGGGGCATCCTAGTTCCGCTCCGACACCTCCGTTTCGAGGGACCGTTGGCAGCGGCGGCCGCTCCTCCGTGCCGAGCTGACAGGACGGTTCGGCCCGGTTGGGCCCGGCCTGCTTGAAGGGGCTCCCGGCCCCACAACCCAGGACGCTATCCCCCGCGGCCGCTACTCCGTGCCGAGCTGCGGCTTCGGTCCCGCGCGGAAGAACATCCGCTAGGCGTAGACGAAGTAGACGCCCGCGAGGAGCATCCCCAGCGGCCACCAGACGAGCGCCGCCTTGAGCGTCTGGGAACCGGCGGCGGCATTGTCGACGGTCAGGCTGTGGGGGTTGCCCTCGCGTGCGGGAAGCAGATTGGGATAGAGGCCGGCGGCCATCGTGGTGAGCAGGCCGACGATGAAGAGGCAGGACGCCAAGAATCCGCGAGCCCACTCCTGGGCCCGCTGGAAGGCGAACATGGCGACCAGGGCGCCCACGGCCAGCGCCGGGAAGACGAGGCGCCACGGGTGGTCCACCAGGTTGGTGAGCATCTCGTCCCGAACCGCGTAGGTCGGGCCGATCGTTGCCACGAGGAGGACGGCCTCGGCGATCCACAGGCGCCGGGCCCAAAGCCGCGCGCGCTCCGCGAGCTCGCCGGTGCCGCGGAAGGCGAGGAAGCTCGCGCCCTGCGCGGCCAGCACCACCAGGCCGAAGACGCCCACGAGCAGCGCATACAAGTTGAGGATGTTGAAGAGCGGCAGGGAGAAGTAGCCGTCCGAGCCGAGCGGCACCCCGCGGACGACGTTGCCGAGCGCGACTCCGAACACAAGTGCCAACGCGGCGGAGGAGAGGAAGAAGACCGCGTCGCAGGCGCCACGCCAGAGAGGGTTGTCGATCTGATGCCGCAGCTCGAGGCTGAGGCCCCTTCCCACCAAGACCCACAGCACGATGATCAGCCCGAAGTAGAGGCCGCTGAAGGCGCCGGCGTAGGCCTTGGGGAAGGCCATGAAGAGCACCCCGCCGCTGGCCAGCAGCCAGACCTCGTTGCCGTTCCACACCGGTCCGATGGCGGCTGTGGCCTCCTCGCGCTGCTCCTCGGTCTTGCCGAGCGTGAAATGCAGGGAGCCGACGCCGAGGTCGAACCCGTCGAGGACGACGTACATCGTCACCATCACGGCGAGGAAGCAGAACCAGGCGCTCTCCACTCAGGCCTCCCTGCCGGCCGCCGCCTGGGTGGACGTCGTCGGCAGCTCGACGTCCTCGGGCCCGCGGGCGACGATTCGCACGATCAGCATGAGGAAGAGGATCCCCACAAACAGGTAGAGGCCGGCAAAGCCCAGCAGGGTGAAGAGGCCGGTGCCGGCCGACACCGAATCCGCGGGTGAGGCGGCGTCCTTGGTACGCATGAGGCCGTAGATCACCCACGGCTGGCGGCCCGCCTCGGCCGTTGTCCACCCGGCGATGTTCGCGATGTAGGTGAAGGGGAAGGCGAGCATCAGTGCCCACAGCATGGGTTTCGAGCTGAAGAGCCTCCCGCGCCACAGCAGAAGGACCGCTAGTGCCGCTATCAGCAGCAGGATCGTCCCGAGGCCGACCATGATGTGGTAGGCGTAGTAGACGAGCGGGACGGAGTCGGGCCAGCGCTCTTCCGGGATCTGGTTGAGACCGGTGGTCTTCGCGTTCCAGCGGCGGGAGGTGAGGAACGACAAGAGTTTCGGCATCTCGATCGTCGAATCGAGCTTGCGCGCCTGCGTGTCGGGGTTGCCGATGATCACGAGCGGTGCGCCTTCCTCGGTCTGAAGAGGCCCTCCATCGCCGCGAACTTCGACGACTGGTAGCGCGCGGTGTTGCGCGCGGCGCGGTCACCCGTCGGGAAGATCTGGAAAGCGCAGAAGATCAGGGCGCCGACCACCCCGACTTTGACGCTGATACGGGCGAAGCGCTCGTGCTTGCCGGAGAGGAGGAAGAAAGCGCCCATGGCGGCGAGGACGAAGGCGCCCGTGATTGCCGCCCCGCTCATGTTGTGCAGGTATTGCCAGCTCACCCAGGCGTTGGTGAGCAATCCCCAGAACGAGTCGAGCTGGGCGCTCTCGCCTGCCCCCGAGTCGGCCACCGGGTGCTGCATCCACGCGTTCGTGGCAATGATGAAGAAGCCCGAGAGCCAGGATCCCAGGAAGATGAAGATCGCCGAGATGTAGTGGATCCGCGGGCTGACGCGTTCTCGCCCGGCGAGGAAGTTGCCGAGGAACACCGACTCGGCAAAGAAGGCGAACACCCCCTCCATCGCCAGCGTGGTACCGATCACCCCGCCCGCGTAGTTCGAGAACTTCGCCCAGTTGGTCCCGAACTGGAACTCGTCCGGTGACCACGCCTACCGCGAAGTTGACCGCGAAGATCTTGCCCAGAAGCGCGACGCCGACTCGTAGTCCTCGCGCTCCTCCTGGGTCTTCCGCAGCAACGGGAAGCGGTGGCCCTCGCGCCCGAACTAGGAGACCGTCTTGAGCCACGCGATGAACAGCGCGAGGCCCATCGTGAGGATCGGGAAGAGGTAGTGGAAAGTGACCGTCAGCGTGAACTGCAGCCGGTCGATCAGTACTGGATCGCTCACGCGTCGCGGAAGCTACCGCCCCCCGCGGCTGACAGACCGCCGGACGGCCCCAGGGGCGCGGACCTGGCGTCGCCGGCTCACCTCGCCAGGGGGCGCTAGCGGGTGGGCCAGGCGGCGGGCGGCCGGCGGCTCGCTCCGCGGAGGCCGCTCAGCTGATCGATGCCGAGCGCAGGATCGAGTCGAGCAGGCCGGGGAAGCGTGCGTCGAGGTCGTCCCGGCGCAGCGTGTTGAGGCGCGCCGTTCCCTCCTGACGCTGGTGGATGACGCCGGCGTCTCGAAGGACCTTGAAGTGGTGCGTGCAGGTCGACTTGGTCACCGGCACCTCGATGCTCCCACAGGGCTGCTCGGATTCACCGGCAAGCGCGGCGACGATCTTGAGACGCACGGGGTCGCTGAGCGCATGGAGGACTGCGCCGAGCTCGATCTCGGCGCGTCGGGGGTGTCCGATCTCTTCAGCAGTTCCCGTCCGCATCGCTTGTACGACGCTTATCGTACTTTGCTACGGTACGACAAGCATCGTACAAGTCGGCCAAGAGGAGCCAAATGAACGATGATGGACGAACCCCGGTGACCATTCCGGCTCGCGCCCGCCGACAGGCCGCCGGCCTCGTCGCCCAGTACATACACGAGCTCTCCGAACGGCACGCCGATGCCCGACACGCCGGGACGGCAGATCCCGGAGACCGCCCGGGCGGGAGCGGCCCCGACGAGGGCACCGAGTCTCCCGGGAGCTGACGTGCGCATCGGAATCTGGCAGCGAAGGGATCGGAGCGACGGTGGGGAGGCTCGGATGATCGACGAGCCAGGTTGAGCCGGCGTTCTCCGAGGCGGCATAGGCCGCGCCCAGACCGGTGTTCTGGCTATTGCTACCGTGGGGCACCTGGTGTCCAGCCACGTGGCTGGACGAAGCAGTGCGAGCGCTCGCAGTTGCTGCTCATGGGCACCTCCGCGTACGCAGCACATCGACGTTGGAGGATCCGTGCCTACAGGAACCGTGAAGTGGTTCAGCGACGACAAGGGCTTCGGCTTCGTGACGCCCGACGAGCCAGGTAAGGACCTCTTCGTGCATCACTCCGAGATCGAAGCGGAGGGTTTCCGCTCGCTCGCCGAGGGTGCGCGCGTGGAGTACACCGAGCAGCAGGACGTCAAGGGCCCGAAGGCCGTTAACGTCCGCCAGATCTAGCGTTGGCGACCACTCGGCTCCTCCTTGCCACGGGCGAACGGCTCGAGATCGAAGGGTCGAGTCGTGACATCGACAAGAGCCTGCAGAACGCGGCTCGCAGCAGCCCGGGCACCCTCGCCTGGATGCACGACAAGGGCACCGACGAGGAGATCGCGGTCAACCCGGCGCATGTCGTCACTCTCAGGCCGGGCGACGATTAGCCGGGGCTGCTGCAAGCACCTGGTACACCGATGTGAAACCGGTCAGGAAGCCGTTGCGGGCGGCCCGGAGGTAGAGCCGCCACACGCGGGCGCGCTCCGCGCCGGCCAGGCGAAGGGCAGCCTCTAGCCGCGCGTCGAGCCGATCGATCCAGTGGCTCAAGGTGATGGCGTAGTCCTCGCGCAACCCCTCGACGAGAAGCGTCTCGAGGCCGGCGCGCTCGATCGCGCCTAGCACGCGGGAGACGTGCAGCGGGGCGGCGTCGGGGAACACGTAGCGCTCCGAGAAGGGGCCGGCCTCGGGCTCCCCGTGCCGCAGGCGTGCGATGCCGTGGTTGAGCAGCCGCCCGCCCGGCTCGAGGAGGTTCGCAAGCGCGCGCGCGTACCCGTCGATGTTGACGCTGCCGACGTGCTCGACCATGCCGA
>Ga0126312_10002181_pt1 | contig 13058 bp, 9 predicted proteins | sample Plot104A_FD_92537 | JGI IMG/M metagenome (GOLD analysis project Ga0126312, IMG submission 92537) | Serpentine soil microbial communities from UC McLaughlin Reserve, CA, USA - Plot104A | ecosystem: Environmental > Terrestrial > Soil > Grasslands | place: USA: UC McLaughlin Reserve, Lake County...
ACCGTCACCGCCAGCACCGACGCGCTCCTCGACGGCGTCGAGCACGTCGTCCGGGACGTGATGCGCGAGGCGGGCGAGCCAGAGGCGATCGGCGTCGGCGTCCCGTCGCAGATCGACTTCGCCACCGGGACCGTCGAGACCAGCGTGAACATCCCGCTCGCGGGCACCCCGCTGCGCGAGGAGCTCGGCCGCCGCTTCGGCGTGCCGGTGTTCGTCGACAACGACGCCAACTGCGCAGCGCTCGCCGAGGCCCATATCGTCGGCGAGACACACCTCGTGATGCTCACGCTCGGCACCGGCGTGGGCGGCGGCGTCGTGATCGACGGCCTGACCTTCCGCGGCGCCCACGGGCTTGGCGCCGAGCTCGGCCACATCGCCATCAACCCGGACGGCCCTGCGTGCCCGGGCAACTGCCCGAACCACGGCTGCCTCGAGTCCTATTGCTCCGGCCAGGCGCTCGAGCGCGATGCCACGGACCTCGCCAGAGACAAGCCCGAGAGCGATTTCGCGACTCGGGTCGGCCCAGACGGCAAGGTTTCCGGTCGGGAGCTCGTTGCCGCGGCCGAGGAGGGCGACCCCGAGGCGCTGCTCCTGATGGACAACTTCGCGCGCATGCTCGGAGTCGGCATCGCGAACTACGTGAACGTGTTCGAGCCCAAGCGGCTCGCGATCGGCGGCGGCCTCTCGCGCGCGTCGCACCTCTTCCTCGACCGCGCTGCCCAGGAAGCGGGGGCGCGCGCGCTCCCCGCCCTCTGGAAGCGCGTATCCGTCGTCCTCGCCGAGGGCGGCGCGGACGCCGGCGTGATCGGCGCCGCGCTGCTCGGCGCGCTTGAGCTTGCGTGCGAGCGTGATACTGATCAGTCCAAGGCCACGACCAGAGAAGGAACGGAATGACGACCAGCACGGACGGGACCGTCGAGCTCGCGATCAACACGATCCGCACGCTGTCGATGGACGCGGTCGAGAAGGCGAAGTCCGGCCATCCCGGAACGCCGATGGCGCTCGCCCCGCTCGCGTTCACGCTCTACACGCGGGTCATGAGGCACAGCCCCGACCACCCGGACTGGTTCAACCGCGACCGCTTCATCCTCTCTGCCGGGCACGCCTCGATGCTCCTCTACTCGACGCTCTACCTGTCCGGGTATGGCATCGCGCTCGACGACATCAAGAACTTCCGCCAGCTCGGGAGCCCGACGGCCGGCCACCCCGAGTACCGCGACGCGCCGGGCATCGAGGCGACGACCGGCCCGCTCGGTCAGGGCATCGCGATGTCGGTGGGCGTGGCACTCGCCGAACGGATGCTGGCCGCGCGCTTCAACACCGGCGAGCACGAGCTGATCGACCACCACACCTTCGTGATCGCGAGCGACGGCGACATCCAGGAGGGAGTGGGCTCGGAGTCCTCGTCCCTCGCTGGGCACCTCGGCCTCGGCAGGCTGATCGTCTTCTACGACAACAACCACATCCAGCTGTCAGGCCCGACGGACAGGGCGTTCAGCGAGGACGTCGGCAAGCGCTACGAGGCCTACGGATGGCACGTGCAGGACGTGGGCGAGGACCTCTCGGTGGAGACGCTCGAGCGCGCGACCGAGGAGGCGAAGGCCGTCGACGACCGGCCCTCGCTCGTCATCGTGCGCTCGCACATCGGCTACGGCGCCCCGAACAAGCAGGACACCTACCAGGCTCACGGCTCGCCGCTCGGCGAGGACGAGGTCAAGGCCACGAAGGAGGTCTACGGCTGGCCGGAGGACAAGACCTTCTACGTGCCCGACGAGGCGCGCGAGCCGTTCAAGGAGGCAGCCGAGCGAGGGCGGCAGCTCGTGGAGGAATGGGAGCAGCGCCTGTCGGCCTTCCGCGACGCCGACCCGGACGCCGCCGCGCAGCTCGACCTGATCAGGCAGGGCAGGCTCCCGGACGGCTGGGAGTCGGAGGTGCCGCGCTTCGACCCCGACGACGGGAACATCGCGACTCGCAAGGCCTCTCAGCAGGTGATCCAGTGGGCGGCCGCGCAGGTTCCCCATCTGATCAGCGGCTCGGCCGACCTCGAGCCGTCGACGCTGACCGAGATCGACGACGGCGGCTCTGTCGAGCGCGGCGACTACAGCGGCCGCAACGTGCACTACGGCGTCCGCGAGCACGGCATGGGCGCGATCGTGAACGGCCTCGTCCTGCACGGCCTGCGGGCGTTCGGGTCGACCTTCTTCAACTTCCTCGACTACATGAAGCCCGCGGTGCGGATCGCGTCCCTGATGGAGGTCCCGACCATCCACGTGTTCACCCACGACTCGATCGGCCTCGGCGAGGACGGCCCAACGCACCAGCCCGTGGAGCAGCTCGCAACGCTGCGGGCGCAGCCGAACATCTACGCCGTGCGCCCGGGTGACGCGAACGAGACGGCCCTCGCCTGGCGCTTCGCGCTCGAGCAGAGCGAGACGCCGACCGTTCTCGTCCTCACGCGCCAGGGCCTGCCCATCGTGGATCCGGACGACGTCCCGGACGACGCGATCGACCGCGGCGCCTATGTAATCCGCGACACGCCGAACGACGACATCGACCTGATCCTGATCGCCACCGGCTCGGAGGTGCACATCTGCGTCGGCGCCGCGGAGCTGCTCGAGGAGGACGGCATCGCCACGCGCGTGGTGTCCGCGCCCTGCCTCGACCGCTTCGCCGAGCAGGATCAGGACTACCGCGACAGCGTGCTTCCGAGGGAGGTACGCGCGCGGGTGTCGGTCGAGGCGGCGTCGCCACTTGGCTGGAGCACCTGGATTGGGGAGGATGGAGAGGCGATCGGCATGACCACCTTCGGTGCCTCGGCCCCCCAGCCCGCCCTCTACGAGCACTTCGGCTTCACGCCGGAGAAGGTCGCCGAGCGCGCGCGAGCCGTGGTCGAGCGCGTGTCCGCCCGCACCTGAAAGGAGTCCAGGGATGAGCCTCGGAGCAGACGGAAGTGCATCGCGGCGCACCGGGCACGGCCCGGCGCTTGCGCAGAACGAGAGGCTCGCGGCGCTGACCGCGGCCGGGACGAGCGTGTGGCTGGACCAGATCCGCCGCAGCCTGATTACGTCCGGCGAGATCGAGCGCCTCGAGCGCGAGCTGTCGCTGCGCGGGGTCACCTCGAACCCCGCCATCTTCGAGAAGGCGATCCTTGGGTCGACCGACTACGACGAGCAGATAGCCGAGCTCGCCGAGAAGGGCATGGACGCGCGGGAGATCTACGACGAGGTCGCAATCCTCGACGTCCAGCTGGCCTGCGACGTCCTGCACGGCGTATGGGAGGAGGCCGACGGCGCCGACGGCTTCGTGTCGCTCGAGGTCGAGCCCGGCTTCGCGCACGACACCGAGGCCACCGTCCAGCAGGCGCGCGAGTACTGGGAGCGGGTCGACCGGCCGAACCTCATGATCAAGATCCCGGGCACCGAGGCCGGCGTGCCCGCGATCGAGGAGACGATCGCCGCCGGCATCAATGTCAATGTGACGCTGCTGTTCTCGGTGGAGTCGTACTCCGCGATCGCCGAGGCCTACATCCGCGGGATGGAGCGCCGCCACGAGGCCGGCGAGGCGCTCGACATGCACTCGGTCGCGAGCTTCTTCGTCTCGCGTGTGGACACCGAGGTGGACAAGCGGCTGGCCGACCTCGGCAAGGAGGACCTGCGCGGCATCGCGGCGATCGCGAACGCGCGTGCGGCGTACCAGCGCTTCGAGCAGATATTCCACGGCGAGCGCTTCGCGGCGCTGCTCGATGCGGGCGCGCCCGTCCAGCGGCCGCTGTGGGCCTCGACGGGGGTGAAGGACCCGCTCTATCCCGAGATCAAGTACGTGGACTCGCTGGTCGCGCCCGAAACCGTGAACACGATGCCCATGCCGACCCTGCTCGCCTGCGCCGAGGAGCTCGAGGTGAGCGGCGCCACGGCGGACCAGGATCCGACCGAGGACCTCGAGCGGCTCGCCGCCGCCGGCATCGACATGGCGGACGTGACCGCCCAGCTCCTGCGCGAGGGGATCGAGAAGTTCATGGACCCGTTCGACGCGCTGATCGGCGGCATCGAGCTGACGCGCGAGGGGATCGTCACGGGCAGGCCCAAGACGCTCAAGTCGACGCTGCCGGACGAGCTGGAGCCGCCCGTGATCGAGCGCGTGCGCAGGGCCCACGCGCAGGACGTCGCGAAGCGCGTGTGGGCGCACGACGAGTCGCTCTGGGGAGGGCCCGGGGTGGCGGAGATCGGCAACCGGCTCGGTTGGCTGACGATCAGCGAGAAGATGCTGGAGCACGCGAGCGAGCTGCACGAGTTCGCGGAGTCGGCCAGGGCGGACGGCCTGGAGCACGCCGTGCTGCTCGGCATGGGCGGCTCGAGCCTCGGGCCGGAGGTGATCCGGCGCTCCTATGGTGAGGTGCCGGGAGGCATGAGGCTGCACGTGCTCGACTCGACCGACCCGGGCGCGGTGCGCGACGTCGAGCGCCAGATCGAGCTCGACAAGACGCTTTTCGTCGTCTCCTCGAAGTCCGGCGGCACGATCGAGACGCTCTCGCACATGCGCTACTTCTTCGAGCGCAGCGGCGGCGACGGCTCGCGCTTCTGCGCGGTCACCGACCCCGGCAGCCCGCTCGCCGCGCTGGCGCGCGAGCGCGGCTTCCGCCACGTGTTCGAGAACGACCCGGACATCGGCGGGCGCTACTCGGTGCTGTCCTACTTCGGCCTCGTCCCGGCCGCGCTGGCCGGCGTGAACATCGAGGGCATGCTGCACCAGGCGCAGGTGGCCGAGCAGAACTGCGCTCAGTTCGACTCCCCGGAGTCGAATTCGGGCGTGTGGCTCGGCTGCGTGATGGGCGAGCTCGCCCAGCACGGCCGCGACAAGCTGACCTACGTGGTCTCGGAGCCGATATCGAGCTTCGGGCTGTGGGTCGAGCAGCTGCTCGCCGAGTCGACCGGGAAGCACGGCAAGGGCATCCTGCCCGTGGCCGACGAGCCGCTCGGGCCACCGGAGGTCTACGGCGACGACCGCGTCTTCGCCTACCTGCGCAACGAGGACGAGCCCGACGCCGAGCTGGACGCCGCCGTCGAGGCACTCGGCCGTGCCGGCCACCCGACCACAACCGGGCGGGTGATAGGCGGCGCCGCGGACCTCGGGCGGATCTTCTTCGTCACGGAGTTCGCGACCGCCGTCGCGGGCTGGGCGCTCGGGATCAACCCGTTCGACCAGCCGAACGTGCAGGAGGCGAAGGACAACACGGCGCGCATCCTCGAGGAGGGCCTTCCCGAGCTCGACTCGGGCTCGCTCGACGACCTGCTCGCGCGCGCGGCGCCGCCGAAGTACATCGCCATCCTCGGCTACGTGACGCCGTCGGACGAGTTCGATGCCGCCGTGGCCGACCTGCGAGTGGCGCTGCGCGACCGCACCAAGTGCACGACGACGTTCGGGTACGGCCCGCGCTACCTCCACTCGACCGGGCAGTACCACAAGGGTGGCCCTGCGAACGGGCTGTTCATCCAGCTCTACCAGCCTGCCGAGGAGGACATCGAGATACCTGAGGCTGGCTACTCGTTCGAGCACCTGAAGCACGCGCAGGCGCTCGGGGACATGCAGACGCTCCGCTCGCACGGCCTGGAGGTCGTGCGAATCGAGATCGAAGGGCCGGACGCGCTGAGGGGGTTGGTCTGATGCAGCTTGGGTTCATCGGCCTCGGAAAGATGGGCGGGAACATGGTTCACCGCATCCAGCGCGACTCCGAGCACGAGTGCGTGGTGTTCGACTTCGACGAGGAGGCGGTGGGCGCGGCCGAGGGCCACGGCGCGACCGGCGCGGGTTCGCTCGAGGAGCTCGTGTCGCAGCTCGAGGCGCCGCGGACGGTCTGGATCATGGTCCCCGCGGGCGACCCGACGCAGAGCACGGTGGAGCAGCTCGCCGAGCTGCTCGAAGAGGGCGACACGATCGTCGACGGCGGCAACTCGCGCTGGACGGACGACAAGCGCCGCCAGGAGGAGCTGCGCCCGCACGGCATCCACTACGTGGACGTCGGCACGAGCGGCGGCGTCTGGGGCATCAGCGTCGGCTACTGCATGATGGTCGGCGGCGACGACGAGGCCGTGGAGCGGCTCAGCCCGATCCTCGACGTGCTCGCGCCGCCGTCCACGGAGGAGCACGGGCCGGGCTGGGGCCACTTCGGCCCGACCGGCGCGGGCCATTACGTCAAGATGGTCCACAACGGGATCGAGTACGGGATCATGCAGGCCTACGCCGAGGGCTTCGCGCTGTTCGACTCGTGCGAGTACGAGCTCGACAACGCGAAGATCGCGCACCTGTGGATGCAGGGCTCGGTGGTGCGCTCCTGGCTCTGCGAGCTCGCGGCGCGGGCGTTCGAGCAGGAGGGCAACGACCTCGCGTCGATCGCTCCCTACGTGGAGGACTCGGGCGAGGGGCGCTGGACAATCGAGGACGCGATCGACAGGCGTGTGCCGACCCCGGTGATCACCGCATCGCTCTACGAGCGCTTCTCGTCGCGCGGCAAGGGCGAGTTCGCCGCCAAGGTGAACGCCGCGCTCCGCAACCAGTTCGGCGGCCACGCGGTGGTCGCCGCCGACCCGGCGGCGCAGTCCCAGCCGCACGCGGAGTAGGACGATGGCCGTAGTCGAGCAGGAGAATCCGCTGGTCGAGGGCCTCGAGCGCCTGCCGGTTCACCCGACGACGCTCGTGATCTTCGGCGGCACGGGCGACCTCGCGCAGCGCAAGCTCCTTCCCGCGATCTACAACCTCGCGCACGAGGGCGCGCTCCCGGAGCGCTTCAACCTGATCGCGATCTCGCGCTCGGGGATGTCGGACGAGGAGTACCGCAACATGGCGCGCGAGTCGATCCAGCAGCACTCGCGCCGCCCGCCCGACGAGCAGGTGCTCGAGAAGCTGCTGGAGCAGGTGCGCTACGTGGCGGGCAGCTTCGACGATGACGCGGTCTTCGACAGGCTCCACGAGGAGCTCGGCAAGTTCGACGAGGCGGCGGAGATCGCGTTCAATCGCATCTTCTACCTCTCGACCGCGCCGAGCTTCTTCGCGCTGATCGTGGGGAAGCTCGGCGAGCACGAGCTCCACCAGCACGGCGACGCCGACGTGCGCGTGGTGATCGAGAAGCCCTTCGGCGCCCGGTTGGCCGAGGCGCAGGCGCTGAACCGCCAGGTCCTGTCGGTCCTGAACGAGTCGCAGGTCTACCGCATCGACCACTACCTCGGAAAGGAGACGGTCCAGAACGTCCTTGCGTTCCGCTTCGCAAACGGCATGTTCGAGCCGATCTGGAACCGGAACTTCATCGACTACGTGCAGATCACCGCGTCCGAGGACCTCGGGATCGGCCGCCGCGCCGGCTACTACGACAGCTCCGGCGCCCTGCGCGACCTCGTGCAGAACCACATGCTCCAGCTGCTCAGCCTGCTCTGCATGGAGCCGCCGGTGACCTTCGACGCCGACGAGGTGCGCGACGAGAAGGTGAAGGTGCTTCACGCGGTCGCGCCCCCGGTGCGGGACGCCGTCGTGCGCGCCCGCTACACGGCCGGGATGGCCGAGGGGAAGGAGGCGGGGAGCTACCTCGACGAGGAGGGCGTGCCGCCCGACTCGGAGACCGAGACCTACGTCGCGCTGCGGCTCGAGGTGGACAACTGGCGCTGGGCGGGGGTGCCGATCTACCTCCGCACGGGCAAGCGGCTCGCCCGCAAGATCACCGAGATCGCGGTGACGCTGAAGCCGGTGCCGCACCTGGCCTTCCAGGCCGAGGGCTCGGTCGGCGTCCAGCCCAACCAGCTGATCCTCACCGTGCAGCCGAACGAGGGTGTCTCGCTCTCGCTCGGGGCGAAGATCCCCGGCACCCGGATGCGCATCCGCCCGGTGAACATGGAGTTCCTCTACGGCACCTCGTTCCTGTCGCAGTCGCCAGAGGCCTACGAGCGCCTGATCATGGACGCCATGCGCGGCGACGCCACGCTGTTCACGCGCGACGACGAGGTCGAGGCGCAGTGGCGGATCATCGACCCGATCCTCGAGTCCTGGGAGCAGGACGACACGCCGCTGGACGAGTACCCGGCGGGCTCGCCGGGGCCGGAGGAGGCGAACCGGATCCTCGCGCCGGGGCACCGCTGGCGGGCGATCTAGGTGCCGAGGACCGCGCCAGAGGTACCGGACGCCGGCGCGGTCTGGTCGGCCCAGGACACCACTCCGAGCGACATCGAGGAGGCGCTCCGCCACCTCCTGCAGGAGCAGCACGCGCGAGAGGACGCGCACGCACCGGCGCGGGTGCTCAACCTGGTCGTGGTGGTCGACCGCGAGTGGCGCGGCGAGATCATGAACCGGCTGGAGCAGGTCGGCCGCTACCACGCGTCGCGCACCATCCTCTGCTCCGTGGAGCCGGGGCGCGACACGATCGACGCCTCGGTCGTCATGACCGTCGCGGGCGACCCGCGGCCGGGCGAGCTCATGATGACGCGCGAGCGCGTGATCCTCGAGGTGGGGGAGAAGCACCTCGCGCAGCTCGACACGATCGTGGACCCGCTCGTCGTGACGGACCTGCCGACCCTGGTGTGGGCTCCGCACGGTCATCCCGAGGCCGTCGACGCGCTGCTCCAGATGTCGCAGGTGGTGCTGATCGACTCCATCAACGAGCCCGACGCGATGTCGGCGCTCCGGCGCGCCAAGCAGCTGGCCGAGGGCGCCTACGTGGTCGACCTCGCCTGGCTGCGCACGACGCCCTGGCGCGAGCGCGTGGCGGCGACCTTCGACCCGCCGCGCTGGCGCGAGGAGCTGCTGCGGATCGACTCGGTGACCGTCCGCCACCGCCCCGACTCCGGGGTCGGCGGCGTGCTCTTCTTCGGGTGGCTCGCGTCCCGGCTCGGCTGGGGCGGCGGCGCGCTGATGCCCGTCAACGGATCGGTTCGCGGCCGCGCCCACGGGCACCGCGACGACGTGTCGCTGGCGCTCGAGCCCGACGTAAGCCAGACGGTGCCGGGACTGGCGGGCGTCGAGATCGGGACGTCGTCCGGGATGACGATCTCGCTCGACCGGGGGCCCGGCGGGCTGATCGCGCGGCGTCGCGACAGGAAGGGCCGGGAGCAGTCCTGGACCGTCCTCGGCGCCTCGCGGGGGGAGGGCGGCATCCTCGGCGAGGGCATCCGCCAGGCGCTGCTCCGCGACCCCGCCTACCGGCGCGCGCTCGACTGCGGCGAGGCGCTCATCCGGTGAACGCCGACATCAGGGTCTTGGACGATCCCGCGCAGGAGGCGGCCGAGCTCCTGACCGCGACGAGTGGGCACGTTGCGCTCACGGGCGGCTCGACCCCGAGGACCGCCTACGAGCGCTCGGCCGGCATGCGGGAGGACTGGTCCGGCGTCGACCTCTGGTTCACGGACGAGCGCTGTGTGCCACCCGACCACGAGCACTCGAACTTCGGCATGGTCGAGCGCTCGCTGCTCTCGCGGATCGAGGGCGCGACCGTCCACCGGATGCGCGGCGAGCTCGGGCCCGAGGACGGCTCGACGGCCTACGAGAACGAGCTGGGCGAGTTCGGGCCCGACGCGCTCGACCTGATCCTGCTGGGCGTCGGCCCCGACGCGCACATCTGCTCGCTGTTCCCCGGCGACGAGGCGCTGGGCGAGCGCGAGCGCCGCGTCGTGGGCGTCGAGACGCCCGGAATGGCGCCGTTGGTCCCGCGAATCACGCTTACGCTTCCAGTGGTGAACACGAGCCGCCAGATCGTCTTCCTGGTCACCGGCGAGGACAAGGCCGAGGCCGTGCGGCGCGTGTTCGCCGGGCCGCCGGACCCGGACGCGCCGGGCTCGCTCGTGGAGGGGGAAGTGGTCGCGCTCCTCGATCCCGCGGCGGCGGCGCGGCTGTGACCGAGTGGGCCCCCGACCGGGGCGCTACGGCCAGCCCGTTCCCGCCGATCGCCGAGTACGGCTTCCTGTCCGACTGCGAGACGTGCGCCCTCCTGGCGCCGAACGGGAACGTGGAGTGGCTCTGCCTGCCGCGCTTCGACTCCCCGAGCGTGTTCGGCGCCATCCTCGACCGCGACGCCGGCGGCTTCCGCCTCGGGCCGGCCTACGTCGAGGTGCCGGCGGCGCGCCGCTACCTGCCCGGCACGACCGTTCTCGAGACGAGCTGGGGCACGACCGGCGGCTGGATCATCGTCCGCGACGTGCTCCTGATCGGGCCCTGGCACCACGAGCACGACCGCTCGCGAACGCACCGCCGGGCGCCCACCGACTACGACGCCGACCACGTGCTGCTACGGATGATCCGCTGCGTCAACGGCGAGGTCCAGGTGACGATGGACTGCGACCCCCGCTTCGACTACGCGCGCAAGGTGGGCCGCTGGGAGTACGCCGGAGCGGGCTACCACGAAGCCGTCTGCAGCGCTGAGGGCTGCGACGTCAAGCTGCACCTCACGAGCGACATGAACATGGGCTTCGAGGGGGCGCGCGCGACGGCGCGGACGCTCATGAAGGAGGGCGACAAGGTCTTCGTGGCGCTCTCGTGGTCCGATCACCCGGCGCCGCGCACCCAGGAGGAGGCCTACGACCGGCTCGTCTGGACGGCGCACCACTGGCAGCACTGGCTCGACCACGGCAGCTTCCCCGACCACCCCTGGCGGACCCACCTCCAGCGCTCGGCGCTGACGCTGAAGGGCCTCTCGTACGCGCCCACCGGGGCGCTGGTGGCGGCGGCCACGACGTCGCTGCCGGAGACCCCGGGCGGCGCGCGCAACTGGGACTACCGCTACAGCTGGATCCGCGACTCCACCTTCATGCTCTGGGGCCTCTACACGCTCGGCTTCGACTGGGAGGCGAACGACTTCTTCTACTTCATCGCCGACATCGCGGAGCAGGAGCAGGACGAGCTTCAGATCATGTACGCGATCGACGGCGAGGGCGAGATCCCGGAGTTCACGCTCGACCACCTCTCCGGGTACGAGGGCGCGCGGCCCGTGCGGGTCGGGAACGGCGCGTACCGGCAGGAGCAGCACGACGTATGGGGCGCGCTGCTCGACTCGATGTACCTGCACACGAAGTCGCGCAACCACCTCGACGACCGGATCTGGCCGATCGTGAAGCACCAGGTGGAGAGCGCGCTCCGGAAGTGGCGCGACCCCGACCGCGGCATCTGGGAGATCCGCGGCGAGCCGAAGCACTTCACATCGTCGAAGCTGATGTGCTGGGTGGCGGCCGACCGCGGCGCGCGCCTGGCGGAGATCCGCGGGGAGCTCGAGTACGCGGCGCGCTGGCAGTCGGCGGCCGACGAGATCAAGGCCGACATCCTCGAGCACGGCGTCGACGAGCGCGGCGTCTTCGTCCAGCACTACGACACGGACGCGCTCGACGCCTCGCTGCTCCTGATCGTGCTGACCCGCTTCCTGCCGACCGACGACGAGCGGCTCGTCAAGACCGTCCTCGCGATCGCGGACGAGCTGACCGAGGAGGGCATGGTCCTCCGCTACCGCACCGACGAGACCGACGACGGCCTGTCCGGCGAGGAGGGCAGCTTCGCGATCTGCTCGTTCTGGCTCGTGTCCTCGCTGGTCGAGATCGGTGAGGTCCGGCGCGCCCGCGACCTGTGCGACAAGCTGCTCTCGTACGCCAGCCCGCTGGGCCTCTACGCCGAGGAGATCGACCCGCGCTCGGGCCGCCACCTGGGCAACTTCCCCCAGGCCTTCACGCACCTCGCGCTGATCAACGCGGTGATGCACGTGATCCAGGCCGACCAGGGGCTCGAGATCGGGAGCCTGCCGTTGGGCCGAGAGCTTACGCAGACAGAACGACCGACGTCTCGATCTGGCGCTCCGGAATCGTCCAGTAGCGCCTGAGCAGCGCCGCTCCCTCGTCACGCGGCAGCAGCTCGAAGCCGTGCCGCTCGTAGAAGCGGATCGCCCACTCCGCCGCGGCCCAGGTGCCGACGAGGATGCGGCGGGTGGCCGAGCCTCTGAGGTGCTCGAGCAGCTCTCCCCCGATCCCACGGCCCTGGCGGTCGGGCAGGACGTAGGCGTGGCGGATCAGGTCGACGTCTCCCACCGGCTGGATGCCCATGATCCCGACGAGCTCACCGTCGTCCTCGTAGCCCCAGAACGCGACACCGGCCTCGATCTCGGCGTCAAGCTCCTCTGCGGGCATGTAGGGCTCGTGCCAGCGGTCGGCCGGGATGACTTCCCTGTACGCCTCGGCCGCTGCGTTGATGATCGCGAGGATCGCGGCGCGCTCGTCGTCCCTGCAGGGGCGGATCGTCGGCATCAGCGCCGCTCCGGGGCGCCGCGGGTCACCACCAAGAGGCCCACCAGCCGCGACACGACCATGGCTATGTAGGCGACGCCCGCGAGCTGCTCGATCATCACGAGGCTGCGCGCGAACGGCTTGACCGGCACCACGTCGCTCAGGCCGGTGCTCGACAGCGTCGTGAAGCTCAGGAACAGAAGCTCCGTCCAGCTGCGGTCCTCCTTGGCGTTCACGGCGGCCGTGAAGCTCTCCGGCTCGATCGCCTGGTAGACGGTGAAGGAGTAGGCGAACGCCCACGCCACGAGCGTGAATGTGGCGCCGACCGCGAACAGCTCGTCGCGCGTGATCTCGTGGTCGGCGAGCATGTATTCGATCAGCGCGTAGGCGGCGTAGAAGTAGAGCACCGCCTCGAGCGCGGACGAGTAGGGGAGGAGCGCGTCGTCGCGCGTGACGGCCTGGATCAGCAGCAGGACCGTGGCCGGCGTGCCGAGCAGGATCCCCACCCAGGTGAGGCCGGGCGAGCTGCGCACGGCCAGCACGACGAGGCCGAGGATCGCGATCCCGAACACGCTGAAGAGCGAGCGGCCGACGTCGCTGCCCTCCATGGCCGGGTACAGCAGCACGCCCGCCAGCTGCGCCGCGAGCAGGATCGCGGAGGGCTGGCGGCGCGCGACGGAGAGCACGGGCGGAAGCTAGCCAGAGCGCCGGTCGGCGCGGCGTGAACTCCTCGGGCCACGGGTGCGTACAGCCAGGTGTTGGGGGACCCGGATCCAGGAGGCGATCGCGATGACGAACGGCTGGTCACGGAGACGTTCCAGGGGG
>Ga0126312_10002182_pt1 | contig 13056 bp, 8 predicted proteins | sample Plot104A_FD_92537 | JGI IMG/M metagenome (GOLD analysis project Ga0126312, IMG submission 92537) | Serpentine soil microbial communities from UC McLaughlin Reserve, CA, USA - Plot104A | ecosystem: Environmental > Terrestrial > Soil > Grasslands | place: USA: UC McLaughlin Reserve, Lake County...
AGCGCAACGAGCTGAGCCGAACGGTCCTCCAGCCGCAGGACCTCGCTCGTGTCTTCAGCCGCTTCGACGAAGGGCGCCAGCTGATCGCCGACGCGCTGTCCGGGCGCCGGTCGGACCCGGTTCGCTTCGGTCGGATCGAAGGCTGGAAGGCCCGGTACCGGCGCGCCGGCACGACCAGCACCCCGGGCCCGCTCGTGATCGACTCGAAGTCGGACCTCTTCGAGTCGTCGAGCGGGGCGAAGGACGACTTTCGCGCCGCGCGCGACGATCTCCGCGACAGCGAGTTGGGCTGGCAGCCGATCGCCGAGCCCGGCCTTGGGGATGAATCGTTTGCCGCGACCTTCGTGGACGGCAGGGCGAGGTATTACCAGGTGTTCTGGCGGGAGGACAACGCCACGGCGACCCTCAACGTGAACGGGTTCGAAGGGAAGCTCGCGCTCGCCGACGTGCTCGCGCTCGCGCGCAAGCAGGAGCGCCATATCGCACTCGTTGCCGGGTAGCGCTAAAGGCGCGGCGGGCAGTACACCGCAGGACGCTTCAGGCTCGCCCGGCTGCCACGCGCACCGACGGCGACGATCGCGAGGACGCTGCAGCGATCGATCGAGACCGCGGGAAAGCTCGCGCTGAACGCGCCGGCAGCGTTGGCGGAGGCGCGCTTTGACGCGGGCTTCGGCGCGAGCACTCGGAGCCGGACGGACTCGCCGGAACGGAAGCCTGTCGCACGCAGCTCCAACGGCGCCGGCCGCACGAGCCGCAGCGCCGGCCGACCGGCGCCCGAGGTTGGAGACGCGCCGGAGCCGGCGCCGACGAACACGAGAGCGAGCGCCACGACGATGACCGAGATCGTGCGCACGGACCCAAGTATGCCGTCTCCGCTCAGGATCAGCGGACACCGTTTACTCCTTGCAAGGAGGGGTTGTCCATCGTATAGTCGCGCCGCTGCAGGTCCGGGCGCAGGCCTGGGCCGCAAACAAAGGGGGAGGATTTGAACCGATCTCTCGGAGTCTTCGCCCTCCTCGCGCTGATCTCGTTATTCGTCTTCTCGACGGGTGCGGCGGTCGGAGCGCGCGGAGACGGCGGACTCGAAGCAGACAGATCGGGTGCCGCGGACATGCGCGACACCGACCTCGGCACAGACGTCACGGAGTGCCCGCAGGCCGGGCTGCAGAAGAACCGTGGCGGTGGCCCCAACCGGCGGATGGAGGAAGACCGCGCGGAGAAGGTTTCACAGGGCGGCGATGACATCCGCATGAACCAGGACTACTCGTGCTTCCCGCAGGACGAGATGTCGATCGCGGTCAACCCGCTCGACCCGTCGAACGTCGTCGGCGGTGCGAATGACTACCGCCTTGGCTGGGGAACCTCCGGGTTCTACTCGTCGACGAACACGGGGACCGACTGGTACGACGGGATCATCCCGTTCCCCACGACGCCGCGTGGGGACACGTTCGACGGGGGCGGCGACCCGGCAGTGATCTTCGATCACTCGAACGTCGTCTTCTGGACCGACATCAACTTCAACCGCCTCGACGACACAAACGGCATCTGGACGAGCCGCTCGACAAACGGCGGCTTCACCTGGAGCCGGCCGTGCGTCGGGATCGACAACACGCCGACGGATCCGACGGACGACCAGGGCCGCTGCGGCGGCGCCGGCGATCCGCGACAGCCCGGGGACGGCACGACCACGTTCAACCAGGATCCCACGCCGGGGGTCCTGAACGGCGACGCGGACTTCGACGACAAGGAGTACAACGATGCGGGTCCGCGCCCGGCAGGCGTGGCGCCGCAGTGCTTCGGGGCATTCACGCACACGCCGATCCCGGTTGGTGCTCCCGGGTGTCCCGAGTCGCGAATCAGCCCGGACCGCCTCTACATCACCTGGACGCGGTTCAACAAGGAGGGCACCGCCGCGTTCGTCATGGAGAGCCACTCCGACGACTACGCGCGGTCGTGGTCGGCGCCGAAGGTGATCAGCGCCAGCGCGCCGTTCTGCGTCGGCGGCGCCACCGGCGCCAACGCCTGTGACGACAACCAGGGCTCGCAGCCCGTCGTCCAGCCCGAGACCGGGTTCGTCTACGTCGCGTTCGAGAACTTCAACACGCCGGGCGAAAACCAGTACCTCCTCGTTCGCTCGCGCGACGGCGGCAACACCTGGGAAGGGCCGTTCTTCGTCACGCCCGTCTTCGACATCAACTACCCGACGTCGGGCGCGGACCGCCCGGACTGCGCCGCTCGCGGCCAGCAGGGTGGACGGCGCGTGCTGTCGAACTCGTGCTTCCGCGTCAACGCCCGCGGGGCCTTCACCGTCGACAAGCGCGGCGGCGCCTACGCGGACGACCTGTACCTGATCATCGCTGACAACCGCAACGGCACGCGGCCCAGCACGAACACCGACATCAGCCTGTTCAAGTCGGTCAACGGCGGGACCACCTGGGTGGGCCCGACCCGTGTGAACGACGATCCGTCGATTCAGCCGCCGAACCGCGACTGCCCGCGGAACATCGTCACCGACCCCGGGCCACCGCCCGTGGTGGTACCGAACCCCGACTGCCCGGCGACGGCGGTGTTCGGAAACGATCAGTTCTACCCCTGGATCGACATCGGGCCGAAGGGCGACCTGCAGGTCGTCTGGCAGGACCGGCGTCTCGATCAGGACTCGACCGCCAGCGAGTGGCCGACGAGCCGCAGCCGGCCGGGCAACTACCTCCTCTGGTTCTGGGGCGGTCATTGCCGGGTCCACAATCCCGACTCGACGGAGTGCACGGCTCCGACAGCGGGGACGATCACGCAGCCGCCGGGGCCGGTGAACCCGCCGTCGACGCTCAAGTTCCCGGAGCAGACGGTGTTCCCGTACGACAACTTCGGGATCTCCGACACGGGCTACAACTGGGACTACGCGTTCCGTGCCGGCATCTTCGCCGGCGACTACGAGAACGTCTTCATCGACGAGAACAACCGTGCCTGGGCAATGTGGAGCGACGCTCGAAACGGTCGGTCCTCGCGGAACCAGCCGGGACGCAACCCGGCCTGCGAGCAGTCCGACGCGTGGACCGACAAGTACAGCGCTTCGGGCAAGGCGGCGGGTCAGAACCGTCCGCGCTCGACCGACGAGCTGTTCCTAGTCACGCCGTGTGGGGCTGACGCGGCAAAGCACTAACGCAAGAGCGACCGGAGAAGGGCCGCCTCGGCGCGGCCCTTCTCATGGTCCAGGACGGATGCGCGCGAGGCATCAAAGATGCGCCCACGCGACGACCGCTCCACCGAGCGCCACGATCCCGCCGGCGGCGAGCGCCAGGACGAGCACGAGCTCGTTCCCGTCCTCGTCGTCTTCGGGCGGCGACGCGGCGGCGGTGCCGGCGACGGTGCGGAAGCGATACACCACCTCCGCCCTTCCGGAGACGGGTGACGCGAGGAAGGAGCGGTATTGATTCACGCGCGCCAGGCGCAAGAGCGCCCGCTCCGCGCGGAGCAGCAGCTCCTCGTCTGTGGCCTCGCGCGGCGCGCGTACGAGGTCACTCACCAACGGCACTGGAACCGCCGTGAGCTTCACGTCGGCCCCTGCCGGCGCAGGGATCGTCACTGTCGCGGGTTCAGGACCCCCGAGCACGAGGCGAATCCGCCGGAGGAGGCGTCCTTCGTGTTCGACCGTTCCCGTGACGCGCAACGGCGCGTCGACGCGCAAGCGACGGCGCCTGGTTCCGCCCTCGACGTGGACGGTAGGCGCGAGCGTGCGTGGTGGTTCCGCGGCCTGCGCGTCTACATGCGCCAAGACGCGAAGCATCGAAGACCGCTCGACTCTCCCCACGAAGCCCTCTGCGTCGACGGGGGTCGTGTTGCGGAGCGTGATCGCACCGCCGTGACGCTCGAGCCGGAGAGGGAGCGCACGCGCAGCGGCACTCGGTTCGAGCTCCAGCTCGGCGGCGAGCATCCGCCGCCGCGGCGAGAAACCTTGCCAGAGAATCGCGCTGCGGCGCAATCCGGGCTCACCTTGGGAGTCCGGGAGCGCGCGGACGTCGCGCACCGGCGCGGGAATCTGGAAGAAGAAGTCACCGAGGCCTCTCAGCGTCAGCCGCTGGCGTACATGGACCTCTGCCACCGCACCCGACTCCGCGATGCCGACGAACACTTGCTGGTGCTGGTCTACGCGCGGGGGTCGGGGAAGCTGAACCGCTACCGCTGGGGCGTTCGACCGGAGAGGCGGCTGCGAGCCGAGCGGCTGGGTCGGCGAGGGTAGCAGGACGGTGTCGGCGGCGGCCGTTCCCGCGCTCCAGAGCGCGATGAAGGCGACGATCGCGGGCCGCACGGCTAACGGGTCTGCTTGATCACGGGCAGCGTCGCCGACAGCGGATCGTCCTTGACCGGCGCGAAGGTCATGTCCTCGAAGCGCGCGAAGTAGACGTCGTCGTCCACGACGCCCTCGTGGTTGTGGAGGTTGAACCCGCGTTCGTCGCCGTTCGCGCCTTGTACGGTCACCTCGTTGAGCGCGTCGAGCAGCGCACCGCGGTCTTTCGTCCCCGCTTGACGCAGAGCCTCCGCCAGCACCGACACGAAGTCGTACGAGTACATGGCGTACTCCGGCGGCTGCACGACCTCGAGTCCCTCGGACGTCTTCACGCCGATCGCGTCTGCGCCGTAGCGGCTCACGAACTGGGAGTCGAACGCCGCCCAGGCCTGCGGACCCAGCTCCGCGGTCATCCGGCCCGAGGCGAAGGTGAGACCGTCGACCCAGCGAGCCTCGTCGGCGAGCTGCTGGCGGACGAGTGGATCGGCGCCGCTCGGCGGCGTGTAGATCGGTACCGGCCATCTCCGGCTCCGCGCTGCGGTCAGCACGTTCGCGATCGTCGTCGGGCGCGCCCAAACGAGTAGCGCCGTCGCCCCTGCCCGTCTGGCGCGCAGCACCTGCGGGGCCAGGTCCGGCGCATCTGCGGGAAGGCGCAGCCGGATTGCGACGGCTTCGGGATTCGCACCGAACGACTTCGCGAGCGCAGCCCTCCCCTCGTCTCCGTAGGCGCTGTCGTCCGTGAGGATCGCGACTCGGAGACCCTTCGGAATGACGTACTCGGCGAGGCGGAACGCGATCCCTCGGTCGGTCGGCGCGATCCGGAAGACGTTCGGTCGCCGCTCCACGTCGACGAGGCCGCTTCCGCCCTGGTAGGTGATGCAGATCGCGATCTCTGCATCCTCCGCGATGCGCCACGAGCCATCGACGCCGGTTCCCTCATCAACGATCGCGACCGCGCCGTCCGCGACTGCTCGACGCACGTTCGCGATTGCCCGTCGCGGCGAAAGGGCGTTGTCGTAGCGCCTGACGCGGAGCTCGACCGTTCCATCCTTCGTGTCGATCGGACCGGTCACGGCGGCGCCGAGCTCGACTCCGCGGGCAATCGTCTCTCCGACGTAGGGCGTCTTCGAGAACGGTGCGTTGACGACGATCGTCACCTTGTCGACCGAGCCGGAATCGCTGCCGCCGCAGCCCGCGGCGAGAACGACCAGAGCGAGGGCGAGTGCAAGCCGGCGGCGCAGGACGGCGAATCTACCTAGGGCGGCCGAAGTAGGCGGCTCGCACAGCCGGGTTGGCGGCGATGTCAGTCGGGCGGCCCGCGGCCAGGCGCTTGCCGGCGTCGAGCACCACCACCTCTTCGGCGAGCGAGCGCACGAGGCGGAGGTTGTGCTCGACGATGACTACGGCGAGACCTTCCTCCGTCAGCCCTTGCACGACCCCGATCAGCCGGTCGAGATCCTGCGGAGCGGCGCCCGCCGACGGCTCGTCCAGGAGCAGGACGCGGGGCGCGGTCGCGAGCGCCGAGGCGACCATCAGCAGGCGCTGCTCCGCGCCCGTGAGCGACCCGGCGGGGTCGTCGGCGCGGTGGTCGAGGCCTGTGACCCGTAGCGCGTGGAGGGCGCGAGCTCGTGTTGCGCGCGCCTCGTGGCGTGCGTTCGGGGTCGCGAGGAGGGTCCGGAGCGCTCCGCCGTAGCGGCGCCGCAGCGACGCGCCGACGATCGCGTTCTCCAGCGCGGTCAGGTGGGGGAAGATCGCGTTCGACTGGATCGTCCGGACGAGGCCGCGGCGGACACGCTGCGACGTGGACTCGGCGGTTAGGTCCACTTCGTCGAGCCGCACCTCACCGGCATCCGGCTGCAGGTTGCCCGCGAGCAGCCGCAGCGCCGTCGTTTTCCCCGAACCGTTGGGGCCGATCAGCGCCACGACATGACCGGGCCGAACGTCCAGCTCGAGCGCGTCGAGCGCGACGAGTCCTCCGAACCGCTTGCCGAGCCTGCGCGCCGCGAGGGAGCCGCCGCCCATCGGCGTCACCGCCGCCACAACCTCCGGCCGCGCACCACGCCACCGCAGTCGCCGCGCGACGGCCGGGACGAGCCCGTCGCCGCCGAGCGTCAGGACGGCGAGGAGGAGGAGTGCCGCCAACATCGGCCCGAAGCGTGCGGTCTCACTCCCGGTCAGCCGGCCGAAAAGATCGGCGACGAGCGAGAGGCCGCCGAGGACGAAGACGCCGACCGTCGGCCCCAGCGCCGTGGCGCCGCCTCCCACGAAGACTGCGACGAGAAGCTGGAACGAGAGCCACGGGCCGTACGAGCTCGGGTCCGCTACTCCGAGCAGCTGAACAGCGAGCCCACCCGCGAGCCCGCCGACGGCGGCAGCTCCGGCGAACGCCCGCAGCCGCAGCCGAGCCGCGTCGGCGCCGAGTGCGGCTGCCGCTGCCGGCCGCTGCGCCGAAGCTTCCAGCGCGAACCCGAAGGAGCTGCGCGAGAGCATCCTGTGGGCGAGCATCGCGAGCGCGACAAGCGCGAGGGCCAGCTCGTAGTGCACGGTAGTCGACCACTGCGGCGGGACGACGAGCCCGCGCGACCCACCCGACACACTCGGAAAGGCGTCGAGGCCGAGCGCGACGAGCCACGTCGTGATCCACGTCGCCGCGGCCACGTAGACGGGTCGGAAGCGAACGACTGCCGTCCCGACCGCGACGCCGGCCAGTGCTGCGGCCGCGGCGCCGACCAGCGCCGCCAGCGGCCCCGGCCAGCCGGAGCCGGCGAGGTGGGCGGCACACACCGCGCCGACGCCGACGAAAGCACCCTGCGCGATCGAGGGCATTCCTCCAATCCCGACGGCGAAGCCGAGTCCAACCGCAGCGAGCGCGAGGTAGCCGGTCTCGGCGAGCCCATCGAGGCGGACGGAACCGGGGAGCACGAACGGAACGAGCGCGGCGAGCCCGACGCCGGCGACGGCCGACCACGCCGCGGGTGTCCATGATCGCTTGGCGTCGCGGGCGGCCTCGCGAAGCGCACCTGCGGTCGTCGCAATCGCGCTCACTCGACCTCCTCGAGCGCCTCTGCCGCAGGCCGGGCGGCGAGCAGGACGAGGACGAGCGCGAGCGGGATCACCTGGCTGTACGACGGCCCGAGCTCGAAGCCGCCGAAGTGGACGTTCGCGATCGCCGCCTCGGCAAGACCGAGGAGGGCGCCCGCGGCGAACGCGTAGAGCGGCGGCCCAAAGCGCACGGCCAACGCCGCCGCGAGCCCCTTGACGCCGAGCAGCGTTCCCGTCTCCGCAGACACGGGCGCGCTGGGCGCGGCCGTGACGGCAGCGAGCGCGGCGACCGCTCCCCCCAGGCCGAACGCGAGGGGGACGAGTCGCGAGAGCGGCACACCGACAACGAGTGCCCCCTCGGGGTCCGCTGCGATCGCCTGCAGGCCTCTGCCCATGCGTGTCCGGTCGATCGCCCAGGCGACGAGGCCGGCGAGCGCGAACGCGACGGCCGCCACGTACAGCGCCCGTACCGCGAACGACGCGCCTCCGACCGTCACGTAGCCGCCCTCCCCGATCCGCTGGAACGGGATCGGGTCAGGAAGGACGTACGCCGAGCGTGGGAAGACGGATTCGATCACCGCATGAATCGCGAAGGCGAGGGCGAGCGTCGCCCCGACCCATCCGAGCGTCGACCGTCGCTCGAGGAACGGCTGGACGACGAGGAGATATCCCCCTGCGCCGGCAACGACGCAGACGAGAACTCCGACGGCGAGTGCGATCGCATAGCGGCCCGTCGAGACGTTCGTCTGCGTGATCGGGCCGGTCCCGGCGGCGACGAGCAACGTCGTGAACACGCCGAGGCCGATGAGGTCGCCGAGCGCGAGATAGACGGTCCCGGTCAGGCGAAACACGAGCGAGTGGCCGATCGCGACAAGCCCGTACACGCCTCCGGCCGCCAGCCCGCTGACGACGATTTGCAGCGTGAGCTCCACCGCGGCAGCGTAAGCAGACGGGCTCTGATATCAGCCGGGAGAGCCGATCTAGAGGACTTGATATCAGTCCATAGATCGGGCAAGATGCCCTCCGTTTCGTGGGAGAGGGGATGTATCGCTTCCTGCTCCGGATGCCAGAGCGCCTCCGCGAGCAGCTGAAAGCCGCGGCTGACCGCTCGGGCCGAAGTCTCAACGCCGAGCTCGTCCACCGGCTGGAGCGAAGCCTCGCTCAAGACGCAGGCGTGGTGGAACGTCTGCGCCTGCGACTGGTCACTTGGAGGAGGAGACGCATGTCATCGAATACGAACCGGCAGCTCCGGCCGCGCGGCCTCTTCATGCGCGCCGGCGTTGTCTTGGGGCTCATCGCGGTGGCAGTGGTCGCCGCCGTACTGATGAGCGACTCGTCCAGCCAGACGGCTGCGCCGTCTCGGCTCGCTTCCGCAGAGGGCGGCGCTCTGTCGCCGGCGCTGAAGCAGAAGCTCGCGGCCTCGGCGAGGTTCTCGCCGGGCGAGCCGCAGTACGAGGCGGGTGAGGCGGTCAATGAGGAAGCCGGTGACGGAGCGATGGAGTGGTACATGCACGCTTCGCCGGGCACCGACATCCCGCTCGCGGCCATCTCCGGCAGTCGCAGCGATTGGAGGGAGCTGAAATCCCGCGGCGACGACGATGACCACGGCCATCACGGCCACGGGAATCCGGGGAACAAGGGCGACTGGACCAGCCTCGGCCCCGACAATGCCGTGTATCCGTTCAACCAGTTCCGCAATCGGTACGTGTACGTGCCGAACGAGTACGTCGCGGCCGGGCGAACCGCGTTCAGCGTGATCGATCCGAACTGCGGCTCGAGGAAGTGCCGCTACTGGATCGCGAACGCGGGCGGCGGCATCTGGCGGACGGACAACGTCTTCGCCTCGCAGCCCAAGTGGGAGTACCTCTCGGAGGAGTTCCAGCACAACAACACTGCTGCGCTGGAGCTCGACCCGAACGACCGCTCGAGCAGCATCATCTACGCCGGGACCGGCGAGCCCAACACCTGCCGCAGCGGGTGCATCGCCGGCGTCGGCATGTACAAGTCGAAGGACGCCGGCGACCACTGGAAGGGTCCGATCGGCGCCCAGTACTTCGGCGGCCGCGGCATCGGCTCGATCCAGGTCAAACCGGGCAACTCGAAGACGATCTTCGTGGCGACCGGCGCACACGGGTCGCGCGGCATCAGCAGCACGTGCTGCACCGGCGTCGACCGTGGCGCGAACATCCCAGGCGCTCCGCACTTCGGCCTCTGGCGCTCGACCGATGGTGGCGAGACGTTCGAGCTCGTCAACCAGGGCAACGCGACGAATTGCACGGCCTCGACGCCGAGGGATGTGTTCCTCGGCCTGACGGCGTGCTCCCCGCGCGGAGCTCGGCGGGTCGCGTTCGACCCAGTCGATTCGAACACCGTCTACGCGTCCTTCTATGCGAAGGGCATCTGGCGCTCGAACGCGAACGGCGCCCCCGGCACGTGGGTGCAGATCTTCGCCGCGCTCGCCCCGCCGACCGACGCTTCCACGGGCGCCGGCGTCGAGCGGGACGAGTTCGACGTCGTGAGGTTGGCGAACGGCAACACGCGCATGTATGTCGGCGCCGGCGGTGGCGGGTCTCTGACCGCCAAGTTCTTCCGCAGCGACAACGTCCGAACGGGCGCTCCCACGTTCACGGACCTCACGAACAACACGAGCGAGGGCTACTGCGACCCGCAGTGCAACTACGACAACTACGTCTACGTGCCGAAGAAGGCCGATGGCTCGGCTCACAACGCTGACACCGTCTACCTGCTCGGTTCGAACGCGTATAACGAGGCGGCGTCGGGCGCCTCGAACGGTCGTGCGATCCTGCTGTCCACGGACGCAGGTGCGTCGTTCACCGACATGACCTACGACGCGTCGGACAACTTGCAGCCGCACGGCGCGCACCCCGACCAGCACTCGATCGTCACGAAGCCCGACGACTGGAAGCAGTTCCTCGAGACGAGTGACGGCGGGATCATCCGCTCGAACGGGAACTTCGTCGACGACTCCGGCGACTGCACGGCGGTGCACCATCTGGACGCTCCGCCGCCGAGCCCGGCCAAGGCCGCCGCCCTGGCACGGTGTCTCGCCGTCACGAAGCGGATTCCCGAGCGGCTTCAGTCCATCAACAAGGGACTGAACACGCTCCACTTCTACCAGATGACCTACAACCCGAACCGCCGCGGCGAGCTGGCTGCCGGAGCGCAGGACAACGGCTCGTGGATGCGGGTCCCCGGGACGAGGACGTGGATCGAGACGTTCGTCGCCGACGGTGCCTACAACGGCTTCGACGCGAAGGACGCCAACTACTCGATGCTCTCGTGGCAGAGCGGGTCGATCGCCGCCCTCGACGAACCGCGGAACCAGGCGGTGGGCTTCTGGATCGCGGACACGCTGCGGACGGCGCTCGCGGCCCCGTTCCGCTACGACCGCGAGCAAGCCGGGTTCATCGTCCCGACGGTGTTCCACCCGAATGTCAGCAAGCTGATGTTCACCGGACGAGAGCACATGTTCCGCTCGCTGAACGGCGGCGTGAACCCCAACTTCGCCTACGCCAAGGTGAAGCAGCACTGCAACCTCTGGACCGGCGACGGCGACATCAACGAGAACGGCGTGTACGAGCGGCCGATCGACGTCTGTGACGACTGGAAGGCGATGGGCAACCCCGACCATCCGGGCCGGCTCACCATCGGTCCGCTGGCTGCTTGCCCGCCGGCGGGGAGCCCCGCCGCCGCGTGGACCGTCGCCTGCACCGGGCCGTTCCCGTGGGGAGACGACCGCTCCGGCGGCCACATCGCGATCGACACGCCGTCATCGTCCGACGCAAATGTGGTCTGGGCGGGGACGAGCGCCGGCCGCATCTTCATCACGACGAACGCCGGCGCAGCCGATGCGTCGACGATCGTGTGGAAGAGGATCGACCAGACGTCCGAGGTCGATCCGCCTCGGTATCCGTCGGACATCTACGTCGACCCGTCCGACCCGTACCACGCGTACATCACGTACAGCGGGTACAACCACGTGACGCCGGCGACGCCGGGCCACGTCTTCGAGGTCCGGTTCGACCCGACGACGAACGTGGCGACGTTCACGAACCTCGACGGCACCGGCAAGCGCGCGATCGGCGACCTGCCCGTGGGGACGATCGAGCGGGACGAGCGGACCGGCACCCTCTACGCCGGCACGGACTTCGGTCTGATCCGGAGCACGCATTCCGGGTGGCGGGCAGTCCGCGGCATCCCGACGACGACGATCCCGAACCTGGCGATCAACCAGAGCCGTGACGTCATGTACGTGACGACGCACGGCTTCGGCGCCTGGAGGCTGGACCTGAGGTAGGCCGCCCTTCAGCGGGCGTCAGCTCGAGGGGCCGCCTCCGGGCGGCCCCTCGCCTATGCCGCTAGGGAGTTGGACGAGGGTCGATTCCGCAAGTGCGAGGAACGCTGCGAACTGACGCGCGGCTTCCCTTGTTGCCCCTGGCAGAGACCGTGTACTCCGGGCAGTTGTCGAGCGTCAGCCGAGCGAAGCGCACGTCGATCCCGCCGCGGCGGCCGGCGACGTCCTTCGTCGAGGCAGCGCCGGCCTCGGCGCGCACATTCACGCGAACCGTTTCCCCCGGACGAAAGCCGATTCCCACGACGACGAACGGCCTCAGCGTGACGACCCTGAGCTGCGGCTTCGCTTGCTCGGCGGCGTTCGGCGTCGTGAAGGACGAGGCGAGCAGGATCGCGGCGACGGCGAACACCACGATCAATACGCCACCGCCCCTCGTCCCGTCTCGGCAGCGTGTCGCTGCTCGTCGGCGCGGTAGCTCGAGCGGACGAGCGGCCCTGAGAAGACGGAGCCGAACCCCATTGCCTCGCCCTGCTCGCGGAACCAGCGGAACTCGTCCGGGTGGACCCAGCGGTCGATCTGCGCGTGCTTTGCCGAGGGCTGGAGGTACTGGCCGATGGTGACTACGTCGACGCCGTGCGCACGGAGATCGCGCATCGTCCCCACAACCTCGTCGTTCGTCTCACCGAGGCCGACGATGATCCCCGACTTCGTCAGCACGGGGTAGTCAGCGAGCTCCTTCGCCTGCTGCAGCAGCCAGAGCGCCTTCTCGTAGGACGCCTTCGCGCCGCGCATCTGCCGGTGCAGCCGCCGCACGGTCTCGATGTTGTGGTTGAACACCTCGGGACGCTCGGCGAGGACCGTCTGCAGTGCCTCCTCCTCGACGCCGAGGAAGTCCGGCGTCAGGACCTCCACGCTCGCCTGCGGCGCCTTTCGCTTCAGCGCGCGGATCGTCGCCGCGAAGTGGCCGGCGCCGCGATCCGCGAGGTCGTCGCGGTCGACGGAGGTGACGACCACGTGCTCGAGCGACATCTGCGCGGCGGTGTGCGCGAGGCGGAGCGGCTCGAGCGGGTCCGGCGGGTGCTCCGGGCGGCCGGAGTGGACGTAGCAGTAGCGACAGGCACGGGTGCACGTGTCGCCGAGGATCTGGAAGGTCGCAGTCCCGCGGCCCCAGCACTCGGCGATGTTCGGGCACCGTGCCTCCTCGCAGACGGTGTGGAGGCTGGCGCCGTGGATCAGCTTCCGGACGTCGAAATACTGCGAATCCGCACTGGGAGCGCGGACCTTCATCCAGGGCGGCCGCCGTGGGCGATTGGCCACGGGGAGCGATTTCACGCCGCAAGTTTACGTTCGCCGTGCAGGCGCCCGAGAGCGAGAGCCCTCCACGGCTGGAGCCGGGCTTAGCCCGGCGGGAGGC
>Ga0126312_10002183_pt1 | contig 13055 bp, 12 predicted proteins | sample Plot104A_FD_92537 | JGI IMG/M metagenome (GOLD analysis project Ga0126312, IMG submission 92537) | Serpentine soil microbial communities from UC McLaughlin Reserve, CA, USA - Plot104A | ecosystem: Environmental > Terrestrial > Soil > Grasslands | place: USA: UC McLaughlin Reserve, Lake County...
CATGTCGAGCTCGTGGATCATCGCGCTGCCGGTGCCGCCGACGTAGATCGTGAACACGTAGCGCCCGTCGGGCGACGCGAGCCGCGACCACGCCTGACCCCGGATCAGCGCCGGGTCGTCGGGATCCTGGAGCCGGTTCGGCAGCAGCTTCCCGGTGGCACGGTCGGCGACGCGCACGTAGTAGCCCTCGCGCGCGTACTGGATCAGGTAGAGGCGCGTCCCGCGGAGTCCATCGAAGCCGAACCGCCCCGGGAGCACGAGCGTCTGGTGCCGCAGACCGGTGCGGATCGCCACACGCAATGGCTCCGCCGGTCTCGCGCACGAGGACGACGCTTCGCGTCACGCGGAGACTCCGGCGAGCGTCCAGCCGTCCTCGGCGGTGCGCGTGCGCGCGACCGTACGGGCGGTGGCGAGGTCGTAGGTCACGAGCAGACGCCGGCGTCCGGCGTGCGTGACGGCCCGACGGCCGTCCGGCGCGAGCACCGCGTCGAGGAGGATCGCGCGCCGCTTACCGCTGCCGAGGTCGTACAGCTTCAAGGGGCCGTGAGACACGAGCGCGAGCGCACGGCCGGCCGCGACCGTCGTTGCCTGCGGCCCGCAGTCGAGCGGCGAGCACGGCACGGCCGCTGAGGAGGCAGGAAGAAACGCGGCGAGGAGCAGGACGAACGGAACGGCGAGACGGACGCGCATGGCGGCTCCTTTGTCCGAGGCACGAATCCTGCATCCGCCCTGCGGCCGTGGACCTCACGCGGGTTGGTAACCGTAGGGACCTCGTGGCGGGGTTTGGCCGTACAGTCGATGCGTGGGCGAACGCGCCTGGATCCGCGGCGCTCAGCGGGGCTCGGTCGACGATCTCGAGCGGCTGTTCCGCGAGCACTGGCCCAAGGCGCACCGCGCCGCGTTCCTGGTCACGGGCGACGCGGCGGCTGCGGAGGACATCGCGCAGGAGGCGTTCCTGGCGGCGATCCGCAACCTCGACCGCTTCGACCGGCGGCGGCCGTTCGCACCGTGGCTGCACCGCATCGTCGTGAACCGCGCGATCGACTGGACGCGCGCGCGTCGGCTGCGCGCCGAGGTCGAGCTGGGCGACCACGTCGCCGCGCTTCCGCCGCCGGAGCTCGACGGCAGCGCCTTCGCGCGCATCGCCGACCTGGCGCCGGAGCATCGCGCGGTGGTCGTCCTGCGCTACGTGCTCGAGTACACGCCGGGCGAGATCGCCTCGCTCCTGAACCTTCCGCGGGGAACGGTCAACTCGCGCCTGCGCCGGGGCCTCGACCGGCTCCAGGAGGAGCACGCGTCATGACGCGCGTTCCTCGGGCGTCGCTCGCGCCGCGGGGCCGGAGGGGACAGTATGGAAATACGGCCCCGGAGAGCACCGTGCCGCGAGCGGCGTCAGGCGGCGCCGGAGGCCGGCTCCGCCGGCCGGGAGGCGACGCCGGCGAGGGGCGCGCGTGACTCCCGAGGATCGCGCGTGGGAGGTCGTCCGCCGAGCCTACGAGGAGCGGATCCCCACTCCGCGCCGAACCACCCCGAGCAACAGACTGTTACTGGCCGGGGTAGCGGCCGCTGTCCTTGCCGGCGCGGTGCTCTCGCCGCCCGGCCGCGCGGTGCTCGGCGACCTGCGCGAGTCGGTCGGCGTCGAGCACGCGGCGCCGGCGCTCTTCTCGCTCCCGGCGCCAGGGCGGCTGCTGGTCGTCGCGCGCGAGGGCGGTGGGGTCTGGGTCGTGAACGGCGACGGGTCGAAGCGCCGCCTCGGCGACTACGAAGACGCGCGCTGGTCGCCCTACGGACGCTACGTCGTCGCATCCGGCAGGAACGCGCTGGTCGCGCTCGAGCCAGACGGGACGGAGCGATGGTCGCTCGCGCGGCCGGGCGTCTCGCACCCCCACTGGGGCGGCTCGCGGACCGACACGCGCGTCGCCTACTGCACGGCGACCGGCCTCCGCGTCGTCGCAGGCGACGGAACCGGTGACCGACTCGTGTCGCGCCGCGCATGCGAGTCGGAGTGGCGACCGGGACCGGATCACGTCCTGGCGTACGTCGTCGGCGACACCGTCGTGGTCGCGGACGTCGACACCAGGCGGGTCGTCTGGCGCAGCGCCGGGGGCGGCGACCTCGCGTGGTCGCGGTTCGGAGAGCGCCTGGCCGTCGCGACGCCCAGCGCGGTCCGGATCCTCGACGGCGCCGGCCGGCGGATGCGGACGCTGCGCTTCCGCAAGACGGTCGAGCAGATCGCGTTCGCGCCGGGGTCGAAGGACCTCGCGGTGCACCTCCGCGCCGAGAACGCGGCGCGGACGGCGAGCGAGATCCGGCTCGTCGCAGGCGACGGCTCGGGTTCGAGGCGCCTCTTCGCCGCGACCGGCGCGTTCCGCGACCTCGTGTGGTCGCCGAACGGGCAGTGGCTTCTGGTCGACTGGCCCTCCGCGAGCCAATGGCTTTTCGTTCCGCTCGCGGGACGCGTGCGCGCGGTCACCAACCTCGGCCGCCAGTTCCCGCGCCCTGACGACGCGTACCCGTCCTTCCTCCTCGCGGGAAGGTGGTGCTGCGCGCCGTAGTAGCCTGCCGCGGTGCTCCAGGTCGGCGAGACGATTCCGGACGCGACGGTCTGGCCGGCGCCGAACCAGCCCGTGCGGCTCCGGGACCTCGTCCGCGAGCGCCCGAAGCTGCTGCTCTTCTACCTCTTCGACTGGTCTTCCACCTGAACGGACGAGATGGAGCTCCTGCGTGACAGGAGCAGGGAGTTCGAGGCTGCCGGCGTCGAGGCGATGGGTATCTCGCGAGACTCGGCGTGGACGCACGTCGCGTGGCGCCAGGCGCTCGACCTCGAGTTCACGCTGCTCTCGGACTGGAACGCGGAAGCAGTTCACGGCTTCGGCATCGCACACGAGTACCGCGGACTGAGCGACGTTGCGGAGCGCTCGGCGTTCCTCGTCGACACGGACGCGGTCGTGCGCGGCGCGTGGCGCTACGCCTCCGGCGAGGTGCCGGACCTGGACGAGCTGCTGGTCGCCGCCCGCGGGTTGAACGCAGGCGACGCCGCGGACTAGACTCGCCCATCCATCGCGAACCGGGAGTAACGACATGACAACAGTGGCTGTTCTGGACGTCGAGCGCGTCACCGCATTCTCCGGCAGCCTCTCCGGCGCCGTCCTGCAGTCCGGCGACGAGCGGTACGAGCTCGCGCGGCTCGTCCACAACGGCCTCGTCGACCGGCGCCCCGCGCTCATCGCGGTCTGTCGCGGCGCGGCGGACGTCGCCGCCGCCGTCCGCTTCGCGCGAGAGGCCGAGCTGGAGATCTCGGTGCGCGGCGGCGGACACAGCGTCGCAGGCCGGAGCGTGAGCGACGGCAGCGTGATGATCGACCTCGCGGAGATGAAGGGCATGTACGTCGACCCGCGCGCGCAGACGATCCGCGCGCAGGGCGGCGTCCTCTGGTCGGAGTTCAACCGCGAGACGGCGGTGCACGGCCTGGCGGTGACGGGCGGCGCGATCTCCACGACGGGGATCGCAGGACTCACGCTCGGCGGCGGCCTCGGGTGGCTGATGGGGATCCACGGGCTCGCAGCCGACAACCTGCTCTCGGTCGAGCTCGTCAACGCCGACGGCGAGGTGCTCGACGTAACCGCGGAGTCCGATCCCGACCTGTTCTGGGCGCTCCGCGGCGGCGGCGGCAACTTCGGCGTCGCCGCATCGCTCGAGTACCGCCTCCACCCGCTGCGCGAGGTGACGGGCGGTCTCATCGCCCATCCATTCGAGGCGGCGAAGGACGTGCTTCGCTTCCACCGCGAGTTCACGCAGTCCGTGCCCGACGAGCTGACGGTGTTCGCGGGACTCGTGTACGCGCCGGGCAGCACGGAGGTACGACTCGTGGCGCTCGTCGTCTGTCACGCGGGGTCAGCCGAGCAGGCGGAGAAGGACCTCGCGCCGCTGCGCGACTTCGGCAGCCCGCTCGTCGTCGACGTCGGGCCGATGCCGTACCCGGTCATGAACACGCTGCTCGACGACGGCTTCCCGCGCGGCGCGCTCAACTACTGGAAGTCGAGCTTCGTGGGGTCGCTCGACGACGAGCTGATCGACCTCGCGATCGAGCGCTTCGAGACGACGCCGTCGCCGCTCAACGCGATCCTCTTCGAGCACTTCCACGGCGCCGTCACGCGCGTCGGCGTGAGCGACACGGCCGTCCCGCATCGCGAGCAGGGGTACAACCTCTTCCTGCCGAGCGTGTGGGTCGATCCGGCCGACACCGAGGCGAACGTGGCGTGGACGCGGGAGACCTTCGACCGCCTCAGCCCCCACTTCGCCGGGCGCCGCTGGCTCAACTACCTCGGCGACGACGACGCGAGCGACGCGATCCGCGAGGCCTACGGACCGAACTACGACCGGCTCGTCGAGGTCAAGCGCAAGCACGACCCCGAGAACGTCTTCCACCTGAACCACAACATCGACCCGCGCGGCGCCGCCACCTGACGCGCGCCCGCGCGGGGGGTTGAACTCGTCCCCGCTTCCGCTCAATTGGACGGTATGGAAACCGCTTCTTCGGCACCCGTCACCGACCGCTCACGATCGGCCACGACGCTCGCCGCGGCGGGGATCTTCCTCGTCGTCGCGATCGTCTTCCTCGTCTCCACCCCCGGGTGGTACCTCGTCTTCAAGACCGTGCACGTCCTCGCAGCGATCGTGTGGCTCGGCGGCGGCGCGATGCTGGTCACGCTCGCGGTCCTCGCGCAGCGGCGCAACGACCGCGCGTACCTCGCGCAGATCGCACGCCAGGCGGGGTTCTGCGGCGAGCGGATCTTCGCGCCGGCGGGGCTCGTCGTCGTCGCAATGGGGATTGCGATGATGATCAACGGCGACCTCGACTGGGGCCAGTTCTGGGTCATCGCAGGGCTCGTCGGCTACGCGACCACGTTCGTGGTCGGCATCGCCGTTCTGTCGCCGGTCGGGAAGAAGGTCAACGCGTCGATCGAGGCAAACGGGCTCGACCATCCCGAGACGGAGGCGCTGATCGACCGCACCCTCGTAATCGCGCGCTTCGACATCGCGATGCTCCTGCTCGTCGTCGTCGACATGGTGGCGAAGCCCTTCTCGTACTGACGCCGGGCCTCCACCGGTGAGCGAGGCGATCAGCGCGTGCGCGCGAAGCGGTGCACGGCCTCGAGCAGCTCTCGGTCTTCGCCTGCGCGTCGTCCTCGTCACCCGATGCGAGGGCGCCCGCCACGCAATGCCGCACGTGCTCGTCGAGGATCTTGATCGCCAGCGACTCGAGCGCGGTGTTGACGGCGGCGATCTGCGTGAGGATGTCGATGCAGTAGCGGTCGTCTTCGACCATCTTCTCGATCCCGCGGACCCGGCCCTCGATGCGATGCAGGCGCTTGACGACGGCGTCCCTGTCCCTCGTGTAGCCGTGCGTGTGCCGCGACCGTCTCGGTCACGGAGTCTCCTCGCCTCGACGGGCGCTCCGCAACCGCCTGAGACGAAGGCCTCCGACGCCGACTCGGCGGCGCCGGCGAGCCGCAGGACGTCGGCGCGCGTGGCGCCGTTCAGCAGCCAGACGCCGGCGAGCTCGATCTTGCCCCTCCGTCACCCTCCCCGTCTTGTCGAGCACGATCGTGTCGACGCGGCGCGTCTGCTCGAGGATCTCGGGCCCCTTGATCAGCACGCCGATCGGCGCGCCGCGGCCGGTGCGGACCATGAGCGCGGTCGGCGTGGCCAGGCCGAGCGCGCACGGGCAGGCGATGATCAGGACGGCGACCGCGGCGGTGAACGCCGTCGCCGCCGATGCCGACCTCGACCGGCACCGACTCGCCGGTCAGCATCGACTGATCGATCGCCGACTCGCCGCCGACGACGACACCGTCGGTGGCGATCTCTCCACAGCCACGCCGCGAGCCTCCACGGCCGCGACGAGGCGGTCGACCGGGATCTCGCCGTCGCAGTGGACGGTCGGTTGCTCGGTCGCGAAGTTGACGGTCGCGGCGACACCGTCCAGCTTGTTCAGCTTCCGCTCGATCCGCGCCGCGCACGAGGCGCAGGTCATCCCGTCGAGGTCGAGCCGGACGGTCGTGTCCTCGATCGCGGGCGTCATGCGGCCTCGTAGCCCGCCTCTTCGATCGCCGCCCGCAGCGCGGCGTCGCGCAGGTCGTGCCCGCGGACGGTGACGAGCTTCGTCTCGAGATCGACCTCGACGCTCTCGACGCCCTCGACCTGTGACAGCTCCGAGCTCACGGCCACAGTGCAATGGCCGCAGCTCATGTCGGTGACGGTGTAGGTGATCTCGGTCATCGCGCCTCCTTACGCGACCACCATCCTGGCCGTATCCGCGGAGGCCACGGGCCGGGGCGTGTTAGCCCGTCACCGATGCGCCGGCTCCGGCAACTGTCCGTCCTAGGGAGCGAGACGACAGCGGAGGACGGGCGATGCGTCCGCCCTCCGCACACGCCGCGGCTGCGTTCTCAGGCACGATCGGATCTCTCGACCGTCAGCACCTCGCCGATACGCGCGCACTCGAGGCCGGCGCGCTCGTTCAGGATCGCGACCTCGTCTGGGCTCGGCGCGCTGAAGAAGCAAAAGCACGTCTCCTCATCCGCGGCCGCGACCGACCGCAGCCACCGCACCTCGATACCCGACGCGCGGAGCTCTGCCGCGCCGCGCTCCAGCCGGGCACCGATCGTCCGGAGAACGGCTGCGTCGATCCGCGGAACGTACCGTTCAACGAGGAACTCCGGCATCGAGCTTCAAGCCTGACCCCGCTCCGCAGCTGCCGCGTCTGGGGAACCCCGACAGTTCAGACGTCGTCTTCGAGCGCGCCTTCACTCACCGCCCGTGCGAGCTGGGTGCGCGAGCGAACGCCGAGCTTCCTGTAGATCCTAGTGAGGTGCGCCTCCACCGTGCCGACCGTCGTGAACTGACGCGCGGCCAGCTCGCGATTCGTCAGGCCCTCGGCGACCAGTGCCGCGACCCGGCGCTCCGCGTTCGTGAGTCCCCGGTCGCGACGCGGCCGCGGGCTCGCACGCCGGAGCTCGTCGCCGGCGCGCTCCAGCCAGAGAGGCGCCGGGAGCGCCCCGAGGACGTCGATCGCCCGGTGCAGGACATCGGCGGCACGGCGCCGTTGACCGGCCCGTCGCAACGCGGCTCCCGAGACGAGCAGCGCGCGCGCCCGGTCGAGCGGGAAGCCGAGATCCTCGAAGGAGGCGGCCGCGAGCAGAGCGGCGCCCGCCGCCTCATCGGCGCGCTCGCGCGCGAGGAGGAGCAGCGCCCGGCAGCGAAGCGCAGCCGGCGCGGCCCACTTGTGCCCGAGCGCTGCCGCCTGGATCTCCAGCCGCCGGAGCACCAGCTCGGCCTCGTCGAGCGAGCCCAGCCCGACGAGGCTCTCGACGACGTCCGGGAGGACCGGCTGCCACCCCGGTTCCTCGATGCCGAACGCCTCGAGCGCGTCGAGCAGCCCCTCGAGCGTCTGCCAGGCGGCCACACCGTTGCCGCGCGCCAGCTCGACATGACCAAGGGCCCAGCGAATGCGGACGGCGTTCAGGACGTCGTGATACTGGTCGACGAGTCGCAGCCCGTCTGCGGCGACCCGGCGCGCCTCGTCGAGACGTCCGCGGGATCCCGCCACGAGGATGCGTGCGTACCGGATCACGTGGGCAGCGCCCGGAAGCGCGTCCTCCACGATCTCGCGTGCCTCCTCGACATACGCCTCGGCTGCGTCCCAGCGACCGGCTCGCCACTCGAGGTCGACGAGGGCGGGGATCAGTACGAGCGGAAGCCTCAGCATGCTGCCTTGGCGTTCGAGCTGCTCATACTCGCGCCGGAGGACGTCGCGGGCTCGATCGAGCTCGCCCGCCCAGAGCAAGCGCGATCCGACCGAGATCGGCGGCGTGATCTGCCACGGCGCGGTTCGCGTCAGACGACCCGCGGCGGCGAGATCCGCTTCGCCGAAGTCGATGTGGCGACGGCCGCGACCGGCCTCGTAGTAGGCGAGCGCGGCAGTTGCCGAGCCGATCAACTCGCGGTCTCCGAGCTCCACCCCGATCCGACGCGCCTCTCCCGCCGCGGCGGCCGCCGCCTCTGCGTCGCCGGGCACCCAGCCACCGTGCTGCGCGTAGCGGACCCACGCCTGCCATTGCGTCCGTGGATCGGGAGCGAGGTCGATCGCCTCTCTGAGGCACGCGAGCAGCACGTTGCGATCGCGGTGCTCCGTCTCGGCCCTGAGCACGAGTGCCGGTGCACGCACGGCGGCCGGCATCTGCGGCTCGAGGAGAGGCTCGATGCTGGCGCGGGCGGCCTCTACCGCGCCGGCCTCGAGCAGGAAGCCGGCCCCGGCAAAGGTACGACGGATCCGTGCTGCGGCATCCCCAGGCGGCGTCAGGCGGACGGCTTCTGTCGCAAGACCCGCCGCCGCATCGGGCGCGCCCCGCGCGGCAGCCGCCGCAGCGGCTCCTTCGAGCGTCTCCGAGATCGCGCCGTCTGGCTCCGTCGCCGCCAGAGCAAGGTGCCGCGCCCGCTGTACGACGTCGTCGAGAAGCGCCGCGACGTCACCATGGAGTGCTCGGCGACGCGTGGCAGGCATGTCGAAGTACACAGCAGAGGCGAGGAGGGGATGTGCGAAGCGCACGATCTCGTCATCGCCGACATCGAGCGCGCCGGCCTCGACAGCCGAGTCGACGAGCAGCTCGGCCACCGGTTCGCCGAGCGCTCTCCCGAGCTGCGAGCGGGTCGGACGTTCTAGCACGGCGACGAGCTCGAGCACGGGCCGGACCTCGGTGGGGAGCCGCTCGACCCGCTCGCGCACGAGGTCGCGGAGCGATGCCGGTACCGGCAGCAGCCCGCGCGCCTGCTCGCCCTCCGCCTTCAGCGCCCGGGCGAACTCGAGCGCGAACATCGGGTTCCCGCCCGAAGCGGCATGGACGGCGGCCATCGTCGGACGTGGGATACGAACGTCGAAGCGCAGCCGAACCAGGCGCTGCAACGCCCCGGCGCTCAGCGGCCCCAGGACGAGCTCCGCGAATGCGCCCGGCTCGAACGCGTCGCCGAGGCCGAGTGGCTCGCGCTGCTCGGGCCCTTCCCGCAGCGTCGCGAGCAGTCCGATCCTCGCATTGCCGGCCCGGCGGAGCGCAAACGCGAGCAACCGAGCAGACGCGGGGTCCAGCCACTGCACGTCGTCGATCGCGACGAGCAACGGGCGGTCGGCCGCTAATACGCGAAGCGTCGCCTGAAGTGCGCGCGGGAGCGCCAGACGATCGGGACGTGACCCGCCGTCGTCGATCGCGAGCGACGCCGCAAGTGCCCGACGCTGCGGGTCGGCAAGCACTCCGGCGACCTCGTCGAAGACCGGCTCGACCAGATCAGCGAGGGTGCCGAGCGGAACCGGCATCTCCGCCGCCGCGCACCGCGCCACGAGAACGCGGATGCCTTCGGCCTCCGCCGCGGCCACGGCGGCACGCCACAGCAGCGTCTTTCCCATGCCGGCTTCGCCGCGGATGAGCACGGCTCCCGGGCCGTCCCGGAGCCGCCGCGTGAACTCGCGCAGCTCGTCGAGCTCCGCGTTTCGCCCGACAAGCTCAAAGGCAGGCGCCGCAGCCACCGGAGGATTGTGGCGCATGACACCAGCATGTTCCAGGCGTGCGCTGCTCGAAGTGTGGGGGTTTCCGAGATGCGCAGCGGACCGGCGGCGGCGGACACTCGATGGCGACATCGACGAAAGAGGTCGGCATGGCTCGCGCGGGACCCGCGCCGATCTTGAAAGGAGAGCAGATGTTCACAATGAGGAGGGCTGTGCTCGGCGTGCTTGCCGCCACCGCCGTCGCGGCGTCACTCGCAGTTGCGCCGGCAGCGACGGCGGGTGGGCCGACGATCGGCCAGCTGACCAACGCGGGCTGGACGTGCATGTCGTCGCCCGTCGTGCCGAGGATCGTGTGCAGCAACTCAGGCCTCGGGGAGCCGGCGGTTCCCACGGATCCGGATGGACGTCCGGCGTACAGCCACATCATCTTCTCGCTCGACGAGACGTTCCTCGGGACGGCGCATCTCATCCGCGCCGACCTGTATCGCGGACAGCCGTGCGGACGCGACGGCGCGTACTTCTTCATCGGGCTGATCGGCTACTACAGATGTGACAGCTTCTAAGGGCGCGCGTCTCCACAGCCGAACGAACTCCGCAGTAAACGCCGATGCACGGGAGGGCGACCACACGGCCGCCCTCCCGTGACGTCGGGTTACCCCGCGAGGTACGCGCCGAGGCCGTCCACGTCGCCGAAGAACTGCGGGTGCGGGGCCTCCGCCCTGGAGAACGGTCGGCGGATCGGTGGAGACGTCCATGACGGTGTTGCCTGCGTCGAGCAGGAGATTGCCGCCGCCCGGAACCTGGACGTTGTAGACGGTGCCGGCGACCTTGACGACGGTTGTCGTCGGGTCCAGACGAAATCCAGGTTGACGAGGGGAACAAGGTATTCCTGGTCGGTCACGGGTCGGCGTCCAGATCTACACATGCAACGGCTCCGCGTGGAGTGCCGCCGTCCCGCGGGCGAATCTGTACGACGACAAAGGCAAGCTGATCATCAGCCACTTCGCGGGTCCGAGCTGTCAGGCGAGGGACGGAAGCAAGGCCGTCGGTACCGTCGTGGACAAGGTCACCCTCGACGAGAGCGCCATTCCCTGGGTGCTCCTGTCCGCAAAGACAACTACGGGTCCGACGGTGGCCGCCTCGTGGACACGAGCTTCATCCAGCGGCTCGAGACCACCGGTGGCTCACTCCGCCCGCCGCGGACTGCAACGCGGCAACGGCAAATACCGTGGTCGAGGTCCCGTACACGGCGGAGTACGTCTTCTGGAAGCACGCCGCTGCCTGACCCTAGGGTCCAGAAGCATCGTCCTCGGTGGGCGGGAGGTCCCGTGTTTCGGCCTCCCGCCCGCTAGCGTCGCGGCCGCGCCTGAATCTCACAGCTCGACGACTTCACAGGTGCAACCACAGCCGCCGCGAAGGATCTACATACCCATTGCGTGGTACCCGGCGTCCACGTACAGCGTCGTGCCCGTGACGTTGCGGGCGGCGTCGCTCAGGAGGTACGCGGCGGCGGCACCCACGTCGTCGGCCTCGATGTGGCGGTGGAGCGGCGCGCGCTCCTCGAACATCGACTCCATCGTCGTGAAGCCCGCGATCGAGCGCGCCGCGAGCGTGCGCACCGGCCCGGCCGAGACGGCGTTGACGCGGATGTTCTTCTGTCCGAGGTCCCAGGCGAGGTACTTCACCGAGGAGTCGAGCGTCGCCTTCGCGACGCCCATCACGTTGTAGTGCGGGACGGCGCGCTCGCCGCCGAGGTAGGTCATGGTGACGACCGCGCCGCCGCCCGCCGCCTCCAGCAGCGGCTCGGCGGCCCGAGCGGTCGCGACGAGCGAGTAGGCGCTGATGTCGATCGCCATCCAGAAGCGGTCGCGCGGCGTGTCGACGAAGCGGCCCTCGAGATCCTCGGCGGCGGCATAGGCGACCGAATGGACGAGGATGTCGAGCTCGCCCCCGAACGTTTCCCCGACCTCACCGAAAACGCGCTCGAGGTGCTCGTCCGAGCGCACGTCGAGCTCGGTCACGAGCGGGCTCGACACCGACCCGGCGAGCTCGCGCACGCCCTTCTCGATCCGCTCGCCCTGGTAGGTGAAGGCGATCTGGGCGCCGCCGTCGGCGAGCCGCTTCGCGATCGCCCAGGCGATCGAGCGCTTGTTGGCGACGCCGAGGACGAGCGCCCGTTTCCCCTGAAACATTCGGGCGACTTTACTGAGGTTCGGCTACCCTGCGAGCCTGTTGCCGCGCCTCGTCCTCCTGACCATCGCGGCGCTCCTGACGATGTCGTCCGCAGCCTCCGCGGGCGTCCGGCCGATCAAGCGTGACCTCGGCGAGACGAGCCTGCCGCGCGTCCGCGCGGGGACGCTGACCGTCCCGACGGCGCGCGAGCGCGGGCGCGTCACCGTGATCGTCCGCCTCGGCCTGCCGCCGCTCGCCGCGTGGGGCGCCGACCGCGGCCTATCGAGCTCGCGCACCGGGCAGCGGCTCGACCTCAGCTCGCGCGGAGCGCGCACCCACCTGGCTCAGATCTCCGCGGCGCAGCGCGCAGCGGTCGCGCAGCTGCGGACGGTGATCCCGCAGGCGCGCGTCGGGCAGCACTACCGCGTGCTCCTCGACGGCTTCACGGTCAATCTGCCGCAGAAGAAGCTGCCGCAGCTGGCGCGGATGTCGTTCGCGACGAAGCTCTACCCGAGCCTCTCGTACACGGCCACGATGGACCGCGGCCCGTCCGTGATCGGCGCCGACAGGCTCGCGGGGGCGACCGGCGCGCACGGCGACGGGGTCAAGATCGCCGTTGTCGACACGGGCGTCGACTGGCGCAACCCGTTCCTCAGCCCCGACGGGTTCTCGTACCCGCCCGGCTTCCCCAAGGGCGACACGTCGAAGACGACGCCGAAGGTGATCGTCGCGCGGAACTTCGCCGCGCCCGTCACCGACAAGGCGGGGCGGCAGGCGTTCGACCCGACGGAGCCGCACGGGACGCATGTCTCAGGCATCGCGGCGGGCGAAGCCGGGACGACCGCGCCGGCCGGCGTCGACCACCCGACCACCGCGGGGCTCTCGGGCGTCGCGCCGCGGGCGTGGATCGGCAACTACCGCGTCTTCAACGTCCCGACGCCGCTCGGGCACGTCGCGAACACGCCGCAGATCGTCGCCGCGTTCGAGCAGGCGGTGGTCGACGGCATGGACGTGATCAACTTCTCCGGCGGCGGCGCCCAGACCGAGCCGGCAAACGACGCGATGTACGAGACGGTCAGGAACGTCGCCGCGGCCGGCGTCGTCCCGGTGATCGCCGCCGGCAACGACCGCGACGACTTCGGCCTCGGCAGCGCCGGCTCGCCCGGCACCGCGCCGGACGCCATCGCCGTCGCCGCGGTCTCGAACCGGCACGTGTTCGCGCCCGTGCTGAGCGTCGCGGGCGCGCCGCCGCTCCTGCAGGCGATCCCGCTCCAGAGCGCGGGCGGCGCGAAGGCGCCGGCCGCATGGTCGACCGACCAGCCGA
>Ga0126312_10002184_pt1 | contig 13052 bp, 9 predicted proteins | sample Plot104A_FD_92537 | JGI IMG/M metagenome (GOLD analysis project Ga0126312, IMG submission 92537) | Serpentine soil microbial communities from UC McLaughlin Reserve, CA, USA - Plot104A | ecosystem: Environmental > Terrestrial > Soil > Grasslands | place: USA: UC McLaughlin Reserve, Lake County...
AGGCTGATACGACCGTGCAGCTGGGTCTGCGTGGCCGGCCGGTGGACGACGTCCGGGCCCGGCTGCTGACCGCCGACAAGCCGCAGGCCCACAACAGCCCGGGGCACCCCGATGCGGTAGTGCCCGTCGAGCTGGACGTCGAGCACCAGGATGGCCTGCTGACCGCGACACTGCCGCGACACTCCTTTGCCACGGTCGAGCTTCAGCTCGCGCAGTGACGCCGCCCACAACGACCCTTTAAAACGCGGTGGAGGGCTACCTCAGGGCGTAGTGGCGAGTTTAGATAACAAAGAACAACAGATGATTACCGCGACTAATGAGACTGAACGTTCGCGGGCAAGGTTGCATTCTGCTATGCCTGTGTCGCCGTTACACGCCTGGCTCTCACCCTCCCCCCACACGCGACGAGGCCCGGATCCGAAAGGAAATCGATCATGACCAAGGCGCAGGGCAGTACGCCCAACAAGGAGCCTTAGGTCGCGCAGAGACTCATCGGTGACTTCGCGCCGAAACTGGTCGAGCTCACTGACGACGTCTTGTTCGGTGACGTCTGGGCCCGACCCGAGCTGGCCCCGCGGGGTCGCAGTCTGATCACCTGTGCGGCGTTGATCACCAACGGCAGCACCGAGCAGCTGCGTTCTCACCTGGGCATCGCCAAGGCGAACGGCGTGACCGAGACCGAGCTGAAAAAGGTGATCATCCACCTCGCTTTCTACGCCGGATGGCCGCGAGCCATGTCGGCGATCATGGTCGCGAAAGAAGTCTTCGCCGCCTGAGTCCGGACGTATTGATCAGCTTGTCAGTGGGGCAGCTGAGGGGGTTCGCCGGGCACCTCAGCAGAACAGGTTCAGAAAGCTGCTGACGTAGACCAACGGCGCGTTCCAGCGGATGCAGATGTCGTTGGTGACCTCGGAGGTCGGTTCGTCGAGGTAGCACAGCTGGGGCGCCAGATCGACCAGCCGCGCGTCGTGGGGAAAGTCGGGTTGCGGTCGGGAGTTCGGGCCGCCGGCGAGGGCGCCGGACGGTGGCGGCGGGAAGGCCTGGTCGAGGTCGTGGCCGAACTGCCGGGTGCGCTGGTGGCGGCTGTAGTCGGTGCCGTAGCCGGTGACGTAGCTCTGTCCGAGGCCGTTGCGGCCCAGCAGGTAATCCATGCCGGCGGCGACACCGTTGGCGTACCCGCGGTTGCCAGTGAGGAGGTGGGCGACGACGAGGACTACGAGGTTGTTGAGAATGCGCCCGTTGGAGCCCCAATCCCAGCCATCGGCCGGTGCGTACGGCTGGCCCCAAGGCTGGGCCGCTTGCAGTGTCAGGAGCCGGTCGGCGGCCTCTACGACGCCGTCCCGGACGTCGTCGTGGTCGGGCAGATGGCCGCCGTACAGGGCCAGATCGAGCCGGGCCGGCCCGGCCACCCTGTCGAAGTCGAAGCCGGCTAGGTCGAACACGTCGGCGGTGTGCACCGGCGAGGCGCGCATGTCCTCGAGATAGGTATCGCGGCCGGTGACCAGCCACAGCTCGGCGGCCGCCCAGTAGTGGTCGTCGGTCGGGTCGTGGTCGCCGTAAGGGCCGCCGCCGAAACGAGCGTGGTCGTCGGGCGCGCCGAGCTCCGGGTGACGGGCGGCCGCGGTGTAAGCGGTGCTGGCCGCGGCGAGCAGGCGCCGCGCGTAGGCCGGATCGGTCCCGCCGAAGTGTCGGGCGCCGTGCGCGGCTGCCGCCGCCAGCTGCAGTGTGGCGGGCGTCGACGGTCGGTGCAGAACCCGCTTGGTGGGATCTTCGTGCGCCCACCCGGGAACCGGCGACCACTCCGTGCCGTGCACCCGGTGGAACGCCATGCCGGCCAGCGGAGCACCCTCGGGAACCTGCATCCGCAGCAGCCAGTCCAGCTGCCAGCGGCACTCCTCGCGTAGCCTCTTGGCGAGTTCTGTGGTCCAGGCTCTGGCCCTGGTCGGCAGCAGGTCGAGGGTACTGAGCAGCTGCCAGACAGCGATGCTGCCGCTGGTCACGTACTTGCCGTAGTCGCCGGCGTCGTACCAGCCGCCGGAAACGTCGAAGGTCCCGGGGCAGCGCCAGTCCGGGTAGAGCCGCTCGGCGTCGGGCCCGGTCCAAGCGGCAACGGCGGTGTCACCACGGTTGGGTGGGTGGCCGGCATGGCCCGCGGGCCGAGCATAGCCAGCAGGCACATCGTCACGCAGCGGCGCCCCTGACCGCAGCAACCGGAATACCCCGAGGGCGTCTCGGGCGAGCTGACCGTAGGCGTCGGTGCCGACCGTGAACGGGTGGCTGCGGTGGCCGTCCACCTCGACCAGCAGGTCGCGGCCGTGCACGCCGGCCGTCGTGAAGTCGAGCACGTGAACCGTCAAACCGGAGGTCGGCTCCGGCCGCGTCGGCCAGGGCGCCGATCGCCCAGACCACACTGAGGGGCCGCTTCGACTACGGACGGTGAAGGACAACGGCTGTTTCCTGTCGGTAACGAGCGTGGCCTGGATCGGCCGCCCCGGGAGGTAGCCCACCTGGTTGACCCGAACCAGCGGCCGGTTGGCCAGCACCGTCTCCACGGACCACCGCGGAAAGGACACCTACGTGACGCTACTGCCTTCCGTGGCCGACCCTCACGTTGCTCACCCGGCCGGCTCGACCAAGTAAACACGGCGCCATTCGGCGAGTCCCTTCAGTTCCCGCAAACCGCGATCAGTGAAGCCGATCGGGGAGCCTGCCAGGAGCTCTCGGGTCGCCCAGGACGCGTAGACCTGGCCGGGCTCAGCCAGGTCTACGATTCTCGCCGCAATGTGCATCGCGGCACCGCGGACGTTACCGCCCTCCAGCTCGATCTCGCCGGTGTGAACCGCCGCCCGAACCTCGAGGCCGATGCTGGACGCCGCCCGACCGATCTCCTGAGCGGCATGGATGGCTCGCTCAGCACCATCGAACATGGCCACAAACCCGTCGCCGGTCGTCGCCACCTCGCGCCCCCGAAATCGGTCGATCACGGCCCTCACCGCCTGGTCGTGCCGAGCCAGCAGGTCGCGCCACCGGCCGTCGCCGAGCTCGAGGGCACGGGCGGTGGAGTCCACGATGTCGGTTACCAGGAGCGTCGCCACCACCCGATCGAAGCCACCGCCCTCCGTGCGTGCGAACGCCGTACTCGGCTGCCAATCGATCGTGATCCACGGCTCGTTGCCAACGACCCAGGCGTCGTGGCCGGGCGGAACCTCATAGAGCTGGCCGGCCTCGATCAGCAGCTCGGCGCCTTCACGCATCCGGATCCGTGCGCTGCCGGAGACGCATAGGCCGATGTGGCGGGACTCGCACAGCTCGGTTCGAGCGATCGGCTTGATCGACTCGCGCCAGCGCCAGCCGGGCTGGAGGACCGAGCGGCCGATGCGGATATCGCCCATGTCATATGTCTCGAGGCGGCCGTAAGGGATCTCGCGGACATCGTCCGGCTCGCCGAACGGCCGGCGCTGAAGCTTCACCATCTATGGCCAACTCCAGCGTCCTCAAGAGGGAGGATCGCGCAGCTCATCAGGTATGGGCTTGTGTTGGGTCCAGCAGTTCTCGGGTCCAGCAGTTCTCGGGTTCCGTGCTGCGCGACGTCCGCGGCTCACGGCGGTTGTGAGCAGACCTCGGATCTGGGCCGCTTCGGCGGCAGTGAGGTCGAGCCGGACATCGGCCATCAGCACTGGTTTGCCCTGAACGTTCGCCGCGGGGGGTAGATCACTTGACCACACGTCGCCGAAGTGGTCTCGGGCGAGCACACGTCCGCTGTTGCCGGAACGGAACAGCACTGCGGCATACGCGTCGACGACCTGCTCGGAGAGTCGCTGTTCTTGGCTGTTCACGCGGTGGCGGAGGTCGTCGTAGTGCATGGCTCCGTTCGGCACGAAGTAGCCATCGTGGGTAGAACGGTAAATCTTGATCGGGCGGCCGGCTCGTTGCCGGGTTTGGGTGATCCGTAGCAAGTCGGCGTCGAGCATCCGCCGCACCCGGTAGAGCATCGCGTTCGGCGCGCAGCCGATCTCGGCGGCGGCCTGGCTCACGGACAGCTCGCGACCCAGGAAGGGGTGCAGGAAGCGGGATCTGAGCGGATCCGCGACGATTCGAGCCTGGGCCGGGTCTTCGACTCGGTGCAGGCCCCGGGGGTCGATGCCAGCCCAAGGTGAATCTGTCTCTTCCATTTCACGTAGGTTACCGACCAGCGTGGGGAGGCGATGGCGTTCCCTGTTTCTTCAACGCTGCTCCGCAACCGTGATCTCGCTCTGGTTTGGGCTGCTGGTCTGATCTCCATGACGGGCAATCTGGCGATGTTCGTCGCGCTGCCGGTGGGGGTGTTCGACTCGACGGGCTCGTCGTGGGCGACCGCGGTGACCGCGCTTGCCGGTGCCGCGCCGGCGGTCTTGGTCGGCCAGGTCGCGGGTGTGGCGGCGGACCGGGTGGACCGACGCCGGCTGCTCGCGGCGGCGAATGTGGTCATGGCGGTGCTGACGTGCGCGTTTCTGGTCCTGCCCGCTGGTGTGTGGTGGCCATTCGCCGTCGTGAATCTGCTGGTGATGAGCGCGGCGCAGTTCGCGGGACCTGCCGAGCATGCCCTGGTGGGCGACTTGGTCCCGCCGGGCCGGCTGGGCGCGGGGGCGAGTCTGAATGCGCTGAACAACAACATCGCCCGGCTGGTCGGCCCGGCCCTAGGTGGGTTGGTGTTCGCACAGCTCGGCTTCCGGGCGACGGTGGTCTTCGACGCGGTCACGTTCTTGATCGCTGCCGCGCTGGTCGCCCTTGTGTCTAGGCGCCGACGAGTGGCAGACGGTCGGCGCTCGGTGGCCGGGGCGTTCGTCGCGGAGTGGCTGGTGGGGGCGCGCAAAATCTGGTCATGTCCACAGCTGCGGCCGGTGGTTCTGCTGGCCGCGGGGGTGATGTTCGGTGAAGGTACCATCTCCGCGCTGATAGCGCCCTTCACCCGTGAGGTCCTTGGCGCCGGCGCAGGGCTCCTCGGCGGAATGCTCGCAGCGCAGGCCATCGGAGGGATTGCGGGAGCCGCGTGGGTATCCCGGAAGGCTGACAAGACATCACCGTTGCAGCTCATCGGGGGCGCTGCGCTGGCGTCGGGCCTTCTGCTGGTCGTCATCTTCAACTATGCGCTGTTCTATCCCCACCCGTGCCGGCTGTAATCCTTACCGGCGTGGCCGGATTCCCGTTCGCCGTGGTCGGCGCCGCCCAAGGTTACGCACTCCAGATCTACGCACCGCACGAGCTGCGTGGTCGGGTCTACTCACTGTCATTCGGAGTCCTGAGCCTCGCCCAGCTGTCAGGAATCGCCATCGCCGGCCAAGCCGCTGAGCGGTGGGGGCCACTGATGATCAACATAGACGCGGCGGGATATCTCCTCACCGGCGTGGTGGCGATATGTCTTGCCCGCCGGAGGGAGATAAATTTGCGAGATACCGCCGGCCGCGCTCGGTGATGGCCGCCCAGCACCGGTGATCACCCAAGCGTGGCGCCGCGCAATCGAGATCCTGTACGAACTGTCAGACCTTGACGTCCTGCCCCAAGCCGAAGCGGTCGATGAGCACACCGTGGCGCAGGCCGCGATCGCTGACCGTGACCGCCTCGGAGTCGAGCTTGTCGATGATCGTCCGGACGATGCACGCTCCAGCGAGGATGACATCGGCACGCGCCGGCTGCAACCCGGCAATCGCCCGCCGTCCGGCCGCGTCCAGGTTTCGGAAGCGCTCGATCTGTCGATCGATTTCTTCCCGGTCGAGGAGCGTCCCCTGTACGACGTCTGGATCGTACGTGGCTAGGCCATGCTTGACCGCGGCCAGATTCGTCACGGTGCCGCCCATCGCCACGATCTGCTCGGGTCGTGGCCGACCGTCGAGGCGTGACAGTTCCGCCGCGATGGCCGCCGAAGCGTCGGCGACGACGTCGGCGGACACTGCGTTGGCCAGGCCGAACCCTTCGGTGAACCGGACCGCACCGACGTCAACGCTGAACCGTTCGTCCACGGTCGATCCATGGCCGAAGGTGAACTGCGAGCTACCGCCGCCGCTGTCGAACGCGACGATCGCCCCATCACCGGTGCCGACGCCCGTAGCGACGGCAAGATATGCAAGCCTGCCTTCTTCCTCCGCCGAGATGATTTCGAGCGACAGCCCAGAGCGAGCCTTAACCGCCTCGACAACCTCGGTCTGATTGCGGGCCATTCGGGAGCCCGCCGTGCCAACCACTGCGATGGCACGGGCGTCGACCGACCTGGCCTCGTCCGCCATCTCGCTGATCGCTCGCGCTGTCCGCTCAAGTGGCTCGGCGCCGATCTCACCTGTCGCCTCGAGGCCTTCACCAAGCCGGGTCACGATCGCACGATCGACGACCGTCCGCCACGGGCCACGCCCGTCCGCGTCGAGCTCCGCGATGTGGAACTTGATCGAATTCGTGCCGACGTCGATGACTGCGTAGCGCTCAGGCACCCGGTCGACGAGCAACCGCAGACCTGTCGGGACGTCCAGATTGCAGTAGTCGGGTAGCCCGAGTGCCTTGACCGCTGCCAAGACGTCCGTGGGGTCGGTTGACTCGACGGCGATCGACGACGTTCGATGCCCTCCGGCCTCGAATACGGAGCGCTCGGCCTGGCAATCAGCGACGGTGTAACGAGCCCGCCGCTTGTGGACCCGGACCGCACGCGGACCGCTGGTCGTACCAACCCCCGCCGCCGCAATTATCCCGTCAAGGCCCAGTCCGGTCGGTGGGATAGCCGGAAGCGGCCGTCGGAGACCCTCGAAGACCGTCCGCGCCGCCTCGGCGCCGAGCGGGAACGGGATCTTGAGGATCGGTTCCCAGCGCTGAAGGCCTGCTGCATCGATCTCTCGCAGAACCTTGATGTCCATCAGCTCGTCACGGACTTTGACGTTGTCGCCGCCTGGCGCCAAAAAATAGAGCTCGACGCTTTCCTCGACAGACTCCGGGGTCATCGCTTCGATCGCCGCGTCGGCATGCGGGAAGCGATGGGCGAAGGTGCGCCATTCCCAGCGCGGGACTATCTCGGCCATGCGCTTCCTCTCCTCAGGGCGCTACCAAATCCCAACCGTCATTGCCGTTCTTCTCGAAGCGGTCGGGTGATGGACACCAGCAACGACCGCATGACGGCCGGATCGGCCGGCTGCTGCCGGAAAACCTCCAACAACTTGCTTTGTTCGTGTACTGCGCCGAGAAGTCTGATCGCATGTTCAACCGGGATGGTCAACTGCAGCCCGATGTGCCGCAACGCATTCTGGATCAACACGGCGATCTGCCGCTCGCTATGTTCGAGAAACTCCAAGTACGGGCGCCGCAGCTCAGGCTCTCGGGCCGCGTGTAGCAGCAACTCTCTGTCGGCAAGGCTGCTCTCCCCGGGTTGTCCTCCTGCCTCCTCATAGGCCGTCAGGGCCAGCGACACCAGGTCCTCCGCCGACAGGTCGGCAGCCGGCCTGATGGCAGCGATTGCTCGTTCGGCGGCGACGACCTGGGTGGCGATGTTGTGCTGAATAATCGCCAGGACCAGAGCCGACTTGTCGGGGAAGTTGGAATAGAAAGCCCCCCGAGTGAATCCGGCCGCCTCGCAGATCTCTTCCACGCTGGCGCCATTGACTCCGCGCTCGGCGAACACGTGCATGGCGGCGGTGATCAACCGCTCCCGGGTGTTGGCCCTGCGCTGACTCACTTTGGTCGGTGTGCTTTCGCTTACCTCCAACACGCGTCGCTCCTCACTCCGAAACGCCCTCACCGTAGTGGATCCACCAGCGAAATTGCGATACAGAATCGCATCCAATACATTTATGTATCGGGCATTCTGGCACCCGATCTCGAACACGGCTCGACAGTCATTCTCATGGAAGGCCCAGACGGGTGTCATCGTTTCTGTACGGCCTTGGGCGCGCGGCCTACCGGCGGCGGCTCGCCGTGCTGATGGCGTGGTTGACCCTCCTGGTGGTTATTGCCGGCGTTGCGTTCAGCATTCAAAAAGGCTTCGACGAGGACTTCAGCCTGCCGGGCACCGAGTCCCAGGAAGCTCTCGACTCGCTCAACCGAACCTTCCCCCAAGCCAGCGGGACCGCCGCGCAAATCGTGGTGGTCACTCCCGAGGGCGGGAGCGTGCGAGATGCCTCGGTACGCGACGCCATTGAGACCAGCGTGCAGCGCCTGGAGCAAATCGATCAAGTCGACAGGGTCACCTCACCGTTCGACAAGTACGCCAACGGCGTGATCTCCGACGACGGCCGAGCAGCGATTGTCGTAGCCGGAATGAACGCTGAACAGCCAGACATATCGGCGAGCACTTACGCCGCCATTGACACTGAGACCAAACGGTTGCAGAGCACCATTCCCGACTCCCAAGTCTCAGCCGGTGGGGAGGCATACGGGAATGAGCCACCAGGCGTCACCCCGACCGAGGGGATCGGTGTGCTGGTTGCCCTGGTCGTGTTGCTCTTCACGCTCGGTTCCTTGCGAGCCGCCGGGATGCCGCTGCTCACCGCCCTATTGGGCGTGGCGCTGACCATGCTGCTCATCGTCGCCGCGACCGGAATCACCACGGTCTCCTCCACCACTCCACTGCTCGCCCTGATGCTCGGACTGGCCGTGGGAATCGACTATGCCCTGTTCATCACCTCACGGCACCGCGATCAGCTGCGCGACGGGCTGGACGCGGAGGAGTCTGTGGCACGAGCGCTGGCCACCGCCGGCTCGGCAGTGGTGTTCGCAGGGATGACGGTGATGATCGCCTTGTGGGGGCTTGCCGTGGCGGGAATCCCTTTCCTTACCACTATGGGAGTTGCGGCGTCGATCGGCGTGGGTATCGCGGTCCTCATCGCGCTCACCCTGCTTCCGGCGCTACTTGGCTTTGCCGGCGAACGGCTGCGGCCAAGCCAGCGTAGGAAGGGATCGGCCAGGACGCCGGGCCGGGTCTTGAGACGAACCCCTCGGGTTGGATTGGCGCGTGGCTGGCTGAGGTTGACCACAAAAGCGCCGGCTCTCACCGTGCTGATTGTGGTGATCGGGCTTCTCGTCATGAGTTACCCGGCCAAGGACCTACGGCTCGCACTGCCGAGCAACGCGACAGCCGCTCCGGGGTCGTCTGCCCGCACCACGTATGACCTGATCAGCGAACACTTCGGTTCCGGCTACAACGGGCCGCTCATCGTGACGGCGATCATCGTCAGCTCTGATGATCCGCTTGGTGTTCTGGGTGACATAGCGGGCGAGCTTCGAAACCTGCCCGGCGTGGCGAAGGTGCCGCTAGCCATCCCGAACGAGGATGCGGACACCGGCATCATCCAGGTAATCCCGACCACCGCCCCCGACAGCGAGGAGACCAAAGAGCTCGTCGCGCGGATCCGTGGCCTGCAGCAGCACTTCGTGGACGAGTACCAGATCGAGACCGCGGTGACTGGCTACACCGCCGTTCAGGTCGACATCTCTGATCGGCTAAGCGCGGCGCTGTTGCCGTTCGGTGTGTTGGTTGTGGGCTTATCGCTGCTGCTGCTGACGATGGTGTTCCGGTCGGTGGCCGTACCCCTCAAGGCCACCATCGGCTACCTCCTCAGTGTCGGGGCCGCTTTCGGGGCGACCGCTGCGGTCTTCGAATGGGGTTGGTTCTCGTCCCTGCTCAACGTGGACCAGACGGGGCCCGTGATCAGCTTCCTGCCGATCCTGCTGATGGGGATCTTGTTCGGATTGGCCATGGATTACGAGGTATTCCTCGTGTCACGGATCCGTGAGGAGTACGTCCATGGCGGCGACGCCGGGCGGGCGATCGAGGCTGGTTTCACAGCCTCCGCCCGGGTCGTGGTTGCGGCGGCGCTGATCATGTTCGCAGTCTTTGCCGCCTTCGTACCCGAGAGCGAGGGTCCGATCAAAACGATCGCCTTCGGTCTGGCAGGGGGGGTGGCCATCGATGCCTTTGCTGTCCGGATGACACTGGTGCCCGCGGTTCTGGCGCTGCTCGGCCGGCGGGCCTGGTGGCTGCCCGGGTGGATCGACCGGCGGCTGCCGTCCTTTGACGTCGAGGGAGAAGGGCTGACGCACCAAGTCAGCCTGTCCGGCTGGCCGGCCCCGGACGATGATCACGTTGTCGCGGTGTCCGGGCTTCGGCTGCATGATCGCGCAGACGATGTGTCGATCGGCCTTCGGTCGGGCCAGGTGCTGGTCGTGGAGGGACCACCCGAGTCTGGCAAGAGCGCTTTGTTGCTCACGCTGGCTGGGCGAATGCAGTTGGTGTCGGGGGCGGTGAAGGTAACCGGTCGGGTGCTGCCCGAGCAGGCGTCTGCGGTACGCCAACGCACCGGCGTCGTCGACGGCGCCGACGGCGGCTCCCTCCGCGCTCAGCTCCGATCGATCGAGCGTCGGCACCCGGCAGTTGTCTTCGTCGATCATGCTGACGCGGTGACCAACATGGATGACCGGGTGGCCCTGGCCAGCCTGCTCGATGACCTCGTTGTGGGCCAGTTGGCCTCGGCCGTAGTTCTGGCCGTGCGGGATCGCAACGCGGTCGCCGACCTGATCCCGAACGGTTACTTCTGCCTGACCCTGAGCTCGGTGCCCGTCCCGACGGTGAGCCGTAGCTCCTGAGGAAAGATGATGATGTTCTCTTTCGAGCGCGCCAACCTGTCCGCCCGCGTCACCTGGCTCTCGTTGGTCGGTCTGGTGCTGGTACCGCTGCTAGTAGCCGGTGGCTTCCTGTGGGCGACCTGGAACTCCGACTCCCGCCTCGACAAAGTGGAGGCCGCTGTGATCAATCTGGACGAGCCCGTGAAACTGGACGGGCAACTGGTGCCGCTGGGGCGGCAGCTGGCCGGCGGTCTGGTCAGTGGCGGTGAGGCATCGACGGACAGCAACTTCACCTGGGTGCTCACCGACCAGCAGGATGCCGCCGACGGACTGATGTCAGGAAAGTATTCGGCGGCAGTGACCATCCCCGAGGACTTTTCGGCGCGGGCAACCTCCTTCTCCAAGAGCGAGTCCGACCAGATCGAGCCGGCGGAGATCATCGTTGAAATCTCACAGATCCGGGGGATTGCCGATACGGCGGTGGGTCAGTCCATTGCCGCTGCGGCGACGAACGCATTGAACAATGAACTCACCGAGCAGTACCTGGAAAACATCTACGTCGGCTTCAACACCACCGGTAAGCAGTTCCGCACGGTGGCCAAGGCCGCGGACGACTTGTCAGCTGGGACCACTCAGCTGGCGGACGGCCTTGGCGAGTCGGCCGTCGGTGCCGATCAGCTTGCCGACGGGCTGAGCCAGCTGGACAACGGTGCGGATCAGCTGTCCACGGGTGCCACCAAGCTGAGCAATGGGGTCAGCCAGCTGTCGACCGGAGTTGGTCGGCTCTCCGACGGACTTGACGACCTCGCCGACGGGACGGCTCAGCTACCGAAGCAGGCCCGGCAACTCGCGCAAGGCACCGAGCAGCTGGCTGGCGGGACCGACGAGCTTGCGACTGGGGCTAGCAAGCTCGCCGAAGGCGCCGAACAGTTCGCCGACGGCACCGCCCACAACGCTTCCGGAACCAAGACCTACGCCAGGGGAGTCCACGACTTCTCCGATGGCCTCAGCCAGTACACCGCAGGAGTCTCTGGACTGGCCAGCGGGCTCGGCACGTATAGCGATGCCATGAGCCAGATGGCGGAAGACGGTCTACCCGCGTCGGTGTGCCCTGAGCAGCTCACCGCCATCCAAGGTGGTTGCGAGGCCTTCCAGGCTGGCGTCCGAGCCGGAGCCGGAGCCGCGGTCCAGGGTTTGAACCAGCCGTCGGAGGAGAGGGGCCTGCTGGCTGGGGCCCGCCAGCTGGCGAGCACCTCGACGAGCTTGACTGACGGTGCCCACCGACTGGCCACAGGGGCCGATCGACTGGCTGCGGGCGCAGCCAAGCTCGACACCGGGGCTCAGCAGATCGCCGGAGGCGTCGAAGGCCTCGCTACGGGTGCGGTTGAGCTAGCCACAGGCGCCGCCCAGCTGGCCAACGGCACGGACCGATTGGCCGACGGGATGAAACCTTTAGCCGCCGGAATTTCGGGTGCCTCGACCGGCGCCGCCAGACTCGCTTCGGGCACACCACAGCTCGCGGCCGGAGCCTCGCAGCTCGCCGACGGTGCGTCCCAGCTGGCCGAAGGCACTCACCAGTCGGCCAGCGGCGCTCGGCAGCTGAGCGGAGGACTGACCAGGCTATCCGAGGGCGGGGACGAGCTGGCCGATGGCACCAAGGAGCTGGCTGATGGCCTGGCCAAGGGCGCCAAGCAGGTGCCGACATACGACAAGACCACCCGCACCAAGCTGGCCGAGGTGGTCAGCACGCCAGTCACCAGCGAGCGCCCAGACTGGCTGTTCGCCGACATTGCCAATACGACGTTCCTGGCCATCATTGCTCTGTGGCTGGGCGGCCTGGCCAGCTTCATCGTGCTGCGGCCGGTACCAAGCCGGGTGTTGGCCTCGATGAAGCCGTCCTGGTGGCTGGCAGCCGAGGCGATGGCCCCCGCTGCCGCCATCGCCGTCGTCCAGGCGATCGCCCTGTCGGCCGTACTGCAGGTCCTGCTCGATCTTCGGGCCGGCCAGGTTGTGGCGCTGCTCGGGCTGCTGTCGCTGGCGGGAGTCGCGTTTGTTGCACTCAACCAAGCCTTGGTTGCGTGGTTCGGCGGGGTTGGCCGGTTCATCTCAGTCGCGATCGTTGTCCTGTCGGCCGCGACGGCCATCACCTCCGCCGTCCCCTCGGCGCTCAATTCGCTCCTGCCGTTTCTGCCACCGACCCCGGCGCTGGAAGGCGCCCGGGCGATCGCCAGTGATGGAACGGGCCTAGCGGCTGACACCGGCCTGCTTCTCGCCTGGTTGGGGCTCGGTGCTGCCGCCGTTGTGATTGCCGTGGCGAGGCGGCGGATGCTACCGGCGACCGCGCTCGCGCACGCCGTCTAGGTGTACCCCGTCACGAGGTTGGTGACAATCGGCTGGTTGGCGGGAGGCCGCCAAGTGCGGTGTGTCGGCGTCGAGTGTTGTAGAAATCCAGCCAGGGGGCAAGTGCGGCGGCACGGTCG
>Ga0126312_10002185_pt1 | contig 13050 bp, 19 predicted proteins | sample Plot104A_FD_92537 | JGI IMG/M metagenome (GOLD analysis project Ga0126312, IMG submission 92537) | Serpentine soil microbial communities from UC McLaughlin Reserve, CA, USA - Plot104A | ecosystem: Environmental > Terrestrial > Soil > Grasslands | place: USA: UC McLaughlin Reserve, Lake County...
AAGACCCGCAACATCGGGATCATGGCGCACATCGACGCCGGTAAGACGACGACGACCGAGCGCATCCTCTACTACACGGGCCGCACCCACAAGATGGGTGAGGTCCATGAGGGCGCTGCCGTCATGGACTGGATGGAGCAGGAGCAGGAGCGGGGGATCACGATCACCTCGGCCGCCACCGCGTGCGAGTGGAACGGCCACCGGATCAACATCATCGACACGCCCGGCCACGTCGACTTCACTGCCGAGGTCGAGCGGTCGCTGCGGGTCCTGGACGGCGCGATCGCCGTCTTCGACGCCGTCGCCGGCGTCGAGCCGCAGTCGGAGACCGTCTGGCGCCAGGCCGACAAGTACCGGGTCCCGCGGATCGCCTTCATCAACAAGATGGACCGGATCGGCGCCGACTTCGCAAGCGCGGTCGAGACGATGCGCGACCGGCTCGGGGCCAACCCGCTGCCGATCCAGCTCCCGATCGGCGCCGAGGACCAGTTCGTCGGCGTGATCGACCTGATCGAGGACAAGGCCATGGTCTGGAAGGACGAGCTCGGGACCGAGTTCGTTTACGAGGAGATCCCCTCGGGCCTCGTCGACGCCGCCCACGACGCCCGCACCCACCTGATCGAGGCGTGCGCCGACTACGACGATGAGCTGCTCGAGGCCTACCTCAACGAAGAGGAGATCCCCCACGAGCGGATCGCCCGGTCGCTGCACCGCGCGACGCTCGACCTCAAGGTAACGCCGGTCCTCTGCGGCTCGGCGTTCAAGAACAAGGGCGTGCAGCCGCTCCTCGACGAGATCGTCGAGCTGCTGCCGTCGCCGCTCGAGGTGCCGGCGGTGCAGGGCTATGAGACCTCCGCCAAGGGCACGGGCGAGCAGGGCGACGAGGTCGAGCGCCACGCCGACGACTCGGAGCCGTTCGCCGCCCTCGCCTTCAAGGTGATGGCCGACCCCTACGTCGGCAAGCTGACCTACTTCCGCGTGTACTCCGGCAAGGTCTCGGCCGGCAGCCGCGTGCTCAACGCCAGCAACGGCAGGACCGAACGGATCGGCCGCCTGCTGATGATGCACGCCAATCACCGCGAGGAGATCCAGGAGTGCTACGCGGGCGACATCGTCGCCGGGGTCGGGCTCAAGCAGACGGCTACCGGCGACACGCTCTCGGCCCCCGACGCCCCGGTGATCCTCGAGACGATCCACTTCGCCGAGCCGGTGATCGCCGTGGCGATCGAGCCGAAGACCAAGGCCGACCAGGAGAAGCTCTCCTCCTCCCTTGCGCGGCTCGCCGAGGAGGACCCGACCTTCCGGATCGAGTCCGACGAGGAGACCGGCCAGACGCTGATCCACGGCATGGGCGAGCTCCACCTCGAGGTGATCGTCGATCGCCTCCTGCGCGAATTCAACGTCGACGCGAACGTCGGCCGCCCACAGGTCGCCTACCGCGAGACCGTGCGCGACCGCGTCGAGAAGATCCAGGGGCGCTTCGTGCGCCAGACGGGCGGGCGCGGCCAGTTCGGCCACGTGGTCATCAACCTCGAGCCGGCGCCCGAGGAGGGCTTCGACTTCGTCAACCGGATCAAGGGCGGCGTGATTCCGACCGAGTTCATTCCGGCCGTGGAGCAGGGGATGGAGGAGGCACTCGGGTCCGGCGTCAAGGCCGGCTACCCGATGGTCGACGTCCGCGTTGAGCTCACCGACGGCTCCTACCACGAGGTCGACTCCTCGGAGATGGCGTTCAAGATCGCCGGCTCGATGGCCGTCCAGGAGGCGGCTCGGCGGGCGAAGCCCGTGCTGCTCGAACCGGTGATGGCGGTCGAGGTCGTGACCCCCGAGGAGTTCCTCGGCGACGTGATCGGCGACCTCTCGCGCCGGCGAGGCAAGGTCCAGGGCCAGGAGCGGCGCGGCAACGCGCTCGCGGTCCAGGCCTTCGTGCCGCTCGGCGAGATGTTCGGCTACGCCACCGACCTGCGCTCCTCGACGCAGGGCCGTGCCACCTACACGATGCAGTTCGAGCGCTACGAGGAAGTGCCGACCAACATCGCCGAGCAGATCACCGAGGCGAAGACGGGCGAGCCCGTCGGAGCTGAGGCCTGAGCAGCGTTTCTGTAATTCTTCCGGGGTTGCCCGGAGCCAGCTAGAACTTGAAGACTGAGAACAAGCGAAGGAGCTAGAGGAAAGAGATGGCGGAGAAGTTCGATCGCAGCAAGCCGCACCTGAACGTGGGCACGATCGGTCACATCGATCACGGCAAGACGACGCTGACCGCGGCGATCACGAAGGTGCTCGCCGAGCAGGGCGGCGCCGAGGCGAAGTCGTTCGAGGAGATCGACAACGCCCCGGAGGAGAAGGAGCGCGGGATCACCATCGCCACCTCGCACGTCGAGTACGAGACGGAGAACCGCCACTACGCCCACGTCGACTGCCCGGGCCACGCCGACTACGTGAAGAACATGATCACCGGCGCCGCGCAGATGGATGGCGCGATCCTCGTGGTCTCGGCCGCCGATGGGCCGATGCCGCAGACGCGCGAGCACATCCTGCTCGCGCGGCAGGTGAACGTGCCCTACGTCGTCGTCTTCCTCAACAAGGTCGACATGGTCGACGACGAGGAGATCGTGGAGCTCGTCGAAGAGGAGGTCAAGGACCTGCTCAACGAGTACGAGTTCCCGGGCGACGAGACGCCGATCATCCGGGGCTCCGCGCTCAAGGCGCTGGAGGGTGACGAGGACGCCAAGAAGGCGATCCTCGAGCTCGCCGAGGCGCTCGACACGTACATCCCGGAGCCCGAGCGCGACCTCGACAAGCCGTTCCTGATGCCGGTCGAGGATGTGATGACGATCACCGGCCGCGGCACGGTCGCCACCGGCCGGATCGAGCAGGGCGTCGTCAACGTCGGCGACGAGATCGAGATCGTCGGCATCCATCCCGACACGCACAAGACGGTGATCACCGGGGTGCAGATGTTCCACAAGGACCTCGACCGCGGCGAGGCGGGCGACAACGCCGGCTGCCTGCTGCGAGGTGTCAAGCGCGAGGAGATCGAGCGCGGGCAGGTGCTCTGCAAGCCGGGCTCGATCACCCCGCACACGAAGTTCAAGGCGGAGGTCTACTGCCTGAAGAAGGAGGAGGGCGGTCGTCACACCCCGTTCTTCTCGGGCTACCGCCCGCAGTTCTACTTCCGCACGACGGACGTCACCGGCGTCGCCGACCTGCCCGAGGGCACGGAGATGGTGATGCCGGGGGACAACGTCCAGATGGAGATCGAGCTGATTCAGCCGATCGCCATGGACCAGGGTCTTCGGTTCGCGATCCGCGAGGGCGGTCGCACCGTTGGCTCGGGAGTCGTTACCGAGATCGTCCAGTAGCGACTCGCAAAGGGGCCGATTCGAACGGATCGGCCCTTCGTTTCGAAGTAACGGATACGACCGGGGCGGCGCCCCAGCTCAGGGGCGGCGCCCCTTCGCGCCGGGAAAGACGAAAAGAAGAACCAGTGGCAACGCTCGCGACAAACAAAATCCGAATCCGCCTCAAGGCGTATGACCACGACGCCATCGATCGCGCTGCGCGCGAGATCGTCGAGACGGCCCAGCGCACCGGTGCCACCGTGTCCGGTCCCGTGCCCCTGCCTACGGACAGGAACATCTACTGCGTGATCCGATCGCCGTTCAAGGACAAGGACTCGCGCGAGCACTTCGAGATCCGCACCCACAAGCGGCTGATCGACATCCACCAGCCGACCCCGAAGACGATCGACTCGCTCCAGCGCCTCGACGCGCTGCCGGCCGGCGTCGACATCGAGATCAAGATCTGAGCCGTGACTCCCCCCGTGACAGCACGGCTCTGCCCCGAGGGGAGGCACGGCTAGGTGGCGGCGATCGTCGGCAGGAAGGTCGGAATGACCCAGGTCTTCACCGAGGACGGCATCCGCGTGCCCGTGACGGTGATCGAGGCGGAGCCGAACACGGTGACGGCCGTGCGGATCCCGGATCGCGACGGCTACGCGGCCGTCCAGGTCGCCGGGGTCCCGGTCGAGGAGCGAAGGCTGAACAAGCCGCAGCTCGGGCACCTGAAGAAGGCGGACGCGCCCCCCTCGAGAAAGCTGGTCGAGTTCCGCGACGAGGCGCCGGAGGCGCAGATCGGCGAGGAGCTCACGGTCGAGCAGTTCGAGCCGGGTCAGAAGGTCAAGGTCTCGGCGACCGCAATCGGCAAGGGTTTTCAGGGCACCATCCGGCGTCACGGCTTCAGCCGCGGCCCGGTCTCCCACGGCTCGCACAACGTCCGCGCCCCGGGGTCGATCGGGGCAAGCGCCGATCCCGCCCGCGTCTTCAAGGGCGTGCGGATGCCTGGTCGGCTGGGTGGCAAGCGCGTGACCCAGCGCGGGCTCGAGGTCTTCCAGGTCGACGCGGAGCGCAACCTCCTGCTGATCCGGGGCGCCGTTCCCGGGCCGAAGGGCGGAGCGGTGGAGGTACGGACCGATGCCTAGCCAGCGGCCAGCCGCGATCAAGGCGACGAGCCTGGGCAAGCAGGCGAAGTCCGACCTGCCCGCGGCGGTCTTCGGCGAGGAGTTCCACGAGAGCCTCGTACACGAGGCCGCGCGCGCCGATCTCGCGTCCCGCCGCCGCGGGACCGCGTCCAGCCTAGGTCGGGGCGAGGTCTCGATGACCACGGCCAAGGCGTGGCGCCAGAAGGGCACCGGCCGCGCCCGCGTCGGCGCGCTCAGCGTCCCGCATCGCCGGGGCGGCGGCGTCGCATTCGGCCCGAAGCCGCGCCATCACACCTTCAAGGTCAACCGCAAGGCGCGCCGCCGCGCGCTGCGCTCGGCGCTCTCCGTGCACGCCTCGCGAGACAGCGTCGCCGTCTTCGATGCCGTCGCCTACGACACGCCTTCGACCAAGCAGGCCGTCGACGCGCTCGCCAAGTGGGCGCCGAAGCCGCCGACGCTCGTGATCGTCGACGCCGAGGAGGTCGCGGCGATGAAGAGCTTTCGCAACCTGCCGAAGGTGAGCGTGATCGCCGCCAGCTCGGCCGGGGTCGCGGACGTGATCGGCCACGCCTCACTCGCCGTCTCCGAGCGTGCCCTCGAGGTGCTCGAGGCGAAGGCGGGCGAGGTCAGGCGAGGAGGTGGTTCCGAGTGATCGCGCGCCAGGTGATCCTCGAGCCGGTCGTCTCGGAGAAGAGCTACGCCCTGATGGCCGACGGCAAGTACACGTTCCGGGTCCACGATCGTGCCCACAAGACCCAGATCCGCCGGGCGGTGGAGGAGATCTTCGACGTCTCGGTCGTCGAGGTGCGGACCAGCAAGGTCCGCTCGAAGCCGAAGCGGCGCGGCCTGCACAGCGGCCGCACGCGCTCGTGGAAGAAGGCGATCGTGAAGCTCGCACCCGGCGATCGGATCGAGCTGTTCGAGGGCGCGGCGGTGGCGGAGTAGGTGATCTGAGATGGCAATGAAGAAGACCAAGCCGACGAGCCCGGGGCGACGCTTCGCGACCTATCAGGAGCGCGAGGAGCTCACGAGCGCCGGCAACAAGCCCCATAAGGCGCTCACCAAGGGCAAGGGCAAAAGCGGCGGGCGCAACGGCCGCGGCCGCGTCACCGCGCGCCACCGCGGCGGCGGGGCGAAGCGCCGCTATCGAAAGGTCGACTTCAAGCGCCGCAAGGACGGCGTGCCGGCCAAGGTAGCGACGGTCGAGTACGACCCGAACCGCACCTGCTACATCGCGCTGCTCCACTACGTCGACGGCGCGAAGAGCTACGTCCTCGCGCCGCAGGGCGTACGCCCCGGGACGATGGTCGAGTCCGGCGAGCGGGCCGACATCCGCCCTGGCAACGCGCTGCCGCTGCGCGCGATCCCGACCGGCACCGTGGTCCACAACGTCGAGCTCGTCCCCGGTCAGGGCGGCAAGCTCGGCCGCTCCGCCGGCTCCGCGATCCAGGTCGTGGCGAAGGAGGGTGACCTGGTCACCCTGCGGCTGCCGTCGTCGGAGATGCGGATGGTGCGGGCCGAGTGCCGGGCGACGGTCGGGACGCTCTCGAACGCCGAGCACCAGAACGTGAAGGTCGGAAAGGCGGGGCGCAAGCGGCACATGGGCAAGCGCCCGCAGACGCGCGGCGTGGCGATGAACCCGGTCGACCACCCCCACGGCGGCGGCGAGGCACACCACACCCCCGGCGGGCACCCCGTGACCCCGTGGGGCAAGCCCACGCTCGGCTACCGCACCCGCAAGAAGGGCAAGCGCTCGGACGCGATGATCGTCCGCGGACGCCGGCGAGGGAAGAAGAAGTCGAGGTAGCGAATGGGACGTTCGACGAAGAAGGGCCCGTACGTCGAGGAGCGCCTCATGCGGCGCATCCAGCAGATGAACGAGGCCAACCAGAAGCAGATGATCAAGACCTGGTCGCGGACCTCGACCGTGTTCCCGGAGATGGTCGGGCACACGATCGCCGTCCACGACGGCCGCAAGCACGTGCCCGTGTTCGTCTCCGAGTCGATGGTCGGCCACAAGCTCGGCGAGTTCGCGCCGTCGCGCACGTTCCGCGGCCACGGCGGCAAGGAGCGATAGGCGAGCCGTGGCGAAGTCGGGCGACAAGGACCCTGAGGCCCCCATGGTTCGCGCCAAGGCCCGGTACGTGCGCGTCGCGCCGCGCAAGGCCCGGTTGGTCGCCGACCAGGTCCGCGGCATACCCGTGGACGAGGCTCGTACACTGCTTGCCTTCTCGACCCGGGGCGCCGCCCGCGACCTGGCGAAGCTGATCGACTCGGCAGCCGCCAACGCGGAGGCGAACCACGACCTGGTCGCCGACGACCTGCGGATCGCCGACATCCGGGTTGACGAGGGGCCGACCCTGAAGCGCTGGCGCGCCCGCGCCCGCGGGCGGGCGACCCGGATCGACAAGAAGACCAGCCACCTCTCGGTGGCGCTGACCCCGACGACGGACTGAGACTGAGAGAGACGGAGACTTATGGGACAGAAGATCCACCCCGAGGGCTTCCGCGTCGGGTACATCCATGACTGGAAGTCGAACTGGTTCAACCAGCGCGAGTTCGCTGACTACCTGCTCGAGGACATCGCGATCCGCGACCACATCGAGGGCAAGCTCTCGCACGCCGGCCTCTCGGACATCAACATCGTCAAGCAGCGCGGCGAGATCACGGTCGACATCCACACGGCCCGTCCCGGCATCGTGATCGGCAAGTCCGGCGCCGAGGTCGACGCGCTTCGCCGTGACCTGCACCGGATCACCAAGAAGCCGGTCAAGGTCAACATCCGCGAGATCAAGCGGCCGGAGCTGGACGCGAAGCTCGTCGCCCAGTCGATCGCCGAGCAGCTCCAGAACCGCGTCGCGTTCCGCCGCGCGATGAAGCGCGCGTTGACCTCCGCGATGCGCTCCGGCGCCAAGGGCGTGAAGGTCCAGGTCTCCGGTCGCCTGGGCGGCGCGGAGATGGCGCGCACCGAGGGTTACTCCGACGGCCGTGTCCCGCTCCACACGATGCGCGCCGACATCGACTACGGCTTCGTCGAGGCCCGAACCACGACGGGGCGGATCGGCGTCAAGTGCTGGATCAACAAGGGCGAGGTGATGCCCGAGGGCTACCGCTCCGCTGCCGACGAGGAGGAGCTCGCGCCCCGTTCGTTCCGCCGCCGCCCGCGCGAGCAGCGCGGAGGGCAGCGCTCCGGCGGAGGCGGCGGGCAGGGCCAGGGGCGCCAGCAGGGCGGCCAGGGCCAAAGGCGCCCGCAACAGGGCGGCCAGGGGCAGCCTCGCCCCCAGCGCGGCGGCGGTCAGGGTCAGGCACGCCCGCAGCAGGGCGGCCAGGGCCAGCGGCCCCCCTCTGAGCAGCAGGCCGCTGCGCCGGCTCCGGCCGCGCCCGAGTCGACCGGAGGCGACAAGCCCTCCTCGAGCGAGTCGGAAGGGGCGAGCTAGCTGATGCTGATGCCGAAGCGGGTCAAGCACCGCAAGCAGATGCGCGGCAGGCGCCGCGGCAACACCAAGGGCGGCGCAAGCGTGTCGTTCGGCGAATACGGGCTCAAGGCGGTCGACCGCGGCTGGATCACCAACCGGCAGATCGAGGCCGCCCGAGTCGCGATGACCCGAAAGATCAAGCGCGGCGGCAAGGTCTGGATCAACGTCTTCCCCGACAAGCCGTACACGAAGAAGCCGGCCGAGACACGCCAGGGCTCAGGCAAGGGGAACCCCGAGGGCTGGGTCGCCGTGGTGAAGCCGGGCAAGGTGATGTTCGAGCTCGCCGGCGTTCCCGAGGATCTCGCGCGCGAGGCCATGCGCCTCGCGGGGCACAAGCTACCGGTGAGGACCAAGTTCGTCACCCGGGAGGGAGTGGGCCAGTGAAGGCGGCCGACGTGCACGCGCTCGGGGACCAGGACCTGGTCCAGGCGTTCAAGGACGCCCGTGAGGAGGCGTTCAACCTGCGCTTTCGCCACGCGACCGGCGAGCTCGAGAACACGTCGGGGCTTCGCGATTCCCGGCGCGACCTCGCAAGGCTGATGACCATCGCCCGCGAGCGAGGCATCGACATCGACAAGGAACTCACGTGATCGAGGAAGAGCGGACAGAGAGCGAGAACGAGGAGACCCCGGAGGCCGAGGCCCCCGAGGCGGAGGCCTCTGCCGACGAGCCGGCGGCCGAGGAGGCCCCAGCGCCCGAGCAGGCGCCCGCAGGCGAAGCGCCTGCGCCCGCTGAGGAGGCCGAGCCGGCCGAGCAGCTCGGTCCGAAGGAGCGCCGCAGGCGCGCGCGCTCGGTTCACCGTGGCGCGGCGCGCCCGCCCCTGAGTCCCGAGGAGCGCGCCGCCGAGCGGGCCGAGCGCCGCGCGAACAAGGCCGCAACCCGCCGCCGCGCCCGCCAGCGCGCTCGTTCCAAGCACGAGCCCGGGCAGGGCACGCCGCCGGCCGAGCGGGCGCCAGGTTCGAAGAAGGTCCGGCAGGGCACCGTCGTCTCGAGCAAGGCCGATAAGACGATCACCGTGCAGATCGAGGTCGTGCGCCGTCACCCGGTGTACGAGAAGGTCGTCCGCCGCTCGGCGACGATCCACGCCCACGACGAGTCGAACGACGCGAACGAGGGCGACGTCGTGCGAGTGATCGAGGCGCGGCCGATGTCGCGGACCAAGCGCTGGCGGCTCGTTGAAGTCCTGGAGCGAGCTAGATGAGCCTCCTCGCCCCAGAGCACACGCGGATGACGCTGCGAACCTTCGCCCAGCGCCGTCCTCGGTCGCTCGCGTGCCTTCCGGCACGCCACGCTCCCTGCGTCCTTGGCGGCCTCGGTTCTCGCGTCCCCGCGCGCACTCCGGGACAAGGAGGCCCATCGTGATCCAGCAGGAGTCGAGGCTCAAGGTCGCCGACAACTCCGGCGCGCGCGAGATCCTCTGCATCCGCGTCAAGGGCGGCTCCCACCGCCGCTACGCCGGCGTCGGCGACGTGATCACGGCGACGGTCAAGCAGGCGACCCCCCACGGCGGCGTGCGCAAGGGGGAGGTCGTCCAGGCCGTGGTCGTCCGCACGCGCAAGCAGCTCGGCCGTCCGGACGGCACCTACATCGCCTTCGACGAGAACGCCGCGGTGCTGATCGACGCGCAGGGCGCGCCGCGCGGCACCCGCATCTTCGGCCCCGTCGCGCGCGAGCTTCGCGACCGCAACTTCATGCGCATCATCTCCCTCGCCCCGGAGGTGCTCTAGCGATGGGTAAGGCCATGCACGTCCGCAAGGACGACACCGTGATCGTGGTCGCGGGCAAGGACAAGGGCAAGACCGGACGCGTGATTCGCACTGAGCCGGCGCGCAGGCGCGTCTACGTCGAGGGGCTCAACATCGTCAAGCGCCACACCCGTCCGCGCTCCGTCAAGGACACCCAGAAGGCGCAGGCGAGTGGCATCATCGACCAGGAGGGGCCGATCGACGTCTCTAACGTCATGCTCCTCGACCCAACCGACAACAAGCCGACCCGCGTCGGCGTCCAGGTCGGCAACGACGGAAGCCGCAAGCGCTATGCCAAGCGCACCGGCAAGGTGATCGAGTAACCGGAATCCCGATGGAAGCAGCGACAGTCACAGAAGCTCAGCAGGCCGCGCCGCCGCCGCGCCTGCGCGACGCGTACGAGAACGAGCTCATCGGTGCGTTGACGGCGAGGTTCGGCTACTCCAGTCGGATGCAGGTCCCGCGCGTGGTCAAGATCACCCTGAACATGGGCGTGGGCGACGCCAAGCAGGCGACGCCGATCCTCGAGGCCGCCACCGAGCAGCTCGCGACGATCGCGGGGCAGCATCCGAGCGTCAGGCGCGCCCGCAAATCGATCGCCTCGTTCAAGGTCCGCGAGGGGATGCCGGTCGGCGTCGCCGTGACGCTGCGCGGCGCTCGCATGTGGGAATTCCTCGACCGGCTGATCTCGATCGCGATTCCGCGGATCCGCGACTTCCGCGGCCTCAACCCGCGTGCCTTCGACGGTCGCGGCAACTACTCGCTCGGCATCCGCGAGCAGCTCATCTTCCCGGAGATCGACTACGACTCGATCGACCAGGTCCGCGGCCTCGACGTCGCGATCACGACCAGCGCCCAGACCGACGAGGAGGCCTTCGAGCTCCTGCTGGGGCTCGGGATGCCGTTTGCCCAGGAGGGCCGACCCGGGTCCCGCGACCCGGAGGTCGACGCCGAGGAGGAGCGCAGGCTCGAGGAGGCACGTGCTCGCGCGGAGGCCGAGCAGGCCGCGCTCGAGCAGCTCAAGGAGGAGAACCCGGAGGCCTACGCCAAGCCCGAGAGGTCCGAGGAGGGCGAAGAGGGCGAGGCCCTCGAGACCGAGGGCTCAGACGAAGCTTCAACCGAAGAGAGTTCAGAGGAGTAGATGGCGAAGACATCACAGGTCGTGCGCCAGCGGCGCACCCCGAAGTACAAGACCCGGTCCTACAATCGCTGCCGTCGCTGCGGCAGGCCGCGCGCGTACTTCCGCAAGTTCGGCCTCTGCCGGCTCTGCCTGCGCGAGGCTGCCCACAAGGGCTACGTGCCCGGCATGAGCAAGGCGAGCTGGTAGCGATCAAGGACTGAGCGACGGAACCGAACCATGCTGACCGACCCGATTTCCGACTACCTGACGAGGATCCGCAACGGCCTCGCTGCCGACCACACCGCGGTCGAGATCCCGGCATCGCGCCTGAAGAAGGAGATGAGCCGGATCCTCACCGAGCAGGGCTACATCGCGTCGTTCGACGTCGAGCCCGCGGCCGTGGGCGAGTTGATCCGGATCCAGCTCAAGTACACCGAGGATCGCCGCCCGGTGATCAGCGGCCTGCGGCGCATCTCACGGCCCGGCCGGCGCCGCTACGTCACCAAGGACGAGGTCCCGCGCGTCCAGGGTGGCATGGGGACGGCGATCGTCTCCACGTCGACCGGCGTGATGACCGGCCACGAGGCGAGCGCGAAGGGCGTCGGCGGCGAGGTCGTCGCCTACGTTTGGTGAGTGGAGATGAGCCGCATCGGAAAGAAGCCGATCCCAGTGCCCGAGGGCGTGACGGTCTCGGTCGGCCCCGGCCGCGTGACCGTGAACGGGCCTCGCGGCGAGCTCGCGCAGGATGTCTCACAGCGCATGGAGATCGTCGAGGAAGACGACGGCACCCTGAGTGTCAAGCGCCCCACGGATCGGGGCGAGGATCGGGCCGTGCACGGGCTCACCCGGAGCCTGGTCGCCAACATGGTCGAGGGCGTCACCGAGGGATTCGAGAAGCGGCTTGAGATCCAGGGTGTCGGCTACCGCGCGCGCCTTCAGGGCAAATCGCTCGAGCTCAGCGTCGGCTACTCACACCCCGTCTCGATCACCGCGCCGGACGGGATCGAGTTCGAGGTCCCGCAGCCGACCCAGGTGATCGTGCGCGGGATCGACAAGCAGATGGTCGGCGAGATCGCGGCTCGGATTCGCCGCACGCGGCCGCCCGAGCCCTACAAGGGCAAGGGCATCCGCTACGCGGGCGAGCAGATCCGCCGCAAGGTCGGGAAGCGGGCATAGCCATGGCCGTCGCCACGAAGCCACAGCAGCGCATGCGCCGCCGCCGTCGTGTGCGGGCGAAGATCTCGGGCACCGCAGAGCGCCCGCGCCTCTCGGTGTTCCGCTCCAACCGCGGGCTCTTCGCTCAGCTCCTCGACGACCGTGACGGGCGCACGGTCGTTGCCGTCAACTGGATCGAGCCAGAGCTCCGCGAGCTCGCGCCGATGGAGCAGGCGAAGCGGATCGGCGAGCTGCTCGCCGAGCGCGCCAGGGCCGCCGGGGTCGAGACCTGCGTCTTCGACCGGGGCGGGTACCGCTACCACGGCCGCGTTCGGGCGCTCGCCGAGGGCGCCCGCGAGGGCGGCCTCCGGTTCTGAGCCGCTACCTTCCACGATCGCTTTGAAGACCAACCACCAAATCGAGACCGTCAGCCCGCAGGGGCTCGACCTCCAGGAGCGGGTGATCGAGATCAACCGCGTCGCCAAGGTGGTCAAGGGCGGTCGCCGCTTCTCGTTCACCGCGCTGGTCGCAGTCGGCGACGAGAACGACGTCGTCGGGATCGGCTACGGGAAGGCCCGCGAGGTCCCGCTGGCGATCCAGAAGGGGGTCGAGAACGCTCGCAAGAGCCTCGTCCGGGTGCCGAAGTACGGCCAGACTATTCCGCACCGCACGATCGGCCGCTTCGGCTCGGGACACGTCGTCCTGCGCCCGGCCAGCCCCGGTACCGGGGTGATCGCCGGCGGCGGGGTCCGCGCGGTGCTCGAGCTCGCCGGGATCCGTGACGTGCTCTCGAAGTCGATCGGCACCCAGAACCCGATCAACCTCGTCAAGGCGACGATGGACGGGCTCACCGGCCTGCGCCGTCCCGAGGACGTCGCGAAGCTGCGCGGCCTCTCGGTGAAGCAGGTGCTTGGAATCGACCTCAAGGAGGCCGCGGCGAAGCAGGCGGCCGCGGAGACCGCCGCGGACGGCGAGGCGCCCGCCCCGGCCGAGCCCGTCGCCGTCGCGACCGCCACCGAGCCGCCCGCGGAGGCGCCGCCAGCCGCCGAGCCGTCCGGTGGGGAGGAGCCCTCC
>Ga0126312_10002186_pt1 | contig 13049 bp, 12 predicted proteins | sample Plot104A_FD_92537 | JGI IMG/M metagenome (GOLD analysis project Ga0126312, IMG submission 92537) | Serpentine soil microbial communities from UC McLaughlin Reserve, CA, USA - Plot104A | ecosystem: Environmental > Terrestrial > Soil > Grasslands | place: USA: UC McLaughlin Reserve, Lake County...
AGGTCGCGGAGGTCGAGGTCGCCGGCGAAGATGCGCTGCTCGAGCTCGAAGCGCAGGATGATGTGCAGGTTGTACGAAGCCTCGTCGGCCTCGACGCGGATGAGTCCTGGCGAGACATCGTTGATCGAGCGGAACCAATGCTCCTCCTCGACGTCCGCGAGCTGGGACGGGAAAGCTTCCCGCAGCCGCGGGTAGAACCATGCCCAGAAGGGGCGCGAGCGGCCGACCAGGTTCTCCCAGAGTCGCGACTGCGACTCGTGCAGCCCGAGCGAGGCGCCGCGGGCGAGCAGCGTCCGCTCGAGCGCCGGATCGACGCCATGCTCGTACAGGCCATGGCCGGTCTCGTGCATGACCGCGAACAGGCCGTCGAGCGTCCCCTTCGGCTCCCACGTCGTGATGCGGATGTCGGTCGTTCCGAGCGACGTCGCGAACGGGTGCGGCGCCGTGTCGATCCGCCACGCCGACTCGTCGTAGCCGAACCTGCGCGCGATCTCGAGCGCGACGCTCCGCTGCGTCTCGGCGGCGAAGTCGCCCATGACGCGAGGCGTCGCCGCGGACGCGGCGGCCGAGACCATCGGCACGAGCTCCTCCTTCAGGCGGTCGAACACCGACCGAACCTCGGCCGTCTTCATCTCCGGCTCGAAGTCGTCGAGCAGCGTGTCGTAGAGCTCGTCGGCGGCAGGGAAGCACTCGACGTATCGCTGCCGCAGCTCAACCATCTGCTCGAGCCAGGGGCGGAACGACTCGTACTCGTTCTTCTGCTTCGCCGCGACCCACGCCCCGAACGACAGTGAGCCTGTGTGCGACAGCTGAGCTGTCAGCGACGGCGGAACGCGCGTCGCTTTCTCGTAGTCCCGGCGCGCGACGCGGATCAGGCTCGCTTCGTCGCTGTCGTAGTCCAGGCTCTCGCCATAAGGCCGGAGCTCGTCGAGGAGCGCCCCAATCTCGTCGGACACGAAGAGCTCGTGCGCCAGGCGGCCAACCGTCGCGAGCTGGTGCGCGCGAATCTCGCCGCCGCGCTGCGGCATCATCGTCTGCTGATCCCAGCCGAGCAGGCTCGCGGCCTTGCCCAGGTCGTGGACGGTCCCGAGCTTCTCCTTGAGAGTCTCGAGTTGCGGCGGCGCCGTCACGTCCGGAATCGTGTCAGAAGGCGGCTGGGCCGTGCGAGGCGGAACCGCGTGACCGACAGCTCGTGACCGCCCGTGATCCCGCTGGGGCGGAGGAGGAGGACCAGCGTCATCAGCGCGCCGAGGATCACGAGCCGCGACCCGTGCGGCAGGTCGACCGCCCCGAGCGCGCCGGTGCCGTTCTCGGCGCGGTTCAGCAGCGAGTCGAGCATGCTGACGAAGAGGGCGCCGACGGTCGCGCCGAGCAGGCTCGAGGCACCGCCGATCACGAGCATCGCGAGCGTCAGGAACGTCAGCTCGAGGTACACCTGCCCCACCGTCAGGCTGCCGTAGAGATGCACGAGGAGCGCGCCGGCAAACCCGGCGAGCGCTCCCGAGAGCGTGAACGCGAGCAGCCGGTGGCTGTAGATGTGCATTCCACTCGCCTGCGCCGCCAGCGGATCCTCGCGCGAGGAACGGAGCAGCCGACCGGAGCGAGTGCGCTGGTACGCGTACGCGACTAGCGCGACGACCAAGGCGCCAATCGTCGCCTTGGCCATGCTCGTCGTCGCGGGAACGAGCGAGAGCGTCTGTACTCCGGGGCCGATCCGCTCCCAGTTGGAGAAGACGTTGTGGGTGATGCCGAGCACCGCGAAGGTGGCGATCCCTGCGGCCAGTCCCGAGAGACGCATCAGCGGAATCCCGACCAGGAGCGCGTAGAGACCGCCGACCGCCGCACCGAGCGCGAGCGCCTGCCAGTTCGAGATCGTGTGGTTCTGCAGGACCGGGAAAAGGCCCGGGAGCACGAACTCCTTCGACTCCTTCGGCACCGTCAGGACGCCGGTCAGGAACGCGCCGACCGCGACGAACGAGATGTGCCCGAACGAGATCACGCCCGAGTTCCCGACGAAGACGTAGAGCGCGATCACGATCGCCGCGTAGACGAGCGCCTGCGCGAAGTCCACCTGCAACGAGAACGACGTCTGGCTCCCGATCAGGCCGACGGCGACGAGCAGCGCGGCGGGGCCGAGGAACGGCAGCGCTGCGTTCAGGTGCCTCACACGCGCTCCACGGTGCCCGCCCGGAACGGCGAGAAGAGCCCCTCGGGGCGGACGAGCAGGACCACGATCACGAGCAGGAACACGTACGAGTCGAGGTAGACGCGGTGCGCCGAATTGAGGAGCTCGCCGAGCAACGAGGTCGAGAAGCCGATCGCGAACGCGCCGAGGGTGGCCGTCCGAAGACGGTCGATGCCGCCGACGACGACGCCGATCAGCGCCGGGATCAGGATGTTCGCGCCGAAAGTCGGATAGACGAACGGCGCCTGCACGGCGAGCAGGACGCTCACGCAGGCCGCCATCACGGCGCCGATCACGAACGCCAGCGCGATCACGAGGTTCGTCCTGATGCCGAGAATCCGGGCCGCTCGGAAGTCCGTTGCGGCGGCACGCATCTGCAGGCCGATGCTCGTCCGGTTGAGGACGAGGCCGGTGCCTGCGAGCAGGAACAGCGTCAGCACGATGCTCACGATCGACACCCAGCGAATGTCCACGTCGCCGACGTGCACGGCGCGGTTCAGTTCCGGCAGGACCGAGACGTTGTTTCCCTGTCCGCCGAACGCGAGCAACGCGATCGACTGGAGCAGGAACGAGACCGCGAACGTCGCGACGAGGATCGTCGCCGCGCCGTACCCCCGTAACGGGCGAAGCGCGCGGTCGAGCAGCAGGGCGAGCGCGATCACGACTGCGAGGCAGACGACGATCGCCACGAGCGACCCGTACTCGTCGGTGAGCACGAGCGCGTATGCCCCCGCGGTGATCAGCTCGCCGTGCGCGAAGTTGACGATCCGGAGGACGCCGAAGACGAGCGCGACGCCAACCGCGACGAGCGCGTACAGCGAGCCGAGCGCGACCGCGTCGACGAGCGACTGCGCGTCGAGCACCTCTATCTCCCGAAGTAGGCGTCGATCAGTCGCTGCGTGTCGTGCGCGTCGTCCGGCCCCAGCGTCGCCCGGAGCTCGCCGTTCGACAGCACATACGTCCGGTCCGCGAACGCGACCGTCACCTGGGCGCGCTGCTCGACAAGAAGCACGGTCACTCCGCGCTCTCGAATGGCGCGCAGGGCGTCGAACACGGTGTCGACGACTGTTGGCGCGAGCCCGAGGGACGGCTCGTCGAGGAGGAGCACCTGCGGACCCGAGAGCAGCGCCCGCGCGATCGCGAGCTGCTGCTGCTGGCCGCCCGAGAGCTCACCCGCGCGCCGCGCTGCGAACTCGGCGACTACCGGGAAGAGCGACGTGATCCACGCGCGATCCGCGTCGGCGCCGTTCGCGCGGCGCGGTACAAGTCCCAGGCGGAGGTTCTCGTCGACGGTCATGTGCGGGAAGACGTGCCGACCCTCAGGAACGAGCGCGACGCCCGCGCGGGCGATCGCTTCGGGTGTGCGGTTCCGGATCGAGCGCCCGTCGAGCCGGACGTCGCCGTGCGACGCCCGGACGACGCCCATCACCGCATGCAGCGTCGTCGACTTGCCCGCACCGTTCGGGCCGATCAGCCCGACGACCTCGCCACGCCCGACCGCGAGCGACAAACCTGTCAGCGCGGGCACGCTGCCGTAGCGCACGTCGACCTGATCGAGCTCGAGCAACGGCGGCGTGCTCATTCGGCGGCCTCTGCCGTCGCGGCGCTGCCGCCGAGGTACGCGTTCGTCACGTCGAGGTTCGTCGTGATCTCCGCGGGTGTGCCCTCGGCGAGCCTGCGGCCCTGGTCGAGGACGACGATCCGATCGCAGACGGCCAGGATCAGCGGCATGTTGTGGTCGATCAGGAGCACGCCGGCGTCGTAGCGGTCGCGGACGGCGTGCACGACGTCGATGAACTCCGGAACCTCCACCTCCGGGAGACCGGCGGCGGGCTCGTCCATCAGCACGAACCGCGGCGCCGTGGCGAGCGCGCGGGCGACACCCAGCTTGCGCTCCTCTCCGTGCGGAAGCGTCGCTGCGAGCTGGCCGTCGCGCAGGGCGAGGCCGAGCAGCGGCAGCAGTTCGCCGGCGCGTCCGCGCGCGTCGCGCGCGGACGCGCCACTCGCGAGTGCTGCGACCTCCACGTTCTCGCGTACGGTGAGCTGCCCGAAGAGATGCCCGTGCTGGAACGTGCGCACGAGCCCGGCGCGTCCGCGCCGATACGGACGCCACCGCGTGACCTCGCGGCCCTCCAGCTCGACCGTCCCGCTCGACGGCGCGTCGAAACCTGTCAGCACGTTGACGAGCGTCGTCTTGCCAGCGCCGTTCGGGCCGATCAGCCCCACGACCTCGTCGCGGCGAAGCTCGAGCGAGACATCCTCGAGCGCGCGGACGCCGGCAAACGACCGTGAGACGGCGACGGCCCGGAGAGTGCCTCCGGGCCGTCCGGTAGTCGTCGTGGCTCCCGCCACGGCCGCGGTCAGCCCACGTCTGCGGGCGTTCCCGCCTCGACGTCGTCGATGTACTTGGCCTTCCCGTTCGTGATCTGGATGACCCGATACGAACGCCCGAAGACGGTGTGGAACTTCGAAGAGAAGCTGATCGCGCCCATCGACGTGTCGAAGTCGCTGAGGCTCTGCAACTCGGCCGCGACCTTCTCGCCGTCGGTGGACCCCGCCTCCTCGATCGAGTGCGCAAGCGCATCGACGGCGGACGCACCCGTGATGAAGCCGCCCGTCGTCGGGGCGCTCTTGGGCCCCTTCGCCGTCATCTCGTCGATCAGTTCCTGCACGTTCTGGTTCGGGTCGTCGCCGTAGACCGACGCGAAGGTGACGACGTAGAAATTGGACACCTTCGGGCTCTTCGGCAGCCAGAACGTCCCGTCGGCCGACCACGGCGAGATGATCGGCGTGTCGTTGCCGACGCTGCGGAGGCCCGAGACGAAGGCCGGCAGATCCTGCTGCGTCACCGTGCAGATCGCGATCGCGTCCGCCTTCGTCTTGTTCACGTCGCTGACGACGCTGTTGATCGTCTTGTCGCCCTGCGTGAACGTGATCTCCTTCACCACACTGCCGCCGAGCTCCTTGAACTTCGACGTGAACGAGTCGCAGACGCTCTTCGTGTAGTACAGCACCTTGTCCTTGACCACGACAGCCGTCTTGAAGCCCTTGTCGTGCGCCATCTGCGCGAGCGCCGCGCCCTCGTCCTGCGCGACGTTGCCAAAGCTGAACGCGAGGTTGCCCTTCTCGCCGAAGCGCTTCGGCCCCATCTGATCGGTGCCGATGCACGGCGCGACGGCGAGGACGCCTCGGTTGATCGCCTCCTGCACTGCCGGTGTCGCGTAGTCAACGTCGCAAGTGACCCAGATGATGTCCGCGCCCTGGTCGAGCAGGTCGAGCGCGGCGGCCTTCGTCTTCGCCGGGTCGAGGTTCGTGTCTTGCTCCTTGAAGACGATCGGCCGTCCGTCGACGCCGCCTTCGGCGTTGATCTTCTCCGCTTCGATCTTCGCCGCCGTCAGCGCAGGCAGGTTGAAGAACGACATGAAGTTCGTCTTGTCGATCGCGGCGCCGATCACGATCGGCTCGCCGTCGGCCTTCCCGGAGCCGCCCGTCGTCGCCGCTGCCGTCGCACCCGCCGCGCCCTCGTCGTCGTCCGATCCGCCGCACGAGACGCCTCCGATCGCGACTGCGAGGCACAAGACGGCCAGCGCCGCCAAGCGTCCTGCTCTCATCCCTTTCCTCCGTTTCTCGCTCTCACGACCTGGTCTTAGCCGCAACCAGTCCCTCCCCCTGCTTCGCGCTCTGCGCGACCGCGGTTTCCAGTGCCGCCCTCCCGCGCTCGGCAAGCTCGCGCGCGTCCCACGCCCACAGCGAATCCGGGTAGATCGTGCCGAACGTCCCGTCGTCGGAGAAGATCTCGAGGTCGAGCGGCCCTCGCCACCCGGCGCGCTCGAGTGCGGCGAGGATCCGCGGCACGTCCGCGACGCCGTCGCCCGGAAGCACGCGATCGGCCCAGCCGCGCGTCGGCTTTCGGTAGTCGGAGACGTGCACCGCCGTAAAGCGCTCCGCGTGCGCCTCGATGTCCTCGTACAGCCGCGGTGAGTTCCACAGGTGCCAGACGTCGAACGTGATCCCGACCGTCGCCGCGTCCGCCTCCTCGAGCAGCTCGACTGCGTCCGCAATCGAGCTCACGATCGTCCACGGCTCGCCGTCGACGCGCTGGTACGGCTCGAGGCCGATGCGGATGCCCGCACGGTCCGCGGCTTCCGCGAGGCGCTTCACTCCCTCGACGGCGATCGCGCGCGTGTCCTCGAGCCCGCGCCCCGAGCCGGTCAGGAAGACGATGCTCGCGGGCTCGAAGCGTGCGAGCCGCGCGATGCTCGCGCATAGGGCTTCGACCCGCTCGCGCGGATCGGCTGGTCCGGGCATCAGGTGCAGCGGCAGGATCGACGGCACTGCCGGCACCGCGTTCGTCGAGGCGAGGCCGCTCTTGCGCAGGCGCTCGGCCGTCGCCGCGTCGTCGCCGTCGGCGAGCTTGATCTCCCAGATCCCGATCCCGTCGAGGCCGGCGGCGCGGTACGCGCTCAGGTCCTCGTCGAAGCTCGCGCTGAGCGTCGAGACCTGCGAGATCGACAACGGCGGCCTCGCGCTTGGCACTGTCACGATCCTCTCACGCGCTTCGGAAGCGGATCAAGTCGCCCGCGACCAGCGCGCCCGCGCCCGTCGTGCGAGGCGCACCGGCGCGGTCGGCCGCAGCAGCTCGTGGGCGACGAGCGTGCCGGAGCCGGCGCCGAGACCCGGCCCCGGCCATGTCGACGCGCCGATCTGCCAGAGACGGTCGATCGGGGTGCGGTGACCCGGCTGAGCAGCGAACGGGCGCCAGAGGAAGTTCTGGTCGAGCGCAAGCGAGCCCGAGTAGGGGTCGCCGTGCACGAGGTTCACGTTCGCGGCCTCGAGATCCGCAGGCGACAGAACCGTTCGCTCGAGGACGAGCGACTCGAGCTCCGGCACGTGTCGCGCGATCCGGGCCTGGATGCGGTCCGCATACCGCTCGCGCAGCGACTCCGTCCATGTCCCGTCGCCGACGTCGAGCTTGCCGGCCGCGTCGCCGCGCACGTGCCACGGGAGCTCCTGAAGCTGGATCCAGAAGATCCAACGGCCGGCGGGTGCGCGGGACTCGTCGATCGTAAGCGGCTGGCCGAGGACGACGGTCGCCTCGGCGGGCAATAGGCCGCGCTCGGCCTCGTTGACGGCGCGCGAGACGGCGTCGAGGCTCGGCGTCAGGTGCAGCACCGCCGTCCGCGACGCGCGCTGGTCCGTCTCGAAGTCGGGCCGGCGCGACAGCGCGTAGTGGATCTGCATCTCGGAGCGGCCGTAACGGAAGCGCCGGCCGGCTTCGGCGACGCGCTCGGGCACAGCGACCGCTTCGAGCAGCCGTCCGTAGAGCTGCGTCGGAGTGACGTTGCAGACCACGGCGCGCGACGCGCCGACCGTCTCGCCGTCCGCGAGCTCCACGCCGACCGCCCTTCCGTCGGCGACGACGACGCGGGTGACGTCGCGGCCGGTCTCGAGCGTGCCGCCGTGGTCGCGGATCAGCTGCGCCAGCGCGTCGACGAGGCGCGCGCCGCCTCCACGGGGAATCGGCATGCCGCCGAGCTCGACCGCGACGGCGATCACCTTCGTCATGAATCCGGACGTCGCCGCGTCCGGCCCGAGACCGCTATGGAGCACCCACGGCGCGAGGAGGCCGTGCACGCGCTCCGACTCGAACGTCTGCTCGAGCCAGTGTCGGGACGACTGCACGAGCTCGCCCGTGAACTCGACCACTCCGCGGCGTCCCAGAGCACGCAGGCCTTTGACCCCGAGGCCGGCGCCGTCGCGCGACCACAACTCCGTGCCGAGGACGCCGAAGGCCAGCTCGGCGCGCGGCATGAACCCCGCCACGACGTCGCGCCACGCGGCCGCGTCGCCCTCCGCGTGCCGCCCGAGCTCGACCGCATTGCCATCGGTGGACGTCGTCAGGAAGGCGGCTTCACCGTCGGGATAGATCGTGCCCGTCGGCAGCTCCGTGTTCACGTATTCGAGCCCACGCGCCCCCAGCTCGTCGGAGAGCTCGGCGTGCGCGCCGCCTCCGACCCACAGCGGATGCCACGCGCTGAAGACGTCGTGGTGGAACCCCGGCAGCGTGATCTCCGCCGTCTTGACGGCGCCGCCGAGGTAGTCGTTCCGTTCGAGGACGCAGACGCTCCATCCTGCCCGCGAGAGGAGCGCGCCGCACGCAAGCGAGTTGATCCCGCTGCCGACGAGGACGCAGTCGAACGTCGTGCTCAAGGAGTGCGGGGGACCGGCAGACGCATGATGATGCGGGCCGGTTCCGCCTCGCGAATGAACGCGTCTGCGGTCCCCGGCACGCGCCGGATCCTACGCCTGCGCGACGAGCTCGCGAAACTCGTCGTCGGTCAGTAACCGCCGGAGCTCGACGCCGCGTTCCTTCACGCGCGCGAGGAGCGCGCGCTGCGCGTCGTCGTCGAGCTCGAGCCCGAGTTGGTCCGCCTTGATCCGGATCGAGTCGATGCCTGACTTCTTGCCCAGGACGAGCTCGCGGTCCGCGCCGACGAGCTCGGCCGCGTACGGCTCGATCGAGGGCGGGTCGTGGAACTGCGACGCGACGGCGCCCGACTCGCGCCGGAACAGCGTCTCGCCGACAAGCGGCTTCCACGGCTCGAGCGTGAAGCCCGCGCGCGCACGGACCCGCTCGGTGACGTCCCGCACGCGTTCGAGCCTGAGGCGCGTGCCGATGCCGTAGAGGGCGTCGAGCGCGAGCGCCACCTCGGCGATGTTCGCGTTCCCCGCACGCTCGCCCATGCCGCCGACCGTTCCGTGCACCCACGACGCGCCGGCCCGCACCGCCGCCACCGCCGCAGCCGTCGCGAGGCCGAAGTCGTTGTGCCCGTGCCAGTGGAGCGGGACGTCCGCCCATTCGCGCACCTGCCCGACGAGGTACGCGGCCGCCTCGGGCGTCGCCACTCCGAGTGTGTCGACGACCACGGCCTCGCTCGCACCGGCCTCAATGGCCGCCGCGTAGGCGGCGTGGAGGAACTCCGGATCGGCGCGCGTGCCGTCGACCCCGAAGTACGCAACGGTGACGCCGTTCTGAACCGCGTGCTCCACGGCGGCGCGAATGCGCCTCAGCATCTCGCCGCGCTCGATGCCGTACGCGCGCAGCTTGAGGTCCGACAGAGGAGACTCGATCACCGTCGCGCGGACACCGAGCTCGAGCAGCGCGTCCACGTCAGCCTGTACCGCCCGCGCGAAGCCCCAGACCTCTGCGCGGAGCCCCGCCCCCGCGATCAACCGCACCGCCTCCGCGTCCTCCGGCGAGACGCGCGGGAAGCCTGCCTCGATGCGGTCGACGCCGAGCTCGTCGAGCAGTCGCGCGATCTCGAGCTTTTCCTGCGGCGAGAGGACGACCCCGACGGTCTGCTCGCCGTCGCGGAGCGTCGTGTCGTAGAGCCCGATCGGCCCTTGGGTCTGCGTTCCAAGCGCACGCTCGTTGAGATCGCCGAGGTAGAGCTGCTCGCGCGGGATCGTCACGCGCGGACGATCCCGTCCGGGAAGCGGCACAGCTTCTCGGGAGCACCTGCGGTCACGAGCCAGTTGTCTTCGACGCGAAGGCCGCCTCCGCCCTCCCAGTAGATCCCCGGCTCGATCGCGAGCACCATCCCGGCGCGCATCGTGCCCGAACCCGCCTGATGCGCGTACGGAGGCTCGTGCGCCCGCGCGCCGACACCGTGTGCGACCGGGTGGGACGGCTGCCCCGGATACCCCGCCGCGGCGATGTCCTCGCGGATGACGACGTCGAGCTCGGGAAGCGAGGCTCCGGCCGTGCAGTGGGCGACGGCGGTGTCGTAGACCTCGAGCAGCTGCGCCTCGAGCTCTGCATACCGCGGCTCGAGCTCGCCCGGCACGAGGTTCTTCGTGTGGTCGCACCAGTAGCCGTCTGCGCAGACCCAGACCTCGAAAAGCGTCGGCTCCCGTTCGGCGACGGGACGGTCGGCAGTCGCCGTAAACGTGCGGATCCCCGGCCCCGACCAGACGAGCGCAAACCCCCGCGCGTACTCGACCTTGCCCTCGAACCCGATGCCGTAGGCCTGCACCGCGCCCTCCCACGCCGCCGCGACCTCGGACTCCTTCATCCCCGGACGGAGGCGCTCCCGGACGTCGTCGAGCGCGAGCGCCGCCAGCTCGTTCGCGATCCGCATGCGCTCCAGCTCCTGCTCGGTCTTCAGCATGCGCGCCTCCGCGAGGAGCGGCGACGCATCCACGCGGTTCGGAAATGCCTCGAACAGCTGCGCCGTCGGCGTCGTCGGCTCCCCGGCCATCCGGTCCGTGGCCTGCGTGCCCTGCGAGAGCTCGAGGCCGATCCGCTCGAGGCCACGCCCACGGCAAACGTCGACGGCGAGGTCGAGAGCCCGCGCCTGCGGCGGGCGCGGATCGCGCTCGTCGTAGCCGGCGAACAGGCGGATGTCGCTCGTCCAGGCCGTGCGGCGCGCATCGTCCTCCGACGGCTCGAGCGCAATCAGCGTCGGCTCGCCCTCGCGAGGGAAGACAACCGCGTCATAGCCCTTCATCGGCAGGAAGTTCGAGAGGTAGAGCACGTTGTCCGGCGCGCGGACGACGAGCGCGTCGAGATCCTCCTCCGCCATCAGCGCCTGCACGCGCTCGAGCTTCGCGTCGTCGCGCGGCCACGGCATCAACGCGACCCTACTGCGCGGAGTTTCAATGCGATGCGATGTCAGGCATGAAAACGGCGAGAATCACTGCGGGAGGACAGCTTTCAATCCCGGTGGCGATCAGGCGCCGCTGGGGCACCAGTCGAGTCGCAATCGAGGACTTCGGCGACCACCTTCTCGTTCGCCCGGTGCCGGAGGACCTTCTGGCGAGCCTCCGCGGCTCGCTGAAGGATCAGATCACCGTTCCGACCGAAGAGCTGCGCAGGCGCGCACGCGCGGACGAGGAGGCGGCGGAGCGCCGCAAGTGGCGGCGCTGACACTGCTCGACGCATATCCCCTCGTCGCGTACCTGATTGGAGAGCCCGCAGCCGACGAGGTCAAGGCTCTCCTCGCCGACGGCGGCGCAGCGGCGACGCCGCTCAACCTCGCTGAGGCAATCGACGTCGCATCGCGCGTCTACGGCGCCCGTGAGGCGTCGATCCGAGGGGCCATCGAGTTGCTCGTTTCTGTGCGTCTCCTGCTCGTGACCGCGACCGGCACGAGCGACGCCTTTCGCGCCGCCCACATTCGCGTCAAGCACTACCGCAGGCGCGAGCGGCCCCTCTCCCTCGCCGATTGCATCCTGCTCGCCTCGGCCGGGCACGGAGATCGTGTCGCAACCGCTGATCCGGATGTAGCCTTCGTCGCTCGGTCCGAGGGCATCGAGGTGCTCGCGCTGCCCGACTCGTCGGGCCGGCGTCCGTGAACCGTCTCGCGGCGCCAGTCGATTGGCGGTGCCGCCGACCACTGGCCCGCCGTGTCACCAGGCGAGCTTTGCCGGCGCCGGCTCGCCGTGCGCCTCTTCCCACGAGACGACCGGGTTGCGCAGGACGCCGATCCGCTCGATCTCGGCCTCGATCACGTTCCCGGGCCGGAGATACAGCGAGGCCGCGTCCTCGGAGAAGCCCGCGACGCCGCTGACCGTTCCCGTCGAGACGACGTCGCCCGCCGAGTAGCCGAGCGGCGAGTAGTGGCTGAGGATCTCCGGGATCGTCACGCTCATGTTTCCCGTGTGCGACTCCTGGCGGCGCTCGCCGTCGACTCGCAGCTCCATCCGCAAGTCGTGCGCGTTCGGGATCTCGTCCGGCGTCACGATCCACGGCCCGAGCGGGCAGAACGTATCGATCGCCTTGCAGAACGAAAACACGCCGCTCCGCATCTCGCGCCGCTGGATGTCCCGCGCCGTAATGTCGTTGAAGATCGTGTAGCCGCCGATGTACTCGCCGGCGTCGTCGGGAGAAAACCACTTCCCGGGCGTACGGATCACGACCGCGAGCTCGAGCTCGTAATCCAGCTCGTCCGTCAGGTGTTGCGGGTGCACCACCGGCTCGTCCGGGCCGACGATCGCGTCGACGTTCTGGAAGAAGACGATCCACGGCGCGATCTCGTGCGACCAGGCGACCCGCTTCGACTCCTCCTCGTGCTCGCGGAAGTTGCCGGCGGTGTGGAAGAACTTCTTCGGCAGGATCGGCGCGCGAAGCGTGACGTCCGCGAGCGGGAACTGCCGGCCCGCGTCGTCGGCGCCGCCACGCTCGAAGTACTCGCGCGTCGAACCAACGGCAAGCTCGTGTACGACCTGGCCCTCGACCCGCCCAACCCTGCCGCCGTCGAAGGTCACCAGCTTCACGCTTGCGCCTCCACCGACGTGATCGTAGGCAACAGCCGACACGCGCGGCGCATCGAGTCGGTGGCCGGCGAGTCGGGATCTGCGCTAGCGGGCCACTAAACAGGCGCTAGCAACGGGCGCTTTGCGGACGGTTCGCTGCTTACGCCGTGACGCTTTGCATCTCGAGCCACGCCAGCACCTCGCGCGCGTTCTCGTTCGGCGGGAACACCGGGTAGAAGACCTTTGCGATCGCGCAGCCCTCGACCACGAGCGCGAGCCGCTTGTAGAGCGTCTGCCCCTCGATCTCGAACGTTGGCAGTCCCAATCCCGCGGCGAGGCGCAGGTCGGGGTCGGCCAGGATCGGGTACTCGATCGCGTTCCGCTCTGCGAACTCGCGCTGGTCGTCGAGCGTCTGCGCCGACAGGCCCGCGACCTCCGCACCGAGCTCGCGGAAGCGCGCGTATCCCTCGCGGAATCCGAGCGACTGCGGCGTGCAGCCGCGCGCGCCCGGGATCTCGTCCCACCCGGGCAGCGACGGCACCCCAGGCCGGCCGGCGCGCGGGTAGACATACAGCACGAGCAGGTTCTGCGAGAGCGCGCGCAGCGA
>Ga0126312_10002187_pt1 | contig 13048 bp, 10 predicted proteins | sample Plot104A_FD_92537 | JGI IMG/M metagenome (GOLD analysis project Ga0126312, IMG submission 92537) | Serpentine soil microbial communities from UC McLaughlin Reserve, CA, USA - Plot104A | ecosystem: Environmental > Terrestrial > Soil > Grasslands | place: USA: UC McLaughlin Reserve, Lake County...
AACCGTGCCTCCTGGCTCCGAGATGGTGTTCCGTTACGGTGGGCAAAGCCCGCCGAATACGGTTGAAGTTCGAGCGTACGCGCTAAAGAAGCTCCAAAAAACTGGGACGCATCGTCCCGACAGCTCTCTAACGACCCGAGGCTCAGGAGTCCAGAGGACCATCTGTGCTGCGTTGCCACCAGGAGAGTACGTCCTGGAGGTATCAGTCAAGGAACAACAGGACGACACTGCCTACTACTTCCGCGTCGTGGTGGAATAGCAAGACTGGAACCTAAGCTTCACAGAGGGAACACAAAACCCTATAAATAGGCGCACTTCTCCGGCGTCGGGGCTCTATTTGTTTATGGACCTGATAAAGGTAACTATAAAGATCGCTGAGATCAACATCAGGCCGCCGGCGGCGACGAGGCCCAAAGAGACAAAGAAGATAGTGCCTGCGCTCGCCTCGGCGCCCCAGGTCTTCGTAGCCCACACAAAGGCGAAGAGCGAGGCGAAGAAGGTGAGGAGGATCAGGATCATGCCCCCTGGGAGGTCCCTGATCTGGATCGCCGCCTTCTCGACGGCGTAGGCCAGCCGCCCCCTCGTGGGATAGCCGGTCCCTCCCACGCTCTCGAGGGCGCGGCTGAACTCCTCGTCCCTGAGGAGCCCTATGACCCTGGAGAGGTAGTAAGCCTCGCTCGAGGACTTGCCAATCCTCAAGAGCTCGAGGTAGTTGCGTCTGTAGAGCTCGACGGCCCCCGAGTGGGGCGAAGCGAGCTGCTTGAGGAAGGCGTGGGTGTCGAGGCGGGTTGCGTAGCGGCGGGCCTCCTGCTGGGCCGCGCGGGTCCCGCGGCTGCCCTGGCGTCCCGTCCCCCTGCCCGCGATCTCGGCTACCTCGAGAAAGAACATCTCGCGCGAGAACTCGATAGCGCTCTGCCGCTCGCGCCTCCTCGAGGAGATCTCCGTCCTGATTCCCCTCGAGCGGTACTCCTCGCGCCTCATGCGGTAGACGTGCTCCTGGTAGAAATCCCGCTCGGCCAGCGAGGCTGCCTCATCCCGCAGCCTGTAGGCTTCCTCGAGGGTCTCCGGTATCCTTCGCTCTGTCATATCCTCGGTACTTACCCCACGCTCATGATCTCACGCGCCGCAACCCTAGGACCGTGAATGATACCACGAGCGACAGCCTCCACACCCCCTACATGCCCTCCGACCGCCCCTTCTCCTCGCGCTCCCACAGCGAGTAGAACAGCCCGCCGCCGCGCACCCGCACCTCGAGATGTCCGCCTTCGGCCAGCTCCCTTAGCATCCTGTCGGCCTCGGAGACGCTCAAAGACGTCTCCATCGCGGCCTCCGCCGGTGTCAGCTCGCCCCGCTCCCTCAGGGCGCCTAGCAGCTCCCGCTCCTTACCGTTCCCGGAAGCGAGCGCCGTTCTGCCCTCGGAGAGGCCAGCGACGCCCCGCACCAGCAGACCGAAGGCAGGGAAGGCTACCCAGAAGAAGGTGAACCAGATCCACCAGACGTTGGTAAGCGCGAAGAGAAGGACCCCCGAGAGCGCTACGGGGATGATGATGGCCAGGGCCGTCGTCAGCTGCGCCCGCGGGCTCAAGCTGTCCACGTCGAGGCCGAAGAAGTCATCGGAGCCGTGGTGGCGCCGGTCCTCCCGCTCGGGACGCTGGCGCCCGTTGGCGGGTTCGGGGTGGCGATCCGGTCTCTTCTCAAGAGGCATAGAGCTACCTCTAAATATACCAGCAACCATGGCGCGAGGGGCCGAAGATGCTACCCTCCTAGGCAACCGAACAAAGGATGGGTGAGGATGGAATTCAGAGAGCGCGTGGAAGGCGAAAAGGACGGCCTGCTCGGCGAGCTCGAGGAGTTTCTGCGGATGCCCTCGATCTCGGCCCGCGAGGACGGGAGCGGGGGCTTTCGCGAGTGCGCGGAGTGGGTGGCGAGAAAGCTGGAGGAAGCGGGTGCGGAGGCCCGCATCATGGAGACGGAAGGCCACCCCGTAGTCTACGCCGAGGCCGGCGAAGGCGAGAGGACGCTCCTCTCCTACGGCCACTACGACGTGCAGCCGCCCGAGCCGCTCGAGCTCTGGGAGAGCGAGCCTTTCGAGCCTACCGTGAGGGACGGCGGGCTGTACGCCCGCGGCGTCGCGGACGACAAGGGAGACGTCCTTTCCCGCATCCAGGCCCTCAGGCTCTACACACAGGAGCACGGCCCGCTCCCCTTCAAGCTCAAGTTCCTCATCGAGGGCGAGGAGGAGGTAGGTAGCCCGAACTTCGCGCCTTTCGTGCGAGCAAACACCGAGCTCCTCTCGGCAGACGCCTGCCTCTGGGAGGCGGCCTGGAAGGACGAGGCGGGGCGGCCCGTGATCTTCTGCGGCACCAAGGGCATGGCATACGTCGAGCTGCACGCCCGCGGACCCTCCTACGACCTACACAGCATGTACGGCGGTATCGCCCCCAACCCCGCCTGGCGCCTCGTCCAGGCCCTTCGAACCATCAAGGACGAGAACGGGGTGATCACGCTGGATGGCCTCGACGAGCTCGCGGAAGAGCCTTCGGAGAAGGACCTCGAGGCCATAAGCAAGATACCCTTCGACTCGGAGGCGCTCGCGAAGTCTTGGGGCGTGGAAGCCCTCGACCGCGGCCTCTCCGGCGAAGAGGCCCTCAGGGAGATGCTGCTGAGGCCAACCGCCAACATCGCAGGCATCTACTCGGGCTACACGGGACCGGGCTCCAAGACTATCGTGCCCTCCGAGGCTTTCGTGAAGATGGACTTCCGCCTCGTCGCTGGCCAGAGCCCCGGCCCGGTCGCGGAACTGCTCCGCTCGCACCTGAGGAGGCGCGGCTTCGATGACATCGAGGTAGTGGAGATGCACGGGGTCGAGGTTGCGAAGACCCCTATCGACTCCCCCGTGGTCCGCACCGCGGTCGAGACCTGGGAGAGCCTCGGGCACGAAGGCGCCGTCGTCTACCCCACCGTTGGAGGCAGCGGGCCGACCTCGCTCATCGCAGCCGAGCTCGGGATACCCACCGTCATGACAGGGGCCATCGCCAACGTAGACAGCCGGTTCCACTCGCCTAACGAGTGGGTAAGGCTCGACGACTACCTCGAGGCCATAAGCTACTTCGCCCGCTTCTTCGAGAAGTTCGCCGGCTGATGGAAGGGGCCAGCGGGCTCGACCTCCCCGAGCGCGTCAGGCAGACCATCGCCGCAGCGGTAGGCTCGGGAGGGGTGCAGGCGCGCGTTATCTCCACGCAAGCCCGCGACTCTATGCGCCCCCCGCAGGGGCACCTGATCGTGGCAGGCACCAGAGAGGAGATAGATTCCATCCGCGGGCCCGCGCGCATCGTGCGCCAGCTCGAGTTCTACAAGACCTTCTACGGACCCGCCGTACGCCTCGCCTTCTCCGTCTACCCCGAGGCCGGGGACCACCCCCTCTCCGCCGGCACCCTCCTCAACGTCTCCCAGGTCAGCGGGGATGCGGCCCTCTCCGGCCTCGGCCGCCAGAAGAGCATCTTCATCCACTTCTACTACGTGGAGGATGGGGACCTCACCTACTCGTTCTCCAAGGAGATCCCGAACGCCCCCCTACAGCGCGCCGAGGCCAAGAAGGTTCTCAAGATGGCGCGGGACGCCTACGCCGAGACCCCCGAGGAGCGCAGGAGCTTCAGGAGCGCCGTCTCTCTAGCCGAGCGGCAGTTCGAGCTGCCTGTACCTCTACCTGACGAACAGGCATAGTTTCTTTTTGCACATACGCGTATACTCCTGCAAATGCTGAAGGGGAGCACGGCGAATGATTTCGTAGCAAAGATCAACGACGCCTTGATCGGAGCAGGTCGCAGAGGCATCCATGTAACCGCGGGGGCGGGGACCTGCGATCTCGAGAAGCAACAGTTCTCCCGTGGCGCCGCCGAAGAGGACGAACCCCTGTCCACGGGCCGCCCGCACCACCTCGAGGAGCCACCCGGACCGCGGGACCTCGGCGACCACGACGGCGCCTCGCGTCTGTGCTACTTCCTCGACGGCGTGCAGAGCTCGCGCGAGATAGGTCGCATAGAGATGTCACCCGTTATCGTCGCGACCGTGGCCGCAGCCGTAGTCAACCGCTGCGACCGCCGCTTCTCGCGCATGCCGCTCGAGAGCCCGCCCGCCATCGTGCAGGCAGTGATCCTGCCCCGCAGCGCTGGCGACGCCAGGGTAAGGGCATTCTGGGAGCTCTTGCTGGAAGCCGGGTTCTCCGAGCTCGGCCCCGAGGAGATCCCCTCCTCTCCTCACCTGGTTCTGGACTCCGTCGAGTATCTGGGCGAGGAAACAGATCCATCGGACTACGTAGGGATGAGGGAGCGCGCCCGTGGGAGGGTCCGGAGCCTCAGGGAGCGCCTCGAGGGCGGGATGCTGCGCGAGTGGGAGCTCGACGACAGGGTTCTCGAAGACCGCGACGCCTGGATCGCAGTCGACGGCCAGCTACAGGACCTCACCGAGTCGAACCGGCGCGCCGTCGGCCTCATAAAGAGCGTCGCCCGGCCGGAGTTTGTCGGCCGGGACGTGGGGATGCTGCTCGACCTGGAGCCAGGGATGCGCACCACCAGCTTCGTCCCGGACTGGCAGCTCAGGCGTAGTCCAGGGGATCACAGGACCTCCTGGTACCTGCGAGTGTGGCCGCCACAACGCGGCGCCGACGCCCTGGGCTCGCTAATGCGCGTGGAGGCGCCGAGGGATCTGGAGTCCGAGCAGATCGACGAGATATCGCGCTGGATCCTCGCCGAGCGGGCGCCGCTCTCCAAGCCGGACCCGCGCTGGCCCGCGATGATCTACCCCATCCACTACGTCGAGAAGATACTGAAGCCTCTCGTACAGGGCTCGGAACGAGCGTACGCGAGACTGGAGCGGCAACTCGCCACCGACGGGAGGAACTAGATGCTGCACCCTCACTACCTGGACACCGCCTCAGGCCCTATCGGAAGGGTCGTGACCAGCGAGGATCATCCCGCGACAGCCCACGAGTTCTGCTTCTGGACCGCAGAGACCGAGGCAGCCAAGAACCTCGACATCGGTCATATCGTAGCCGCCGAGTCCGAGGACGCGACCGCCATCGCTGTCCTCGACGACCCCCGCCGCTACTCCGACCTCCAGTCCTTCTTAGATGATTTCTATGCTTATGATGGTGACCCTGCCCTCGAAGCGCTCTCCGAGAGGGTAGAGATCCTGGTCTTCAGGGCCCGCGTGCTTGCGACCAGGCACCGTGACGAGAAGAAGAAATCCAGGCGTCCCGTGCGCACGGGGCCCGTCTACTTCGCGACGAGCCCTGCCATAGAGTTCGCCCTCGGGGCCGAGGAGTTCTCGGGCACCAAGATCCCAATGCTCTTGCACGAGAACGGCAACGAGGCCGAGGGCGTTCCGCAACGCACGCCCCTCTACGCCGACGCGGACTACCTGATGGGACCGGAGGCCGGCCATCTGAACATCACCGGCATGAGCGGTCTCTCGACCAAGACGAGCCACGCCCTGTTCACCATCTCCAGCATCTTCCAGACCGCGAGGGACAAAAAGGTTGCCGCCCTGATGTTCAACGTCAAGGGGGCCGACCTCCTCTACCTGGACAAGCCCGTGGAGGTCGACCCTGAGGAAGATCCCGAGCTCGCCGCTCGCTACGAGAAGGCGAACCAGAGGGGCTTACCGCCCGAGGACCGGGAGATGTACGAGGCGCTCGGCCTCGAGATGGAACCTTTCAAGAAGCTGACCATCTTCGCGCCGCTCGCCTACGGCCAGGACCCGCAGGAGGGCACGGTTTATCCGTCGGACATACCGACGAGGAGGTTGAACACCCTGCGCACGGCGCGCGGAGAGGACGCCAACGTCCACCCCATCCTGTGGGACCTCGGGGACGTGCTGCCGCATGCCGGACGAATCTTCGACCCCACGGATTACGACGACAAGTTCCGGGGCTTCGTCGAGTATCTGATCAGCGCGCGGGTCGAGTCGATGGCGGCGTTCTACGGGGAGATAAACGCGGCCTTTGACTACTTCGACGACAACGACAGCTCTTACTGGAACGGACACCATCAAGCGACCATAGCCAAGGTCCGAAACCGCTTCGACGGGCTGCCGAGCAAGTGCCAAGGTCTCCTCGTCAACGGCAGGGTGGACTACAAGGACTCCCCCAGTGTCGAGGACGCGTTCAGCCCCAACGAGATGCGCGTCGTCGACATCTCGAGGCTCACCGGGGTGCCGCAGGACCTCGTGGTCACCAAGGTCGTCAAGAGCATCTGGGAGAAGGCCGAGCGCAACGAGCTCGGGGTGGACAAGCTCATCATCTTCGTGGACGAGCTAAACAAGTACGCCCCTTCGGGCTCCAGGACCTCCTCCCTCAAGGACACCCTCGTGGACATCTCGGCCCGCGGACGCCACCTCAAGCTCACCCTCTTCGGCGCGCAACAGTTTCGCAGCAAGGTGGACGACGAGGTCATAGGCAACGCGGCGACGAGCCTCTACGGGCGCGTCGGCGACGAGGAGCTCACCAACGCTAGTTACCGATCTTTCTCCCAGACGGTGCGTGAGGAGCTTTTGCAGCTGGAGAAGGGGCACCTGCTCCTGCGTCACGCCCATTACGCGGTGCCGGTCTTCGGCCGCTTCCCGCGCCCAGCCGTTCTCATGGGCTCCCAGGGCACGGCCATCTACGGACAGAGCGCCCAGGACCCCGCCAGCTCCGTCCTCTCCGTGATGCGCAACCTCACGAGCAAGCCGCCTGCGATCACGAAGATAAGGTCCGAGATAGAGGGCATGCCAGAGGAGCGCGTCTACGAGGCGCTCGACATGATTGCAGCGGCGCACCGCTCCGGCAACGGGGCCGCCGACCCGTTCAAGAATTTCGTCTGGAACCTCAAGAGGCCGAGCAGGTCCCGGAGCAACGGCAGAGACGCGTCGCGCATACTCTCGGGGTTGGATCGGATGAAGGACTAGAGCTGAGACCAACCAGCAGGCCCGAGAGCAAGAAGCAGCCTCTAGAACGTCCCTGTTCCCAGAGATGCTCTTCAATGGTCATCCTAACCGACGAATTACTACACTTACCGGATAGAATTATGCGGGCTCGAAGAAAGGACTGAGATCGTAAGGATCGCGCACATCTCGGACACGCACCTCGGGTACACGAGGTACGCGAAGCTGTGTCCGAGGACGGGGCGCAACCAGCGGGAGGTGGACGTCCAGGAGGCTTACGGGAGGGCTGTGGACGCCATTCTGGAGCGGGACGTCGACCTGGTGATCCACTCGGGCGACGTCTTCGACTCGGTGCGGCCCGCGACGCACGTGATCATCGGCTTCCTCAAGCAGACCGCCCGCATCACGGCCCGCGCGAACATCCCCTACCTCGTGATCGCCGGGAACCACGAGACGCCACGGCTACGAACCACGACGGCTGCGCTCGAGTACGCGAACCTGGTGAACGCATACTCGGCGCACGGGTTCGAGATCGACTACGAGCCTATAGAGGTCGGGGACACGGTGGTAGGCGTGACGCTGGTGCCGCACGGCGCGGTGGGGACGACCGGCGCCGTAACCCCCGAGCGAGACGCGGACATAAACATTCTCGTCACCCACGGGCTCGTGCCGAACCTGGAGGCGCGCCAGCACGAGATGGGCGAGGCGAACCTGCCCTCGGGGATGCTGGAGGGCGCCTTCGACTACATCGCGCTCGGCCACTACCATGAGTTCCACGAGCACAAGCCCAACTCCTACTACTCGGGGGCGACGGAGCGGTTCAGCTTCGGCGAGGTGGAGTCGGTACCCGGGTTCGCCGTCGTCGAGTTCGACGGCGGCGGGGTCTCCGTCGAGCACGTGCCCGTAGAGGCGCGCCCCATGATAGACCTGCCCTTCATAAGAGCCCGCGAGCTCGATGCGGAGGGGCTCACGCAGGAGATCCGGGACCGCGTCGAGGGCGCCGACCTCGATGGCGCGGTAGTGCGCCTCAGGGCCTACGACGTGAGGCGCGGGGTGGCTAGCGGGGTAGACCGGGACCTGATCCGTGACCTGCAGCGCCGCTGCCTGAACTTCAGCCTGGAGATCCACGCCGAAGAGCGCCCCGAGACCGGAAACGGCATCCCGGCCTCCGCGGTCTTCGGGCCGCTGGAGGAGGAGTTCGCTGCGTTCGTGAGCGCGCGCAGAGAGAGCGGCGAGCTCGAGAAGGGGTTCGCAGAGGAGTTCCTCCAGAAGGGGCGCGGCTACCTCGCGCGGGCGGCGAGCGAGGAGCCAGGAGGCGTCGAGTGAACCTGGAGCGTCTCTACATACAGAACTACAAGCAGCTCAGGGAGCCGCTCGAGCTCTATCCGCCCGAGGGTGCCGTCGGGGTCGTCGGAGCCAACGGTATAGGCAAGTCAACGCTCTTCGAGACGATCCTCTGGGCCTTCTTCGGCTCCAAGGGCGCTGGGCCGCGCTTCGCGAACGAGTCGATCCCATGGAGCGGCGGCTCCGCCAAGGACCCTACGGTTGTGGAGGTCACCCTAACGACGGGGAACGGTCCCTACACCATCCGCCGCCAGCTGAAGAGCAACGCCACGACAGCGGAGGCGCGCGACCCTGAAGGCAAGACCGTGGTCTCGGGCGCGGCCGACGTCACGAGGTGGGTCGAGGAGGATCTGCTCCGCATGGACCGCACGGCCTTCGAGGCGACCTTCTACGCCAAGCAGAAGGAGCTCCGCTTCTTCGCCCACGACGACGGCATAAGCAGGGTGCGGCGCATCAGCAAGATGCTCGGCATAAGCGGCGTCGAGGCCGCCCAGCAGCTCCTGCGCGCCGACCGCAACGAGCTGCGCTCCGTGGCGCGCGCCATCGAGGCGCGCCTGGCGGAGGCCGACCTCGAAGCCCTCCAGAACACGCTTGAAGAGGCGAAGGCCGAGTTCACGCGCCTCGAGGAGGAGCTGGAGAAGGTCTCGAACGAGCACGAGGCTGCCGAGGCCGAGCTGAAGACCGCTCGCGAGAGCCGTGGCGCCCTCGAGACCACCTACCGCGAGCACACGCGGCTCGCAGGCGAGCTACAGAAGGCCGAGTCTGATCGGCAGAGGGCAGAGGATCGGGCCTCGGAGGCCAGAAAGGATCTCGACGAGCTGGCGCGGGCCGAGGGGGAGCTGGGAAGGCTGGGGCCCGAGCTGCGAAAGCTACCCGAGCTCGAAGCAGAGCTGGAGCAGCTGGAGGAGGACCGGCGGAAGGCGGAGCGACGAGGTCAGGCGAGGAGGGACCTGCTCTCCGCGCAGACCAGGATCTCCGCTATCGAGTCCGAGGTGTGGGACACGCTGGAGAGCCTGGACGGAGAGGAAGAGCCCCTCCCTGGCTGGGACGCGCTCTTCGAGCTGGAGGGGCCAGAGCTGCTCGTGGAGGCCGGCGCGGTGTTGGAGAGAGCGGCTGGGGAGCTCACCCGCGCCGAGAAGCGCCACGACGAGCTCAAAGAGCTGGCATCAGACCACGCCGATCTCGGGCTCCTCGAGGAGGAGCTGCGCGATGCTACGGAGCGGCACGAGGAGGCGCTCGCCGAGGCGAGGGGGCTCGCCGAGGAGCTGGAGGAGATCTCCGGCGGCGAGGACCTCGAGAAGTGGGAGAGCGAGCTGCGCGAGGAGGTGGAGAAGCTTAAAGAGATCGCTGCCCTTCACAGGGGCCGCGCCACGGCCAACGAGCGCGAGGCGAAGAACGTGGACAAGGCCCGTGAGGCAATAGATAGCGGGGCCGAGGAGCACTGTCCCACCTGTCACCGCGACTTCGACGAAGGGGAGCAGGTAGAGATCTCCGATACTCTCCGCCGGCAGGCCGCCGCCCTCAGGCGGCTCGCCGCAAGGGAGACCGAGGAGGCCGAGAAGCTAGCCGAATCCGCAGGCGCTACGGAGAAGAAGCTCGAGAACGTCTCTGGTAACCTCGCGCGCTGGCGTGAAGCCCGGGAGACCCTGGCCCGTGCCGAAGACCGCGCCTCAGCCAGGCTCGAAGCGCTCGAAGACATCAGGGAGCGGCGCCGCAAGATCGAGGCGCGACTCGAAGGCACGGCGGCACCGACCGGCGAAGAGCTCGAAGAGGCCAGCGCCCGCGCCGAGCGCCTGCGGGAGCTCAGAGACGCCCGCCCCGGCCTCGTGAGCCTCGCCCGCGAGCACTCGGACCTCATGCAGCGCGCCGAGAAGCTCTCGGATGAAGTCGAAGAGCTCGCCGGGGTCTCGTACGACGCGGAGGCCCACGGCGAGAAGAAGCTGGAGAAGGCGCGTCTGGACGAGGCGCGTGGCAGGGCTGTGGAGCTGGAGCGTCGCCTCGCAGGGCGCCCGGAGATCGAGGATGCGCTGCAACAGGCAGAGAGGCTCGGCGCAGAGGCACAAGAGAGGGCAAGGGATCTGCGGGGCGAGCTCTCCACGCTCGCCTTCGACGAGGCTGCCTACCAAGCCGCCGGCGCGAGGGTGGTCGCGGCGGAGGAGCGGCTGGGCGGGCTGCGCGACGCGCGGGAGCACCTCGGGGGCGAGTGGAACGACGCGGATCGCCGCATCGAGCGAACCGAAGCGGAGCTCAAGAGGCTGGACTCAGACCGCAAGCTCGCCAACCAGAAGGCCTCCGAGGCGACCAGGATGGACGAGATGGACGCGCTATTCACGCTCTTCTTCAAGAGCCTGACGGCGCGGGCTCGGCCGATGCTCGAAGAGGAGGCCTCTGACCTGATCCGGGACCTCACAGACGGCCGCTACGAGCGGATGGAGTTCGATGAGAACTACCGCGTCAAGCTCTTCGACCGCTTCGACGACTCCTACGCCATAGACCGCTTCTCCGGCGGCGAGTCGGACGTGGCGAGCCTCTCCGCTCGTGTAGCGCTCTCCAAGATCATCGCGGCCGGCGGGAGCGGGACGACTTTAGGCTTTCTCGTCCTCGACGAGGTCTTTGGGAGCCTCGACGCCTCCCGTCGCAACAACGTGCTCCTGGCCCTCGAGCGCCTCAAGCGGGCGTTCGGCCAGATCTTCATAATCTCCCACGTCGCCGAGGTGCAGGAGTCGGCACTCGTAGACGAGGTCTGGATGCTCGAAGAGGATGAGGAAGGCAGGAGCACAGTCCGGCGCGTCGAGCAGAACCTGGTAATGCCGGTCGAGGTCGGTAGCGACCTGTGACGGTACACGCGCTCACGATCGACCTCGAAGACTGGCACCAGCTCTTCCACAGGCGGCTAACGGGGGAGGAGATCCCCCCTACAAAGGCCGTCGTGAGCTCGACCCACCGCCTGCTCGACACGCTCGACGAGGCGGAAGTTCGAGCTACGTTCTTCGTGCTCGGTAACGTCGCGGAGGCGCACCCGGATCTCGTACGGGAGGTCGCGCGGCGCGGGCACGAGGTAGGGAGCCACACCCACAGCCACGAGCTGATCTTCCGCACCGAGCCGGCCGCCTTCAGGGCTGACGTGGAGCGCTCGCTCGCCCGGCTCCAGGACCTGACGGGCCAGCCCATCCTAGGGTTCCGCGCCCCGGAGTTCTCGGTAGGCCACCTGCGGCACTGGTGTTTCGAGATCCTGGCCGAGCTCGGCTTTCGCTACGACTCCAGCGTCTTCCCCCTGCCGCGCGCCCGCTACGGCATCCCCGAGGCGCCGCGCCATCCCTTCACCATCGCTACGCCTGGAGGGGAGATACAGGAGTACCCACTGGCCACCTGGGACGCGGGCCGGTTCCGCCTCCCCGTCGCCGGCGGCAGCTATTTCCGCCTGTTGCCCGGCTCTCTGCTACGCCGCGCACTCGATGACATCGACGCCGGCGGGCGTACCGCCGTGCTCTACTTCCACCCTTACGAGTTCCATCGCGGCTGGCTCAGCCCTTCGTTGCCGGCGTGGCGCAGGAGCCTGCGGGCGAGCAACCTCAAGTTCACGCTCTCGCGGATTCTCCTGCACAACTTCCGCACGGGCGTCATCGCAGAGCGCTTGCAGCCGCTGCTGAAGCGGTTTAGATTCATGCCGCTTGGCGACATCTACCGCGCGACGCACGAGATCAGAGAAGGGAGCCTGGAAGGACGTGAATAGATCCCACCACGATACGGTCCGCGAACGTTTCGAGCGCGACGCGCACAGCTTCGACGCCATCTACCGCCTGGAACGCTCTCCCTTCTGGCGCTGGGTCAACACTACGCTAAGAAAGGCAGTCTTCGAGCGCTACACCATCACCTTCGAGCAGGCTGGGGACGTGACGGGCAAGAAGGTCCTCGACGTAGGGTGCGGCTCAGGTGTCTACTCCGTGGACTTCGCGCGGCGTGGCGCCGAGCGCGTCGTCGGCGTCGACTTCTCGGGGAACATGCTCGAGATCGCCAGGCAGGAGGCACAGCAGCACGGGGTCGCAGAGAGATGCGACTTTATCCAGGCGGATTTCCTGGATCTGGAGCTCGACGAGAAGTTCGACATCAGCGTCGCGATGGGCGTCTTCGACTACGTCCCCGAGCAGGTGAGGTTCCTGCGCAAGATGGTCGCGCTTACCACGGGGAAGGTGATCGTCGCATTCCCTGGCCACTCGCTCTTGCGCGAGCCGGCCCGCCGCCTTCGCTACAGGCTCTCGGGGAAGGGTGAGATCTTCCTGTACGGCCGGGAAGATGTGGAGCGCATAGCTACGGAGGCGGGGCTGCGAGAGAAGGAGATCATCCGCATCCCGTCCTCGGGCGGCGTCTACGTCCTGGTCGGCAAGACCGGAGCATGACCCCAGGGTAGGCCTCACCCTCCGCCGCGACGGAGCCTCGGCCCAAGGATCTCTGCTAGTGATTCTGCGTCTCCCGAGCCGAGGTCGGTGACCTGAAGCTCTCCCCCTCCGCCGCCCGAGGCGACCCGTGCCCTGAAGGTGGCGAGCCTGGCGCGACGCTGCAAGGGGTTCCGGATCACATCCCGCGACTGGAGCCGGCGTCTTGGCGCTATCGCCGTCGTGCGGGCCAGAAGCCGCGAGCGCACGACCAGGAGATCCCCCGTATACGCCCACCCCGCGGCCCTGTAGCGCAGCCACCCGTAGAGGGCTGCGGGGAAGACGAGGAGCAGCACAGCGAAGTACACCCAGACGGCGACGAGGTCGAAGGCGAGGGGCGCGGCGAGCGA
>Ga0126312_10002189_pt1 | contig 13043 bp, 13 predicted proteins | sample Plot104A_FD_92537 | JGI IMG/M metagenome (GOLD analysis project Ga0126312, IMG submission 92537) | Serpentine soil microbial communities from UC McLaughlin Reserve, CA, USA - Plot104A | ecosystem: Environmental > Terrestrial > Soil > Grasslands | place: USA: UC McLaughlin Reserve, Lake County...
AGACCGACCAGGATGAGTTCATCTGCGAGTTGGTGATCAGGCTCATGAGGGCTATGCCGGGCAGGATGTAGTCGAGGTAAGGGATGCCCTCGATCTGCTTTATGCGTCCACCGAGTGCGATACCGAAGACTACTAGATAGAGGAGCGAGGTCAGAAGCTGCGGTACTATCGTCTGCATCCACACCCGAGTAAAGCGCAGTATCTCGCGCGAGAGGAGGGTCTGGAAAGTCCTATCCGTGAAGATCATGGCCTATCACCTTCATGTACACTTCTTCGACGTTCCTGGCCTCGTAGCGCTCCTTGAGTTCCTCGCTACTCCCCTGGGCCGCGATGTTACCCCCGTTTATGAGCGCGATCTCCTCGCACAGCGCCTCGGCCTCCTCGAGATAATGCGTAGTCAGCAGAATGGTCATCCCCCTGCGGTTAAGTTCCCTGATGTAGCCCCACAGCTTGTAGCGCAACTCCACGTCTACTCCCGCCGTAGGTTCGTCCAGGAACAGTACCTTTGGGTCGTGCATGAGGGCCCTGGCGAAGAGCACGCGCCGCTTCATCCCCCCCGAGAGCGTGTTTGTCCTCTGGTCACGCCTCTGTGTGAGCTCGAACCGCTCCAGGAGCTCCTCGGCCCTCTCGCGGGCTTTCTTCCTGGAGACACCGTAGTATCCAGCGTGGAAAAGCAACGTCTCCTCGACGGTCAGGAACTTGTCCAGGTTCACTTCCTGGGGGGAGACCCCGATCATACGCCGCGCCTCCCGAAACTCCCTAAAGGCATCCTTCCCGAAGACCTCGACCGAGCCCGAATCGGGCCTGGCCAGGCTGACCACGCCGTTTATGAGCGTGGTCTTTCCTGCCCCGTTCGGCCCCAGCAACCCGAAGAACTTCCCGGCCTCGACCTCGAGCGAGACCCCGTCGAGCGCGAGAAATCCGTTGGAATAAGTCTTCCTGAGCTTCTCTATCTTGAGGGCCGGTATGCCGTTGGGCTTCACCCTATCACCGTCCCTGCGGCCTTCTCTCCCGAGAGCATCGAACCGTTTATGGAAGAGTCCTCGGTGTACTCGCCCGCGAGCGCGAGGCCCGGTGTCTGTGTCCTGTTATCCGGCACCCTGCTGTGGATACCCGGCGTCTGGGCGAACTGTCCGTGGATGCTCTTCTCCGAACCATTGCGGACGACCATGCCGGGATCGAAGCCCCTGAAATCGAGTGCTTCGTAGTCCAGGTGCCTTCCTGCCACAGGGTAGGATGTGAAGGACTCTTGGAAGCCCCGGTCGAGCAGGAACCCGTCCTTCACGTCGGTCCGCACGCGGCCGCCGATATCATCCGACGCCTCGAAGACGGCGACCTCCGCTCCGCGCCATCTTAGTACCTTTGCACAGGTGAGGCCGGCCAGCCCAGCCCCGACGATAATAGTTTTCATACCCGCGAGAGTGTAACGCACAACTCAGAAGAAACAGTTATCCCTTTGACGCAAAAGGGATCTACCTCCCCAGCACGAAGGCCACTCTAGCGATGCCGCTGCGAAGGGGCTCGGTAGAGCGTGGATCCATCTCAGTGCCTAGCAAATCAGGGGCAGGCCTGCGGTCATAAAGCGCCGGAACGTCTGCCCTAATTACGGTGGTTATCGAAGTCCAGCCGTACTTTGCGTTCGCCATCGAGCTTGAGCGCGGCGGCGTATGGTTTGCCCGCCCTGCTCTTGAAACCTTTCAACGGTCCGGTGCGCCCCCTTGTGAGGAGCTGTTTCGCCTGGTTCTCGCTGAGGCGTTTGCCGGAGACCTGTTTCCAGATCGCGAAGTCGCATCCGCTCTTCTTCCACGCCGAACAACTGTAGGCTTTCTTCGTCTCGACAACGGGGGCCCCACACTTGGGGCAGGCACCTAGCGGCTCGCGGCTGCGGGAGGGAGCCGCCAGCCTCTCTCCCTCCATCCTGCGGACCTCTTCGACCAGCTTTCTGGTGAAGCCGTTTATGTCGGCCATGAAGTCGGGGCGGCGCTCCGCGCCTTTCTCCATCTTCGCGAGCCGCTCTTCCCAGCGGGCCGTCAGTTCCGGAGACGACAGTGGGCTCCCCCCGAGAAGTCCGATCAGGGACCTTCCCTTCTCTGTAGGGACGAGGGCCTTCTTCTCACGCTCGATGTAGCCTACCTTTATAAGCCGTTCTATGGTGGCGGCCCTGGTGGCCGGCGTCCCGAGCCCTGAATCCTTCATCTGCTGCCTGAGCTCCTCGTCCTCGACGAGCTTTCCCGCCGTCTCCATCGCCCCGAGCAACGCAGACTCCGAGTAGCGCGGAGGCGGCTTGGTCTCCCCTTCCTTGACACCGACCTTCGCCACGACCCACTCCTGCCCCACTTCGATCGGCGGCAACACGGGCGGCAATTTCTCTTTCCGTCCTCCGACCCCGTCGGGGTAGAGCGCCCGCCACCCCGCCTCGAGCACGACCCGCCCCCGAGAGAGGAACGTCTCCTTTCGTACCTCGGTCACGACGGTCGTGTTCTCGAAGCGAGCCGCGGGGAAGAACACGGCCAGAAAGCGCCGGGCCACCAGATCGTAGACCTTCGCCTCATCCGGCGGCAACCCGCCCGAAGACCTCTTGTTCGTCGGGACGATAGCGTGGTGGTCGGTAACCTTGGAGTCGTCCACGATACGCTTGCTGATCTGGAGCTTCTGTCCTCCGAGCAACTTCTCCGCGAAAGACGACAGGTCAGGGAGCGCCCCCGCGGCCTCGACTCTCTTATTGAGGCCGCCCACCATGTCCTTCGAGAGGTAGCGGCTGGAGGTGCGCGGGTAGGTGATAAGCTTTCTCTCCTCGTAGAGCGCCTGGGCGGCCCGCAAGGTGCGGTCTGCCGTGAAGCCGTAGCGGGCGTTGGCGTTGCGCTGGAGTTCGGTCAGGTCATAGAGCAGCGGCGGCTTCTCCGTGGCCGTCTTCTTCTGCGCCTTGCGGACGGCCCCCGTGCCGCCGCGCACCTTCTCCGCGATCCGGTCCGCCGCCTCTCGCTCGGATAGACGGTTCTGATTGTTCTTGAACCACACCCCGTCATAGGTGCTCCCGTCACGCGAAAAGCGGGTGTGGACGGTCCAGAACTTTTCGGGCTTGAATTCTTGTATCTCCCTCTCACGGTCGACGAGGAGCTTCAGGGTCGGGGTCTGCACGCGGCCCACAGAGAGCACGTTTCCACGGCCTCCGAAGCGGACCGAGTAGGCGCGGGTGGCGTTCATGCCGACGATCCAATCAGCCTCCCCACGACTGCGGGCCGCATCTTCGAGCGGCTTCATCGCAGCGCCCTCCCGCAGGGCGTCGAAGCCAGCCCGGATCGCCTCGTGGGTTAGGGAGGAGACCCAGAGCCGAAGCACCGGCTTCCTGCAACCCGAGAGACCATACAGGTAGGCGAAGATCAGCTCCCCCTCCCTGCCCGCATCGCAGGCGTTGACGACTTCGGTCACTGCGGGGTCCCTCATCAAGCCCCTAACCACGTTGAACTGCTCGCGGGTCTTGTGATTCACCCTGACCTTGAAGCGCTCTGGCAAGATCGGCAGGCTCTCCAAGCGCCATTTCTTGTACTCCTCGCCGTAGGCGTCGGGCGGCGCGAGCTCAGCCAGGTGCCCGAGCGCCCATGTAACGGCCCAGCCTTCGCCAACCAGAGCGCCTTTCTCCTTTCGATGCCTCCCCAGGGCGCCGGCTATGTCCCTACCGACGGATGGCTTTTCGGCGACAATAAGCCTCATACAGAGGAGTATACGCACAGAAGGGATGATAGCCAGATGAGATTGTCCGGAACGCAGGACTCCGCCGACGTACTAGAGCGCTTTGCAGAGAGGGCGCAGCCCATCTGCAAACCGGGCTACAGGTTTCAGGAAGAATCTGGAGAGATCCGCTGCCACGTGAGAGGACCACCCGACTCCTCCAAGCTCACTCGACGTGAAAGCCGCTGTGGAGCTTATCCCGCAGATGGGGGTCCGGGGGGCGAAGATGCGATGGGAAAAGTAGGGAAAGGAGGAATCGCCCGAGCCCGGACCCCATGATGGTCGACCACCGGCAGCGGTGACCCGATGTTCGGCATGTAGATCACCGCCCGCAGTCGACATGCCAGGATTGTATACACCGTGCATGAAACCACGATGAACCTGAGATGAAAAAAATTTCATCTTGAAGTCCTCTGGTAGACGCGCCGTAAGGCCAGGAGGTTGGCGTAGAATCGAAACGGTAACCGGCGCCGCGGATGTGGTCTGGATCAGGGACGGTCCATCGGGAGGATCGACCTTGTTGCGAAGGTGGCGGACGTACACGTCGACGACGTTAGAGGCGGGCTCGAAGTCATAGTCCCAGATGGCGGAGAGGACCTGCCCGGAGTGACGCATAAAATACTCCAGCAGCGCAAACTCCCTGCTGGAGAGCTCTACCTTCCGATCTTCGCGCCAGGCGTGGCGCGAGAGGAGGTCTATCGTGAGGCCGTCGGTCTCTATCTGCGCCGACTCGGCCTGGTCCGAGCAGCGCAACACACCGATCTACGATGAGGCCGGGAACCTCATCGCCATGGAAGGTATCGCCAGGGACATTACAGAGCGCAAGCTGGCGGAGGAGGCGCGCAGGCAGAACGAGGAGCAGTACCGCCTGCTCGCGGAGACGACCAGCGACCTCGTCTGCCTGCACAAGCCGGGTGGACGTTACCTCCACATCAGCCCCTCGTGCCGGCGTCTACTCGGCTACGAGCCGGAAGACCTGCTCGGCACCGACCCCTACGATCTCTTTCACCACGAAGACCTGGAGCGCATCCGCACCGAGGCCCACGAGATGGCCCTGGAAGGACAGGAGGCTGTGTCGGTGACCTACCATATCCACAAAGAGTCCGCAGCATACACCTGGTTCGAGACCTTCACGGAGCCGATACTCGGCGAAAGCGGTGAAGTAGTCCGCCTCCAGACGTCCTCGCGCGACGTGAGCGAGCACAATCGCGCCGTTTCGGGAAGTACTTTCCGAAACTGCTATCACGACTGGTGGAGCTCGCCTGAGAGCATCTTGGTGTCGCTTGCGCGGGGGTCTTTATCGTGCTCGGCGGTTATTCCCACTTTGGGGTAGGAACCGGCGAAGTTCGGGGCGTTGAGCTTTACGTCGACCCGTCCGCTCTGTCCGACTGTAAAGCTCCCCGCGCTGACGCGGTCCTTGCCCTCGACGAGCCACAGCTCATAGTACTGTTCGCGTTTGCAGGGAGGCAACCCCCATGCTTCGAGGTGCATCTCCATATTCTCGCCTGTGCCCTGGATGCTCACCTCGCCGCCTGCATCGGGGGCGCGGTCGGTGGGGTTCAGGTTCGCCGAGGCCAGGGCCCTGCCGCCGAAGAGATCTGGCGTGAGGATCACCGCGAGCACCGCGAGAATGCAGAAGGCCGCGGCGATCGCGGCCACCCAGGAAGGGAGACGCCGGGCTTCATGCCGCTGTATCCCGGCCACGACCCGCTCCTTGAGATCCGGCGGTGGCGTCTCGATGCTATACGCAAGGCCAGCGAGGCGTTCGTGGGCCAGCCGTAGTTCTTGTGCCTCTTGCCTGCAGCTCGCGCATTCTTGCAGGTGATCCTCGACGTCGCGCTCCTCGTGCGGTTCGAGGGTGCCCATCACGTAGGGGCCGACGAGGTCTCGAATATCGGGGTGCTCACTCATCGGCGAACCACCGGTCCTCGTCGAAGCCCAGGGTCTCACGCAGGGCGCGCAGCGCCGCCGTGGTGCGGCTCTTGACAGTACCCAGAGGCGTGGCCGTGCGCTCGGAGATCTCGCGCTGCGAGAGGCCGTGGAAGTAAGCGAGAACGAGCATCTCCCTGTGGACCGGGGAGAGCCGCGAGAGCGCGGCGGCGACGTCGAAGTTCCTCGAGAGCTCGCCGGAGGGGTCCGTCTCTCCCGACTCGAATAACGGCTCGCCATCGACGGTCCTGATGCGCGCCTTGCGGCGACGGATCAGGTCCGTCGCCCGGTTGCGGGTGATGCGGTACACCCACGTGGCGAAGCTCGCCCGCTCAGGGTCGAAGCCAGCCGCGTTCTTCCATACCGAGGTGAAGACATCCTGGACCAGCTCCTCGGCCGTCTCCCTGTCTCCCAGGTAACGTATCCCCGTCCCGTAGACCAGCCCGGCGTAACGGTCGTAGAGCCCGGCGAGGGCGCGCTCGTCCCCGGATGCTACCCTTCGCACCAGAACCTCGTCTTCCACACGGTCCATCCAGAGCCTTCCCCAACCGCCAGCAGAAACGGACCCTCCGGTCCCCGCCTTTCGGAGCAGATGGTATCCCGTCCGCGCCCGTTGTCAGGCACGAGACATACGGCACTCCCCGATACTAACCCTTTCATGCAAAGATTTATACGACCGGACGAGACTAACGGATTATTGCCTTTGCCCTTGACAATCGGGATTGCGGTTAAAATAAGGCTGGTTACGAGAAGGGAGGTATGGTCTCAATGACGCCCGACACGGCCGAAACGAAGCTCGAGGGGGTGGCCAAGCGGCCCACGCGCGGGTCGCTTGGGAACTTCCTCGGCGATCTTAGAGACCTTCTCCGCTACGAGACGCTCAAGGCTACCGTACAGGAGTTCATGCGCGATGACGCCCTCGGCCTCGCCGCACAGCTGGCCTTCTACCTGATCCTTGCCATCTTCCCCTTCATCCTGTTCTGCGTTGCGATACTCGACGCCTTCTCGAGCGCCAGCCCGCAGTTCGCCGCGGAGCTCTTCGAATACCTAAGGCGGCTCCTGCCGGCTCAGGTATTCGGCCTGATCCACACCTACACGGAGAACACGCTGCGCAACGAGGACACGGCCCCTGGCCTCCTATCCGTCGGCATCCTGGGTACGATCTGGGCCGCCTCGGGGGCCTTCGCCGCCCTCATGAGGGCCCTAAATCGCGCCTACGACGTGCGAGAGACGCGGCCTTTCTGGAAGGTCAGGGGCATCGCCATCTTGATGACACTCGGCCTCTCGGCGCTCATCCTCGTAGGTGCGCTGCTCCTGATCGCCGGTCCGTCCATCGGGAGGACGCTCGCCGAGGTACTTACCCTCGGGGACGAGTTCATGGTCGTCTGGAACATAGTGCGCTGGCCTGCAGCGTTACTCTTCATGGTCGTGACGGTAGCCCTCATCTTCTACTTCGCCCCCGACGCCAACCAGCCGTTCCGTTGGATCACACCCGGCGGGTTCGTCGGTATCCTGCTCTGGGTGCTCGCCAGCGTCGCCTTCAACCTCTACCTGAGCAGCGACTTTAACGCCTATAACCAGATCTACGGCTCCATAGGCACCGTCATCATCCTGCTCCTCTATCTCTACATCTCCTCCCTGACTATCCTCTTCGGCGCCACCCTCAACGCCACGCTCGTCAGGATCAAAGAGGAGGTCTCCGGCGAGCAGATCCTCGACGCCGAGCCGGCCAACGATAAGCCGGACGTCGCCGACGAAGAGACCGCGAACAAAGAAGAATAACAGAACGACCACAGACGAACCCGCGAAGACCCAGAACGTCTTTGATATACTCCCGTGACCCGGAGGAGTGGCCGAGTGGTTGAAGGCGGCACCCTGCTAAGGTGTTATACCTCTCAACGGGGTATCGAGGGTTCGAATCCCTCCTCCTCCGCTCCGAAAGCGCCTCGTTTGCAGGAACATCGCGAAGACGAGAAAGAGGGCTGGGAGCGAACCCAACCCTTACTACACCAACGCAGCCAGATCACCCTCTTTTGCGGCAACGAACGCCGCATTCGTAAGCTCGACTGGTCGAGGGGGTGCCCGAGCTACTCGAGCTTAGCCCCCACTTGTTGCTCGTGGCTCAGCGCTGATCTCCATGGGCGACCTTCAGAAGCTGTCTATTTGGCCCCTTCGGTCACCAAGGCACGGAAGCGGAGCTTGGGCGACTGGGTGTTTTTGGGACGCACGTGCCTCCCAGTGCGCCGCCCACGAGAATCGTTCTACCACCCGCCAAAATTGCGGGGCCCTGTAGCCGGCTGCTCGAAGCGGACCTCTCGTGTACCATCGTTGGTGAGCGGGACCTGGGGATACGTGTGAAGATAACCGGTATCGAGGCATACCCTGTGTGGGGTGGGGAGCGGAACTACCTGTTCGTGGTCGTGGACACCGACGAAGGCATCTACGGCGTCGGCGAAGCGGGGCTTACGGGTCGCGAGCTCGCGGTGAAGGGAACGATCGAGCACTTCGAGCCGCTCCTCCTAGAGGAGGACCCGTCTCGTACCGAGCACCTCTGGCAACTGCTCTTTCGGGGAGGCTTCTTCCCCGCCCGGCACGCCGTCTCGGCGGCGATCTCGGCCGTGGACATCGCGCTTTGGGATATCAAGGGCCAAGTCCTCGGGGCTCCCGTCTACGAGCTTCTCGGTGGACGGGCCCGCGACTGGGTGGTCTGCTATCCGCACAACGCGGAAGCCGGCATGGACACTTCCGCCCTCGTGCAATCGTGCCTGAAGACTAAGGAGGAGGGGTGGCACTTCGTGCGCTGGGGTCTGCCCCAGGAGGGCGAAGTCTTCGATCCCAGCCGTTCATTGTTCGCTGCCATCGAGCAGCTCGCCGCGGTACGCGACGCTGTGGGCGAGGAGGTCGAGATGATACTCGACGTTCACACCCGCCTCGATATGCCCGACTCCCTCCGGCTCTGTCGCGAAGCCGAGTCGCTACGGCCCTTCTTTATCGAAGACCCCTTGCGTTCGGAGGACCCCAGGTCCTACGGGATGCTGCGGCCGCGCACCACCGTGCCCCTGGCAGCCGGGGAGCAGTTCGGCTCCAAGTGGGAGTTCGGCGAGCTCGTGGAGAAGGAGTGGATAGACTACGCCCGCGTGGACCCGTGCATCGCCGGGGGAATAACCGAGGCAAAGAAGATCGCCGCCATGTGCGAGACCCACCACGTAAAGCTCGCCGTCCACAACCCGCTCGGACCGGTCTCCACGGCCGCCTGTTTGCACTTGAACCTCTCGTGCCCCAACTTCGGCGTCCAAGAGCAACCCTACAGGCCGGGGACGTTCCTGACCGACGTCGTCCCAGTGCAGCCTGAGTGGGAAGACGGGCACTTGCTGCCTTCCGAGCGCCCTGGTCTGGGCGTGGAGTTTGATCGGGAGGCCGCGAAGCGGCGACCATTCCGGATGGCGGAACTACCGCACCTCCGCCGCCCAGACGGCTCGGTCACGAACTGGTGAGCGAGCCACACGTTGCGCGGCGCACGTCTCGGGCACAATCGCTGCTAAGAGCGGTTTGCAGATGGGCTGCGCCCTCTCTGCAAACCGGGCTACAGGTTTCAGGAAGAATCCGGAGAGATCCGCTGCCGCACGAGTGAACCTCCCGACTCTTCCAAGCGCACTCCATGCGAAAATCGCAGTAGGAAGGCATGGAAGTCCGGCTCGGGCGGTTCTGTACTTGAAAACGTAGACGACGGTTTAGGAGGCAGCCACAAAACCGATCAGGCGTAGAGCTGGCCATCCGCCGGTACAACCATCCCGGCTAGTAATCCCCGCCTTATAGCAGGTTCTTTACCATGCGTTCTAGCACGTCGATGACCGTCGCGTATTCTTGTTCAGCGATGCCTTTCATCGCTCGCCTTCTCACTCCGCTCTGCAGCTCGAACACCGCTTCTCGTTTAGCAATGCCTGCGTCAGTGAGCGTAAGTTGCGCTCCGTTGCTCCCGCCGAACGCAACCAGCCACCCTTCCTCTACGAACTCCCTGATGATCTCGTCTAGCTGGCAGGCATCGATGAAGGTCTGCACGGTGTCGAAGAGACTAGCCCTCGTGATGGTGCCAGCTTGGTAGACCGTGTTGAGCACCTGCCAGCGCGAACGCGTGAAGCCGTTTTCACTGAGCACCCGATCGATGTGCTCGGTGAGGACGTTGTCTGCCTGCTTGAGCCAATACCCGATGGGCTTTGCTATGTCTTGGTCCGCCATGTGTCGCCCCTTTCGAGATTGATGAGGGCGTCGGTGCTTTGTTTCCTCCTCAGGGCAGGACGATTTCCGTGCGCAGTTCGTGGCTCTCGTCGGGAAGCCTGGCTTCGTAGTAGATGCGAATGCCGCCGTCTGGGAGTGGCAAGACATCGAGGTATCGTACGTCCACGGGCTCGCCGTCGGCGTGTCGCAGTCGTCCGGGTTCTCCACTCTGGTATGCGAGGCCCGTACGTTCGAAGAAGTTCTCTTCGGCGGTGGCTCTCCCATCGTAAGACGCGCGGCCGTCGGGCAGCACGGCGGTGACGCGAGCGCCGCGGGCATCCCAGGCCCCAGGACGTCCTTCCAGAACTACACCGTGCCATTCCCAGCCAAGCCCGTCTTCGCTCGTGGCGTAGGCCGTGTTCATGCGATCCTCCTCGCCGGGCTGATCGAGGAGGTGGCAGCAGATCCAGGCCCGCCATCCCTGGCCCGTACGCTGCACCAATGGGTCTTTGACGCCGATGAGGCGGTCGCCTGGGAAGACGGTGCGGGCGCCCGCCGCAGTGAACCCTTCCGGCTCTTCGGCATCGATGGCGTCGATCCACCAGTGGGGGCTATCGGGGTCTGCGCAGCAGACGTATAGACGCCAGCGCCCCGCCTCGGTACGAACGAGCGATGGGCGTTCCATGCTCTTCGCGCTGAACTCAGACTGCTCGAGGGTAGCGACGGTGGTAAACCGCTCGCCGTCCTCCGAGCGCGCGATCACGGTCTCAGCGACGCCATCGTGTCCATTGCGGAGGCGGTATCCGATGACGAACGTGCCGTCGTCGTCGAGCGCGGCGCTCGACGCACCAGCCCAGTAGCCGGGTCCTTGAGCGGGAGCAGGCACGGCGACAATGGAAGGCGCAGTCCCCGGCAGCGGGAATCCTCGCAAGGAGTCTTGCGGTCCAGCAGTGTTGGAGGTTTCGTCTGTCGTCACTCGAGACTCCTCTCGGGTTGTGGGGTCTGGATGCACCTCCGGAAGGCAACGGCCAACCCATGATAGAACGGGAATAGTGAATCAGCATCGGTTTTCTGCTGGAAGCTGACCACGAGCTTCGCTGAATAGGCAGGCGCGCGCTTACGAGCCCCTCTCTATCTTTGCAGAACCGCCGTCCCGGAATCTTCATAGGGAGCTGTAGAGACATGCGCGCATGCGCTCTTCCTGGAACCCCGTCAATGCGAAGTTCGCAGAAAGTACCTTCCGCGTAGTGACACAGACGTCAGCGGGTACCGCTGCTGCGACCGACTCCGTGTCGCCCAACGCCGATTAGGACAACGGCAGGCGTGGACTTCGCGGTTCGGCGTCGAAGGGGCGACGAGCATACAGCTCACCGCCCAGCACGGGCAGAAGGGGAGACCAGGTTAGCCACGGCTGCCTTCTTCGGATCGTCCCGGCCCTAGTACCGTGCCGAGTTGGCGCATCACGCCGAGCATATCTATCTCGACCCAGCTCTCCACGATCCTGCCCCCGACCACTCGATCGATAGAATTGCCCGTGAACTCGACCCGCCTGCCGGTCGGGCTTACCCCCTCGAACTCGCCCAGGTGCGTGCCCAGAAACACGAACCGGTTGGCCACCTTCTCCCCTTCGGCGATCTGCTCCACGTTGGTGCCGGCGTAGTCCGGGAAGGCACGACGTAGCTCGGCGACGTCTCGCTTGAACTCCTCGGCAAGCCCGGCAGCCATGAGTTCGTCCAAAGCGTCCAGGTCGCCTTCGCTGATGACCTGCGCGACCCGGTTGGAGAGGGCTTTATTCTCTTCCGCAGACACCGCTTCTCCTCCTTCCCAGCCCGCCTTGTGCCCGACGGGCCGCACGCCGTCCATGATGCCACTCGAAGTTGTCCAGTGCATCCCAGCCGCTGTCGGCGAAGCCCGCGAGGCCGCACACTCTATCGCGCCGATGTAGATACCGAGGACTGCGACTCGTTAGGAGTGTACTCTGTTTGTGCTCTCCACGACGGGGGCACAGAGCCGGGTGAGCAGGTCTTGTGGACGAGAGGAGAGAGCATGAGCCCGTCAGCCATAGTTACTGCATCGGACTCAGGGATCGGACAGGAGTCAGCGAAGGAACTGGCAGAGAACGGCTTCGACCTCGGCATCACCTACCGCACGGACGAAGCAGGGGCGCAGGAGACCCTCAAGGCCGTGGAGGCTGCGGGCCGCAGAGGCGAGGTGCGAAGATTGGACCTCACGGAGTTGCCGGGGGCTGCGGACGTGATCGACGACCTAGCCGACTCTCTGGGTGGCCTCGACGTGCTGGTCAACAACGCCGGCACCGGCGACCCGACAGGCGAATTCCTCGAACTCCCCTACGAGGAATGGCGGCAGGTCATAGACACCAACCTCTCCGGGGCGTTCCTGTGTGCCCAGCGGGCGGCGAGGAGAATGGTCGCTGCCGGAAACGGAGGCAGGATCATCAACATCACCTCCGTCCACGAGCACATCCCGCGCACCGGTGCCTCCGCGTACTGCGCCTCCAAGGGCGGTCTCGGGCTCCTGACCAAGGTTATGGCGATGGAGCTCGCAGAGTACGGCATCTTGGTCAACGCGGTCGGACCTGGCGAGATCTCCACGCCCATGACCGGCGCTGAGGACGAGGATCCTACGACTATAGAACGTCCGAACCTTCCGCTCGGCCGCCCCGGCCACGCCCGCGAGATCGCAGCCTGGGTGGCCTTCCTCGCCTCGGAGAAGTCATCCTACGCAACCGGCGCCTCGTTCGTCGTTGACGGCGGCCTGACGCTGATGGCGGCGGAGTTGTCGAGCTAGAAGATGAACTCACTCGGGCCGCCTTCGAGCTCTTCGAGTTCGTAGCCGAGGTTGTTGGCGAGGCCTTCGTCGCACTTACTTTCTACCAAGTCGAGTGAACAAGAGCGCACGGGCATCGTCAAGAGCCAGGGTCTGGGTGTGCTGTGCACCAATTCAGAACCGCATCGCGATACGGCCGCGGCGGACGTTGTTGACTACCTTGTGAGAACACCCCTCTCTCCGGCGCGCGGTGGGTTCTGTTGTCGCGACCGACTCCGCGTCGATCGACGTCGATAGCGACAACGGAACTTCACTTCGTGGTGCGCGTGGGACCCGTAGGGCCTGTGAGCGGCGTGCGACTCGCCACGTGACACAGTAGGCAT
>Ga0126312_10002190_pt1 | contig 13042 bp, 8 predicted proteins | sample Plot104A_FD_92537 | JGI IMG/M metagenome (GOLD analysis project Ga0126312, IMG submission 92537) | Serpentine soil microbial communities from UC McLaughlin Reserve, CA, USA - Plot104A | ecosystem: Environmental > Terrestrial > Soil > Grasslands | place: USA: UC McLaughlin Reserve, Lake County...
CAGAACCAATATTGCTGCTCCGGCAACACGCCTCGCAGCTGGTCATAGAGGGCTCTCTCGTCTTCTCTGAGTTCGAACTCCACGAACTCCAATTCCGGCGCGTCGAAGGAACTGCCCTTGATAACTTGCCTCTCCACTTCGTAGCGTATCTCGCCGTTCTTGCGTTCCTGTTCCTCTTTCCAGGTGCCCAGCTTCAGTCCATCCAGCCGTCGTCTCAACCAGCGCCTCGCCTCCGCGGGATCCATTTGCTCCCAATCCACCCGGCGATCCAGCCGCTCCGGGTCAAAGGTCGGTTTGAGCAACTCCCCAATGATCAGCACGTTGTCAGGTGCGTCATTGGCCTCGATCTCGTCGAGAAACCTTGCTCTTGCCACATAGTCGCCCTCGTAAGCCGCTTGCGCCAGCCGGTAGAGCCGGACGTTCCAGAAGGGAACGAGATCTCCGTAAGGATCTTGGGGCCACTGCTTAATCTCCCGGCGCAGCCACTCGGAAAATCCGTCGAGTTTGGGCCGCCACGCCTCGAACAAGTCCCCTATCCGCTGTGCCAACCCGGCGTAACCGGCGGCGAACTTCTTAATCCCGTTGAGGATCGGAGCGTTGACAATAGACTCCAGCGTCGCTTTCCAGGGTAGTTCGTAGGGCCTCAAGAAACCCTGCGTCACCTGGATTCCGAGACCAAAGGATTGAAATTCAGAGAACCGCTCGAGCCCGAAGATGTTGCCGCTGTATTGGTTGGCGAAGGACCGCTCCACTTCTGCGGCGTGCTTGATAGCCGCTTTACCCAATAAAACCTCGTGAATGGATTGCCCGCTTCTCGCCGATTCCTTCATCGGGTCGAGAGTCCGGAAACTACCGACGATGCCTCTCATCGTGGACGCGTTGCCGGCGATACTGGCTTGGCTCTCTGCCGCCGCCAGCGAACCAAACTTCGCTATAGTCTTGGACAGGGGATCGTCCCCGAGCGCGGAGATTCCCCGCCCGAACGCGCTGCCCGGCCGGGCAACCTCGAGCGTGTTCCTCGACGGGACCCCCACGAATGCCCGGAGTAGGGAGTTATCCAGCGTCGCTAAGCTCCTGGACGCCAGCATTCCGTCCCTGTCCCTCCCCTGCGCAATGGCGTTGAGGTCCACGGGCCACGGTATGCCTGCGTCCACCTCCTCCCTGCTCGACACGTCCGATGTCCGGCCGACCAGGGAGGAGTCCGGGTCCGGTATCCTAGGATCATCTTTTAGCTTGGAAACGTCGAAACCCAAAAGAATCCTCCCGCCCGATTGTACAGCGTCAGGCCCGAGGCCCAAGATGTCTGTTGTTTCTTCGCGGTTCACGTCCTGGGATTATCTCGCCGCAACCACGCCTCCCTGGGCTGAGCGCTTCATGTAGGCGGTGAGGCTCTGCCGGTTGATCCTTACCGCTCGCCCCACTCGCGCCACCTCTATCTCTCCTGCACCAGCCAGCTTCCACAGGGTGGTCCTACCGAGGCCCACGAGCTCCGTAGCCTCTGCGTATGAGATCCATTCCCGGTGGAGGCTAACGCCTGGTCTCGAGGGTCTCTCGACATTCCCTTGGTTGTTGAGTTGGGACACGCACACCTCCTCGTGAATTTTCTCTACTACTAAGCCTTGGAAAAGGGCAAAAGGTTTACATGTTCGTGGAAGTTTTTCGAATGCCTCCGCCTCGTACAAGACGCTGACCTCTTCGCATACCTAGTGTGCCATTGCGAGGGACCAAAGCTGCGCGAGCCGTCGCTGTATTAGAGGTGGGTATCAAGTAGCGACACCAGGCGGGAACGCCCCGTCACCGTACACCGTTTACACCAGTAGTACACCAACCCATGCGAACAACGGCGAACGACTGCGGAGAGCACTAGGGAAAAATCTGCCGTTTTGCAGGTAATTTTGAACAGCAGTAAACGTACACAATGATAATGATTTGACTTCACACGGCAGAGGACGCTGATTCGATCCCAGCATCGCCCGCTTTTCAAAAGCGGTGTTTTGCAGGAAAAACGTAAAGGCAAGGAGGAGGCCGGGACTTACACCCGGCCTTTTGTACACTAGTAGTAAACCAACGTTCAACTAGGTGAGCGAAGGTCACTGAATACATCCCGCCGTTGACTGTAGTAACAGCCTCGCCTTTCAAAGTCCCGTTACACTTCTTGTCCAATAGTCTGACATCTACCAGCTCCGTGAGGTGGACGGCCATACATCGCGACGAACTCGCCCCCTAGTCGAGCTTGGCCATCACGTGCTTGACTACTGTGTAGTCATCGATGGCGTACATGGAGAGGTCCTTGCCGTAGCCAGACTGCTTGAAGCCCCCATGGGGCATTTCGGAGACCCCAGCGATGTGGTCGTTGATCCAAACCGTCCCGAATCGCAGTGCTCGTGCCGCCCTCAAGGCCCGACCCACGTCCCTGGTCCATACCGAGGCGGCGAGCCCGTAGTGGACGTCGTTGGCCCAGCGGAGGGCCTCCTCATCGTCCTCGAAGCGCTGGACGGTCACGACGGGTCCGAAGACCTCCTTCTGGACAATCTCGCTCCCCTGCTTCGGGCCGGCGATGACCGTCGGTTCGACGAAGAAACCGCGGCCGCCGTTTGCCCCGTTTCCGCCGGTAAGCACCTCTATACCGCCGCCCGACTTCGCCCGCTCCAAGAAGCCCAGTACGCGTTCCTGCTGAGCCGCGGAGACGACTGGGCCCATCTCGACGTCCTCGCCCTGCGCCGGATCGGCGGTCTTTATTGTTGATACGGCGCTCGCCAACTCGGAGGTGAGCCCGTCGTACACCTTGGGCCCCGCGATGACGCGGGAGGCCGCGGTGCAGTCCTGCCCGGAGTTGGTGTAACCGGTGTACCGCAGGTTCTCGACCACCGCCTCGATGTCCGCGTCGTCGAAGACGACTACCGGCGCCTTGCCACCGAGCTCCAGGTGGACGCGCTTGACCGTCTGTGCAGCCGCCTTCGCGACCTCCTTGCCGGTGGCGACGTCGCCTGTCAGGGATACCATCTCCACCTTGGGATGCCGCACGATACCAGCGCCGACCGGCTCTCCGTCGCCCGTAATCACGTTGAGAACGCCGCCGGGGAAGAGGTCGGCGGCCAGCTCGGCCATCCTCAAAGTCGTCAGGGGCGTCTGCTCGGAGGGTTTGAGAACGACGGTGTTTCCCGCCGCCAAGGCGGGGCCAATCTTCCAGACCGCCATCATCAGGGGGTAGTTCCATGGGGCGATCTGGCCAACTACGCCCACCGGCTCGCGACGGATCATGGACGTGTACCCTCGCAGGTACTCACCAGCAGCCTTGCCCTCCATAACGCGGCAGGCACCCGCGAAGAAGCGCAGGTTGTCCACCACGTACGGCAGCTCCCCGCGGGCCGTGGTTACCGGTTTGCCCACATCCCTTGACTCGAGCCGCGCCAGCTCCTCGGCGTGCTCCTCCAAGACGTCGGCGAGCCTGTGCAGCATCTCCGACCTCTCCGCGAGCGTCGTCTCGAACCACCACTCGAACGCTCTGCTGGCCGCCTCAACGGCCCTGTCCACGTCCTCCTCGGCGCACCTGGGGACCTCGGCTATGACCTCGCCGGTGGCGGGATCGACCACGCGCTCCCACTCGCCCCGCTCGGCCTCGACGAACTCACCTCCGACGAGGTTCTTCATGCGCCCAAACTTGAGGTCCATACTGTCTCCTCTCATCCGGGATGGCGTCAGCCTTCCATCATGTACGCTTTGGCGCCCCGCTTGAGTAGCCCACGGGCGATAATCAGGCGTTGGATCTCGCTCGTGCCCTCCCAGATACGGTCCACCCGGAGCTCCCGATAGTACCGTTCGGCCGGGTTCTCGACCATGTATCCACGACCCCCGAAAATCTGGACGGCCCTGTCCGCCACACGACCGGCCATCTCTGAGGCGAAGAGCTTCGCCATCGCCGTCTTCCCGTGCAAGATGCTGGGGTCGTCCCGATCCCACGCCTGGGCCACGTGGTACGTCATGAGCCGCGCGGCGTTCAGTTCGGTCACGCAGTCGGCCAGCATGAACTGGATGGCCTGGTACTCGGAGATCTTCCTGCCGGAAGCCTTGCGTTCCAGCGACCATGACCGCGCCAACTCTACGAGCCGCTCGGCGGCCCCGCAGCAACGCGCGGCGATCATGATCCGCTCCAGCGAAAACCAGCGCTTGGTCCCCTTGTCGCCCCCGATACGCGCGCTGTCCGGCACCCGGCAGCCCGTCAAGCGAAGCTCGACGTGCTTCGACGCGTACGGGTCGTGCATGAACGCAGGCGTGCGCACGATCTCCAGCCCCGGCGCGTCCCTGTCGACCAGGAAGGACGCCTGCTCCTCGCCGGCCCACGCCAGCACGATGAAGAAGCCCGCACGCTCACCTCCGGTGACGAACCACTTCTCGCCGTCAAGCACCCACCCGTCACCGTCCTTTACGGCGGTGGTCGCGACGTCCTTTATGTCCGAGCCGGCCCCGGGCTCGGTGATCGCCCACGCCTCGCGCGTCTCGCCCCTGACTACGGGCATAACGTAACGCTCTATCTGCTCGGGGCCCGCGAGGTCGAGCAGTTCCCTCGGGCCACGGTCGGCGACCATGTACCCGAGGCCGTTTGTAACCTTCCCCGCCTCCTCTTCTAGAGCGACTTGAGACACCACGGAGAGGTCCATGCCGCCGTACTCTCTGGGCATGTTGAGGTTGCTGAAACCCGCCTCGCGGGCCTTCGCCCGCAGCGCGCCCAGCTTCTCCTCGTCGATCCGTCCGCGCTCCGCGATCTCCGCCTCGAACGGGTGAAGCTCCTCCCTCACGAACTCAGCGATGCGGGCCTTGATCACCCTCACCTCTTCAGGTATCTCAGGCATCATCGGCTGTTCCCGCGCTGTCGTCAAAGCTCTTACTCCTTGCTACCCGCTCCTCCTCACTTCTCCGGGAAGGGCAGGGCGATCGTGTCTCGCGGCCCGCTCCGGTCGCGCTCCCTCCCGAAGCGCCCGAGCTTTATCTCGTCCTTCGGCAGACCCTCGACCTCCCCCTCGACTATCAACTCTGCCAGCTTCTCCCCCAAGGCCGGTCCCCACATCATCCCGTGCCCCCCGGCCGCCAGCACGTAGAAGCCTTCCATGGCCTCGTCGATGATCGGCAAGTGGTCCGGCGTGTAGTCTATGGACGCCGCCCAGGCCTTCGATACCGGCAACCCCTCTAGCGCCGGGAATGCATCCTCCCAATCGGGACGCGTCTCCTCGTAGTAGTCCCAGTCGAAGCCGATCTGGTAGCGTCCCGATTCGTCGGCCTCATCGACGGGGTTGCTCATCCCCAACAGCACTCCCTCCTCCTCCGGCCGCCAGTAGTAGCCTTTGCCCACGTTGAAAACCAGCGGGAACGGGTGCTCCTCTCCCTCAGGGAAGCCGGGAAAGCTGACCACCTGGTGCCGAACCGCCATCACCGGCACCTCGACCCCCACCATGGCCCCCACCTCGGCAGCGCCCCGCGGCCCGCCGGCGTCCACGACCCGTTCCGCCTCGAACGCGCCGTGGACCGTCCGTACGGAGTACCGGTCGGCGCTTCGCTCGATGCCGAGCACCTCGCACATCTCGAAGAGGTCTACCTCCTCGGAGAGCCTCACGGCGAAGGTCGCGTTGCGGGCCGCTATCGGGGGGTGAACGTAGCCGTCGTCGGAGGTGTAGGTCGCCCCCACGAAACGGTCCCAGTTCAAGCCGGGGAATCGCCTCTTGCCTTCCTCCGGCTCGACCCACTCGTTCTCGACGCCAGCCTCCCGCCGCACTTCGACCAGCCGCAGAAAGGCCTCCCTCTCTTCTTCCGTCTCGGCGAGTATGTAGTAGCCGGTCTCGATGAACCCGGAGTCGAGACCGAGCTCCTCACCGAGCTTCAGGTAAAGCCGTCGCCCGAGTTTGCCGAGCTTGGCCGCCGTCTCCGAACCGCCTTGCTGGCGGACCACCCCTGCAGACCGGCTGGTGGCTCCGCCCCCGGCCCAGCCTCGCTCGAGCACCGCGACGCGCCCGAAACCCCGGCGCGCCAGCCGGTAGGCCGTCCACAACCCCAGGTTGCCCCCGCCCACTATCACGACGTCGTAGACCGGCATCTCACTCTCCTCCTCCCGGGCCCTGGCCCGTGTCGTCCTCGACTGTGGTCTCGGACGGCGCGGATGTCAGGCCGCCTTTGCCGCGCTCGGGGGGCCAGCGCAGCTCTCGCTTGAACCACAATTTAGTACTGCGAACCGGTAGGATCACAGCCGGAACGGTCCTCTACAGAGCGTGAACACCAGGCAGGAGAAGCCGTCTTTGCCTGAAGCCGGTACGACGCGCGCGTCGCCCCCAGATACCGCGAAGTCCCACATCCCCGATGTCCCGCAACGAAACATCCAACCGTAGCGCTTTCTTGAACCGTCGTTTAAAAACAATTATACTAACTGGAGGAATCTGCGACAAGCGGTGTTTTGGCTGGTCCCAGGTCGTGGCGGAGGGTTGGTACGAGGAGCGTAGTGGATCGGCTCGAAAGGATTGTGCTCATGACGCCTGTCAACCGTGAATTGCTGGCCCGGTCCGTAATCTCCGAGGGGCAGATGAGCTTGCCCGCAGTGGCGTACGCGGACGCTCCGGTGCTCCGGTGGGAGATGCAGTACTTTTTCGACGGGAGCTGGGTCTGCGTCGGCCGCTCGGAAGATCTGCGGAACGCCGGGGACAGGCGCGCGGTCCGCCTCGGGCACGAGCGCGTCCTGCTCGTGCGCGACGAGGACGGGAGACTGCGAGCCTTCTACAACGTCTGCCGCCACCGAGGGCACGAGCTCATGGCGGTGGGCGAAACGGCGAGCGGGAGATTCATCCGCTGCCCTTACCACGCCTGGGCGTATGGGCTCGACGGTGAGCTCAGGGGAACGCCTGGCTTCGGCAAGTCAGACGGCTTCGACAAGGCCGACTACCCTCTCGTGCCGGTACGCATCGCCGAGTGGCAAGGGTGGGTCTTCGCCAACGCCAGCGGGGAGGCTGTGCCGTTCGAAGAGCATGTGGGGAACCTGGGGGACATGATCGGGAACCACGGTGCCGGGGAGCTTGTGACCGCCGCCCGGCAGGACTACGAGGTCGAGGCGAACTGGAAGATCCTCGTCGAGAACTACCACGAGTGCTACCACTGTCCCTCCATCCATCCCGAGCTCTGCAGGGTCAGCCCGCCCAAGAGCGGGGAGGATCACGAGTCTCGGGGGGCCTGGGTGGGCGGCTCCATGGAGCTCGAGGATCACGCCGAGACCATGTCTCTCACGGGCGAAAGCTTCGCCCCGAGGCTCCCGCATCTGGCGGCGGGCCAGGAGCGGGAGGTCTACTATTATCAGATCTTCCCGAACCTCCTCATAAGCCCCCACCCCGACTACGTGTTGACCCACCGCCTGCAACCCCTCGCCCCCGACCGGACCCGCGTCGAGTGCGAGTGGCTCTTCAGCCGCGAGGCCGTCGAGACGAAAGGCTTCGACCCCTCCTACGCCACGGAGTTCTGGCACATCACCAACGGGCAGGACTGGCGCGCGTGCGAGGCCGTCCAGCGCGGCGTCTCCTCGCGCGGCTACCGCCAGGGGCCGCTCTCGCCCGAGGAGTCGACGGTAGGCAAGTTCGTCGCCATGGTCGCCCGAGGGTATCTCGAGGGTCGGGTAGAGCAGGCACCGGGGCGAACCTCCGAAACGGTCCGGTAGCCGCGCGCCCCGGCGGTCGGATCCCCTAAGGATCTCTACGGACAGGTTCGACCAGGGCGTCGACCGCCATGCACCCGCGTGGGCCCACGATGATCGGGTTGACGTCGACGGCGCCGATAAGGTCCCCGAGGTCTTGAGCCAGCAGCGAGAGGCGCACCATGGACCGGGCGAGCGCTACTACGTCCGCCGCCGGCCTGCCCCTGACGCCGTCCAGCAACGGCCGGGTCTTTAGGCGGTCGATCAGCCTGAGCGCGCGCATCTCGTCCAGGGGGGGCAGTGCGAGGAGTCGGTCGCGCAGGGTCTCGATCAGGATCCCACCTGCGGAGACCATTACCAGAGGCCCGAACTGCGGATCGGCTACGACCCCGAGCGCCATCTCCACGCCCGGTTCGGACATCTCCTGCACCGTCGCGGCCGGACCGAGGCGCCCGGCCATACCCTTATAGGCCTCGCTAAGTGCGTCCTCGTCTCCGAGACCGAGCACCACCCCTCCCACCTCCGTCTTGTGCGAGGCACGCGTGGTCTTGAGCGCGACCGGGTAGCCGGTGCGTTCCGCCGCGCTGAGTACCCCGTCGAGGTCTGTCGCGGCAGAGGTCCGGGCCGTTGGGATGCCGTAGTCCGCCAGCATCCCCAGCGCGTCGGCCTCCGGGAGGCGTCCCCCTGCCACCAACGCTTCGCGCCAGCGCCTCCGGACCTGCTCCGGAGGCGGCTCTGGGGGGTCGAGGGGCGGGAGGGCGCGCGCGTCGCGTCGCTCGAAGAGGTGGCCGAAGGCGCGCAGACCTGAGGCCACGTCCTCCAATACCGGCACACCGGCCGACCGCAGGCGGGCTGCGGCGCTTGGCTGGATCGCGCTCGCGAGGCCGCATACCACGGCGAAAGGCTTCTCGGTCGAGGCCCACACGCGCTCGGCGGCCCAGGCGTGGTTTAGATGGGCTTCCTCGCTGTGGAGGTCCACCACGTACGCGAACGCTCCGGTGCCGGGATCGTGGACGAGATAGCGAGAGCAGTCGAGAAAGAGTTGGTAGGCGTCGTTGCCTGTCCCCCAGGCGTCCAGCGGGTTGACGGCCGGAAGACCCGGCTCCAGCCGCGCGGCGACGCGCCCGAGGGTCTCCTCCGACGGCCGGGCGAGGGGAACACCGAGGTCGGACGCGACGTCGACCAGGTGCGCCCGCTCGCCGCCGGAGTCGAGTATCGCGGCGAGCCCCCCGGGCACCGCTCGCCTCCCCGCGCCCAGGAGCTCCAGCAGGTCCGCCATCTCGTTCAGCGACCCAACGCGCGCCACCTCGTAGGCGTCGAACAGCGCCTCGTAGGCGGCATCGTCCCCGACGAGCGCGCCCGAGTGAGCCGTTACGAGGGATCCGGAGGCCTCCGTGCGACCCACCTTCAGCGCGACCACGGGTACGTCGCGCTCCACGGCGGTCTCGAGGGCCCGCCTGAAGTTCTCGGGGTCGCGCACGGTTTCCAGGTACAGTGCTACTACCCGTGTCGACTCGCGCTCCAGCGCGTAGTGCATGTAATCCGCCATCGTGGTCGTGAGTTCCTGACCCGCCGAGACAGCGAGGTTGAAGCGCACCCACCTCTCCGCGTGCAGCAGCGCCGTGAAGGCAGAACCGGAGTGCGAGATCAGGGTGACCCCCCCGGGCTCGAGATCCGCCCGCTCTTCGAAGGCCAGGGCGCGCAGCCCGCGCTCGATGTCTGCGAAGCCCATGCAGTTGCCGCCGCAGACGACCATGCCCGCCTCGCGGGCGATCCGCCTCAGGCGCTCGGCGAGCGGGGGTCCCCGCGGCGGGTCCTCCAGCCCACTCGCGAAGACGACGACCCCCCGAGCGCCACGCTCGGCAGCCGCGACCATCTGCTCCTCCAGCATCCAGTTGCCCACTCCAAGCAACACGAGGTCAGGGACGAACGGCACCTCTTCCAGCGTCGGATAGCAGGCGACGCCCTCGACCTCCTCGTACTTAGGGTTGACGGCCGCCGCCTCGCCCGCGAAACGGCCGACCGTCAGCTGCCGGACCATCTGATTGCCGGGCGTACCCGGCTTAGGGCTCGCCCCCACCAACGCGACGGAGCGCGCCTCCAGCATAGCGCGCAGGGCACCGTCGGCAGCCATGGCCGCCTCCCTAGCTGCGGGAGCGCAGGGTCAGGCGCTCCTTCAGGCGCTCCCTGCGCCGGTCGCGCCGGATCTCGCGCACGCAGTTGTAGGCTGGGATGGCGCATACCCCGCCGCCGGCGTGGGTGGCCGAGGAGGCCTGGTAGAGACCGTGGATCGGGGTGCGATAGTCGGCGTAACCGGGTGCCGGGCGCATGTGGAAGAGCTGATCGGCCGACAGCTCTCCGTGGAAGATGTTGCCCCCTATAAGTCCCAGTTCCTGCTCCATGTCGTACGGCCCCAATACCTGGCGGTGCAGGATCGCGCCCTTGAGGTTCGGCGCGAGCTCGTCGTAGCCGTCGATCACGCGGTCCGCGTAGGCCTCGAGCTCCTCGCGGTGGGGCTCCACCGACCACTGGTGCGGCACCCACTGGGTGAACAGCGACATGATATGGTAGCCCTCCGGGCACAGCGTGCGGTCGAACACCGTCGGTATGACGCCGTCGGAGAACGGCCGGCGCGCCGCCTCCCCGCGGCGAGCGTCCTGGAACGCCTCCTCGATGTAGTCGATGGAGTGGGCGAGCTCTATGGCCCCGCCGAGGTGTTCCCCCGACCCGGGATCGGCGGCGAAGTCGGGGAGCTCGGCGAGCGCGAGGTTGATCTTGACGACGCCGCTGCGCGACTTCCACCGCTCGATGCCGCCGACAAAATCGTCCGGGAGCTCTTCCCGTCCGAGCTGCTCGAGGAAAGTCGTGCGCGGGTGCGTGGTAGCCACCACGAGATCGGTCTCCAGCTCCTCGCCCCCCTCGAGCACGACGCCCCTGACGCGCCCCTCCCGCTGCAGAATGCGCGCGACCGGCGCGCCCGTGCGGACCACGGCGCCGAATTCCTCTGCCGAGCTACTCAAGGCGTCGGAGACCGCCCCCATACCTCCCCGCGGGTAGCCCCAGGAACTGAGCCCGAGCCCGGCGTCCCCGATCTCGTGGTGCATCAGGACGTAGGCCGTGCCAGGCGACGCTGGCCCCGCCCAGGTGCCGATGATGCCGTCGACCGCCATGGCACCCTTGATCCGTGATGACTCGAACCAGTCGTCCAGCAGATCCCAGGCACTCATCGTCATGAGCCGTGTGAGCTCGCCGACGCGTGCCACGTCCAATCCCCGCATCCGCCACGCCAGCTTTAGCTGCTCCACGAGGTCCTCAGGCCGGTGAGACCCGAGTCTCGGGGGCGTCGTTAGCAGCAGCGGCTCCATGATAGCCGCCAGCTCGCCCAGCCACCGCCGCCACCCCGCATAAGCCTCCGCGTCCTTGCGCGAGAACCGCGCCATCGACTCGTAGTCGCGGCGCGCGTCCACCCCGCTGATGATAAGCGAGCGCCCGTCCGGGAACGCGTAGTAGGACGGCCCCATCGGGTAGATCTTGTAACCGTGCCGCTCCAGATGCAGCTCGTCGATGATGCGGCGGGGCATGAGGCTCATGACGTACGAGTAGGTGGTGACCTTGAAGTCGGGCGCGTCCGGCCAGGGAGCGTCGGTACTGGCCGCCCCCCCAACCTTGTTGCGGGCCTCGAGCACCACGGTGCGCAGCCCGTCGCGCGCGAGATACGCCCCCGCGGCCAGCCCGTTGTGCCCCCCGCCGATGACTATGGCGTCGTAGCCACCTTCCATTGCCCTCTCCCTTCGGAGCTCCGCGACCAGAACTAAACCAGCGTTCAATTTAGCACCTTGGGTTTGCGGCGGCAAGACGTTTAGTTCTACAGGAACAATCTGTTAGCGTGGACCATGGCAAGCGGTTATGCTATCGTGGAGTATTAAATAGCCGTTCACACGTTGTGAGATCGATGGCGGGAGGAGCATGGGTACGAGGCCCAAGCTAACGCAGAAGCGCCGCACGCAGATGCTGGAGGCGGCGGCGGAGGTGATCGGGGAGCGAGGTCTGTGCGACACCCGCATCGCCGACGTCGCGGAGCGGGCGGGCCTGAGTCCGGCCCTGGTGGTGTACTACTTCGGCTCGAAAGAGAAGGTCCTAACCGAGGCGCTGGCGTACGCCGAGGACCTCTTCTACATCGAGGCCTTTCGTGAGCTGACTGGCATCGAGGGTGCGACCGAGAAGCTGGTGCGCCTCATAGAGCTCGCCTGTCCGGCCGCCGAGCAGAGCGAGACCGACGAGTACTGGGCGCTGTGGGTCGAGTTGTGGTCGAGGGCGTTGCGCAACGACGAGGCGGCCCGCAAGCGCGAGGCGCTCGACCAGCGATGGCGCACCACGATCGCGGAGGTGGTCAGAGAGGGGCAGCGGTCCGGCGAGTTCGCACCGTGCGACCCGGAGCGCTTCGCGACGTACCTCGCCGCGCTCATGGACGGGCTCTCCCTTCAAGGCTTGCTGCACGATTCCGCCGTCAGCAGCGAGCTGATCAACGAGATGTGTCTGGACGCGGCGGCCGAGCAGTTGGGTTTCGACCCCGACACGCCGGGCCGTAGGGGAGAGGAAGGAGGCTCCGGGCTGGAGGAGCTCGCGGCCGAGGGGTAGGGACGGGGTGTCCGAGCGGGCGCCCCGAAAGGAGGTTAATAGAGATGGTATTCCACCCCAGGGAGAGATCTCCCTGGCGGCGTCCCATGTCGCGTCGTGAGGCACTGAGGCTGATTGCAGGGACGGCAGCGGCGGGCGGTCTGCTCGCCGGTTGCGGTTCGGGGGGCGGCTCCTCGTCGGCTTCGCGCGTGGTCATCGGCACCAGGGAAGACCCGGTCAAGCAGCCCCTGTACGACGACAATCCGATGATCGAATCCGGGCTGGAGCCAGAAAAGGGGCCTTTGCACCTGTACAACTGGTCGGATTACATCTACACCCGCGTGCTCAAGGACTTCGAAGAGGAGTTCGGCGTCGAGGTCGAGCTCACTACCTTCTACAACCTGGAGGAGGCCACCCAGAAACTGAGAACCGGCAAGGTCAACTTCGACGTCTTCGTCCCCACGGCCGAGGTCGTGCCGAAGTTCGTGGCGGGGAAGCTGTTGCAGCCCCTCAACCACGACTACCTGCCTAACTTGAAGAAGAACGTCTGGCCGATGCTCGCAGACCCCTACTACGACAGAGGGTCGCGCTACACGGTCCCGTACACCGTCTACCTGACTGGAATCGGCTGGCGGACAGACAAGGTCGACGCCGACGTCGCAGCCATGGACAACCCCTGGGAGGCGTTCTGGGATCCCGAGTACAAGGGATTGGTAGGACTCTACGACGACTACAGGGAGACGATCGGGGTCGGGATGTACAAGG
>Ga0126312_10002192_pt1 | contig 13039 bp, 10 predicted proteins | sample Plot104A_FD_92537 | JGI IMG/M metagenome (GOLD analysis project Ga0126312, IMG submission 92537) | Serpentine soil microbial communities from UC McLaughlin Reserve, CA, USA - Plot104A | ecosystem: Environmental > Terrestrial > Soil > Grasslands | place: USA: UC McLaughlin Reserve, Lake County...
CGCCTCGTTCGGCGGAGCGTCGCGCACGTCCGTCACTTGTCCGTCACGGGTGCGTCACCGGGCACCCGCGACGCATCGACCTCGTGCAACCACCGCCGGACGACGGCGTCGATCTCGTCCAGCCCGGCTGCGGTGACGGTCACCCGTTCCGAGTCGCGGACGTCGCGCGTGTAGGTGATCCGCGCCGCGAGGCGCGCGGGGGCGCCTTCGTGCCACGCCGACACGACGAGCACGGCGGTCGGCTTCTGCGCCGCGGCACTGCCCATGGCACCGCATCCTCAGGAAGGCAGCGTCACCGCACCGTGATCGCCGCGTCTCCGCCCGCTCGCCGCTCGGACTGCGACGGCGAGTCGCTACGGCTCGAGTAGCTCGTCCAGCTGTGTCGACGGCTCGACGCCGAGGCGCTCGCGAAGCAGGCGGCGGCAGAGCCCGTACTGGCGCAGCGCCTCGCCGCGGTTGCCCTCGGCGAGGTGAACCCCGATCAGGACGCGATGGGCGCTCTCGCGCAGCGGCTCGGCCTGCACCGCGGACAGCGCCGCCTCGAGCGCCCGCGGCGCGTCGCCGGCGCGGACGAGTCGCTCGGCGAGCGCCTCGAGCGCGTGCAGGCTCACCTGACGGAAGCGCTCGCGCTCGAACAGGAGCCAGTCGTCGTACCAGTCCGGCAGCAGCTCGCCGCGAAGGGTTGCCTCACCCGCGTCAAGGTCGGTGGCGTCGGCGGAGCCGTCGAGTAGGCGGTGCGCGAGCCCGAGCGCGCCACGGAGGTCGACGTCGACCCCGCTCGCGAGCCGGAGGTGCGTGCTCGTCGAGTCGACGAGGACGTGCCCCGGCCGGTTGAGCCGCCAGAGTGACGAGCGCAGGCTCGCGCCGGCCCGCTCGTCGGAGGCGTGGATCCACAGCATTCCGGCGACGTAGACCCGCTGGAGCGGGTGGTCGTGGAGCGCGACGAACGCCAGCAAGCGCTGCGCGCTCGGCGGCAGGTCCACGACGCAACCGTCGCAGCGAAGCTCGAACGCGTTCAGCAGCGACAGCGACATCGCGCGCAACGGCGCCGCCGAATGCCCGCGCACCTCCCGCCGTGTGGCAGTGGTCACGCGGTCGCTTCGCAGACCTCGGCGAAGGGCGATGGCCGCAGGTACGAGATCAAGGAAGGCAATTCCGTTCCTTTCTGAGCGCGTCTCGATACCTGGCCGGACACTAAAGAACGCGATCCGGCGGGGTCAAGGGGGGCCGGCGACGAACCCGGTGGCCCATGCATGCACATGTGTACCCATGGGCAACTCGCGCGTTACCGGAGCGTGGCGCGGCCCATGCACATGTGTACCCATGGGCCACTCGTGGCCCACTACGCCTTTGAGGCCACGGCCGGCTTGGCCTTCCGCCGCAGGAAGCGGCGTCAGCGACGGCCGCGCGCGACGTGCGCGACGTGCGCGACGACCGCGGCCGCCGCACCGGCGACGCCGGCGAGGTGATGGAGCGCGTGTAGCCCGACGCCGGCCGCTACCTGTGCCGGCCCGCCGCGGCGAAGCAGCAGCGCGTAGAACGAGCGGTTGGAGAGGACGAGCACGAGGGCCGCCGAGCCGGCGCGGCCGAAACGGCGCCGCGCCAGACCGGCGAGGCCGATCACCGACGCGGCCGCGCTGGCGCGATGGCGCCAGCCGAGGTTGAGCGTGGTCGACCCGCCGCGCTCCAGCAGGAGCAGCGTCCACGGGTACGCGCGCCGCGCGGCGTCCACACGCAGCATCTCGAAGAGGGTCCACTCCTTCAGATGGGTCCCCTCGACCCCGGGATCGAGACGAATCGCCGCTCCGGCTGCATCGAGCCGCATGCCGAACTCGATGTCCTCCACCGATGCGTGCGGGAAGCGCGAGGCGTCGAAACCGCCGGCGGATTCGAACCTCTCGCGACGCACGGCGCCAAGGCCTGCCCAGAACGTCGTCGCCGGGCCTGCGCCCTGCTGGTGCACGTGGTGGTGCAGGAGGTTGCGGAACCGCGACACGAGCCCCGTCGCCCGCGGGCTCGTGTCGTAGGAGCCGAACACGGCGTCGAGCGCCGGATCCACGTCGAAGGCGTCGCGCAGCCGTGCGAAGGCATCCGGATGCGGCAGCACGTCCGCGTCGACGAACACGAGCACGTCCCCCCCCGCGCGTGCGGCGCCCTCGTTTCGCGCCGCCGCAGGACCGCGGAGAGAAGCCTGCTCGACGGGGATGACCTCGTCCGGAGCGCCGTCGGCCGCCGCGATCGCTCGCAGGCACTCCCCGAGCGTCGGCGGCGCGTTCGTGGCGGGAACGATCGCCGACAGGGTCGTCCCGCGTCCGCCCGTCACTCGACTCTCGGGCGAAGGGCCGCCTTCGGCGTCGGGTCGGGTCGCCGGCGAAAGCACGAGCCATGCACCGACGACGATCACGGCCAGCGCGAGCGTGACGAGCAGCACGGGGACGTACGAGTTGAGCCGATCGGACTCCCCACCCTGGCCTGGGAGCTGCGGCGCGGCGGCCGCGACGATGGCCCACCCGAGCGTGGCAACGCCGGCGAAGAGCGTCTCCGAAGGCCGCGCCTCGACCCGCGGCGCCGCAAACACCGCCGCCGCGAACGCCAGGCTCAGCGCCGCGAAGAACGGAAGGATCGAGTACCAGCCGGTGATGCCGACGAACGACAGCACCGTCTCGGGGAAATGCCGGTCGGCGATCGGGCCGAGCCAGTCTGGCTCGCCGATCCTGATGTGCGACGAAGTCAGCGCAATCGACAGCACCGCCGACACGACGGTCAGCGCGCCTGTGGTCGCCGGCCAGCGCACGAGCGCGCACGCGAGCGGCATGGCGAGGAGCGGCAACATCGGTACGAGATAGCGCTCGCCGCCGAGCCAGGAGTCGAAGCCCGACCCGTAGCTCGCGTTGAAGATCACGAGTGCGGTGACAACGCACGAGATCGTCGCCGTCTCGGCGCGATAGCCGCGGCGCGCGAGCAGCAAGAGGCCGGGAACCGCGACGACGAGCACCGGCGCCATCGCGAGCAGCCCGGAGAAGCCGAACAGCGACTCGAGCAGCCGCTCGAGCGTGAAGTGCATCCGCTGTACGACGTCGCCCGACGGCAGATCTGCGCCCGTCGGTCGTCCGCCGGCCCACGAGAAGTGCCGGATCGACCCGAACGCCCATTGGTTGTAGACGAAGAGCGGGACGACGCCGGCAGCGGCGCCGGCGGCGTAGGCGAGCACACGTGCGCGGCGCGGTTGCGAGGCCGCCGCGTAGAACGCGAAGACGATCGTCGCGAGCAGGCATGCGTACTCGGTGGTCACCGCGAAGCCCGCCGCGAGCCCGGCGATGGCGGCGGTCCCGACGGGAGCGGAGCCGGCGCGGAGCAGGAACAGCAATGCGAAAGCGACGAACACGAGCATCGCCGACCGCGCATGCGAGTAGAAGACGGTCGCGAACGGGAGCAGCAACGTTGCGCCGCCGAGAATGACGGCGACCGTCGCCCCCGACTCCGGCACGATCCGGTCGGCGACGTCGCGCACGAGGACGACGATCACTGCGGCGGAGAGCACCGCCCCGAACACCGAGAGCACCCACAGCATCCGCGTCGGATCTCCTCCCGACGGGACGCCGATCGCGCGCGCCACGACATACACCGGCACCGACAGCAACGCGAGGCCGGGCGCTTTGTTCGAGTACGTGTGGCCCTCCCAGTACGTGATGTCATTCGTGACGTAGTCCCCGGTCTCGTAGAGCGTCTCGTCGATCCGCGGCGTGCCGCCGGCGAGCGCACGCACGAGCGCGTAATGCGATTTCTCGTTCTCGAGGCCGCTCTGCATCGGCCACGCGTACGCCGCGAACAGGGCAGCGAGCGCCACGGCGCCGAAGGTGACGCGCCACCGCCCGATCGCCGCGCCGCGAGCACTCACCGCGGCGAGTCTACGGGCGTCCCCGGCCGACCGGACGTCTCCAATCGAGTAGGCACCGGCTCGCCGGCTGGTTAGGGTCTGGCGGATGCCGCGGCTCACCGCGATCGTCGTGGCCGGCCCGCAGCGCGAGCGTGCCGAGCGCGCTGTCGCAGCGATCATGGCGCAGACCGCGGCGGACGAGGTGGAGGCGCTGGTCGTCGATCTCGACGAGGAGGGCGCACGCCCGCTCCGCCTCGGCGACTCCGTCCGCGTGCTGCGGATCCCCGGCGGCGGCTGGGGCGAGGCGCGAACGGCCGCGGTTCGCGCCGCCACAGGGACATCCGTCGCGTTCGTCGAGGACCACTGCGTCCCTTCGCCGGAATGGGCCGCCGCGGTGATTCGAGCGCACGAGGAAGGCCATGCCGTGGTCGGCTACGCGTTCACCGCCGTCAACCCATCGTCGTACCGGTCGCGCGCCGGGCTCCTCACCGACTACGGCTTGTGGGTCGCTCCGCTCCCGCGCGGGCCCGCGCGCTACCTCCCGAGCAACAACGTCTCGTACCGCCGCGAAGCACTCGAGGGGCTCGAGGACGCGCTCTCGACCGTGTTCGCCATCGACTTCAACCTCCACGAGGAGCTGCTCCGTCGCGGGCACGATCTCTTCCTCGAGTCGCACGCACTCGTCGCGCATGAGAACTTCGAGCGGGTCTTGAGCCTGTGGCGCGCGAATAACCAGTTCTGCCGCCTGCTCGCCGCGAATCGTGCCGACGCCGAGCGCTGGAGCCGAAGACGCCGGCTCGTCTACGCGGCGGGAGCGCCGCTCGCCGCCCCAACGATCAAGCTCGTCCGCCTCGGGCGCGCGCTCCGGGGCCGGGGCCACTGGCGCGCGTTCGCCGTCGGCCTCCCCGTGATCGTCTCGACCTTCGCCGCCGCGGCCGCGGGCGAAGCGGTCGGCTACCTCGCCGGCCGCGGCGACAGCGAGCGCGGCGTGCTGCACTGGGAAGTCGACGCGCCGCGATCCGTCGGATGAGCCTCGCGCCGAAGGTCTCAATCGTGGTCCCGGCCTATCGCTCGGACGGAACCGTCGAAGCGTTTCTCGAAGGGCTGCGCGAGCAGACGTTCCGCGACTTCGAGCTCGTCGTCGTCAACAGCACTCCGGACGATGGCACCGGTGCCGCAGTCGCCCGCCTGCTCCCCGAGGCGACCTACGTCGAGTCCCGGACGCGCCTACTTCCGCACGAGGCGCGGAACCGCGGGGTCGAGGCGGCGCGCGGCAGCATCCTGACCTTCACCGACCCCGACTGCCGGCCGCGACCCGACTGGCTCGATCGCATCGTGGCGGCGCACGGACGCGGCCACCGCGCCGTCACCGGCGCGATGAGCGTCGCGCGCGACGTCTCCTGGTTCGAGCGCGGCGTGCACCTGTGCAAGTTCTGGTGGGCGCTCCCGGGCCAGGCCGACGGCCCGGCGTGGGTAGCGCCGAGCGCGAACGCGTCGTACGAACGCGCGCTGTGGGACGCGATCGGGCCGTTCCCGAGCGGGTTCAGCGGCGACGCCGTGCTCGGTTGGCGGGCGACTGCCGCCGGCGCGCAACCGTGGTTCGCGTCGGCCGCGATCGTCGAGCATCGGCACGCCGGCGGCTTCGGCGGACTGTGGCGGGAGCGGCTGCTGCGCGGCCGAGAGTTCGGCGTCGAGCGCGCGCGGCACGAGCAATGGACCCGCGCGCGACTCGCGGCGGCCGCAGCTGCCGCCCCGGTGTTGCCGCCCCTCGTCCTCGCGCGCGCGGCGCGTGCGAGCGGCCGCGTCGGCTGGACGAAAACGTTCGTGGCGACGCTGCCGGTCCAGCTGACGGGGCAGGCAGCGTGGTCGCTGGGGGAGACGGCGGCGTTCGTCCGGCTGCTCCGCCGCGAGAGCTCCGCTGGGCACGTGGACTAGGATCGCCCGAGGTGATCCAGGGGGAAAATCGCAGTCCCGCCGTCGGTACCGCAGTCCTCGGCGCTGGACCGGCAGGGCTGACCGGAGCGTACGTCCTGTCCCGCCGCGGCCGGCCGGTGACGGTGTTCGAAGCCGACGGCGTCGTCGGCGGTCTAGCGAAGACCGTCGAGTTCGGCGGCTACCGCTTCGACCTCGGCGGCCATCGCTTCTTCACCAAGCTCGACGCGATCCAGCGGCTGTGGGAGGACGTCCTCGGCGACGACCTGCTCGTCCGCCCGCGCCTGTCCCGCATCTACTACGACGGCAAGTACTTCGCGTACCCGCTCCGCGCGCAGGACGTCGTCGCGCGTCTCGGCTTGCGCGAGGCGTCGCTCTGCGCGACCTCGTATCTGTGGGCCCGCCTCCTCCCACGCCCGGAGCCGCACTCGTTCGAGGACTGGGTGACGGCCCGCTTCGGGCGGCGCCTCTACGACGCGTTCTTCCGCTCATACACGGAGAAGGTCTGGGGCATCGAGGGCTCCGAGATACGCGCCGAGTGGGCGGCGCAGCGGATCAAGAACTTCTCGCTCGGGAAGGCCGTCGCGTCGATGCTCGGCATCGGGCGCGCGCACGTGACGACGCTGATCGAGGAGTTCCACTATCCGCGCCTCGGGCCGGGGCAGATGTGGGAGACGCTTGCCGGTCGCCTCGAGGCGAGCGGCGTCACGATCGCGCTGGATACCCGCTGCACCGCCCTCGCGCACGACGGGTATCGCGTCGAGGGGATCACTGTCGGCCAGAACGGCACGGTCGAGGAGCACGCGGTCGACGGCGTCCTTTCGAGCATCCCGATCAACCACCTCGTCTTCGCGCTCGATCCGGCCGCGCCCGCCGAGGTGCTCGCCGCCGCGGATCGACTTCGCTACCGCTCTCTCTGCCTCGTCGCGCTCGTCACGGACGAGGAGGATCCGTTTCCCGACAACTGGATCTACCTGCACGATCCGGGCACGCGGGCCGGGCGCGTCCAGAACTTCGGAGCGTGGAGCGCGGACATGGTCGTGAACGGAACGACCTGCCTCGGTGTCGAGTACTTCTGCTTCGAGGGCGACGACATCTGGGAGATGGACAGAGAAGACGCGGTGGCGCTGGCGACGGCGGAGCTCGCGCGCGTGGGCCTGATCGACCCCGCCCGCGTGCGCGACGGCGTCAAGATTCGCGTGCCCAACGCGTACCCGATGTACGACTCGTACTACCGCGAGGCGCTCGGCATCATCAGGCCGTACCTCTCGCAGTTCGAGAACCTCGCCACGTGCGGCCGGAACGGCCTCCATCGCTACAACAACCAGGATCACTCGATGTGGACCGCCGTGCTCGCCGCGCTGAACCTTCTCGACGGGCGCGCATCGCACGATGTGTGGGCGGTCAACACCGAGGCGGACTATCTCGAGGAGGGCACGCTCGCGGACGACCTGCTCGACCTCGAGCTGCGGCCGCAGCCCGATCTCGCGCCGACCTCGTAGAACCGCGCCGCGGCAGAGCTTCGGCGGCCATGCGGCGTGCGTCGAGCGGCTGCGCGCGCGCTCGTCCGTCGCGGCGACGACGTCGAGTTCGGTCCGCGTGCTCCTCCGGCCAACGGCGCTGTCCGCGTGGCGGACGCCCGGCCCGGTCGCGCATGGCGGCCGGTTCGACGTCGTCCACTTCCACAACGTGTCGCCGATGCCTACCTCGGTTCATCCGAGGTCTGCGCGCCGCCTGACGGACCGCGGCGCTGCTGTAGGCTCCCGGTCGCCTTGGCCGCCACGCAGAGTCGACCCGCGCCGCTCCTCGAGCAGTTCATGGCGTACAGGCGGTTCGGCGGGACGCTCGCCTTCAGCAACGACGGCCGGCACGTCTACTTCGTCAGCAACATCTCCGGCCAGTTCAACCTCTGGCGCCTGCCGGTCGAGGGCGGCTGGCCCGACCAGCTGACGGCGTTCGCGGATCAAACCGTACGCCTGATCGCCGTCTCGCCCGCAGACGGCACGATCGCCCTCTGCGCCGACCGGGCGGGCGACGAGTTCCACCAGCTCTATCTCCTAGACCCCGAGCGCGGGTGGCCGCAGCAGCTCACGAACGAGCCGACGGTCCAGCACTTCGTCGGCCCCGACGCGTGGTCGCCGGACGGGACGACCCTCGCCTACGCGGCGAACGCGCGGACGCCCACGGATATGGAGATCTGGCTTCGCGACGTCGGGACCGGCGAGAGGCGGCCGATCTTCGGCGAGGGGCGCTACACCATCCCCGGCGCGTGGGCACCCGACGGGACGAAGCTGCTCGCGTACGACTTCCACCACAACAGCGACTCGACGATCTACCTCGTCGAGGTCGACTCCGGAGACGCGCGAGAGCTGACGCCGCACGAGGAGGATGCGATGTTCTTCCCCGGGCCCTGGGCGGCGGACGGCTCGGGCTTCTACCTGGCGACCGACGCGGGGGCGGAGTTCCACGGCCTCGCCTTCTACGACCTCGCGTCGTCGTCGTACGAGTGGGTCGACGGCGAGCCCGAGGCGGACGTCGAGGCGCTCGCCGGCTCGGCCGACCGCCGCTACCTGGCGCGGCTCGTCAACGAAGGCGGCTGGTCGCGCCTCGCAATCCGCGATCTCGGGGCCACCGACGTGCCCGAGCCCGATCTGCCACGCGGCGCGCTGTCGCATCTGACGGGGTTCCAGCCGCCGCCCGCGCTGTCGCCGGACGGAAGCCGTGCGGCCGTGATCCTTTCGAGCCCGCGGCGGCCGCCGGAGGTCTGGCTCGTCGAGACGCCAAGTGGGAGAGCGCGCGCGCTGACCGAGAGCCGGATCGGCGGCCTCGGCGAGGACGATCTGAGCGAAGTCGAGCTCGTGACGTACCCGACGTTCGACGGGCGCGAAATTCCAGCGTGGCTCTACCGCGCGGACGGTGCCGAGCCAGGGCCGGTCGTGCTCTCGATCCACGGCGGGCCGCAGTCCCAGGAGCGGCCGGTGTACAACCCGCTCTACCAGTACCTCGTCAGCCGCGGCATCTCCGTCCTGGCGACGAACATTCGCGGGTCGAGCGGCTACGGCAAGTCGTACATGCGCCTGATCGAGCGCGACTGGGGCGCCGGCGACATGCAGGACTGGGACCACGCCGTCAGGTGGCTGAAGGAGCAGGACTGGGTCGATGACGGACGCATCGGCGTCTGGGGCGGCTCGTACGGCGGCTTCGCGGTGCTGACGTGCGTGACGCGCCTGCCCGACCACTGGGCCGCGGCCGTCGACATCTTCGGGCCGTCGAACCTCGTGACGTTCGCGCGCGCGGTCCCGCCGACATGGCGGCGGATGATGAAGCGGTTCGTCGGCGACCCGGATGAGGACGAGGAGCTGCTGCGCGAGCGCTCGCCGATGACGTACATCGAAAGCGTGAAAGCGCCGCTGCTCGTGATCCAGGGTGCGACGGATCCGCGGGTCGTCAAGGGCGAGTCCGACCAGCTCGTGGAGAAGCTGCGCTCGCTCGGGCGCACCGTCGAGTACCAGGTGTTCGAGGACGAGGGGCACGGCTTCACGAAGCGCGAGAACGAGCTGAAGTCGATGCGCCTGTCGGCGGAGTGGCTCGAGCGCTACCTGCTCGGCGACGGCGGCGACTGACGCTCGACTGCCTCGCCGCGCGCTGATCCTCGGCGGCACCGGTGCGATCGGGCGCGCGACCGCTCGTCGGCTCCTCACGGCCGGCTGGCGTGTCGACGTCACGGGGCGCGACCCCGCTCGCGTTCCGGCCGACCTCGCGGCCGCGGGAGCCGTGTTCGTCGCGGCGAATCGGCGCGATGCGAGCGCACTCGCCCGAGCGTTCGGCGACGGCGCTGACCTGCTCGTCGACTGCGTCTGTTACACGGCCGACGATGCGCGCACGCTGCTGCCGTTCGCGCGCGCGGCCGGGTCTACGGCGATGATCTCGAGCAAAGGCGTCTACGTCGACGCCGCCGGCCGGCACTCGAACTCTGGCGTCCCTCCTCGCTTCGACGGTCCGGTTCGCGAGACGCAGCCGACGGTGGCTCCCGGCAGCGGAGACTACGACTCGCGCGAAGGCTACGGCGCGAACAAGGTCACGGCGGAGCAGGTGCTGCTGGACAGCGGCGCGCCCGTCACGGTGCTGCGGCCGTCGAAGATCCACGGTGCGGGCGCACGCCGGCCGCGCGAGTGGGTGTTCGTCAAGCGTGTGTTGGACGGCCGGCGGGTCGTGCTTCTCGCCCGTCGAGGCGCCGGCGTCGATCACACCACTGCGGCGGTGAACATCGCCGCGCTGATCGACGTTGTCGGGGCGAAGCCGGGCGCGCGCATCCTGAACATCGCCGATCCGGACGCGCCGAGCGCACTCGAGATCTGTCGCGCGGTCGCTCGGCACCTCGGTCACGAGTGGGAGGAGGTGCTGCTCGACGACGACGCGGATGCGACGCTCGGCCGCCATCCGTGGGACGGCCCGCACCCGATCGTGCTCGATACCTCGGCGGCGACGGAGCTCGGCTACGAGGCGGCAGGCGACTACGCGACGACTGTCGGCGAGGAGCTGGACTGGCTCGTCGCCGCCGCGCAGGGTGGCACAGACGCCGGTCTCGTTCCCCGCGACGACGATCCGTACTTCGCGCCGATGCTCGATTACGCCGCGGAGGACCGCCACCTCGCCGCGCACCACGGCTGAGGGCGAGGCCCGCGGCGGTGTCAGACACCGCAACAGCGCGGTGACGGATTCTCCACAACCGGGCGCTCGGGCGGCGCCGAATCCCAGTGGCGGAGCCCCTCGGCGGTGCCAGGCACCGCAACAGAGGTGTCACGAAGAGTCCACAGCGGCCTCGCGCGACGACGCGCCGGCGGCGGTTACGCGGCGACGCCGGTGACTTGCGGGATGATCTCCCGCCCATAGGCATCGAGCGTCTCCTGCTGCGCGTGCGTCATCAGGTAGACGTTGAACTGGTCGACGCCGATCGACTCCAGCTCCTTCAGCTTCGCGGTCGCCTGCTCCGCGTTGCCGAGGACGGAGAAGCGGTCGCAGATCTCGTCGGTGACGAAGTCGCCGTGCCGCGCGCCGACGCGTGAGTGGTCCTTGTAGTCGTAGAACTCGCGCGCCTTCACGTAATCCGTCAGCGCAGCCGGGATCTCCGACTCGTAGCCGTAGCGCTCGATCAGGTCCATCACGTGGTTCGACACCATCGCCGGGAACCAGCGAGTCTGGCTCCGCGCGTCCGCGATGTCATCGGTGATGTGCGACGGCGCTCCTACGATGCACTTCAGCTCGCTCGGATCGCGTCCCGCCTCCTCCGCGGCCTTGCGCGCGGTGTCCATGATCCACTGGATGATCTGTGGGTCGGCGAGCTGGATGATCACACCGTCGGCGACACGCCCCGCGACGGCCAGCGCCTTGGGCCCGTAGCCGGCGATCCAGATCGGGATCTCGGGCAGCTCCGGCCGCACCCACTCCAGCTTCAGCTCCTTGTCGTTCCACGTCACCTCGCGCCCGTTCATCAGGTCCTTGATCATTCGGCAGCGCGCCTCGAACTCCGCGACCCTCACCGGCTTCAGGCCGACCACACGCCGCGACGAATCGCCGCGGCCGATCCCCATGACCATGCGCCCGTTCGAGACGTCCTGCATCGTCGCGTACCAGCTCGCCACGATCGTCGGGTCGCGGATGCCCGGGTTCGTCACGAAGTGGCCGAGCTTGATCCGCTCGGTGCGGTCCGCGGCGAGCGGCAGCGTCGCGAACGACTCCTGCCACAGCATGTGCGAGTCGTACGTCCACGCGTACTCGAAGCCGTGGCCCTCGGCGAGTCGCATCAACTCGATCATCCGCGTGTGCGGAGGATCGGGCATGACCGTGACGCCGAAGCTCAACGACATGGCAGGGGACGATCCTAACGCGCCGAAATCGGCGCGACATTGGCCTGGGTCTATCTCCTGGTGGCCGTCGGGGCCGGCGTGCTGCTTCCGTTGCAGGTCGGCGTCAACGCCCAGCTCTCGCACTGGCTGAACGATCCGCTGCGCGCAGCGTTCGTCTCGTTCCTCGTCGGGATGATCGCTCTCGTGATCATCGCGGCGTTCGTGCGCAAGCCACTGCCGTCGCTCACGCGGGTCGGCGACGTGCCGTGGTGGGTCTGGACCGGAGGATTGATCGGCGCGTTCTACGTTGCCGCCTCGATCATCCTCGGTCCGAAGCTCGGCGCCGCGGCGTTCATCGCCGCAATCGTCGCGGGCCAGGCGATCGGATCCGTGGTCATCGACCAGTACGGCTGGGTCGGCTTTCGCGAGCACCACATCTCGCCCGGACGCGCGATCGGCATGGCGTTCGTGGTCGCGGGGGTTGCGCTCGTGCGGTTCTTCTAACAGGAAGGCTTCACGCGCGGCGAAGTACCCGGGGGCACGACGTAGATGCGCTGGCCGCGCAGCGAGCGGAGCTCGAGCGTTCGCGGCGGCGGCCGGTAGACGTCGACGTGGAAGCCGATGATCGCGCCGCCGGTGTCGCGCGCGGTGAACCAGCCGCGCGCCGGTGTCGCGCAGTAGGCGCGTATGAAGACGCGGCTGCCGCGCGGGATCACCCGCGGCTCCGTCGCGACCGTGTGCCAGAACGGCTGCCGGCGCGAGCGACCCGACCGGAACTCGAGCGGCAGCGGCGACGGCACGTAGCGCACGCCGCGACCGTCGGACCAACCGCCTCGCTCGAGCGGGTACGTGACGCCGCCGCGCCGGTTGCGCCAGCCGAAGGCGAGCCAAGCCGGCTTCCCGCGCGTCCAGCGGCCGTTCCAGCACGGTCGCGTAACGGCGCCGGCTGCGTTCACCCAGTCCATGTCGTACGAGCCGGCGAAATGGTAGTAGCGACCGTCGCGGCCGAGCCCCTCGCCGTTCATCGCCACCCCGTGCGGGCCGTGCAGCCAATCCACGCGGTGACGCCCCGGAAGCCCGCGAGCGCCGACAAGCCGGCCGGAGAACCAGCTCTCGCGGATCGGGAAGTACTCGGTCACGACCGCGTCGGACACCCAGCGGGGGCTCGTGATCGTGCGCGCCGTGACCTCCGGCCGCGGCGGGCACGCGGCGGGGGCGACGCGCTGGGTGCCGACGCCGGCATCGGCGAGAATGAGCAGCGACGCGAGAACCGCGATGCCGATGAGCGGGACTCGCACACGAACGACCTTCCCGCGCGGCCGATGGTTCAGTCGGCGGCGCAAGCGAAGCGTCAGCGCGAGCGGTGCACGATCTCGCAGTCCCG
>Ga0126312_10002193_pt1 | contig 13038 bp, 13 predicted proteins | sample Plot104A_FD_92537 | JGI IMG/M metagenome (GOLD analysis project Ga0126312, IMG submission 92537) | Serpentine soil microbial communities from UC McLaughlin Reserve, CA, USA - Plot104A | ecosystem: Environmental > Terrestrial > Soil > Grasslands | place: USA: UC McLaughlin Reserve, Lake County...
AGTACGCCATCGTCAGCCGCTACTTCATCTACAAACAGGCCCTGCTGGAAGAGGCCGAGCGCCTCGTGCAAGCGCACGCGCTTGCTGAGAGGGATGACATCTTCTACCTCATGTTCCACGAGCTCCACGATGTCGCGCGCACTAACCAAGTGGATGACCAGCTCATCCACCAGCGCAAGGACGCGTTCAAGTCCTATCAGGCGCTCACACCGCCCCGGGTGCTCACCTCGGATGGCGAGGTCATCGCCGGGGCGTACCGACGCGACGACGTGCCGGCCGACGCGCTGGTCGGGTTAGCGGTTTCCGCCGGGACCGTCGAAGGCCGAGCCCGCGTCATCCTGGACATGGCGGAGGCCGATCTCGAAGCGGGCGACATCCTGGTCACGGCCTACACGGACCCCAGCTGGTCGCCTCTGTTCGTCACCATCAAAGCCCTGGTGACCGAAGTGGGGGGCCTGATGACCCATGGCGCAGTGATCGCCCGGGAGTACGGCTTGCCGGCTGTCGTGGGAGTGGAGCACGCTACCCGGCTGATCCGGGATGGGCAGCGGATCCGCGTGCATGGAACCGACGGGTACGTCCAGATCCTGCCCTAATGATCAGCTGGTCATCGCGCCCAGAGGTCCCTCACAACCTGACCGGGTAACCGTGCCTTCAGCGCAGCGCCCAGCTCGTGCCCGACGCGGATCGACGAACAGCCGAGTGACGCACCGCTGGCGTGGCCCTTGTGCGGCAGTACACCACTGGGTCACCTGCCCGGGCCTGATCGGGCTCGACGCTCGCTGTGCCGGCTCTCGACTAGGCGTCGGCAGCACTCCGCTGTTGCCGGGCCTTGTCCCGCCGCTTCGCGAGACCGCGCACGTAGGCAGCCTGGCCGGCATGCTGCATCGTGTCACCAATCACGCTGACCAGCCTGACTGCGGCTGTTACCGGGGGGTCCCACCGGGTGTCGACGATCCGATCCAGCTCGTCCCCAGTAATGCCATCCAGGTAGCGCAGCGTCAGTTCGTGAACATCCCGGTGGTAGTCGCCAAGGAATTCGCCACTCACCCGGACCGCCGCTACCTCTTTCGGGTCTTGGCCGTAACCGGTAGCCCACTTGTCGAAAGGCAACCCAAACCTTTCACGCCACTGCGGCCAGACCTGCTCAACTTGCGCCAGGTCGGCCACCTGATGGTCTTGGCTGCGGGTGAGGTGCCAGAGCAGCCAGGCAATCGAGTTGGCTTCCGGATCCGGGCGGTAGGTGGCGATTTCGTCAGTCAGACCGTCGGTAAGGTCGATCACGAGCTCTCGCACTCGCCCGAATGCATCAGCCAAAATCTGCTTCGCATGTTCAGCCATATCACCGAACCGTACTGGCTCTGGCTCCGGATAGCCCTCGGCCTCCCCAGGGACTAGGGAAAGATCGCTGCATGAATCGAGCGCCGGGGACTTCGGACGACCATCGCCGTCGGCGCACGTCTTTGGAGCCGCAGTGAGTACCGCTTGGATTCTGCTTGGTGTTGCTGGGCTCCTGATCATCGGTAACGCCCTGTTTGTGGCCGCAGAGACGGGGCTCGTCACCATCGACCGCAACCTGGTCGAGGCCCGGGCGGCCGAAGGAACTCCAAGATTTGGCACCATCGCAGCATTGCTGCGACGGCTATCGACATATCTGTCAGGGGCTCAACTAGGAATTACCGTCACCAGCCTGGCAATCGGGTTGGTGGCCGAACCGTCGCTCGCGACGCTGCTGCGGGAACCGCTTCAAGCACTAGGGTTCAGCACCAGGGTCATCGGGGCGGTGTCGATCGGCTTGGCATTGCTCATTGCGACCGCCGTGCAGATGGTGTTCGGCGAGCTCGTCCCCAAGAACATTTCGCTCTCCCGACCGGTTGGCACAGTCCTCTGGGTGGTTCTGCCGCTCCTGGTGTTCACGCAAGTGACTCGTCCGCTGGTGGCCCTGCTCAACGGCGCGGCGAACAGGCTGCTGCGACTGGTCGGGGTGGAACCGGTGGAGGAGCTGCGGTCGGCTCGTACGCCTGACGAGCTGGCTTCAGTCGTACGACGGGCCGGTGATCAGGGTGCGCTTGAGCAAGAGACGGCCGAACTTCTGGAACGCTCACTGAGCTTCGGTGACAAGACGGCCGCCGACGTGATGACGCCGCGCACGCGGATGCGGACCCTCCGGGAGTCGGCACCCGTCGTGGCGGTTCTCGACGCGACCCGGGCCACTGGCCACTCTCGCTTTCCGGTTATCGGCGATGGCTTCGACGACATCCGCGGATTGGTTCACGTCAAGAACGCAGTGGCCGTACCGGAGCCCGAGCGCAGTTCAACGCGGGTGCGGGAGGTCATGAGCACGCCGGTCGTCGTGACGAAGTTTATGCGGCTGGATCCGCTCCTGGACCAGCTGCAGCAGCGGGGGCTTCAGCTCGCCGTGGTGGTCGACGAGTACGGCGGCACCGCCGGGATCGTGACGTTCGAAGACTTGGTCGAGGAACTGGTTGGCGACGTCGTGGATGAGCATGACGCGACGGCGCCAGGCATCCGGCGACAGTTCGATGGCACCTGGCTCCTGTCGGGCTTGCAGCGGCCCGATGAGATCAAGGCTGCTATCGGTGTCGAACTGCCCGAAGGCACGGACTACGAGACTGTTGCCGGGCTCGTCCTCCAGCTTCTTGGCCGGCTTCCTGACGTCGGCGATGAGGTGACCGTGGCAGGCGCCAGGCTCAGGGTTGAACGCATGGACGGCCGGCGCATCGACCGCATCCAGCTTATGCCGCCTGCCGAGGAGGCCGAGGGTCAGGAGTCCGGCGGCGATGATCGCAATGACATCGGCAATGCCGGAGAGGCGAGCCGATGACAGCCGGACTGCTGCTGCTCTCGGTCGCGCTCATTGCCGCTAACGGTTTCTTCGTAGGGGCGGAGTTCGCCGTCCTCGCAGCCCGGCGCGGCCGACTGGAGCCGCTGCTCCGCAGTTCCCGCAGTGCTCGGACCGCGCTGCGCGCCATCGAGCAGCTTCCACTCATGATTTCGGCTTGCCAATTTGGGATCACCCTGGCCTCACTTGGACTCGGCGCACTGGGTGAACCGGCCGTGGCCGCGCTCATCATCCCGCTATTCGAAGCCGCGCATTTGCCTCATCAGCTCGTCCACCCCGTCTCGCTCGCCGTGGCGCTTACCCTGATCTCAGCCCTGCACATGCTGCTCGGGGAGATGGTGCCGAAGAATCTCGCCCTCGCCGGACCGGAACGGGCCGCGATGATGCTCGCCGCGCCGCTGCTGGCGTTCGTACGCGTGTTCCGCCCGATCATCACCGGCCTCACCGCAGTTGCCACCGGGGTTCTACGGCTGCTGCGCATCAAACCGGTTAGTGAGATCGGTGACGCTCCGAATCGCGATGCCGTTGCGGCTCTGATTGCCGAGTCACGGGAAGAGGGGCTGCTCGAGCCGGACCAGCATGATTTGCTCTCCGGTGCACTGGCGTTCGAGGAGATGAACGCGAACGCAGTTCGACTGCCGCTCGACAGTTTGGTCACCGTGCCAATCGACGTCACGCCAGCGCGCGTCGAGGAGCTGGTCGCGGATACCGGATTCTCCCGCTTCCCCGTCATGGTGGAGGGTGATGCTCCACCTGCGGAGGCGCTCATCGGGTACATCCACCTGGCCGATGTCTTAGACACGGATCCGGTACAGCGCCACCGGCCAGTCGAGCGTCGATGGATCCGGCCGCTCAGCGACGTACCGACTACGGCAACGTTGCAGACCGTGTTGGCGTCCCTTCGGCGCAGCGGATCGCACCTGGCTCGGGTCGTGGACGAAAACGGCCAGACGCAAGGCGTCATTGCGCTCGAAGACGTCCTCGAGCAGATCGTCGGCGAAGTCGCTGACTCAACCCGGCTTCGCGACCTCGGCTGAGCACCAATCCGCGACGCCTGCCCAACGCAGGACACCGGTCACACCTTGGCCGGGGTCAGACCAGCCCGGTGCAGCGCCGAGCGAAGTCTTCACAGAACCCTTGCCTTGATCCCCCAACGCCGCCAGACTTGGCAGGCACTTCAGAATGCAGCGGCGATGAGCGATATCGCAGTGGGCTCAAGGATTGTCGGCCGCAGCCTGACCCTACCGAATCGGAGCAGTCCAGCTTGGCAGTGTCGATGCGAATCATACGTGCAGCGTGTGACAGGGTCGCCCAGCAGATTCAACGAGAGGAAAAGTACTCCCACACGAGCCATCTCGCCGTGCAGGTCGCTGGGTCGCTGATCTACGACAGGCACTTCACCGGGCCCGAGCTGGCCGATGTGTACTCCGTCACCAAGACCGTATTGGCGACGCTCGTGGGGGTCGCCCAGCGTGAGCTTCGAATGCCACCGCTCGACGATCCGGTGAGCGATGTGTTCAGCGCGTTGCGAGGCACACCGGCGGCTGCGCACACCTGGCGACACCTGCTCACCATGACCAGAGGTAGCCGAACCGATGGCCCCTGGGACATCGACGAGATCGTGGTACTACCGGCTGGCCAGGTCGGCCACATCGCTCAGGCACCCCAGCTCACGCCGCCCGGGGCAGTGTTCCGTTACGACAACGCCTCCGCTCACCTGATCTCAGCAGGACTGTCGGCGGTCGTCGGCAGCGCCGTGGCGAAGTACGCCGAACGCGTGCTCTTCGGACCGCTCGGGATTGAGCATTATGACTGGCTTGCCGATCACGCGGGCATCTCCTTCGGCCATGCGCACCTAAAGCTGCGCGCCCACGACCTGCTTAAGCTCGGCACGCTGTGGTTGAACGGCGGCGCCTGGAACGGCGAGAGCCTGGTGGACCCGCGATACCTCGGTGAGATGACGACCGCCAAATCGAGCGGCGGGCCACCGGAATACCTCGCCTACGGATACCTGACCTGGATCGGGAACGGCCACTACCTCGCCAGCGGCTGGGCCGGGCAGCACGTAGTTGTCTCGCCCCCGCACCAGGCGATCGTCGTCCTGACCGGCGATCCTCAGTTCACCTTTGGCCCGCCTCCGAGCGACGCGCTGCCGCCCGGATGGATGTCCGCGCTCAACCTGGTGAACCAGTATCTGCTGCCTACATTTGAGGAACCCTCCGCCGACACCTGAACCCGGCCAGGCGGCTTGGCGCTCGGCCGGAACGGTGGATCGAGGAGAACGTCATGCGGACCCCGGATCCACGTCACCGGCCCTGCGGCTACTCATGATCAACAGTGTGAGGTACCCCGGCCCGATCATGATCGTCGTCGCAGCGGGGACTGCCGCCAATGAGCGCTCGTAACACCGTGATTCTGCTCGAGCGCGGCTGTGGATGCCATGAACCGTCACGACTACGCTCATCACCCCGGCTTTGCGGACCAGCTCGCTGCCGGTTTCCTGGTGAGCACTTCCTTGAGCAACCCGGGCTGGAAGGCATTGATTTGCTGGCACGGGTTGCGGAGGCCGGTCATCTTGATCACCGCTTCGCCGCCGAGCTGCAGCAGGGTGCCGCGGGGAAGGGAGAGCAGATCGATCCCTCGGGTGGTGATGTTCTCCCCGAGTTGTCCGGGGTCGACGTGGAACCCGTGCTCGCCGACCTCAGCGAACAGCTCAGCGTGGATGAGGTGGACCTGCCGCAGGTTCGGCTGCGTTGGGTCGGCGGCGACCCGCGATGGGTGCTGGACGGTGACGCCCTGGTGGGCGTCGTCGCCCTGCACTCCGAGTCCAGGCATCAGCACGATCTCGTCGACGACTGTCTTGCTGAAGCGGTGTTCACCATCGCGGCAGACGGCGAGCACCCGAGCCTCTTGATTGGTCACCCGGCCAAGTCTCCCCGACTCCTGCCGGGAGAGGAGCCGGCGTCTGAGTCTGACGGTACGCCGGCGGGCACCTTAGGAGCTGATCGGCTAAGCGCGGTCGAGGAAGTCGAGAACGCGGCGGGTGAGAAGCGCAGCTGCCTCGGCGTCATAGGACGGCAGCGAACTGTCGGCGAAGTAGTGCTGATCGCCGGGGTATAGGAACAGCTCGGCGTCCTCGACCGTCGCGACGATCTCTCGGGCGGCGTCGAGGTCGCCCTCGCCGGCGAAGATCGGGTCGGAGTCCATCCCGTGGATTTGCACCGGAACGCCGTCGGGCCAAGGGCCGAAGGCCCAGTCACCCGTGATCGGGATACAGGAGTAGAACAACAGAGCGCCGCGAGCCCCGGGCCGGGTTTGGGCGAGCTTCTGCGCCGCCATTTCGCCGAGTGAGAATCCAGCGTAGACAAGGTCGGTCGGCAGATCGTCGGCGCTGCGAACGTTCCGTTCGAGGATGTTCTCGAAGCCGACCTCCTGCGCGTAGGCCATTCCCTCCTCCAGAGTCGCGTACGTCCGACCGCCGTAGAAGTCGGGGACGTGCACTGTGTGACCGGCCGCCCGCAATTCATCGGCGAACGAACGAATTCCGGCGGTCAGACCCTGAGCATGGTGGAAGAGCAGCACATCGGTCACGGCAGATCCCTGAGGTGAGATCGGATTTCTTGCGCTTACCTTAAGCCGGAAGCCCTGGCCGCGCCGCTACTCCGAGGGTTGTCTGAGGGACCGCTCGTTCGGGTAGGGATCCGGCAGAAACCACTGGGAGCGGTCGATTGACTTCAAGCGGCAAGTTTCGTCCGCAACCACGACTACGGTCAGGTGAGGGGCACCTGTCGTGAGTGCTCGGTCAGATCATGAGAGTGTCGGACGTGTTGCCTCTGGCCTACGACAACCTAGTCTGCCGTCTGCGGAAAGCTGGCTGCGTATTTGCCGAAGATGAAGCGAAGCTGCTGTTGTCTGCGGCGAGATCCCCGGCAGAGCTGGACGCCATGGCGCAGAGACGGGTCGCCGGCGAGCCGTTGGAATACATCGTTGGCTGGGTCGACTTCTGCGGACTCAAGGTGTCGATCGATCCCGGCGTCTTCGTTCCCCGCCAGCGCTCGAGGATGCTCGTCAGGGAGTCCGCGCGACGTGCTCTACCCGGAGCAGTGATTCTCGATTTGTGTTGTGGCTCCGGCGCCCTCGGCCTGGCCACTGCGGTTGCCGTCGGCATGGTCGAGCTGCATGCCTCTGACATCAGCGCGGACGCCGTCCAGTGCGCTAAGCGCAATCTGGACCCTGTAGGTGGCCATGTCTATCAGGGCGACCTGTTTCGGGCGCTTCCTGCCTCCCTGCGCGGTCGGGTGAACGCACTCATCGCGAATGTGCCCTACGTTCCCACCGAAGCGATCTCACTAATGCCTCGAGAGGCCCGCGACTACGAACCAAGGACGACGCTGGACGGCGGCCGCGACGGGTTGGAGGTTCTCCGGAGGGTAGTTGCCGAAGCCACCTCATGGTTGGCACCAGCAGGACACCTCCTCATGGAGGTGCACCAGTCGCAGATCCAGCATGCAACGGCTGCCTTTCGCAGCGGCGGTTTGGCCGCTGAGACGATCAACTCCGTTGAACTCGACACAACCATCATCGCGGGCACCAATCCCGGCTAATCCCCAGTAATGCGTAGGTCCCCGAGACGGCTCTCATCGTCATGTATTGCTCGGCTTGATGCTTGACTTCTACTTCCGGTGATCCTTGCCCCGCTCCACGGAGATCTAGCTGCGCACCAAAGTAGAAGCGTCGGCGGTCCGGAGTTCCACTGAGCGTCCACCCCGAACCTCGACGCGGCAATGCTGCCCCGGCCCGATCGGATGTATACCGGTGATGGCGCCAGTGGCGAACACCATGCCTGCTCGGACCGGTTGACCTCGGCTGGCGAGGATATTCAGGGCAGTCGCCAGACCATGATGAATCCCGCTGGGCAGGTTGTCCGCAGATCCTTCTCCGATGAGTTGCCCGTCGATGTAACAGGCAAGCTGGACCGGCGATCCACCAGGCCGGTCCGCAAGGACCGAGCCGAGCACCAGACCGTTGTTATTCCCGAAGTCGGCGGCTATCACTATCGGGCCGAGCGAGTTGATGTCAGGGATCGGGCTGCTGGCCACCTCGATGCCGACCAGCAGATGCTGCTCAAGGCCCGCCGCCTCGTCGGCCGTCCAGCCGCCGTCATCGTGGGCCGGCGGATCCTGCCGGAGCCGAATGACCAGCTCTGCTTCTACGGCTGCGAACCCCGACGCGAAGATACCGACCTCGGCTGCGGATACCTGCTCATCACCTTGGTGACACTGCTGGCTCCAGATGGGACCGACCAGTCGGTCCGGATCCCCGTCGGTGCGCTGGTCCGCCGGGATGTAGCCGATCTTCCAGCCGACCAGCGAGTCCTGCCATCGCGACATCGCCAGCTCCTGGATCTGGTAGGCCTCTGCCATGCTGGCTGGGACGACACCCGGAAACCGGGTCAGGCTCCGCCCCTCCCTTCGGGCAGCGACCAGCTCAGCGGCAATTACCTCCTCAGCTGCCGGTGTGCTCATCTGGACCTCTCCGGTTTGCACTCACCTCGGTGAAGCGCGCGTAAACGCTAGAAGATCCGAGCAAGACACGGCTCATTCTCGCCGCGCAGTCATCGTTGGTGGACGCTGGCGATAGCTGAGGATTCGTCGTTGTCATGCAGCCTCCCTTCTACCCACGCTAGGCACCGCAGCGATGCGGCCATCACCCCGCATGGGTGGAACCCAGATGCTCCGGACTTAACGGCTACGCCAGAGAATCGATCCGTGCGACTCACCGGCGACGGCCATGTGCACAGCGAGTGGTCTTGGGACACAGGAGGGCCGAGGTCCGACGCGGCCGGACGGATGGAGGCAATGTGCCGCCAAGCGCTCAAGATCGGGTTGCCGGCGCTTGCCTTCACCGAGCACCTGGACATCACCGGTTGGGCTATCGGACAGGAAGATCTGCTGAACCATCTGCGTCCCCTGGTGGATGCCAACGGCGTTCTGACCCCGAGCTGCTCGATGCTGGCGGCTACCTGGACTGCATTGAGCGGTGCTGGTGGAAGTTTCCCGAACTGCGCATCCTTACTGGCGTGGAACTGGGCCAGCCGCACATCGACGGAGATGGCGCACGAAAATTGGTAGATCTCTCAGCGCTGGACCGGGTGAACGGCTCTTTACACACGTTGCCGGTCCCGGAAGCACCCGAGGCGCTCCGTTGCGAACCGATTACCTTGTACCGGCGGTGGCCGGCCGAGCGGGTGGTCCGGGACTATCTGGCGGAGGTGCACCGGGTGATCTCTGGATCGGATGCCTTCGCAGTATTCACACATATCGAGTACGCGGTGCGTGATTGGCCAACACAGACAGAAGGCCCGTTCGACCCTCGAACCTTTGAGGATGAGTTCCGGCAGGCGATGCGCGCAGTTGCGGGCAGCGGTAGGGCGCTAGAGCTGAACGTTGGCGGCCCGATACGACCATGGATCGCTCAGTGGTGGAGCGAGGAAGGCGGCCGCGCCATCACGTTGGCCAGCGATGCTCACACCCGGAGGGTCTGGCCGGCAACTTCTTCGAGGCGATGGCAATGGCCGAGTACTTCGGCTTCCGGCCGGGGCGCCGCCCCGAGGACGTGTGGACTCGCGCATAATGTTCGTACTTACTATTATCACTTCGGTCTGCCGCCGTTAACTGCCTTTCAGCCCAAGGTAGTGCTTGCGCTCATCGGCATCGAGATGCTCAATGGCGTAGCGCAGCGCGGTACGGGGCATCGTTGCCGCGAAGTTATCCAAGTACTGCCGCAGGCGGTCTGGGTCTTGCTTGCCTGCCTCGCGGACCCAGCCACCAACCGCCTTCTGCACCAGATCGTCTGGGTCGTGCGCCAGGATCTCGCTAATCCGGAAACTATCGTCCAGGTCGTGCTGGCGGATGAAATAGTAGGTCGCCACAATTGCCGTGCGCCGCTCCATCGGCTGCGCCGACCGCGCCAGCTCATACAAAGGCTCCCGCGACTCGTCTCACAAGTACCCGCCTACCACATATGGCGCGGCGCGGTCGACCATGCTCCAACTGTCGATGTAGGCATGGTTATTCATGTATAACTCATACAGCTCACGCCTTCGTTCCGCCGAGGTCTTTTTGTCCCTGGCCTGAAAGTCCATGATGCTGACAGCGCCGACCCGCACCGCATGCGAGGGGTTGTGCAGGAGTCGGCGGATCTCACTAGGCTCCATAAGCCTGTATGTCTTCGCTAAAGCAAATATATCTCCCATACGTACACCTGCATCGTGGCCTTGCAAGCCCTTCACGAATTTCTCAGCGGTAAGTTCCACAGAATTCCCCTTACTATCCATCACCTGAATACAGGCCCGGACCGGCCCGCTCCTGCAACCTGATTTGCGAGACCGAAACTCGGCTGCGCTCAGTGAAAGAAACGTCCTCCGCCGGTCGGCATAGTTGGGCCGCCGCTAGGGAAGTACATCCAGGGAAGCCGCCTACGGCTGCCACCATGGCCGCAGGGGCAGGTCAACGCCGCCCGACTCGCTCGCCTTGACGGCCAGCACCTGGTGCAGTTGGACGACGTTGCGCTCGAACCCCAACCGCGATCCCGCCATATAGAGACCCCAGACCCTCGCGGTGCCCATCCCGACCTCGGCGACCGCCTCGTCCCAGTGCTCGACGAGGTTGGCACACCAGTCGCGAAGGGTGAATGCGTAATGCCGCCGCAGGTTCTCCTCGTGGAGGACCTCCAGGCCGGCGTCCTGAGCTTGGGTGATGATTCGGCCCGACCCCGTCAGCTCCCCGTCCGGGAAGACGTAGCGGTCGATGAACCCGCGCGCGGCAGGTGCGGATCTGTTGTCGGACCGGGTGATGCAGTGGTTGAGCAGCAATCCTCCGGTCCGCAGCTTGGACCGGAGGAACCGGAAGTAGGCGGGATAGTGGGCGACGCCGATGTGCTCGGTCAACCCGATGGAGGACACCGCATCGAACTGCGTCTCCCGGATCTCGCGGTAGTCGCCGTGCCTGACCTCGGCGAGCCCGGTCAGCCCTTCCTCCGCGATCGCCTTTTGCGCCAAGGCCGCCTGCTCGGTCGAAAGCGTGATCCCGGTGGCCCTCACACCTCGGCGTGCGGCGTAGCGAACCATGCTGCCCCAGCCGCAACCGACGTCGAGGAGTCGGTCACCCGCCTTGAGGCGGAGCTTGTCGAACACCAGCCGGTACTTGTTGTCCTGCGCATCCTCCAGCGTCGCGTTGGCGTGCGGGTAGCAGGCGCAGGTGTAGGTCATCGAGGGGCCGAGTACCAGTTGGTAGAACGTGTTAGAGACGTCGTAGTGGTGGTGGATCGCTTCGGTGTCGCGCGTCCGGCTGTGCCGGAGCCCGTGCGCAGTGCGGCGCCACCGGGGCGGCACCTCCTGCGGCGGGGGAGCGATGGGTACAAGATGCTCGATGCCGATGGAGCGGACGATGTCGGCTAGCATCCGGGCCGGCGGCCTGGTGACCTTAACGTCGGCGTCGAGGGCCTTGAGTAGCTCGTACGGGTCACCAAGGTGCACACCGTGGGGTTGAAGATCCCCCGACACGTAGGCGCGAACCAATCCCAGCTCGCCGGGCGCGGTTGCCAGATACGTGGTGCCGCGGGGGGTCACGAGGTCGATACCGAGGGCGTCAGCGGGTCCCGTCGCACTGCCGTCGTAAGCGGTGAACCGAAGCGGGAGCCGACCACCGACCAATATCTCCACGATCTGAGCCAGAGACATCCTGCCCGGGGTCGACGAGGTGGTCACACGCTCTTTGAATGCCGTCACCGTCCTTGCACCGCCTTCGCATAGAGGTCGAGGAAACGGGAGTCGGGATCGTACGCCTTCTTCACGATCCTGTATTCATCACCGCCATAGAGCTCGTCGAACTCATCCTGGGAGTAGTAGGCGTCCGAGTACAGCGACTTGAGCCCGTCAAACTCACGGACCTTCCGCTCGATCAGCCGATTCGTCTCGCCCTCAGCAACCCCAACCGGGACCGACGACCAAAAACCGACATTGACGTACGTGTGGCCGGGCCGCATGGGGTACAGCGGCCACTGGTCGCGCAGTCGCAGCGGGCACAACCAGATCGGCACGATTGGCACGCGGGACAGGAACCAGTCCACGAATTCAGCGCACCGTTCAATCGGCACCTCCACGTCCTGCACGACGCGTTCTCGGGGCGGACGACCGTGCCACTTCTCGATGCGGTCGGCGATGTTGAACCGCCGGTCGTACTGGAGCAGCTTCCAATAGAAGCTGCTGTGCCGGTAACGCCGCGGCCACCATCGCCGCAGCCGCGGATTCTGGGCGCCGAATGCGCGGGAGCACCAGAACCAGTCGGTGTCCCACCGCCAGAGGTAGTCGTGGATGGTGAGCCGGTCGTGCTTGATGCCGCTGCCGTGCTGGATCGACCGGTAGTAGATGTCTTGGCCGGTGTAGTCGCTGACGGGCCCGGGGTCGGCGGTCTGCCGACCGACGCACAGGTAGCACTCGTCGGCGCTGAACACCACCCCGTCCAGGTAGTCGACCCGGACCCCATCGAGGCTGCGGGACTCGACGATGCTGTTCATCGCGTCGACCAGGTCGGCCAGAGAGTGGTAGCGGATATGACGCAGCGCGACAAAGGGCTGGACGGTTTCCAGCTCGATCCGCAGCCGCACCGAATACCCGAGCGTTCCGTAGGAGTTGGGAAACGCGCGATACAGCTCGGGATGGTGCTCGGGTGAGGCGGTGAGCACCTCGCCGGTCCCGGTCAAGATGTCCATTTCCAACACCGACTCATGCGGCAATCCGTTGCGGAAGGAGGCCGACTCGATACCGAGGCCGCTGACCGCCCCGCCGAGGGTGATCGTCTTCAGCTGAGGGACCACCAGCGGGGACAGCCCGTACGGCAAGGTGGCGGCGACGAGGTCCTGGTAGGTGCACATTCCGGCGACATCAGCCGTCCTGGCGTCGGCGTCCACCGAGATCACCCCAGTCAACCCCGAGGTGTCCAGCCCGGCAGCGTCGTTTCTCGCCCGGGTCCGGAACAGATTAGAGGTCGGCTTCGCCAGCCGCACCGAGGCCGTCGCAGGAATCATCCGGTAGCTTGCCAGCAACTGCTCGACACCTGCGGCGTGAGCTGCACGCGCCAGACCTGCAGGAACAGCCACACCTCCACGCTAGACCG
>Ga0126312_10002194_pt1 | contig 13038 bp, 16 predicted proteins | sample Plot104A_FD_92537 | JGI IMG/M metagenome (GOLD analysis project Ga0126312, IMG submission 92537) | Serpentine soil microbial communities from UC McLaughlin Reserve, CA, USA - Plot104A | ecosystem: Environmental > Terrestrial > Soil > Grasslands | place: USA: UC McLaughlin Reserve, Lake County...
ACCAACAATTGAGATTTGCAAACCCAATTCCGTCTGTGGGTCACGATTAAAAGAAAGGGACTTTCGATGAAAAACCTTGTTTTGACCATTGCCACCGTTGCCACGCTGGCCGCCGTGGCGAGCGCGCCCGCGGAAGCGCGTGGCGTGCGCGTTCGCGCCGGCGTCGCCGCAGCGACCGCCGCAGCCATCGCGGCCGACGCCTACTTCAACGGCGGCTATAGCTATTCCTACGGCTCGCCCGTGTATTACGGTGGACCGGTCTATTACGGCTACCCCAGCTGGCGGTACAATTGGTGACCGCGTGATGGCCCGGAGACAGACTCCGGGCCATTCGGGTCAGAGCATGATCCGGAAAAGTGGACACCGGTTTTCCGAAAAGATCATGCTCAAATAAGAACATGAAGCGGGATGACGGTTCGAAGAAAGTCATCGCGCTGGAGGCATGCATTTGACCCGCGCGTCGCTCGAGTTCTAAGGTCGGCCGTCATGACCGATTTTCGCGGCGTCTTTCCCTATCTCGTCTCCCCCATTGATCCGTCCGGCAAGATTCGCGAAAGCGTACTCGCCCGGCTCTGCGACGATCTCATTGCCGCAGGCGTACACGGGCTGACCCCGCTCGGCTCGACCGGCGAGTTCGCTTACCTCAACAACGCGCAGCGCATGGCGGTGGTGCAGACCGCGATCGAAGCGGCGAAAGGCCGCGTGCCCGTCATTGCCGGGGTTGCCTCGACCTCGATGGCGGATGCGGTGGCGCAGGCGAAGGCCTGCGAGAAGCTCGGGGCCGACGGCATTTTGGCGATCATGGAAGCGTATTTCCCGCTCGCCGACGCGCAGGTCGAATCCTATTTCCGCGCGATTGCGGATGCGGTCGATATTCCCATCGTGATCTACACCAACCCGCAATTCCAGCGCTCGGACTTGACGCTGGATGTCATCGAACGCCTCGCGGCGCATCCGCGCATCGGTTACATCAAGGATGCCTCCACCAATACCGGACGGTTGCTGTCGATCCTCAATCGCTGCGGCGACAATATCAAAGTCTTCTCGGCGTCCGCCCATATTCCCGCCGCGGTGATGCTGATTGGGGGAGTGGGATGGATGGCGGGTCCGGCCTGCATCATCCCGCGGCAGAGCGTTGCGCTCTATGATCTCTGCAAGGCCGCGCGCTGGGACCAGGCAATGGCGCTGCAGCGAAAGCTCTGGCGCGTCAACGAAGCCTTCGCGCGCTTCAACCTCGCCGCCTGCATCAAGGCGGGGTTGTCGATCCAGGGCTATGATGTCGGCGATCCCGTCCCACCACAGGCGGCGCTGACGGCGGACCAGCGCAAGGTGGTCGAGACGGCCTTGCGCGATCTCGGGTGAATCCGACAAGTTGCTAGACCGCCCGCAGCGCCTCCTTCGGCGTTTCGCGGACCAGCGCCTCGAGATCGCTCTGCTCGAGGGTTTCTTTCTCCAATAGTTTTCCCGCCGCACGGTCCAGAATCGCGCGGCGCTTCTTCAGGATACCCTGCGCACGCTGAAAAACACCCTCGACGATCGCCCGCACCTCGTGGTCGACCGTCGCCGCGGTCTGTTCCGCATATTCGCGTTCGCGCACGGGGAATGGCTGATCGCTGCCTGCCAGGTAATTGCCGGGATCGCGGTCGTAGGCGATGCTGCCGAGTTTTTCGGACATGCCGTAGCGCGTCACCATGCTGCGCGCGATGTCCGTCACGCGCCGGAGGTCGTCGGCAGCTCCGGTCGACAGATGCCCAAACACGATCAATTCGGCGGCACGGCCGCCGAGCAGCACCGCCATCTTGTTTTCCAGCTCCTCCCTGGTCATCAGGAAGCGATCCTCGATCGGACGCTGGATGGTGTAGCCGAGCGCGCCGACCCCTCTCGGGATGATCGACACCTTGTGCACGGGGTCGACGCCGGGCAGCGACAGCGCGATCAGCGCATGGCCCATTTCATGATAGGCGACAATTTCGCGCTCCCTGGCGTTGAGCAGCCGGTTGCGCTTTTCGAGCCCCGCCACCAGGCGCTCGACCGCGTTGTTGAAGTCGGTCATGGCGACCGCCTCGGCGCCGCGGCGCGTCGCCAGCAGCGCCGCTTCATTGACGAGGTTGGCAAGGTCGGCGCCGGTAAATCCGGGCGTCAGCGAAGCGACCGCCTCGGCATCGACGCCGGCGGCAAGCTGCACCTTCTTCATGTGGACCTTGAGGATCTCGGTGCGGCCCTTCTTGTCGGGGCGGTCGACCAGCACCTGGCGGTCGAAGCGGCCCGCGCGCAGCAGCGCCGGATCGAGGATCTCGGGCCGGTTGGTGGCGGCGAGAATCACGAGCCCCGAGCGCGAGTCGAATCCATCCATCTCGACCAGGAGCTGATTGAGGGTCTGCTCCTTCTCGTCATGCCCGCCGGCGAACGGTCCAATGCCGCGCGCCCGGCCGAGCGCGTCGAGCTCGTCGATAAAGATAATGGCAGGAGCCCTTTCGTGCGACTGCTGGAACAGGTCGCGCACCCGCGCCGCGCCGACGCCGACGAACATCTCGACGAATTCCGATCCGGAGATCGAGAAGAACGGAACTTTTGCCTGGCCGGCAACGGCCTTGGCCAGCAGGGTTTTGCCGGTGCCGGGCGGGCCGACCAGTAGAACGCCTTTCGGCATGCGTCCGCCAAGCCGCCCGTACTCCGTCGGATTCTTGAGGAAATCGACGACTTCGCGCAGCTCGTCCTTGGCCTCATCGACGCCGGCGACGTCGGCGAATGTCACGCCGGTATCGGCCTCGACATAGATCTTCGCCTTGCTTTTTCCGATCGCCATCAACCCGCCGCCAAAGCCCTGGCCCTCCGCGGCGCGTTTGCCGATGTACCACCACAGTCCGAAGAACAGCAGCACAGGCATGGTCCACGACAGCAGATCGCGCAGGAAAGTGCTCTCAATCTGCCCGGTGAAACGGACGCCGTATTTGTCGAGTTCGCCGGCAATCTCCGCGTCGACCCGCGTCGTGACGAACTGCTTCTGGCCGCCCGGCAGCGGCTCCTTCAGCGCGCCCTGCAGGGTCCGGTCCGAGATGCCGACGCTGGCAACCTTGCCCTGGCGCAGCAATTGCTGAAATTCGCTGTAGGGAATCGTGGCGACCTGGCTGGCGATCGAGACAAAATACTGGATCATGAAGACGGTGAAGATCGCAGCGATAGCATAGCCGACGTTGAAGCGAGTCTTGTTGTTCATTGCTGAACTCCGATCTCGACGCCTGACGCTGCCCCATCCTGGCGATGCGATGCTGCCGTTGCGCGCTCAGCCGCTCGGCGGGGCAGGAGCGGCGGCGACCCGCTCCCGCCCGGCATTCTCACTGGCGGTTGATGGCTATTCTCTTCACCTTGTCCTTTGCTGTGGGCGATTTCGGCAGGGTCACGGTGAGGACGCCGTCCTTGAACGATGCGGCGACCTTGTCCGTTTCCACGTCGTCGACGGCGATGTGGCGCTCGAACCGGCCATAGTAGCGCTCGCTGAAGCGGCGCTCCTTGTCTTCGGTTTCGCCTTTTCTCTCGCCGCTGATGCTCAGCATGCCGTTGGCGAGTTCGACGTTGACGTCTTTTTCTTCGAGACCGGGAAGTTCGGCGGTCACCTTTATCTCCTTGTCGGTCTCGCTCACCTCCACGCTGGGCCAGCCCATCGTTTGAGTGCTGCCGAACGGACTGCCATCAAAGGTGTGGAGGATGTTGTCGAACAGACGGTTCATTTCACGATGCAGCGCCAGGAAGGCATGGCCCGGATCGCTGCGGCCCGGCTCGCGCGGGCCATGGCCCCAGGGCATAAGGTCACGAAATGCCATTTTCCTACTCCTTTCAGCTGTTCTTGAGTTTCTTCCTTTCCGTTGTGCACGGCACGCACCGCGCACGATTTCGTTCTGCCTAAACAATTAGAAGGCGGGCTTTTGGTTTCAAGAGCCTGTGATATGCGGCAAACCGCGCCGGATGGCGCCCCGCGGGCGGCGGATCGCGACGGGCAGCGGCCGCTGCTCGTCGCTCGGGGTAGGGCCCGTCGATTGCTTCGCTCGAATTATTTGGCTGCGGCCGGTTTTCTGACGGAAGGATGCAGCCCCGCAGGATCCACCACCATTCCGAATTCCTGAAGATTATGCGCGTGGCAGAGCTGATGCAGCGCAAAGGCCTGCTCGATCGCTGCGGGCTGGCCCATCACGTCGACCGAACGGTTGACGGCTTCCTTGGTCAGTTTCAGCGCAAACGATGGCTTTGCCGCGATCTTCTGTGCCAGCGTCATCACAAAGGACGAAAGCTCCGCCCTCGGCACGACGTGATTGACCATGCCGAGCCGGTGCGCTTCCGCGGCGCTCCAGACGTCCGAGGTGAACAGCATCTCCTTGGCCTTGCGCGGACCGAGTTCCCAGGGGTGCACGAACCATTCGACGCCACAGACGCCCATGGTGACGACGGGATCGCAGAATTCTGCGTCGTCGCTGGCGACGATCAGGTCGCAGGCCCAGGCCAGCATCAAGCCGCCGGCGATGCACTTGCCGTGCACTTCGGCGATGGTCGGTTTTGCCAGATTGCGCCAGCGCCGGGTGATCTGAAGATAGATTTCCTGCTCGCGCGCAAAGCGGCCATGCGCGTTCGGCTCGGCAAACCCGCCCCAATTTCCGACCGGTGGAAAATCCACGCCGGCCCGCTTCTTGCTGCCAGGGCGGAGATCATGGCCGGAGGAAAAATGCGGACCCGTACCGGCGAGAATGATGACCTTGACTGCATCGTCCTGCACCGCTTGGTCGAAGGCGGCGTTGAGATCGTAGGTCATCTGCAGGTTTTGCGCGTTGCGCGCCTCCGGCCGGTTCATCACGACCCGCGCGATGCGCGGCTCCGGCCGTTCCACGACAATGGTCTCGAATGCCATGAAGCCCTCGCGTTTCCTTTTTGTTATTCGGCCATGTTGTTATTTCGGCAAATGATAGGCAAGAGCCATCGGTTGCAAAATGATCATGGCGGGGCGGGCTTTCACCTGCTTACCTGTAGTTGCTGTTCTGCTAGATTGCCGGAAAATCATGGTGGGAGAACAATATGCGTAAGATTTTGACGGTGCTGGCGACGCTTTCGTGCCTGAGCCTGACCAATTGCGGCTACAACGCGATCCAGGGCAATGACGAGCAGGTCAAGTCGAGCTGGTCCGAGGTGGTCAATCAATACCAGCGCCGTGCCGATCTGGTGCCCAACCTCGTCAATTCGGTAAGGGCTTTGCCCAGCAGGAAAAGGACGTGCTGCTCGGCGTCACCAATGCGCGGGCCAAGGTCGGCAGCATCCAGGCGACGCCGGAAGTGCTGAACGATGCCGCAGCGTTCCAGAAATTCACCGCTGCGCAGGGCGAACTTTCCAGTGCACTGTCGAGGCTGCTGGTGGTGACTGAAAATTATCCGCAGCTTAAATCCGATGCGCTGTTCCGCGATTTGATGGCCCAGCTCGAGGGCACCGAGAACCGCATCACGGTGGCGCGCAACCGCTACATCAAGTCAGTGCAGGATTACAATGTCGGCATCCGTACCTTTCCGAACAATCTGACCGCGATGGCGTTCGGCTACAAGGAGAAGCCGAATTTTTCGGTCGAGAACGAGAAGGAAATTTCGGTCGCGCCGAAGGTCGACTTCAATCCGACGCCTGCGCCTTCGAAGTAGCCGACAAGCGGCGGATCCGCGATGAACGCTGCAAAGGCCGTTCTTCTTGCGCTGCTCGTGGGCTGGGTTGTTCCAGCCCTCGCGCTGGTGGCGGTGCCGCCGCTCACCGGGCGTGTGGTCGACCAGACCGGCACGCTCTCGGGCGGCGATATCGCCTCGCTGACGCGAACGCTGAAGGACCTCGCAACGCGCAAGGGCAGCCAGATCGCGGTGCTGATCGTGCCGACCACCGAAGGTGAGGCGACCGAGCAATTTTCGATCCGCGTCGCGGAAGCCTGGAAGATCGGCCGCAAGAAGATCGACGACGGCGCGCTGCTCGTCGTCGCCAAGAACGACCGCCATCTGCGCATCGAGGTCGGCTACGGGCTGGAAGGCGCGCTGACCGACGCGACCACCAAGCGCATCATCGACACGAAGTCATCACGCCCAAATTCAAGGCAGGTGATCTTGCCGGCGGGATTTCGGCGGGCGTCGACCGCATGATCCGCGTAATCGACGGCGAGACGCTACCGGCGCCAGAGCCGGCGCATTGGGAAACGTCTCAGCTGCTCACCTATCTCAACCCGGAAAATCCGCTGGTGATCTTCGGGCTGATCATCCTCGCGGCCGTGCTGCGTAGTGCATTAGGCCGGTTCATCGGCGCGCTGGCGACCGGCGGCATCGTTGGAGTATTTGCCTGGTTCGTCGCGGGATCGCTCGCGGCCTCGATCCTGCTTGGCGTAATTGCTTTCGTTGTCACCTTCGTCGTCCAGAATATGGCGTCGACGGGTCCGCCGGTGCGACGCGGCCGGCACGGCAGCGATGACGGCGGCTGGGTGACCACCGGCGGCGGTGGCGGCTCCTGGTCGAGCGGTAGCAGCAGTTCGAGCGGCAGCGATAGTGGCGGATTCTCGGGCGGTGGCGGCAGCTTTGGCGGCGGCGGCGCATCGGGGAGCTGGTAGGCATGAGCATCGGGCGCATCACCAGGCATTTGCTCCAGCACCACTGGCGGCGACGCATCGCTTTCCCGCCGAGCATGCTGGCGCGGATCGAACCGGCGATCAAAGCCGGCGAAGCCACGCATGCCGGGCAGGTCCGCTTCGTTGTCGAGGGCGCGCTCGATGGCGCGCCGCTATTTCGCAATCAGCCGGCGCGGGAGCGGGCACTGGACATTTTTTCGCTGCTGCGGATCTGGGACACCGCGCATAACAACGGCGTGCTGATCTATCTGCTGCTCGCCGACCGCCATGTCGAGATCATCGCCGACCGCGGCATCGACGCAAAAATCGGCGCCGCCGGCTGGGAGAAAATCTGCGTCGAGATGGAAGGCGATTTCAGGGGAGGGGATTTCGAACGCGGCGTCATCAAGGGCATTGAATCCGTGTCGCAGCTGATGGCCGAGTATTTCCCCGCCGCACGCGGCGGCCGCAACGAGCTGCCCGACGCGCCGCTGGTGATTTAGCCAAGGTTTGTGGGGTGGGCAAAGGCGCACGTCGCGCCGTGCCCACCAACTCTCACGGTATCTTGCGAGATACTCAAGAATGGAGGGCACGCTACTTTCTTTGCTCGTTTGGCTGCGGCGGATGGGTCGCTTTGCCCACCCTGCGAATTGAGTTAGCTTGCGCGTCAACCAACGAAGAAATTTTCAGGGAGAACCTTGCAATGAACCGCCGCGAACTTCTTAAGGTCGTCGCCGCGTTGCCGTTGGCGCAGGTCGCGCTCGCGCGCGCCGCATCCGCGCAGGGCGCCTATCCCTCGCGCAACATCACCATGATCGTGCCGTTCCCGGCGGGCGGTCAGGCCGATCTGGCGGCGCGGCCGGTGGCGCAGGCGCTGGAGCGCATTTTGGGCAAGCCTGTTATCGTCGACAACCGCGCCGGTGGTGCCGGCGGATCGATCGGCAATGCCGCGGCGGCGCGCGCCGAGCCGGATGGGCATACGTTGTTGATGACGCTGTCCTCGCTCGCGGTGCTGCCGGAAGCCGACCGGCTGTTCGATCGCCCCGTCGCCTACGAGGTCTCGCAGTTCGCGCCGGTGGCGCGTGTGCTCGCCGACCCGACGCTGCTCGCGGTGCCGGCCTCCGCGCCATGGAAGACGCTGCAGGAATTTGTCGACGATGCCAAAAAGCGCCCGGGGCAAATTCCCTATGGCTCCTCCGGTCCCTACGGCACGCTGCACGTCGCAATGGAAATGTTTGCCGCAAGTGCCGGCATCAAGTTGCTGCACGTGCCGTTCCGCGGCGCGGGTCCGGCGTTGACGGCGCTGCTGGGCGGCACCGTGCAGGCGCTGGCCTCGGCGCCGGGCACGCTGAAGCAGCAGGTCGACGACGGCAAGATGCGGGTGCTGGCGAACTGGGGCGCGGCGCGGATCGCGAGTTTTCCGGACCTGCCGACCTTCCGGGAGCTCGGCTACAAGGATGTCGAGTTCTACATCTGGGCCGGGCTGTTTGCGCAGAGCGCGCTGCCCGCGCCGCTCATGACGCGGCTTCGTGCGGCGATGGCCGAAGCGGTGAAAGCGCCGGAGGTGATCAAGACCTTTGAGACCGCAGGCAGCCCGGTCGCCTACCTGGACGCGCCGGAGTTTTCGAAATTCGTCGCCGAAGACTCGGCGCGGCTGATCGCGGCGGTGAAGAAGATCGGCAAGGTGGAGTAGAGCTTCCCGTTCTTCGAAGCGTGGAACCGGGTCACATTTTTTTGTCCGGCGAGAACCTTGCTCGGCCGCATTCGTTTTGCAGCCTTGTGACGGGCGTGGGGGACACCACACCATAACGCGACGAAGGAATCAGAGATGCGGACAAAGCGAATTGTCCTTGGCCTTGCGCTGTCGGTTGGCTGCGGTATCGCCGTTCAGGCGGCATCCGCCGAAGAATATCGGGGCACGTTTGAACAGCAGATGGCCTGCACGCCGGATGTGTGGCGCCTGGTGCAGCGATCAGATTCCCGACGCTAACCGGATTGCGGCGTGCCTGCGACAGAATACGCCGCAGCTTTCCGGATCCTGCCGCGCGGTATTCGAATCGAACGCCAGCGCGCCATCGCAGACGCAGCCCTCGCCGAGTGCCCGCGCGGTTCCGCCGAAGCCGCCTGCCGCACCGCCAAAACGTTACGATAACGGTGGATAGGCCGGCTCGATTTTGTCAGGCGTCTGGCACACATCGACCCATTGGGCGTTGGTGAGCTCGGCCATTTGCGCCGGCGCGATCCGGACTGCGCTGTGGGTGGAGCCTGCGGCCGGCACCACCACGTCGAACGCTTTCAGCGAGACATCGCAGTAGACCGGCAGCGGCGTCTTCAGCCCGAACGGGCAGACGCCGCCGACCTCATGGCCGGTGATGCCGGCGACCTCCTCGAGGCCGAGCATTTTTGGCTTGCCGCCGAACAGTGCCTTGACCTTCTTGTTGTCCATCCGCGAGGTGCCGGCGGCGACAATCAGCACCACGCGGTCGCCGATCCGCAGGCTTAGCGTCTTCGCGATCCGCGCCGGCTCGACGCCGTAGGCTTCGGCCGCAAGCGGCACCGTCGCCGAACTCACCGACGATTCGATTACGGAAATCTCTGGCGCCTTCTCGGCGAAGAAGGCGCGAACCGATTCGATGCTCATATCCTAAGGCCTCGGGGAAACCAGCGCGGGAAGCTCGGACAATCCATGGATACGATAGTCGGGTTCGAAACCGAGCTCATCCATCTGGGTGCGCAGCGCTTTGAACATCGTCAGCGGCGGCACGAGATCGCTCTCAACGCACGCCAGCGCCATCGCCTCCGGCGTCACCCGCTCGATCCAGGCGACGTTGAGCCCGAACGACTTTGCGCCGCAGGCATCCCATGGATTGGAGGAGATGAACAGCACGTCGGCAGGCGGCACGTTCAAGGTGGATTCGATCAGCGAATAGACGTCCGGGCTCGGCTTGAAGATCTGTTTGGCGTCGACGCTGATGATGGCGTCAAGCACGCGGTCGAGCCCGGTGTTGCGCGCTAGCGCATCGAGCATGTCAGGGCTGCCGTTGGAAAGGATCGCGAGCTTGCGATCCTTCATCGCCGCAAGCGCGGCCCGCGCATCCGGATAGAGATCGAGATGCAGGTACTTGTCCATGATGCGCTCAAAGGCATCCTGATCGTATTTCAGCCCGAGGCATCGCAGCGTGTAGGCCAGCGACTCCCGCGTCACGACCGAAAAATCCTGATAGCGCCGCATCAACGAGCGCAGCCAGGTATATTCAAGCTGCTTGATGCGCCAGACCTGGGTGATGATCCCGCCATAGCCGGGAAACGCTTCCTCGGTGACGGCCGCCACCGACTGGATGTCATAGAGCGTGCCATAGGCATCGAACACGACGGCTTTTATTGTCACGGTTGTTTCTCTTTGTTGCCGATCGTCGCATACAGGAATTTGCGCAGCGCGTCGATGGATCGATCCAGCGCCGCCTTGTTGAATTCGAGGTGATGGCCGAGCAACTGCGTCGGTGTTGCGAAGGCGGGGATATCGAAATCGTGATAGGCGCCGGGATGCACGATCAGCTCGATCGGAAAGCCCTTGCCCTTCTCGCGCGAGATGCCCCAGTCGTCGCGGCCTTCGGCAAGGTTTCGGCATTCCTTTGCCGGCGTCCAGTCGTCGAGTTCGCCGATCATGATCAGCGTCGGCACCGTCATGTTGCCTTTCACTCCAAGGCAGGGTGGATAGAAGCCGATCGCTGCGCTGAATTTTTCTTCGGCGCTGCGTTCGAGCTGGCCGCGCTCGACCGAGAGCAGCGCCAGCAGGGCGCCTTGCGAAAATCCCACCACGGCCACGCGGCTCGGATCGACCGATGACTGCCCGACAAGGAAATTCAGCGCGCGATAGGCATCGTTCAGGGGCTGTGGCAGCAATGCACCCGTGCAGGCATTCGTGATGCCGCGCGTTCCGAACCGGTCAATGGTCAGCGTAACGTAGCCCCACGCGGCAAGCCGTTTGCCCCAGCGTTCGTCGATCCCCCGCCAGGCGCCACCACAGCCATGTAGCAGCACGACCGCCGGCGAGGGCCCGGGACCGTCGGGCAATCGCAGGTAACCCTGCAATGCCTTCGGACCGGCCTGCGACAGCGGGCTTTCGAGTTCGACAAGGCGTGGCGGTCTGTCGGCCGCCGGCGCAAGGTTCGCGCCGGCGCTCCAGATCGGGAGCGCAAGGAGCAGGGCGGCTAATCCGGCGAAGGGTCTCATGGATCACCTCGCAAGTGGCCGCAGACTATACTCCGCTAGATGCCCAAAATCTTCCGCGCGTTGGCCTTCATCACCTTTGGCCGGATCTCGTCGCGGATCTCAAGTTTTGCGAAATCCGCGAGCCAGCGGTCCGGCGTGATCACCGGCCAGTCCGAGCCGAACAGCATCTTATCCTGCAAAATCGAGTTGATGTAGCGCACCAGGATCGGCGGAAAGTATTTCGGCGACCAGCCGGAGAGGTCGATATAGACGTTCGGCTTATGGGTCGCGACCGACAGCGCCTCCTCCTGCCAGGGGAACGAGGGATGCGCGAGGATGATCTTCAGGTCGGGGAAATCGGCGGCGACGTCGTCCATATACATCGGGTTGGAATATTTCAGCCGCATGCCCATGCCGCCGGGCATGCCGCTTCCGACCCCGGTCTGGCCGGTATGGAACAGCGCGATCGCGCCACCGTCGTTGATCGCCTCATAGAGCGGATAGGCCATGCGATCGTTGGCATAAAAGCCCTGCATGGTCGGATGGAATTTAAAGCCGCGGACGCCGTAATCCTCGATCAGCTTGCGCGCCTCGCGCACGCCAAGCTTGCCCTTGTGCGGATCGATACTGACAAAGGGGATCAGGACGTCGAGGTTGTCGGATGCGATTTCCAGCATCTCGTAATTGTTGTAGCGGCGGAATCCAGTCTCGCGCTCGGCATCGACCGGAAAAATCACCGCGGCGATGTTCTTGGAGCGGTAATAGGCCGCGGTCTCCGGCACCGTCGGCGGATGCTGGTGCGGCGATTTGAAGTATTCCGCCATCTTCGTCTGGAAATCGTCATAGCCGTCGTCGCCATGCATGCCGCAGGGCTCTTCGGCATGGGTGTGGATGTCGATCGCGACGACTTTTTCGATATCGGGCAGCTTTAGTTTTGCCATCTTAATATCCCGGCGGCTTGATTTTTCGGCTCGCTAAATTGATTATACTATATAACAAATTCCGCAAGGCGGCAGGACCGCCGGCAACGGAGGAACGGCATGGCGCAGGCAGACGCCTTCGAGACCGATTTCTGGAAAGACGCCAATTTGCGCAAGCTCTGGGACGACATCGTCCCCGGCGAGCCGCGCAAGACCATTCCCTACACGCTGACGAAAGCGGCGATCGAACTCTACTGCAAGTCGGTCGGCGAGACTCATCCGATCTATTTCGATGAGGCTTATGCGAAGACCACGCGCTACGGCGGGCTGATCGAGCCGCCGTCGATCCATATCCTCTTGATGTTCTCCTGCACACCGGCGGACGACTGGATGCGCTCACCGGGCACCGTCAATGCCGGGCAGTCCTGGAGCTACAACGTTCCGGCGCTGCCCAATGACGTGATTACCTTGCAGGCGCGCGCGCTCGACAAGTTCATCAAGCGGGAGCGGCTGTTCGTGGTGCACGACAACGTCTTCTTCAACCAGCGCGGCGAAGTGATCTGTTCCGGCCGCGGCTGGACCATCCGGCCGCAGTGACGCCAAGGAGCTAGGCATGACGACGACGTTTGAAGGCCTCAACACCGGCGATGCGATCGACGGGCCGAAATTCGCGGTGTCGCGCGAGTCGATCCGCCTGTTCTGCGATGCCTCGCTCGATTACAACCCGCTGCATCTCGACGACGACTACATGAAGGGCAATTTCGGCAAGACCAATTTCGGCGGCATCATCATGCACGGCATGAACAACTTTGGGCTGATCTCGCGTATGATCACCGATTGGGCCTATCCGGCCGGTGCGGTTCACCGCCGGTTGGAGACCCGCTGGGTCAAGCCGGTCCGGCCCGGCGACACCATCCAGCCGTTTGGAATCATCAAGTCGAAACAGGTGACCCAAAATTCCCGCTGGGTCCTGGTCGACGTCATGGTGCGCAACCAGAATGAGGAGAAGGTCGCCACGGGCGAGGCCATGGTCGAATTCCCGCTGGCCTGAATTCGCCAGCGATTTCAACCCGGAACCGCAATGTGGGCCAACCGCCTCGCACCCCGAAAGCGGCCGAAAACGGCCCGTTTCGGTTGACAGTCGGACCTGCGATGGCCTAGAAACCGCCCCGTCCCGGGCGGCGTGGCCGCTGGCGGGAAAAATTCCCTTTTTGCCACTTTCGGCCTGTCTTACACGGCCTTTCAACGCATCCAGGATTGTCCCATGAAGGTCCGTAACTCGCTGAAATCATTGCGTGG
>Ga0126312_10002195_pt1 | contig 13038 bp, 5 predicted proteins | sample Plot104A_FD_92537 | JGI IMG/M metagenome (GOLD analysis project Ga0126312, IMG submission 92537) | Serpentine soil microbial communities from UC McLaughlin Reserve, CA, USA - Plot104A | ecosystem: Environmental > Terrestrial > Soil > Grasslands | place: USA: UC McLaughlin Reserve, Lake County...
CCCGAGCAGCACGGACGCCACCAGGTAGGTCGCGCCGAACGCGCCGGCGCAGAACGGCAGCTGGCTCACCGCGTACAGGAGCACGGTGTAGAGCAGGATCTGGCGGCGCGTCTCGCGCTCGCCCCGCACGACGGGCAGCATCGGCACGCCCGCGCGCGCGTAGTCGTCCTTCATCAGCAGCGAGAGCGCCCAGAAGTGCGGCGGCGTCCAGAAGAACACGATCGCGAACAGGTACAGCGGCGTGCCGGTGAGGCCGCCCGTCACCGCGGCCCACGCCACGAGCGGCGGCACGGCCCCGGCGGCGCCCCCGATCACGATGTTCTGCGGCGTCGAGCGCTTCAGCCAGAGCGTGTAGACGAACACGTAGCCGAGCAGGCCGGACAGGGACAGAGCGGCCGCCAGCAGGTTGACCGTCAGGGCCAGCAGCACGAACGCGGCCGCGCCCAGCGCGATCCCGAAGCTGAGCCCGGCCGCCGGCGAGACCCGCCCTGACGCCACCGGGCGGTTGGCCGTGCGCTGCATCGACCGGTCGATGTCCCGGTCGAGCACGTGGTTGATCGCGCCCGCGCCGCCGGCGGACAGCGCGCCGCCCAGGCAGGTGAGCGCCACCAGGCCGAGCGAGGGGTCGCCCGCCACGTACATCGTGGTGACCGTGATGAAGAGGAGCAGCGACTGCACCCTCGGCTTCGTCATCTCGAAGTAGTCCGAGGCGGCCGTGCGCCAGGCGCTCCGCGCGAGCAGCAGCTCCATCAGGCCGCCACCGCCTCGGCGCGGTGTGGCGCCCGCTCGCGCGCAGGCGCGAGCTGGAGGGTGAATCCGAGCGTGGTGGCCCAGAGCAGCGTCCCGAGCGCCAGGTGCAGCAGGATCAGGAGCTCGTACTCGTCGAGCCAGACGTTCAGGGCGCCCACGAGGATCTGCACGGCCAGGAGCCCGGCCAGACCCCAGGCCCAGCGCGTCATGACCCCGCGCCGGATCGCCACCACCACGAGGCTCGTCACGAGCAGCGCCGCGATGTACATGAACGCCCGGTGGGTCAGATGGATGTCCACGAGCTCCGCCCTGCCGAACGGCATGAACTCGCCGTTGCAGGTCGGGAACTGCTTCCCGCAGGCGTGGTGGGCGCCGTCGCCGAGCTGGTAGTCGGCGCGGCCGTAGTTCTGGGTGCCCGCCATGTAGCCGCCCGCGACGATCGTGCAGAGCACGGCCACCGAAGCGGCGATGCCGAGCACGCGCAGCCGCGGTCCGCCGTCGGTCACGCTCGCGCCGCTCACCGCGCGCCACAGGTACAGGAGCCCGCCGAGCAGCAGCATCGCCAGGCACAGGTGCGCGGCGACGTACGCCTCCTCCAGGTTGTCCTCGACGGTGGCGCCGCCGAGAGCGGCCTGGGCGAGGATGAGCACGAGCAGCGCGACAGCCGGCGCGAGGTACTGGCGGTGCCGGCGCCAGGCCAGCACGACGATCGCGACGATCATGAGGCTGACCACGCCCGCGAGCACGCGGTGCGTGTACTCGACGATCGAATTGAAGTCCACGCCCGGGACCACGTCGCCGTTGCAGAACGGCCAGCCGTGGAAGCCGGACCCGGCGGGACCGCAGCCGAGGCCCGAGTCGGACACGCGCACGACCCCGCCCACGACGATGAGGGCGAAGGTGGCGATCGCGGTCGCGAGTACGAGCCGTCGCAGGGGCATCAGAGGCTGCGCGGCGCAACCGGCTGCGCGACGGTCTCCGCCGCCGCCGCGGCGGCTGCCACCTCGCGGCGGATGTCCTTCATCGGCTCGACGCTGCGGATGCGCGGCACCACGTCGAAGTTGTTCGGGGGCGGCGGCGAGCTGGTGAACCACTCGAGCGTGTTGCCCTGCCACGGGTCGTTGCCGGCCCTGCGGCCGTTCTTGATGCTCCACAGCACGTTCACGACGGTCACGAGCACCCCGATACCCAGGATGAACGCGCCAATCGTCGAGATCAGGTTGTAGACGCCGACCCCGAGCGAGTCGTCGTAGTCATAGATCCGGCGCGGCATGCCGGACAGCCCCATCGAGTGCTGGACGAGGAAGGTCGTGTTGAAGCCCACGAACATGACCCAGAACGAGAGCTTCCCGAGGAACTCCGACATCATCCGGCCGCTCATCTTCGGGAACCAGTAGTAGAGGCCGCCGAACAGGCCGAAGACGGAGCCGCCGAAGAGCACGTAGTGGAAGTGCGCCACCACGAAGTAGGTGTCCGTGAGGTACCAGTCCACCGGGAAGATCGCGAGGATCACGCCCGAGATGCCGCCGATCGTGAACAGGGCGGGCAGCGCCGCCGCGAAGTAGAGCGGCGTCTTCATGACGATCTGCCCGCGCCAGAGCGTGGCCAGCCAGTTGAAGATCTTGATGCCGGTCGGCACCGCGATCGTGAACGAGGAGAGCATGAAGAACGCGAGCACGACCGTCGGCGTTGGCGTCGCGAACATGTGGTGCGCCCACACCAGCATTCCGAGGAAGGCGATCGCCACCGTGGAGGCCGCGATCGCCTTGTAGCCGAAGATCGGCTTGCGGGCGAACACGGGCAGGATCTCCGAGATCATCCCGAACACCGGCAGGACCATGATGTAGACCTCGGGGTGCCCGAAGAACCAGAACAGGTGCTGCCACAGCAGCGGGTCACCGCCGGCGGCCGGGTCGAAGAAGCCGGTGCCGAAGTGGCGGTCGGTCAGCAGCATCGTCACGCCGGCGGCGACGGAGGGCAGCGCCGCCACCAGCAGGTAGCTGTAGACGAGGATCGACCAGATGAACAGCGGCATTCGGCCCCAGCCCATGCCGCGCGCGCGCATGTTGTGGATCGTCGCGATGAAGTTGATCGCGCCGACGATCGACGAGATGCCGGTGAGGTGGATCAGGAAGATCCATGCGTCCACTCCGCCGCCGCCCGTGAACGCGTCGTCCGACAGCGGCGGGTACATCGTCCAGCCGGCCTGCGGCGGCTCGAAGAAGACGCTCGCGTAGAACGCGATGCCGCCGAACAGGAGCAGCCAGAACGACAGCGCGTTCAGCTTCGGGAACGCCATGTCGCGCGCCCCGATCATCAGTGGGATCAGGTAGTTGCCGAAGCCCGCGAGCACCGGCACGACGAAGAGGAACACCATCGTCGTGCCGTGCATCGTGACCAGCCCGTTGTAGGTCTCGGGGCTGACCAGCGTGTTGTTCGAATGCGCGAGCTGGAGGCGCATGATCAGCGCCTCCACGCCTCCCAGGATGAAGAACAGGAAGGTCGCGAACAGGTAGAGGATCGCGATCTTCTTGTGGTCGGTGGTCGTGAGCCAGCGGAGCCAGCCGCGCTGCTGCGGGCGCAGACCGCGCATCACGATCTCGGGCCGGGCCAGGGGGCGGCGGCGGGTGGCGGTGCCGGCCTCCACTACTCGCCCCCTGCCTTCTGGCGCTCCTTGCGCGTCTTGGCGAGCTCCTCGCCGGCTGCCTTGATCTGGGCGCGCTTGCGCTGCGCCCACTGCTCGAACTCGTCCGGCTTCACGGCCTGCACGATTGCGCGCATGTCAGCGTGGTTCGGGCCGCACAGCTCGGCGCACTGGCCGCGGTAGATGCCCTCCCTGCCGGCCGGCACCTTGAACCACGTCTCGTTCACGTATCCGGGCACGGCGTCGGCCTTCGGGCCGAACTTCGGGATCCACCACGAGTGGATCACGTCGGAGGACTCGATCTCGAGGACGACGGTGGTGTCGGTCGGCACCACCATCTTGTTGTAGGAGAAGAGCTGCTCCTTGCCGGGATAGTCGTAGCGCCAGATGTACTGCTGGCCGTTCACGTGGAGGCGCAGGATGGGGCCCCCAGACGTGGGCGGGTCGGGCTGGTCGACCGACGCGAACTGGGCCGCGTCGGCGCTGAGGCCGTTCGGGCCGGACGCCGGCGGGTTCTCGATGTCGTCGAGGTAGAGGAACGTGACCACCGTGAGGACCACGAGGATCGACGCCGCGCCCAGGGTCCAGCCGACCTCGAGCGGCGTGTTGCCGCGGATCTGGTCGGCGTGGCCGTCGCGGCGGGCTCGGTACTTCACGAGCGACCAGATCAGGACGCCCCAGACCAGCAGAAAGATCACGATCCCGATGTAGAGCGTGAGCTTGTAGAGCGTGTCGATGTCGTTCGCGTTCTGCGAGCCGCCCGACTCGGGCGTGAACGCATCGGCGAACGCCGAGGGAGCGGCGATCAGGATCGCCAGCGCCGCCAGCGAGAAGGCGGCTAGAAGCAGGCGTCTGGGCAAGCCGGCGGGCAAGGCCGCGCGATCATATCTCCGGGTCCGTGACGGCAGCCACTTCGTGCCGGTTGTCCCAAACGACGCCTCGAGGGGCGGGCTCGGGTATTTCAGGCTCCCTGGAAAGCCGGGTCGCGCTTCTCGACGAAGGCCGTCACGCCCTCCTGGAAGTCCTTGGTGCGGGCGAGTGCGTGCTGGAGGTCGGCCTCGAGGTCGAGCTGGCCGTCCAGGTCCGGGTAGAGCATCCGGTTGAGCGCCTGCTTCGAGCTCGCGTACGAGCGCGTCGGCCCGGCCGCGAGCTTCTCGACGAGCTCGTTCGCCTCGTCCATAAGCCGGTCGTCCGGGTGCACGTAGTTCACGAGGCCCCACTCGAGCGCCCGCTCGGCAGGCACGCGCTCGCCGAGCAGCGCCATCTGGAACGCACGCGCCTTGCCCACCGCGGCCGGCACGAACAGGGTCGAGCCGCCGTCCGGCATCAGGCCGATGTTCACGAAACCCAGGCCGAAGAAGGCGGACTCGGCGGCGAGCACGAGGTCGCACGCGAACGCGAGCGACGCGCCGATCCCCACGGCCGGCCCGTTCACGGCCGCCACGACCGGCTTCTCGAGCCGCCGCACTCCGGCGATGATCGGGTGGTAGAGCTCGTGGAGCTCCTTGCGTATGTCGGGCATGCCGTCGTCCGGATGCGGGTCGAAGCCGGACTTGAGGTCCGCCCCGGACGAGAAGCCGCGGCCGGCGCCGGTCACGAGCACGGCGCGGACGCTCTCATCGGCCGCGTCGCCGGTGATGACCTGCTTCAGATCCCGGCCGAGCTCGTCGGTCCAGGCGTTGAGGGAGTCGGGCCGGTTGAGGGTGATCCGCCCGACGCCGCCGTCCTGTTCCCAGATCACGTTCATTGCGCCAGCGTAAACGGCCGCGGTGAAGGGGTGATCCTCCGGTAGCAATCCTGACTTGACCACCGCATAGGTGGTCCAACCAGGATTGTCCCTCCCCTCAATGCCGTAGTTCATCCGTCGAGCACCAGCTTGCGTGCACCCCCCCGGGGTGATTACCTTCGTCCCGCCGAAAACCAAGGGTCTGGACTGGTCCCCGGGCCGCCACCGCCGAACTGGTCCTAGGAGGAAGGTTGGCCGCTACCAAGACCGCTCGCTCCGCCGCGAGGCGCTCGACGCCCGCCAAGGGGAACGGGGTCGGCCGAACCGCCACCGAACAGCCCTCCGCCGCGAACGGCCCCGGCACCGAGCCGGCCGTGCTCGAGGAGATCCTCGACGCGCTCGTCGCCGCGCGCGACGGCGACTTCTCGCGGCGCCTGTCGCGCCGGCGGCGCGGCCTCCTGGGCGAGATCGCCTCCGCGTACAACGAGCTCGTGACGATGAACGGGCGCATGGAGAAGGAGCTCGCGCGGATGCGCCGCGTCATCGGGCGCGAGGGCCGCATGGACCAGCGCGCGTCGCTCGGCTCGGCCGGGGGCGGCTGGAACACGAGCGTCGAGTCGCTCAACGCGCTCATCGACGACCTCGTCCGGCCCACGACCGAGGTCGCCTCCGTGCTCGACGCGGTGGCCGACGGCGACCTCGACCGCAAGATGGCGCTCACCATCGAGGGCCAGCCGGTCAAGGGGGAGTTCCTCCGCATCGGCACGACGGTGAACACCATGGTCGACCAGCTCTCGTCGTTCGCGGACGAGGTCACGCGCGTGGCGCGCGAGGTCGGCACCGAGGGCAAGCTCGGCGGCCAGGCCGAGGTGAAGGGCGTCTCGGGCACGTGGCGCGCCCTCACCGAGTCGGTGAACGGCATGGCCTCGAACCTCACCGACCAGGTCCGCAACATCTCGCACGTGGCTCAGGCCGTGGCGCGCGGCGACCTCAGCCAGAAGATCACGGTCGAGGCGAAGGGCGAGGTCGCCGAGCTGGCCGACACGATGAACGAGATGACCGACACGCTCGCGATCTTCGCCGAGCAGGTCACGAGCGTCGCGCGCGAGGTGGGCACCGACGGCAAGCTCGGCGGCCAGGCCGAGGTGCCGAATGTGTCGGGCACGTGGAAGGACCTGACCGAGTCGGTGAACGGCATGGCGTCGAACCTCACGAGCCAGGTCCGCGACATCGCCCAGGTCATGACCGCCGTCGCGGGCGGCGACCTGACGCAGCGAATCACCGTGGACGTGAAGGGCGAGATCCTCGAGCTGAAGGTCACGACCAACACGATGGTCGACCAGCTCTCCTCGTTCGCGGACGAGGTCACGCGCGTGGCGCGCGAGGTGGGCACCGAGGGCAAGCTCGGCGGCCAGGCCGAGGTGCCGAACGTGGCCGGCACGTGGAAGGACCTCACGGAGAACGTGAACCTGATGGCCTCGAACCTGACCGATCAGGTCCGCAACATCGCCCAGGTGACGACCGCGGTGGCCGAGGGCGACCTGTCGCAGAAGGTCACCGTGGACGTCCAGGGCGAGATCGCCGAGCTGAAGGAGACCGTCAACACGATGGTCGACCAGCTCTCGTCGTTCGCGGACGAGGTCACGCGCGTCGCCCGCGAGGTCGGCACGGAGGGCATCCTCGGCGGCCAGGCCGAGGTGAAGGGCGTCTCGGGCACGTGGCGCGACCTGACCGAGTCCGTGAACTTCATGGCCTCGAACCTCACCGACCAGGTCCGCTCGATCGCGCAGGTCTCGACCGCGGTGGCCGACGGCGACCTGTCGCAGAAGATCTCGGTCGAGGCCAAGGGCGAGGTGGCCGCGCTGGCGGACACCATCAACAAGATGGTCGACCGGCTGCGCTCGTTCGCGGCCGAGGTCACGCGCGTCGCGCGTGAGGTGGGAACCGAGGGCAAGCTCGGCGGCCAGGCCGAGGTCGAGGACGTCTCCGGCACCTGGCGCGGGCTCACCGAGAACGTGAACTCGATGGCATCGAACCTGACCGATCAGGTCCGCAACATCGCCGAGGTCACGACCGCGGTGGCGAACGGCGATCTCTCCAAGAAGATCACCGTCGACGCCAAGGGCGAGATCCTCGAGCTGAAGAACACCGTCAACACGATGGTCGACCAGCTCAACTCGTTCGCCGCCGAGGTCACGCGCGTGTCGCGCGAGGTCGGCACGGACGGCAAGCTCGGCGGCCAGGCCGAGGTGGAGGACGTGTCGGGCACCTGGCGCAGCCTCACCGAGTCGGTGAACTTCATGGCGTCGAACCTCACCGACCAGGTCCGCTCGATCGCCCTCGTGACGACCGCGGTGGCGAATGGCGACCTCTCCAAGAAGATCAGCGTCGAGGCCAAGGGCGAGATCGCGGAGCTCAAGGAGACCATCAACACGATGGTCGACCAGCTCAACTCGTTCGCCGCCGAGGTCACGCGCGTGGCCAAGGAGGTCGGCACGGAGGGCAAGCTCGGCGGCCAGGCCGAGGTGGCGGGAGTGTCCGGCACCTGGCGCGGGCTCACCGAGAACGTGAACTCGATGGCCTCGAACCTCACCGACCAGGTCCGCAACATCTCCCAGGTCGCCCAGGCGGTGGCCCGCGGCGACCTCACCCAGAAGATCACGGTCGACGCCAAGGGCGAGATCCTCGAGCTGAAGGAGACGCTCAACACGATGGTCGACCAGCTGTCCTCGTTCGCGGACGAGGTCACGCGAGTCGCGAAGGAGGTCGGCACCGAGGGCAAGCTCGGCGGCCAGGCGCAGGTCGAGGGCGTGTCGGGCACGTGGCGCGGGCTCACGGAGAACGTGAACCAGCTCGCCTCGAACCTGACGACTCAGGTGCGCGCGATCGCCGAGGTGTCCACCGCCGTGACCCAGGGCGACCTGACGCGCTCGATCACGGTGGAGGCGAGCGGGGAGGTCGCGGACCTCTCGGACAACATCAACCAGATGATCGCCAACCTGCGCGAGACCACTCGCCAGAACGAGGAGCAGGACTGGCTGAAGACGAACCTCGCCCGCATCTCGGGCCTGATGCAGGGCCAGCGGAACCTGGAGACCGTCTCACAGCTGATCATGTCCGAGCTCTCGCCCGCGGTGGGCGCGCAGCACGGCGCGTTCTTCTTCGCCGACCACGACGAGCTCGGCCAGACCTACGAGCTGATGCTGCTGGCGAGCTACGGCTACACGAAGGAGAACGGCGACGCTCTGCGCTTCAAGCCGGGCGACGGGCTCGTCGGCCAGGCCGCGCTCGAGAAGAAGCCGATCCGGATCGACGGCCCGCCGGAGGACTACGTGCGGGTGGCGTCCGGCCTCGGCAGCTCGGCGCCGCGCGACATCATCGTTATCCCGGTCCTGTTCGAGGAGCAGGTGCTGGCCGTGATCGAGCTGGCCTCGTTCACGCCGTTCAACGAGATCATCCTCCAGTTCCTCGACCAGCTCACCGAGACGATCGGCGTCGTCCTCTCGACGATCATCGCCAACGTCCGGACCGAGGAGCTGCTCCAGCAGTCGCAGTCGCAGTCTCAGGAGCTGCAGCAGCAGTCCGAGGCGATGCAGCGCCAGCAGATGGAACTTCAGGCGACCAACGAGGAGCTGCAGGAGAAGGCCGAGCAGCTCGAGCGCCAGAACCGCGACATCGAGATCAAGAACCGCGAGATCGAGTTGGCCCGCAGCTCGCTGGAGGAGAAGGCCGAGCAGCTCGCGCTCAGCTCGAAGTACAAGTCCGAGTTCCTCGCGAACATGTCGCACGAGCTGCGCACGCCGCTCAACTCGCTGCTGATCCTGTCGAAGGTGCTGTCGGCCAACGAGAGCGGGAACCTCACGGCCAAGCAGGTCGACGCGGCGGCGACGATCCACAACGCGGGCTCCGACCTGCTGGCGCTGATCAACGACATCCTCGACCTGTCCAAGGTCGAGGCCGGCAAGATGGACGTGCACGCCGTACGCACGGAGCTGCGCTCGATGCGGGAGTTCGTGGAGCGCTCGTTCGCGCCGGTGGCGGGGGAGAAGGGGCTCGACTTCTCGATCGAGCTCGCGCCCGACGCGCCCGAGCAGATCTCGACCGACGAGCAGCGCCTCCAGCAGGTGCTGAAGAACCTGCTCTCGAACGCGTTCAAGTTCACCGAGTCCGGCTCGGTGCGGCTCGCCATCGGGCGCGCGCCCGCCGACGCCCACTTCAGCACCGACGCGCTCGCGCGCTCGAAGAGCGTGGTCGGGTTCTCGGTGATCGACACCGGAATCGGCATCCCGCCCGACAAGCTGCGCCTGATCTTCGAGGCGTTCCAGCAGGCCGAGGGCTCGATCAGCCGCCGCTTCGGCGGCACCGGGCTCGGCCTCTCCATCAGCCGCGAGATCGCCCGGCTCCTGGGCGGCGAGATCCAGGTTGCGAGCTCGGAGGGCAAGGGCTCCACGTTCACGCTCTACCTCCCGAGCGCGGCGCCTGTTCCGGTTGCCGCGGCGGCGGCGGCCGCGGCCGCCTCCATCGACGGGCCGAGCCCGCTCCCGCTCCCGACCACGAGGTCGCGGCGGCGGACCGAGAGCGTGGCGCTGCCGGACACGCTCACGGACGACCGCTCCGACCTCCCCGCGGGCGAGCTGGTCGTGCTCGTGATGACCGGCGACCGCGCGCTGGCCCGGAGCTCGGTGGAGGTGGCGCACGAGCACGGCTTCAGGTGCCTGCTCGCGCTGCGCGGCGACGCGGGGCTCGCGCTCGTCCACGAGTTCATGCCGGACGCGGTGATCGTGAGCCGGGACCTGCCGCAGCTGAACGGCGATGCCGTGCTCGACCACCTGAAGCGGCATCCCGAGACGCGCCACCTGCCCGTGTACGTGCTCGCCGGCGATGACGCCAAGCTCGACCTGAGGCGCGCCGGCGCGCTCGGCAGCCTGACCGAGCCGCCGACGCCCGACCTGATGGGCGAGGTGTTCGACGAGTTGTCCGGCTTCCTGGAGCGCCGCACTCGCGCCGTGCTGCTCGTGGAGAACGACGAGCGCGAGCGAGACGGGCTCGGCGACCTGATCGGCGGGCCGGACGTGGAGGTCGTGGGCGTGGGCTCGCGCGAGCAGGCGCTCGACGAGCTCGACTCGCGCGTGTTCGACTGCGTCGTCCTGTCGCTGGAGCTCGAGGACGGCACCGGCTTCCAGCTGCTCGACCGGCTGAGGCGGGCGAAGCGGTTCCGCGACCTCGCGGTGGTCGTGCACACGCGCCGCGAGCTGTCGCCGCGGGACGAGGCGCGCCTGAGGCGCTACGCCGAGGCGATCGTCGTCAAGGACGTGCGCTCGCCGGAGCGCCTGCTCGACGAGACCTCGCTGTACCTCCACCGCGTGGAGGCGCGACTGCCGGCCGACAAGCGCCAGATGCTCGAGCGCCTGCACATGGCGGACGCCGTCTTCGAGGGCAAGAAGGTGCTGATCGTGGACGACGACGTGCGCAACGTGTTCGCGCTGACGAGCGTGTTCGAGCGCCGCGGGATGCAGGTCGTGTTCGCCGAGAACGGCCGCGAGGGCATCGAGGCGCTGAAGGCGAACCCCGACATCTCGCTCGTCCTGATGGACATCATGATGCCGGAGATGGACGGGTACGAGGCCACGCGCGCGATGCGCGGGATGCCGGAGTTCCAGCGGCTGCCGATCGTGGCGCTCACCGCGAAGGCCATGAAGGGCGACCGCGAGAAGAGCATCGCCTCCGGCGCGTCCGACTACATCACGAAGCCGGTCGACGTCGACCAGCTTCTCTCGCTGATGAGGGTCTGGCTATACCGGTGAGCGGCGCCATACTCGTCGTCGACGACCAGCCGGAGAGCCTCGTGGCCCTCCGCACGGTGCTGGAGCCGCTCGGCCGCGAGGTGGTCACCGCGCCGTCGGGGGAGGAGGCGCTCAAGCGGCTCCTCCAGGACGACTACGCGGTGATCGTCATGGACGTGCGGATGCCGGGGCTCGACGGGTTCCAGACCGTCGAGCTGATCAAGCGCCGCGAGCGCCACGAGGACACCGCGATCATCTTCCTGACCGCCGGCGACGCCGACGCCGAGCATGTCACGCGCGGCTACTCCGCGGGCGCCGTCGACTACATGCTGAAGCCGGTCGATCCGGACATGCTGCGCTCGAAGGTGGCGATGCTGCTCGAGCTTCAGCAGAAGAGCGCCGAGCTGCGCGCCTCCGAGGAGCGCTTTCGCGCCGCGTTCGAGGGCGCCCCGATCGGCATGGGGCTGAGCACCGTCAACGGCCGCTGGCTCGAGGTGAACGACGCGCTCTGCGAGCTGCTCGGCCGCTCGCAGACGCAGCTGCTGCGCCAGCCGCTCTGGGACCTCGTGCACGCGTCCGACCGCGAGAACGAGCGCGACGCGGTGCGCCGGCTGCTGCGCGACCGGCCGCTGTTCGACCAGTCCGAGAAGCGCTTCGTGCGCCCGGACGGCGAGGTCGTGCACGCGATCGTGAGCGTGTCGCTGACCGCGGACAGCCACGACCGCCCGCAGGGCTACATCTGGCAGGTCGTGGACGTGACGGAGCAGCGGCGCGCCGAGGCCGAGCGCGCGGCGCATGCCGAGGCGGAGGCCGTCGTCCAGACGATCGGGAAGCTCCAATCGGTCACCGAGGCGGCGCTGGCCCACCTCGAGCTGGACGAGCTGCTCGAGGTGCTCGTCGAGCGCCTCGGCGAGGTGTTCGGCGCCGACGTCGTGCGCATCCTGCTGCGCGACCACGAGGACGAGGAGCTGTTCAGGGTAGGCGCGGCGGCGGGGCTCGAGATCGAGCCTGGCACGGTGGTGGAGGTCGGCGGCGCGCTCGAGCGGGTGGTCGAGGGCGCGAGGCCGGTGACGCTCGAGGAGCTCCCCCCGGGGACGGCACTCGACGGCGCGATGGAGACGGCGGAGGTGACCTCGCTCATGGCGGCGCCGCTGCTCGTGAAGGGAAAGGTCGCCGGTGTCGTCGAGGTGGGCACGCGCGGCGCACGGCGGTTCACGGGTGAGGACGAGAGCCTGCTGATCCTGATGGCGGACCGCGCCGGGCTCGCGATCGAGCACGCGCGCGCCTACGAGCTCGAGGTGTCGCACGTCGAGATGCTCCAGCGGAGCCTGCTGCCCGAACTGCCCCCGCAGGTCGCCGGCATCCAGATCGCGGCCTGCTACATGCCGGGCGGCGCCGATGTGGGCGGCGACTGGTACGACGCGATCCCGCTCGAGTGCGGACGCGTCGGGGTCGCGATGGGCGACGTGGTCGGCCACGGCATCGTCGCCGCGGCCCTGATGGGACAGCTCCGCCACGCGATGCGTGCCTACGCGCTCGACGGCCATTCGCCCGCCGGCGTCCTCGACCGGCTCGACCGTGTCGTGCGCAGCCTCGACGGCGGCCAGATGGCCACTCTGCTCTACCTGGTGCTGGAGCCGGATCACAGCACCGTGCGGTTCGCGAACGCGGGCCACGTGCCGCCGCTCGTGATCGGCCCCGACGGGGAGGCGGAGTACCTGGCCAGCGCGTCGAACCCGCCGCTCGGCGTCTTCGACAGCCCGAGCCACACCGAGAACGTGACCGAGCTCGCGCCCGGATCGACGATCGTGCTGTACACGGACGGCCTAGTGGAGGAGCGCGGCGTCTCGATCGACCAGGGCCTCGAGGCGCTTCGCCTGGCCGCGTCCCAGGACATCTGCCACCCCCGCGAGCTGTGCGACCGCCTGGTGGCCGCGATGCTCGCGACCCACCCCGCGAACGACGACATAGCCGTCCTCGCCCTGCGAACGCTGCCGACCGCGCCGCCGCCACTCCACCTGGAGGTCCCCTCGGACCCGACCGAGCTCTCCAAGATGCGCCGCGACCTCGGCAGCTGGCTGCGCGAGGCCGGCGCGGCCGGGGAGGTCGTCGAGGTGGTCCAGATGGCCTGCCAC
>Ga0126312_10002196_pt1 | contig 13036 bp, 9 predicted proteins | sample Plot104A_FD_92537 | JGI IMG/M metagenome (GOLD analysis project Ga0126312, IMG submission 92537) | Serpentine soil microbial communities from UC McLaughlin Reserve, CA, USA - Plot104A | ecosystem: Environmental > Terrestrial > Soil > Grasslands | place: USA: UC McLaughlin Reserve, Lake County...
AGTAAAGCCGGCAAGAAATATCGACAATTCTGTTGTATTTACATTATTTTTTTGCATGAAAGTAGAAGAGCTAGCTAGTTCTTATCCTTTCATGTAAAGAGATAAGAAAAAAGAAAGGAAAAAATGAACGGAGAGATTGTTTTAATTTGCAATTTGCGCTGGGCCTCTGTGTTCATAGTTGATGAATGGGATACAAATCTGCTGCTATTGCTCTGCTTTCTGCTCACCAAATACAACACCACCTTTAGCATTTCAATCTCTCTGTAACTAACCTCTTTGTGTGTCTTCAATGTGCATAGCTTCTTCTTCCTTTTGTCTTTCCTTTATTTTCAAAAGCCGTTCTAGCTTGTTCACATTCTTCTAGGCGCATTTTGAAGAGTCTTTATTTTTTTCTAAAAATGTCTCTTTATTGCAAGATTGATTCCTTCTCCTTCTCTTACTTGGTTGTTTATCCGTATCATCCTTTGACTTGCTTCAATCATTCTCTCTCTTTATCGCTTCTTCTGTTGGGTTACAGATTGAATAGAGCAAGATGCAGAGATAGCGAAATGTAATATGGTTATAACCTGGCTAGCACTCAAGGAGAGAGAGCGAGATAGTGCGTGTATATATATCTATGGGAGAAGACGTACAAATTCCAATTAGAGAAAATTATGAAAGAGAGCATCGCCATCATGTGGTACTTCGGCATTCTCACTCTTGCAGAGCAAGAAAAAAATGCTAAGAAAAAAGGTATTGTAGTGTTTTTGACAATTGAGAAAGTAGGTATATCGCAAAGATGTTAGCAATTGTAGCCGCCCCAGCTGTAGAATATATATGCAGTGCTTCTCGCACCATATACGCACTTCAAGCAGTACAAGCTCTAAAACTGAGAACTAGTCACTCCAGAAGTTTTCTGTCTGTATCGAGACACAGAGCGGAGAGCAACTAACTTTTTTTCTCAAAAAAAGCAATAGAGGACATATAAAATATAACAATGAGCTAGTTCTTTTCTATTCTCTAAAAACCTTAAACGAAAATGTAATTGTATTGGGAGTTACATTTGTAAATTCTACCGTGTTTTTGATTATTGGCTCTATTAACCCTGCCAATATAGACTGCAAGGCTAATGAGAAGTTCATGTTTATGTCATGGTTAACTGTAAAATAGTGTAAGTTACGGTTATTATCTTGGTCAGTCTTATGCTGCCATGATTGAAATCTCTTAAACCATATCTCTAAGAATTGAATTAAGGTATCTACATTTACCTGGGGATAAAAGTAAGAGATATACTCTTTAGCTATTGTCATGCCATATTCTTTGCCAAGTTCTTCAATATGTTTTTGGTCTAGTGCTTCAAATGTCTTTCTAAGGAAGTTTTTGCTTACTAAAATAAAGCCTAGCTCTTCAAAATACATTTCAGACGTAACATAATTTTTTAGTATCTTGTTTACTAGGCTGCTCAAAGACATATCTCTAGCCGCTGCTGCTCTTTCTAGAGATTTTATTACGTCTTGTTCTATTCTAAAACTTGAATGTACGAGTTTATTATTACTGCTACTACTTGTGCCGCTAATCTTATCTGCTTTTTTGCCATCTATATCAAAATCTTTATTATTTCCAAAACTGGTTCTACGACCATGACGACTACTATTAAGTAGAGAAATGCTCATACCAACAAGACCTACATTATGCCCATCAGAATATTTGACTTGAGACAGTACAGTTCCAGTATAAGTAGTAGTACTAGTGATAGAATAATAATGATTTTGATAATTATCGTCTTCTCTTGACTTTAATGCACTAGCAGTCGCATATATTCTTCTAATAATACTAGTAGAGTCATCAATACTACTACTGCTAGCGCTATAAGCAGGTATGCCTGTTGCTAGGTTTATCATTGGAACTAGTTCCAATAAGATTACAAAAGAACATATCGGTAGTACTATGATAATGCCTAGTGGGCTTGCTATTACTGCTGTTGCAGTTGTTGTTTTTGTTTTTTCTTCAACTGACATTGTGTGTTTTTCTTTCACTCCTTTTTTCTTGTTCATCTTGGGGTAGGGGCATATTTTGCAGTAGTAGTCATAGTCCATACTCTGAGCAAAGATATGTGGTTCTAGTATAAATAAGAATTTCTTTGTTCGACTAGGAAAAAATTCTCACAAAATCTCCAAAATAGAGATATTATAATAATAATGATAATAACAATGACGCAAATAATACGATTTTATTGAGACCTATCCCTTAACCTCGAAGATTGAGCCAAATATATTATATATTTTAATATGCGGACACACACACCATAATTTTAGCAGTTGTCTAAAATGAGTGACAATGCTACAAGGCAACCAGACACGGGCATCACCATCATCAGTAATGGTAAGAGTGGTAGTAGCAGTACTAGTTCTACTCATGGTGCTCCTTCTTCTAACAAAAGAGAAGAAGAAAACCTATCTTCATATACAATATTAATTGTAGATGATGAACCAGACATCATTTCATTTTACAAATCAGCTTTAGAAGAAGAGGCAGGATTTAACGTAGATGCATTCAATGATCCGCTAGAGGCATTATCCAAGCTGAAAGAAATATACTCTTATTCTCCAAATACCTCGTCAACCGCAACCAAGAAACCATATGACTTGATGCTTTTAGACATTAAAATGCCAAAAATGAACGGGTTTGAACTATACAGAGAAATTAAGAAGATAGTTAAAAAAAGCCAGAAGGAAGAAGAAGAAAAAGAGGATATTAAAATCTGTTTTATAACAGCCTACGATGTATATTACGAACAGCTAAAACAAGAATTTCCAAAGATAGGAAATGATCTTGGATGCTTTATGAAAAAGCCAATCAAAGCTAGCGACTTGATAAGAAGAATAAAACAAGAATTATTATTAGAATAATAATGGTGATAATAATAATAATAATACGTCATCATCATTATCTCGACGGTATTTTAAATTATTATTATTGTGGAACAGCAAATATAATAATAATATTTATTCTCATTGTCCCACATTGTTCCACAAAGTCCCACCTTGTAGTCACAGATGTTAAATTCTACCTTTTGTCATGGTAATTGATGTAATTGTGTCTTCTTCTACTACTAGCAATAGCAAGATCAGGATTTTAGTAGTAGATGACGAGCCCGACATACTGTTGACACTAGATGCGGTTTTGTCAGAACGAGGTCATTATGTCAAAACATTTGATAACCCAGCAGAAGCTTTGAGCCACCTTACAAGTGGTAATGGAGTTACTTCCTATGACTTGGTCATTACTGACTACAGAATGCCTGGTGACATATCAGGTCTAGATATAGCCAGACAGGTTAAGGAGCGTACAGGAAGAAAAACAAAGGTCTTTTTGATGAGTGGCTCCTTTAATATATCGTCATTACCTGAAGAATTTGTAGAAACATTGAAACCAGAAATAATAGATGAATTTGTTCAAAAACCTATTTCAAACGATAAATTAGTTGCTATTATTGAAAAAGAGCTTCTTACACAATAATAATAATAAGAATCATTTTGTTGATATTAATAGCCTTCTTTCTTTCCCTTTTCTGCTCCTAAATGTTCTATGTTGCTGTTGTTTGACTTATGACCTCAGCTCCCTTTAGAGCCACCTCTCTGTCCCTTAAATTGGCAGATATGAAAAGGGGAAATATAGAGTTAGAACCCCTCAGGTTCATCTCTTACTATATGGTGGAATTACTGTATTGAATCGAGCTTAGTTTTTTAGATAGTTGTCGTACAAAACCTATTTTTTACCTATCAGGATTCTAGCCAATAACAAAAACTCGATAGTTGCTGCAGGGCTGCTCGATCAACTACTATACCTGCTGAGATCGTGGGTTCAAATAATCCCACTTGGTCCACTTTATCATTATGGTTACTTATGGCATTAAATAAAATCTCGTTTTCGGTTATTGTCGGACAAAACCTGCCAGCAACAACATTCATCCCATGTACAGTTGGGACACTCGCTAGGTGAAGTGCTAGTGGTACACTCAGAAGGTAGGCAGTCACAGTCAGCGCATCGTATTTCCATACTCCGACAATGACGAGATTGAAATAAAAAACTATATGATAACCGCCAAGTGTAAAACCTCTGGCGCATCAATGAATCCTGTAAGGTCCTTGGAGCCAGCTCTGCTCTCTGGCGTCTTTGATAATCTATGGCTCTATTGGAGTGCTACTTTCATTGGAAGTGTTGCCGTCACCTCTCTCTCGTCCGCAGAAAATTCAAGAATTCCAAGAAGGAATAGCACTCATTTTGCCTATCAAGTATGATAACTGGTTTCTTCTACAAGCACGAGATAATTACACGCTTTATTTGATTGCTTGTATTAACAATGATCCATTATCATTCATTGTTTTGAAAAACAAGCATAACAGAAGTAAATAATATGTCTCCATACCTAATAAGTATGTGTGGATGGGCAATGTCTGCTGTGTCATCATACATCCCCATAGCTGTATCCAAGGTTCTTGTTGTTATTCTTAAATCAAGAGGCTCTACCAGCTGCAATTTCTGTAGCTTGTTAATTAAATCATCATATATTGTTCTTCTATTAAAGAACTCTGGATGCTCCTTGTCATTGAGTATGTATTCTGTTGTAATTACTGCAATTCCTCCTGTTTTTAATACTCTTTCTATCTCTTTTAAACATCTTAAAGCTCCTGAATGATTCTTGCCACCAAAATGCTCTATAGATGAAATAGAAAATGCTATATCAAAGCTTTCTGGTGGAAATTCTAGATTAGTGGCATCCATCCTCAAGACTGTCAAGGCATCTTCTTTGTATGGAAAAGGTGCATATTTTTTTGGGTTTTCAGGAAAATCTGATGGAGTATGGCTGTCCTTAGTACTATCATACAAATCAGTTGCATAAACATGGTTTACGTTATTTGCTAAATAGAAAAGGAGTGGCTCCTTCGATGAAGCAATACCTATCGCTTTGCTATTATTATTTAATTTACCGTATCTTCTCATAGCTACTATTGCAAGTGCCCACTCCCAAGATCTTTTCGAAAAATCCTGTTGTAATGAAGAAAGTATCCCCATTATTTCGCTGTTTTCTAAATCTTCTACATAACATAATCTGTTTAACTTTGGCTTGTCATTAGGGTTTACATGATAAGGTGATGTCGTTTTCAAATGCGATATGAACTTAGAAACTTCTTTTCCTAATCCTCTGCCCTTTACATCTAGGCTTCTTACCTTGGCTCGTATCTCTTCTGAATTCTTACCTTGTATAACATCCTTTAATATTGACGGATGATGTATGACAGAGTTAATCTTGCCTCTTAAAGTCAATACCTAATAAAATTTCTTTGAAGATAATAATAAACACTGCTCTTAACTACACTGTAATGACAGTACACGCTTTCTGTGCCTGATCGTAAACATAGCTAATAGTTTTCAAACAAACTTTTTTTACCTGATAATAGCTGAGGTCGTGGGTTCAAATCCCACCCGGTCCATTTTTATCAGTCTGGTAATCTACGGCATTATTTTGAGCTCATTTTGAATAGTTGTCCGACAAAAAGCCTCGCAATGACACTCACTCTCCCACCAGTGCTAGCTTGGTTATAACTATCGGCGCATTTGCTTGTTATCAGGTTTCCATCGGTTTGGTTTATTCAATCCCCAATTCAACAGAAGTAGCCATACAAAAAATGATTGAAGCAAGTCAACATATGATAACAATGAACAATCGAGGAGAGACGGGTGGAATGAGTCCTCCTCTAAAGAGACACGTAGAACTAGAGATTAAGACGCTTGAAACCGCACCAAGAGATGCAGACAAGTTGGAAGGGCTTTTGAAAGCAAAGCGAAGCCAAAAGGAAGCAATGGACAGTGAAGTCACACAAAGGCTAGTTAAAGGGGAGAGATTGAAATGCTCCAGGTTGTATTGTGTTTGGTGAGAAGAACCAGCAGTAAGAAAAGAAGCTAGCTAGATGAGGGCAGCAAACAAGAAAAAAAGGGAGAGTGATTGGTTATTTGTTGTCCGTTTGTGGCTCAGTGTATACATCGTGCCTTTGAAGCATTGCCCGCTGGTGTAAATTCACAGCCCCTACCTGGAGGTTGAGCGGCTTCTGCTTGCTGTAGTGAAATAGTTACTGCTACCGTTACGACTACAACTCCCAGCAACCCGAGTGCTGCTACTATGGCGATTATGGCTATTGGTACGTTTCTTTCTTCTCGTGATGAGTGGTTCATTTTCTGTTAATAGATTAAGAAAAGATGTTTGTTTTATCTATTGCTACACAGAAGCTTCCTTAATCAGGCAATTTTTATATGCTATAGCAAATATTGGTCAAAAATTCATGGGCTTCAGAAAAGGTTTGAAAGCAAAAAAAGAAAAAGGAAGAGGCAACCGAGATTGAGGATATACACAAGAATGTTGGTTACAGCGAGAGGTTGAAATGCTAAGAATTTATCGTATTAGTCTGCCGCACCGCACTACAACGATATGCGAGCCCACTAAAGCAACTCTTGAAAAGGTGCGGCTAGATACGAAGCGGGGCGGAGGATGGATAGTCTGGAGCGCTTTGCGTAAACCTCCTCCTGCTCTACAGCAACAACAAGAAACGTAAAGAATCACACAGACTTTTGTCTGAACAATCATCAAATGATCATTTTGTTCTGTCAAGATATCATCGTCTGATGCCCTTCTGTCTGGCGACGTAGTGATCAGCAGAATAAATTACAAGGATGTGCTGCTGACTTCATTTTATATCAATTGATTAGTATTCTTCACACGTAAAGCTTTGCAAAATATATTGTGTTTTGCTGTTCTTTTCGCTCGATTGCTTATTAAGATGGGGTGTATGGTTGACCTGTAAAGGTATATGCCATCGACATAAGGCTCTCAAACCAGCTGATTGTTCTAGTGGAAGATATTCTGCTGGACAGAAAAGGTGTGCATGTGTGAGTTATTTATAAAATGGGATGGAATATGGTGTCCTTGCTGCGGCTGTAGGCTCAGGGCAAACCCTAGGAACACCATAAACAGAAGGAGTTTGCGAATTCTGTGGAGCAAAGAAAGGTGATATTAACTCAAAGACTGATAAGCGCATTTTACAGGTATTGCTCACAAGCAATATCATGACGATAACCGATTAAAAGACACAATTGAATTATGTCCAAGCTGTCACCGTAAATTTGACCATGGAATACCCTCAGATTCCGCCAATTTCGCCATTTTTAAATTAGTGTCAGAATGTGCTGAATGGCATACCAGATATACATTATATACTACTCTACGGTATACCAATTGCAAATATCACAAAATGTACCAACCAGGACAGAGCGCTAGATGTGTAAACGACAGAAACCATAGGATGCGATCAGCTTACGTTAGGGGTTCTGTGTCTGGCGGTACACAGGTTCAGGGGGTGGATGATGGTACAAGGACTATGAAGGCGATAGGCTTCTTTTGCTTTACGTGTAAACAATTCTGGACCAACGGACAAGTTCGAAGGATATACGAAGAGCGGAACAGACTAGAAAGGCTAAAACCAAACATGTTTAGCAGACCGTATAAAAGCAATAGCAGCTGAACTACTATTACATGGTACTGTTTCTTTGTTGGAGATAAGTCTTGTTCCAGGTGTTCTAGGTGTACTAGCTATTATTAATCGGCTACATCAAAACCAATTATTGAGCGTAAATACAGTATTAGAACAAGTAATATTGCCTGATCACCTGGAACACCTAGAACAACATTTTTCTAGAACTTTCTATTATTCCTCGGTTACCTCCTCGAAATCTATCTCTGGATGTCTGAAGATAAAGTGTAGTTGGTAGTCGCTGGTGTTGTTGGTTCTAAAGATAGGTCTGGAGATACCTGGGAGAGCGCAATGTGGACATTCCAATATATCAGAACTAATTGCTGCTTGTTCGTCTCTCTTCTCCTCATGATGAGTGCTCTCGGCGGTATAATTTGCCGTAAGCAAACCGCTCTGTTCTTGTTGGAGCTCATGCTTTAACCTGATAGGCTCATAGACATACTGCATCCCTCCTTCCCCCTTCCGTACCCTCTTACGCTTGTGTAAAACGCTGTGCTCCACCAGCCTGCTTCCAAACACATTCTTGTCTAATGGTTTGATACTGTCGTTCTCGCAGACTCTAAGATAATGGTCGTACAACCTATCACTTGGGGTGTAAAAGTCCTTTCTGCTTGGGTCTATAACACAGTAATTCTGCATGTATCTAGATACATGATCAGCTTTCCTCTCATATTCCTTCTTAACCTGGTCCATAGGTTCCTGAGGAAAACCTTCCCTTAACAACACAGGGAGATATCTCAACCCTATGTTAAGCCACCCAGATAACTCCCCAGGGGTCGTTAACTTGTTGATAATTTCTGGGTCTGCTCTGTTTGGAGTGTTAGGATCGTCTGAAGGAACAAAGGTGTTATCAAATGAAGTCATGTCCCACCTTCTGTAAAATGCATAGGTTTTATCATCTGTTTCAGGCGGGTTGTTTGTGGATATGATAATCTTGGCTCTTGTTCTAAATGAGAATCTAGGTTTGAACTTGTGTTGTCCTTCTATGGTATCACCAGATATGACGGTCTTTAAGTTCCCCGTCTCCTTTAGTTTCTGACTCTTATTGTCAGCATAAGTATTGAGTGCTTTACCAAATAGCCGAGCCCTTGCAAACCTATCTTCCTCCATATCATGTAGAGAGAGGTGACTGCAATTATCCTCACCAACAGAAGCCTCAAACAGTTTTATGAATATGCTCTTACCGTTTCCTCCTCCGCCTAGACACATCTTTGCTTTTTCAAACCTGTTGTCTTTTAACAACACATAAGCCCAAAACTTCAGTGTCTCTCTTAGTTTGTTTGGGTCTTGTATTACTTCACCTAGAAACTTTTCAATCCGTGGACATTCTGCAGCTGAGTCATATACGATAGGAAACTTTGACAACGTGAGATGATCAGGTGAATGCTCCATCTTATTCAAACTGATAATATCAAGTAAGCAATTCTCTAAGTTGATAGTGTAGGGGTCTGCATCAAATTCCTCTCTACGAACTAGGGTACTGTCAGCAATGCTCTTCCTAACTTCACCTTTAACATAGCTTCTAACTGAGAAGGGCGCATGTATCTCTACTGTTATATTTTCTATCTCTGCGTCAATTATAGCCTCACCACCGAACCTATAGTAATTCTTTGTCTTGTCAAAATACAAGATCTCACGAGTATCAAACATAGTCTTGAGAGTTACTCGCTTCTTAACTTCTGGGGCTAGAAATGAAATTATCCTAGTTGTGTCATCCTCTACTGTTTTATTCTTAAGCAAACCAACACCTGAATGAAGTGGCTCTGGACCCTTCTTATTATTATTATCGTCACCACTACCACTACTACTCCCTACCCCTACGGGAGGGGTAGGGTCATCTCCTTCTGGACTCTCAGGCTCTCCATTAATTATCTGACAAATCCGACTAAAAGCTTCAACCCTGTCCTCATAGTCTTTTGCGGCTTCATGACTAGCTACAAGTACCTCATACAAACCAGCTTTTCCATTTACCTCTTCCAGCGGTACTTTATACGTCCGCTCCACAGTCTTTAATGACTTGTCTATATCTTCATCTGAATATCCAGACGCATTACACAACAGCTTAAAAAAAGTCTTTGTTTGTTCAAGGGGATAACCTGCGTCTTTGCGCATTGTACCGCTTAGATGGTAGATTATGAAGTCTCTATCGCCTTGGACGTAAAGCGGTTTAACCCATGTAAAGAGCCGTTGCATTTCTTCGGTGGTTAAAGGTCTCTCTTGGATGTTGTGTGCTAAGCTCGCAACAACATCAGGTCTAGACTGCTTATCATCATCATCATCAGCTGCTCTTACTAACCTGATAAACTCATTTAGTTCCTGTCTTGTTACCAGGTGTGGAGTCTTTCCATTCCATTCATATTTCTTATTGTTAGGGTGTATCGACGGAGCAGCAGCTATATAGTGACCATCCCCCTGCATCAGAATCTGGCTGTGGGCTTGACCATCAGACCAAAGTTTCTCTTGACTGATGTCTGAGATGTCTTCCTCAACTTTGAAAACAATGTGTGTTCCACCTGAACCTGTTCTGTTTATCATTGTGTTTTGGAGCGCAACCAGCAGGTTGGTTGACATCTCATTTTCCGCATCTTCTACTCTCTTAACAGCGTTTGGACCATCGACATCAAAAGCTATAATTTTAGAAACAGAGCCTGTAACTATTGCTACGTTATAATCTGGGTTTTTGGAAAACCATCTTTCTATCTGTATTTTGCTTGGTCGCATTATTTGATAAACATCCCACAAAACAGCAGGCTTTTTTCTCTCTTTCAGTTGCTGCTCGGTCCCTCTCTTCGGGTTCCTTAACACAAAGACAGAGAAGCCCATATCATGATAGCATAATGCATAGTCTTTTGGAGTGTGGAGGGATGTTGTAGTCATGATGTTGTCGGATCCTCCCCTTCCGCATAGTATTCGACATCTTCCTTCCGTCTGTCCCAAAAGATATCGCCAGGCGACTCGTAAGGGAACCCTATATCCTCTGGATCTATCCACGGCGCAGCAAAAACTTCAATCTCAACCCCATGCAGCTGTTGCTGTAGCTTAAACACTGCATCCCTTACTACAGCTATGCGATCCCAGACCTTCGAGTCATCGAGCATAAACTTCTGGATGAGGTCCATTACTGTATCAAATCGCCTAATCTCAGACTCGAACTTCGTAAGGTACGAAAACTTTATGTTTTTGGCATCCGTAGCTTCTATTGTCACGACAATACTTCAACCTCCTCTTAGTTGCTTTCCTTGTGGGGTGTTGTTGTTATTTGTGTGGCAACTGTTGCTTCTTCGACTGCAGGCGCTGCTTCGGGGGAATCGGTTGGTAGCCCTTTCCCCGACGGCACAACGGACGTGGTCATTATTGTTATTTCTTGGTAACTCAGTAGTAGTCCTCCTTCAAGTATCACACTGAAAAATTCACTACTTGATATTTTGCCCCTTCGCCTATCAATTTCTTCTTCTAAAATACTGACAGGAGTGAAAAGCCTTAACATGGCTTTGAAACCTGCAGTAGTAGTCATGTTTTCCCTTCCTTACCTCACTCTCTCTTTGATTGACTCGCCAGCTTGTCATCACGATGACAAGGACAGTGACAGATGAACCTCTTTCCTAGGATACTGCTAACATAACGACCGTTACACTCCGCACATAGCGTTAGGCACTTGTAGATTATTTCTGTGACTAGTTCGCCGCTCATTTAGTGCTTCTGTCCTCCTCTTGTTCCCGTGTGATGGACTTCAAAAGTCTTGAAATCACATCATTAAAGCTGTCTCCTGCGTTTCCTAGACATTTGAGGGTTAGGTAGTTCCGCTCATTGACTGTAATATGTTTTAAAGTCTTTGCAGACATACCAGTAGTTACACACCTAAATACATGGGAACTATCTACTGTACCTATAATTGCCAAGAAAACGAGCTGTTTTACCCCAACCCTGCCCTCTTTGCGGACGAACAGATGGGACCTATCAATATGTCATCTTTAACCACAAATACATAAGCAGCAGGCGAGCAGTGATTTGCAGAATCGGACATTATGACAAGAATTATTATCTTTCACTAAAAGAAGGCAAAGAATCGCCTACCATTGGTCGCAAGATCAAACGACCTTACGGTAAAATCTGGCACAGTTTCAAAGTTCGACCACCCTTCAATATGACTCTTGACGGAAAGACGGTTCATCCCAGTCAATATTTTGACACATTTAAAGAAGAAGACATATGGTGGTGGCAGAAAACGAGTCGTACTATAAAGCCTGAACCATGGATATCGGACTACATCAAGAAGTGGGGCTGGCAAATAATACCCGAAGAATCGCTTTTGATCGCAAGGCGAAAGCTAAAGGAGTATTATCCTCCTATACCTCTTTCTTGATTATCCCCTGCGTATACAATATCCTGTATAGCTCGTCGACCTGTTGCTTTAGCGATAGGTTCTCTGCCATCACCTGCTCAGTCTTTGATTCCATGTCTGCACCTTTTGATTCTAGTCCTGTTATGTCTAGAAATGTAAGGTAAGGCTCAATCTTTCTAAATAGTTCAGCCTTTTCACTATCTTTTTTGCGCCAGTAAGTGCTGCCTGCATGACCGATAAACCACTCTGAAAAATCCTGATATCCCAGATCACTTATTGTGGTCTTGACAAAGCGCCTAAAGGAATGAAATGTTATCTCCCTTCTCCTCTCATTGCCATCCTCTCTGTTGCCAAAGCCTGTGCGGTCAAGCGTCTTAGCAAAGTGTTCATTCATAAATGCATAGAGACCTGTTGGAGTAGGTCTTTTTCTCTTGCGAGGCGTCGAAAAGAACAGATCATCAGAGCTGGGCTTAGGTTCTACCCATCGTGATACTGCTTTAGCACGATTAGCATTACTACTTCTGTTGACATCGCCACTACTACCATTATCACTATTATTTACAACTTTTGTTATTCGGCGCCGTCTGTACTTGAAATCAATCCAAGCTTTACACTGTTCTACTAGCTCCTTTGTCAAAAACACGTAGCGATCTGTACGTGTCTTTGTGAACTCACCTCGTATCCTTACAAAGGCTTGACCATTATTGTTGTTATCATCATCAAGATCAAAATCCCTGTGCCTCAATGCCAAGGCTTCAGTCGCTCGCATACCTGTTGCTGCGAGCAGCATAACGTATGTCTTGAGTTTAATATTAGAGCATTTGAGCAGGATCTCACGTATCTCCTCTTTACTTATAGCTTCTTTGTGGCGCATAACAGGCTTGGGCAGTCTTACTCTCAACTTGAATTTGCGAGGGCTAATCTCTATATCATAATATTCGAGAAAATTCCTAGCAGTTATCACAAAGTACCTTATAGTATTGGGATTTTCTATGCCTTCCTCTTCTTGAAGGTATGCAACAAAGCCAGATAAAAGATCATAAGGATCGATTTTATTGCTGCTTCTCTTTAATTCTTCAACAACCTGATCAAGTGATGTTATCGTTACTTTTGGCTCTTGATTTTGTTG
>Ga0126312_10002197_pt1 | contig 13035 bp, 10 predicted proteins | sample Plot104A_FD_92537 | JGI IMG/M metagenome (GOLD analysis project Ga0126312, IMG submission 92537) | Serpentine soil microbial communities from UC McLaughlin Reserve, CA, USA - Plot104A | ecosystem: Environmental > Terrestrial > Soil > Grasslands | place: USA: UC McLaughlin Reserve, Lake County...
CTGGCGGATCGACTCGGCGCCGGTGCGCTCGCGCATCACGTCGAGCGTTCCGTCGAGGCCGAGCCTCGACTGCGGCTCGACGGCGATCGTGAACCACAGGTTGAAGTCGTGGTCGCGGAGGTAGTTGTGCGTGACGCCGGGGTGGGTGTTGATGAACTGCGCCGCCCGGTGCGGATGCGCCGGGTCGACCTTGGCGGCGACCAGCATCGAGGCGTAGCCGAACGCACGCGTGTCGAAGATCGGCGTGATCTCGCGGATGATCCGCTTGTCGAGCAGGCGGCCGACGCGCTCGAGCACCTCCTCCTCGGCCAGGCCGGCGAGCGCGGCGACGGCCGCGAACGGGCGCGGGTCGAGCGGGAAGCTGCCTTGCATCAGGTTGAGCAGCTGCTTGTCGGTCTCGTCGAGCGGAACGGCGGAGCCGCCGCGGCGGGAACGGACCTTCGCCCGCGCTACGTCAGCCATCGGCCCTCCCCCGCGGCGCGACATCCTTCGCCCTCTACGTGAGCCATCGGGCCACATCCTTCGCGTGGTAGGTGATGACGATGTCGGCGCCGGCGCGCCGGATGCCGGTCAGCGCCTCGAGCACCGCGGCGCGCTCGTCGAGCAGTCCTGCGGCCGCCGCGGCCTTGAGCATCGCGTACTCGCCGCTGACGTTGTAGGCGGCCACCGGCAGGCTGGTCGCGTCCTTCACGCGGCGGATCACGTCGAGGTACGGCAGCGCGGGCTTGACCATGATCACGTCGGCGCCCTCGGCGGCGTCCAGCTCGGCCTCGCGCACGCCCTCGCGCGCGTTCGCCGGGTCCATCTGGTAGCCGCGCCGGTCGCCCCGGGCCGGCGCCGACTCCGCCGCCTCACGGAACGGTCCGTAGAAAGCGGACGCGTATTTGGCGGAGTAGGCCATGATCGGCGTCTCGGAGAGGCCGTGCTCGTCGAGCGCGGCGCGGAGCGCGCCGACGCGCCCGTCCATCATGTCGCTGGGGGCGACCACGTCGGCTCCCGCCTCGGCCTGCGACAGGGCCGTGCGCGCGAGCAACTCGAGCGTGAGGTCGTTGTCTACGACGCCGTCGGCCCGCAGCACGCCGCAGTGGCCGTGCGATGTGTACTCGCACAGGCACAGGTCGGTGATGACGAGCAGGTCGGGATGCTCGGCCTTGATCGCGCGCGTGGCGAGCTGGACCATGCCCTCGTCGTCCCACGCGCCGGAGCCTTCCTCGTCCTTGGCGGCCGGCAGGCCGAAGAGGAGCACGGCGGGGATCCCGAGCGCCGCCGCCTCCCCGGCTTCCTCGACCACGGCGGTGATCGACAGGTGGTCGACGCCCGGCATGCTCGGTATCGCGACGCGACCCTCGATGCCGTGGCGGACGAACATCGGGTAGACGAGATGCGAGGCGGACAGCTCGGTCTCCCGCACCAGGCCGCGCAGGAGGCCGGTCTTGCGCAGGCGGCGCATGCGGGTGGCGGGGAACACGAGTTGCAGCTTAGAGGCCTAGCATCGGCTCGATGGCCCCTGACGAGCCGGTCTCGCTCCGGCCGGTGACGCGAGCGAACGTGCGCGCCGTCTGCGACCTCGAGCTCGCCGATTCCCAGCGCCGGCTGGTCGCGCCGGCCGCGTACACCGTCGCGGAAGGCAACTACGAGCCGGGCGCGCTCCTGCGCGCGATCTATTGCGGCGACCGCCCGGTGGGCGTCCTCCTGGTGGAGGTCGAGACCGGCACGCCGTATCTCGTCCGCTTCATGGTCGACGCGAATCACCAGCGTGCCGGCATCGGCCGGCGCGCGGTCGAGTTGCTCGTGAACGAGCTGCGCGCGGCCGGATGGAGCGTGCTCGAGACCAGCCACGCGCCGGGCGCCGATGGACCCGGCGGCTTCTGGCGCCGCTGCGGCTTCGAGCCGACCGGCCGCGAGCTCCACGGCGAGCCCGTCATCGCACGCGCGCTCTAGGCGAACCGCCGCAGCGCGAGCCTCGCGATCAGCGCGAAGCCGGCGGTCAGCGCGGCGAGGTGCGCGAGCGGCGCCAGCAGCTCGCCGCCGCTGAGCGCCGCGTCGAGCGCGCTGAGCGCCGGCTTGAACGGGAACGCGCCGGAGACGATCCGGATCAGGTCGTACAGCGTGCCGTCGACCGCGCCGGAGGGGACGAGGGCGAGCGCGGCGATCGGGAGCGCGAGCATGAACGCCAGCAGCGAGGCCGCCCGCACCTCGCGCGTCAGTCCGCCGATCGCGACGCCCAGGGCGGCGAACGCGATCGCAGCGAACGCGAGCGCGAGCAGCCAGACCGGCGTACGGCTCCACCCGAGCTCGAGGAACGCGACCAGCACCGCCAGCATCACCGTCGCGAGCGCCCACGCGCACAACCCGGCGAGGCCGATCTTCTCCGCGAGCAGGCCGCTGCGCGAGACCAGGCCGCGGACGAGCCGGCCGAACGCGTGCTCCTCGCGCTCCAGCGCCAGCATTCCGGCGGCGAGGAGCAGCGTCACGAACATCAACGAGATCACGACGGCGACCTCCACGCCGAAGACGTCGAGCGACGTCCGGGAGCCGGCGATCGCCTTCTCGTTGACCCGCACGGGATTGCCGATCGAGGCCAGGATCGGCTTCGAGACGTCCAGGTTGTCGGCGGCGAGCCGCGCGAAGCGCGATACCTGCTGGAGCGCGACGCGCGCGTCGGAGTCGGCCGCCAGGCCGGCGATCGCGGCGTCGATGATCGCGCGCGCGTTGCGCAGTCCGAGGATGTCAACGTCCCCGACGACCGGGAGCGACAGCGAGCCGCCGACGACGATCAAGTTCAGGTAGCGCGCCGCCTCCTTGAAGATCTCGTCGGAGAGCGCCTTGTTCGCATCGGCGAGCGTAGCGTCGATCGTCGCCTCGACGTAGCGCCGCTTGAGCGGGTTCTCCGCGCTGTAGTAGACCTCGACGGCCGGTGGGTTCTCGCCGCCGCTCAGCGCTAGCGTTCCCTGCAGCCGCTGGATCACGTCCGGAGGGATCACGAGGGCGCCGAGCGTCTCGCCCGAGCGCACCTTCGCGATCGCCTCCTCGCGCGAGTCGACGCGCACCGGCTCGACCGCATCGAACAGCTCCGCTGCGTACGCAGTGGCGTCGAGCTCCCGGCCCCCGACGTTGATCTTCGCCTCGCCGCGCGGCACGAGGTTGGCGAACGCGACCTTCGGCTTCGACGGGCCGGACGACAGCGCGACCCCGACCAGCAGCGCCACCACGATCGGGTAGAGCACCAGCAGCGCGACGAGCAGCGGCGAGCGGCGCAGGATCTGCAGGTCCTTGAGCAGCAGCCAGCGCATGTCTCAGTGCCCCCGGGCGCGCAGGAAGCGTACGAACGCGCCCTCGAAGTCGATCGCCTCGTGCTCGCCGGTCGCCCGCTCGAGCTCCGCGGGCGTGCCCGCGAACAGCAGCTCGCCGTCCGCCAGGACGAGCAGACGATCCGCGTAGCGCTCGGCCTCGGCGACGTTGTGGGTCGAGTAGACGACGGTCGTGCCGCCGTCGCGCGCCAGCCCGGAGACGAACTCCCACAGCCGCTCCCGCTGGCGCGGATCGAGCGACGAGGTCGGCTCGTCGAGCAGCAGCACGGCGGGTTCGCCGAGCAGCCCCACCACGACGTTCACGCGCTGCTGGTTGCCGCCGGAGAGCATGCCGACGGTGTCGTTCGCGCGGTCCGCGAGCCCGGCCTGCTCGAGCATCCGGTCGATCGTTGCATCGACGTCGGGGACCTTCTCCAGACGGGCGAACAGCCGCAGGTTCTCGCGCACCGAGAGCTTCGAGTAGATCGCGGGCTGCTGCGGGACCCAGCCGACGTCGCGGCGGTCGAGCGAGATCCTGCCGGTCGTCGGCGCAAGCGCCCCGGCGAGGATCTGCAGCAGCGTCGTCTTCCCCGCGCCGTTCGGCCCGATGATCGCCAGCAGCTCGCCCGGAGCGGCGCTGAACGAGACGCCCTGGAGCGCTCGCCGAGCGCCGTAGGCCTTCGAGAGCGCCTCGGCCCGCAGCGCCTCGGGTGCATCGGTCCGTGACGCCGCCATCCGCGTCCAGGCTATCTACGAAGGAGCGGCGGAAGCGGCGGCCGCCGTCTCGTCGGCGGCCGCGAGCTCGGTCCCGCAGACGCTGCAGTAAGCCGCCTCGTCCGCCGCCGGAGTGCCGCATTCCGGGCAACGGCGCGAGTGCTCCGGCGTAGTCCGCGCAGGCGCGCCCTGTCCCAGCTGAGCCGCCGTTGGCGTGCCCCACGGCTCCAGCACCAGGTGCTCGCGGAAGTAGACGACGCTCTCGCGGACGACGGCGGCGAGCGGCAGCGCAAGGAAGGCGCCCGCGAAGCCGTACAGCCGCCCACCCATCAGCAGCGCGAAGATGACGAGCAGCGGGTTGATCCGGAGCGCCTGCGAGAAGACGGTGGGCGCGACTACATGGCCCTCGATCTGCTGCAGCGCGATGAACATGATCGTCAGCCACAGCGCGTCGAGCGGGTTGTCGCTGAACAGGGCGATCAACACGGGTGGAGCGGCGCCGATCGCCGGCCCGACGTACGGGATCAGCTCGGCGAAGCCGTAGAACGCGCCGAACACGAGCGCGTACGTCTTGCCGTCCGGGAAGACGCCGAGCCAGCCCATGATCCAGAGCGCGACCCCGGCGCTGGTCCCCATGATCAGCGAGAAGAGCAGCTGCCCGCGGACGTAGCCGAACACGGCTCGCTGGACGCGCGTCGGGTAATCGTCGCCCGGCGTCCCGTCCCCGCGCGGGACCACGGAGCGCACGGCAGCGCCGATCCGCTGGCCGTAGAGCAGCATGTACACGGACAGGACAATGATCAGGATCAGGGCGATCGAGCCCTCGATCAGCGTCGTCAGCGCCTCGCGCGTGAACGAGACGAGCTCGCCGGAGCCTTCCGTGACGCGGTCTCCGAGGGTTTCGAGCGCTGTCTCGCCCTGCTTCGCGACTTGCACGTCGATGCCGTTGTCGTCCAGCCACCGCTGCAGGTCGGCGAGCGACGCGTTCGCGTCGTCGACGATTCCCGGGACGGTCTGCGAGAACTTCGATGCCTGATCTCCGATCGGCTCGGCCAAAACCGCGATAACGCCGCCGACAACGACGATCAGCGTGAGGAAGACGCACAAGACCGCGAGACCGCGCGGGAAGTGAGCGCGGCGCTGGAGCATCACCACGAACGGGTTCAGCAGCAGCGCCACGAGTGCGGCGACGATGAAGATGAGCGCGACCGGCCCGGCCGCTCGCAACAGGAGGTAGGCGCCGGCGATCGCGAGCGGCAGCACCACGGCCTGGATCCAGCGCGGGACGACTACCGGCGCCACTGGGGTGGGCGGTCCCACGGGCGCGGCCGTCGCGGCGGGCTGAGGCCGCGCCACCGCGGCAGGCACTGCGCCCGGGTCCGGCCGCCCAGAGTCCGGTGCCGGTCGCCCAGACTCCGGCGCCGGCCGCTCCGGCTCCGGATCCCGCCCAGAGTCCGGCCGCTCAGAATCCGGCGCCGGGGGATCTCCCGGAGCCGGCTCGAACGGTGGATCCTCGACCCCTCCTGCGCCTATGTCGCGGCGCTCCTCCATGACCCAAGTATGCGCACGCGCGCCGACGGTGCACTAGCGTCTTGAGCTTGACCGCGATCCTCTTCGTGGGAGACGTAGTCGGTTCCACGGGCCGGCGGGTAGTCCGCTCGATGCTGGAAGACCTGCGCACCGAGCTGGACGCGGACTTCGTCGTGCTCAACGGCGAGAATGCCTCGGGCGGGATCGGCATCACGCCGAAGCACGCGGACGAGCTGTTCTCTGCCGGCGCCGACATCATCACGCTCGGCAACCACACCTACCGCCACCGAGAGGTCTGGCCATACCTCGAGCAGAGGCGAGAGATCGTCCGTCCAGCCAACTTCCTGCCTTCGCAGCCCGGTCGCGGGATCGGTCTTGTGGAGCGCGATGGCGTCACGCTCGGAGTCGTCAACCTCGTCGGCAACCTCTACATGCACCAGGCGGCCCCAGCCCTGCTCACGGCCGATGACGCGCTGCGCGAGTTGGGCCGCGCAGACCACATCCTGGTGGACATGCACGCCGAGGCGACGAGCGAAAAGGTGGCGCTCGGGTGGTACTTGGATGGCCGCGTGACCGCCGTCGTGGGAACCCACACCCACGTGCCGACCGCCGACCCAAGGATCCTCCCGCGCGGAACCGCCTATGTCACCGACGTCGGCATGACGGGTGCCCGTGGCGGCGTGATCGGCGTCCGCCGCGAGCAGTCGATCGCGGTGATGCGCACGCACATGCCGCAGCGATACGACCCGGCCGACGAGGATCCGTGGATCAACGCGGTCCTGATCCGCTGCGGGACGAATGGAATCGCCACCGCAATCGAGCCGGTGCTTCGACCGCTGGCCGAATAGACGGCCGCCGGTTGTCCGGGTCCGTCAACGTTTCACGTGAAACGCCGAATGCTTCCGGCCACCGCAAGGTGGCCCCGCGAACCCCGTCGGCGATCGTTTCACGTGAAGCACCTCCCGGTCCGATCTGGCGCCCTCGCCGGCTGCAAGCGCTCGCAGCGCGGGCTTCGCAGCGCCGGCTCGCACTCTCGCTGTAGGCGTCCCGGGCGCGGGCCGGCGGAGCCGACCTCGCCTGCGCCCGCGCCGCCAGCGTTTCGCGTGAAACGGTCCCGCCAGATCCGGCGTACCCCTCGCAGCGCCGCTGCGCACCCTCGCCCGGACTCTCCGCGCCGACCCGCGGCAACGACCTCTGCGCCTGCACCTGCCCGCGTTTCACATGAAACGGTCGCCCGATCCGGCGTACGCCTCGTAGCGCCGCGGGGCACCCTCGGCCGGACTCTCCGCGCCAACCCCGCAACGACCTCTGCGCCGACGCCGCAAGCGTTTCACGTGAAACGGTCCCCCGATCCGAATTGCGCCTCGCAGCGTCGGCTGCGCGTTTCGCCGACTCTCCCGCGCCGAGCCCGCGGGAGCCAACCTCGCAGGCGTCGGCGCCCGCGAGCGTTTCACGTGAAACGCTCGCCCCGACCCAAAGTGCGCCTTGCAGCGCCGGCTGCGCACGTTCGCCGTCAGCGTCCTGGCGTCACATCCGCCGCCGACCCTGCCCGCGCCTGCGCCTGCGCCTGCCCGCGTTTCACGTGAAACGATCGCCCGATCCGACGTGCGCCTCGCGCCCGCTGCGCATGTTTGCCCAGACTTTCGCGCCAAGCCGGGGGAGCCAATCCTCGCAGGCGTCGGCGCCTGCGACCGTTTCACGTGAAACGGTCGCGCGACCCAAAGTGCGCCTAGTAGCGTCGGCTGCGCACGTTCGCCGTAAGCGTCCCGGCGTCACATCCGCCGCCGACCTCGCCCGTGCTGGCACCCAAACGTTTCACGTGAAACGGTCCTGCCAGATCCGGCGTACGTTTCTCGCAGCGCCGCTGCGCACTCTCGCCCGGACTCTCCGTGCCGAACCCGCGGCAACGACCTCGCGTTTCACGTGAAACGGTCCTAGCGCCGGTCGGTTTGTCGGAGCCGGGCGTGGCCCCTCGCGAACGCCGCCGTGCGGCGTTTCACGTGAAACGGCCGCAGCCGATTCGGCGGCACAAATCGCGGCGCGGGCTCTATACGCACGCATCGAACGGTTCGATACCGACCCGGCGGGCCATCCCGCGCCGCGCCCGGACCCGCAGCGTTTCACGTGAAACGCTCCGAGGGGCGATCCGACTCACGGCCGCAGGGGCGCGCCGCGCAGCGCCTCGCCTGAATGGCCTCTCAGGACTCTCGAAATCGGCGGGAGGGCGTCGCCCCCTCCGGAGAGGGTTTCACGTGAAACGCTCCAAGCCCCAACCCGGCTCCCGTCCATGGCCGCCCGCCGAGAAACGCGTCGCCTCGACCCCTCGCGGCGCACGACCGCGGGCAAAAACGCCTTCGCGGGCGTTTCACGTGAAACGCTTCAGGCGCTAGGCCGGCTCACACCCGCGGCCGCGGCCGAGAAACGCCTCGCCCGAACGCCTCGCTCCACCGCCTCGACCGGACTCGTGGTACCGGCGCGGGCCCCGGCGGCCGCCGTTCCGGGGGTTTCACGTGAAACGGCGATAGAACACGAGCGGCTCGGGATTGGCTCAGCCAGCGGCCAGGCCGAAATGCGCGTGCACCATCGGCACGATGTCGCGGAGCGTCCATTGCTCCCGCGCATGCTCGTCGACCGGCCCGGTGCCGCACCAGAGCAGCGAGCCGAGTGAGTCGTTCGCGTGTAGGGACCCATGAGACCCGCCGCCGATGTGATGGGAGCGCCCCCAGTCGAGGAACTCCCAGCCGGGGCGCGCTGACGCGAGCACCTCGCCCGCGGTCCGGCAGCGCAGCGCCGACCACACGCGTCCGAGCGCGTCGGGATACCGCTCGGATCGCACTCGTCCGTCCGGGGACTCAAGGGCCAGCACAGAGCGATCGCCATCGACGCTCCACGCGTCGCCGCGCAGGTCGGTGAGATCGCCGCGCGGTGAGAAGCGAAGCTCTCCGGTTCGCGAATGTACGGCGGCCTCGCCGTCCGGGTGGTCGGTGAGGTGCATCACGAGGTCGACTCCGTCCAGCGCCAGCAGCGTTCGGACGACCCGCGGGACGATGGCTGGGCGAGCCTCGCGATCGAGTACATACACATACGCGGCGCGCGAGCTCGGACAGAGCGCGATCTCCGCCTTGCCGACCTTCGTCTCGCGCGCACCGCTCGGAGGCAGTACGCCGAACCCGTCGAAAGCCCGGAACAGGTCGATCTCGTCCTCGACCTCTGACTGGGAGTGGTCGGAGCAGACGATCACCGCATGGTGGGCGAGGAACTCGTCGGGTCCCCCAGCTGCGTGCATCAGGCGCTCGATCTGCTGATCCGCGGCGACCAGCGATGTGACCTGGCCCTCGGGTCCGTGCTTGTGAGAGTGCGTGTCGTTGTCCGGCAGCGAGAGCAGGAGGAAGTCGAAAAGGTCGTGCTCGACCATGTAGGCGCCGACGCAACCGGCGTGCTGGTCGCGCACGCCCGGCATCCCGAACTGCGATCGGCAGCCGGTGCGGCGCGACGCGAACAGGTCGGCATAGAAGAACTCCCTAGGACCCTGCACTGGCTGCTTGAACACCGTCGAGGCGATGCGCGTCAGTGCCGTTTCGTTCGTCACCTCGTGACGGTGGCGGCCCCTGTACATGAGATATGTCGTGCCGGCAGTGCGGATCCCGGCGTCGTCGAGCGATTCGAACACCGTCGGCGTATCGCGCGACAGGTGCTCGCCGTTCATGTTGTAGATCGTGTCCGTCAGCGACCGCTTGAAGCCGAACGCCTGCGAGGCCTTGAAGCTCGTGCCGTACTCGACGTAGCGCGCCTCGCCGCGGTGATACCAGTTCATCGAAGGAATCAGGTGCCGGTCCGGCGCGGTACCGGTGGCGATCGAGGCGGAGCAGACCGGCGTAACGGACGGGAACGCCGCGACGCAGTCATCGACGTGGAGTCCGCGCTCCATGAGCAGTCCAAGCGTCGGCGCGCGGCCGGAGGCGATGGCGCGCTTCAGCATGGCCGGCTTCATCGCGTCGATCACCGCGAGAACGAGCTTCTTGCGATCCTCCACCACTAGCGAAGGATGCGCAGGCCGGCGTACTTCTCGCCGGCTCGCCGGCGGCCGCCCGACAGCAGCCATGCGAGGCCGCCGATCACGAGCAGGGCGAGCGGCGGGAACAGGATCGAGATTCCGGCGCCGCCCAGCGCCGCGCCCTCTGCGTAGACTGGCAGTGCTGTCGCCGCCTGGTCGTCGAGCCGCCGGCGCACGCGGGCGAAGAGCGAGCGCGCAGCCTGGAAGCCGAGCGCCGCGCACGCGACGCCGACGATGAGCCCGGCCCACCAAGCGTCCGAGCGATCGGCTACCGAGCCTGCCGCCTCGAGCGCACCGAGTACCAGCGCAACAGCCCCCACCGCATACAGGAGTGGAGCGCGATCGGCGGCCTTCCGGCCCGCGCGCCGGCCGACGAAATCGAGTACGACCACCAGCACGAAGGCCCCTAGGAGGAACGGCCAGGCCTCGAGGAAGCTGAAGTCGGTGCCACTGAAGTCCAGACCGACGTCAGCGGATGCCAGTGCGCCGGCCAGCAGCACCGGGAGGAACGGCCTAATGCCGATGGCGGCCGCTATTCCGGCGCCCTGCAGGAGGTCGAGGAGGAAGTCCATGCGCGCTAGGGTGCCCGAGGCGGCATGACGATAGACGAGACGCCAAGGGGCCCGGGCTCCGGCGGCGAATCCCACCGCATGGGCCGGTCGCGGACGACGGCGCGCGACCTCGAGCGCTACGCCGGGCTGTTCGCGCGTCGCACGCAGGGCATGAAGTCGTCGGCGATGCGCGACCTCATGGCGATCACCGCGCGGCCCGAGGTCATCTCGCTCGCCGGCGGCCTTCCGGACACGAGCAGCTTCCCCGCGGAGGACCTCGCCGCGCTGATGAGCCGAGTCGCGGCGGACGCCTCCGCTCGCGCGCTCCAGTACGGGCCGACCGAGGGAATGGACGAACTGAAGGCGTGCATCGTGCGCGTCATGGCCGAGGAAGGCATGGACGTCGGCGAGGACGAGCTGCTGGTCACCACCGGCGGACAGCAGGTCATCGACCTCGTTTGCAAGACGCTAATCGACCCCGGGGACGTGATCGTCGCCGAAGGACCCACCTATCCGGGAGCCGTCCCGACGTTCGGCGCATACGAGGCCGACGTCGTGCAGATCGAGATGGACGCCGACGGGATGCGGATCGACCTTCTGGAGAAGACGCTCCAGCGACTGCAGCGCGAGGGACGCACTCCCAAGTTCATCTACACCGTTCCGACGTTCCAGAACCCGGCCGGCGTCACGATGGGACTCGAGCGCCGGCACCGGCTCGTGCGCCTCGCCGCCGAACGCGAGCTGTTGATCCTCGAGGACAACCCGTACGGGTTGCTGCGATACGAGGGCGATCCGCTCCCGCCGCTCTACGCGCTCGACGGTGGCGAATACGTGGTCTATCTCGGCACGTTCTCCAAGATCCTCTCTCCCGGACTCCGGTTGGGCTGGACCGCAGCGCCGCGGCCAGTGCTGGAGAAGCTCAACCTCGGCAAGCAGGGCGCGGATCTCTGCTCGTCGACGTTCGGGCAGTACTTCGTGATCGAGTACTTCGCCCGGCGCGACTGGCGCGATCTGCTCGGATCGCTGCGGGAGCTCTACCGCCGCCGGCGCGACACGATGCTCGACGCGCTTGCGGAGCACTTTCCGCGCGAAGCGCAGTGGACGCGGCCCGGCGGCGGGCTGTTCATCTGGGCGACGCTGCCCGACTACATCGACACGACGGATCTGCTCGCACGGGCGCTGCGCGAGCATGTTGCCTTCGTGCCTGGGCGGGCCGCGTATCTGGACGGGCGCGGCGGGTCCGCGATGCGGCTCAACTTCTCCGGCGTGGGCGAGGATGACCTCCGCGAAGGCGTCGCGCGGATCGGCAAGGTCGTCAACGAGCAGGTGCGGCTGTACTCGACACTGACCGGAACGGCACCCGTCGCGCCGCGCGAGCCCGTCGCGACGGTGTCCGAAGCGGAGGGCGCGCGGATCGTTCCGCTGCGGCGGCGGGCCGGATGAGCCGCGTCGCGGTGCTGGCCGGCGGCCAGTCGCTGGAGCGTCAGGTGTCGCTGCGGTCAGGTGCGCGCGTGCGCGAGGCGCTTGAACGCCTCGGGCACGAGGTGGTTGCGATCGACGCGGGACCGGACCTCGTGGACCGCCTGGCCGCCACCCGGCCCGCCGTGGCCTTCGTGGCGCTGCACGGCCGCGACGGAGAGGACGGCACCGTCCAGGAGATCCTCGAGCTCGTGGGCGTCCCGTACACGGCATCCGGCCCGTCCGCGTGCATGCGGTGCATGGACAAGGTGCTCGCGAAGCACACGCTGCGCGATGCCGGGTTGCCAACGCCGGAGTTCTACGCGTTCAGCCAGACCGCGTTCGAGGCGCTCGGTGCAGCTCGAGCCCTTCCTGCCATCGAACAGCGGCTCGCGTTCCCGATCGTGGTGAAGCCTGCCGCGCAGGGTTCGGCGCTGGGAGTCCGCTTCGCTCCGACCGCCGCGGACGTGCCGGCGGCGATCGTGGCGGCGTTCTCCTATGACACGAAGGTGATGCTCGAACGCCACGTCGCCGGACGCGAGCTCGCCATCTCGGTGCTGGACGGCCCGGGCGGGCCCGAGGCGCTTCCGGTCGTCGAGGCGATCCCGCGCGGCGGCGACCATTACGACTTCGAGGCGCGCTACCAGATCGGCAGGACCGAGTTCATCTGCCCAGCGGAGCTCGACGACGAGACTACTCGGCGCGCCCAGGCGCTCGCACTCGACGCGTACCGCGTGCTCGGCTGCTACGGCTTCGCCCGCATCGATCTGATCCTGGACGAGCTCGATGGCGAGCCGACGGTGCTCGAGGCGAACGCGATCCCCGGATTGACGGAGACGTCGCTGCTGCCCCAGGCCGCCGAGGCGGCCGGCATCTCGTTTGCCGAGTTCGTCGAGCGGGTGCTCGATCTGGCGCTGGCGCGAACGCCGGCGTAAGCGGCTACTCACTGCCGCCCTGGAAGTCCTCCGGGGACACCTGGTCGAGGAACTCCTTGAACTTGTCCACGACCTCCTCGGTGTCCTCGACCTCGTGCTCGAACTCGATCGCCGATTCCGCGATCACATCCTCGGCGGCGAAGATCGGGGCACCGGACCGCACGGCGAGCGCCAGCGCGTCGCTCGGGCGCGAGTCGATCTCGACCTCGCGGCCGTTCACCGTCAGCGTGATCGAGGCGTAGAACGTGTTCTCGCGGAGCTCGGTCACCGAGACCCGTGAGCAGTTCACGTCGAGCTCGCCGAGCATCTCGAACAGCAGGTCGTGCGTCATCGGCCGCGGCGTGGACGCGCCCTGCAGCTTCATCAGGATCGCCGCCGCCTCCGGGTGGCCGATCCAGATCGGCAGGAACTTGTTCGTGTCGACGGCCTTGAGCAGGACGATCGGCTGCTTGCCGACCATGTCGAAGCTCACGCCGTAGATGACCATCTCCTGCAAGCGGGGC
>Ga0126312_10002198_pt1 | contig 13032 bp, 14 predicted proteins | sample Plot104A_FD_92537 | JGI IMG/M metagenome (GOLD analysis project Ga0126312, IMG submission 92537) | Serpentine soil microbial communities from UC McLaughlin Reserve, CA, USA - Plot104A | ecosystem: Environmental > Terrestrial > Soil > Grasslands | place: USA: UC McLaughlin Reserve, Lake County...
ACCTCGCGGCGTTCTCCTCGGTCGACATACGACCCGGTATCCCTCCCTCGTCGGCCTTGCGATGCACGCACCTGAACGACGCCAAGCGCAAAGGAACTTGGGAGACACGACACTAGCCGGTCTTCGCGTAGTTGCTGGCTCCGTACCAGTCCACGACCACCACGGGTTCGTCACCCACCACCCACGCGTCATGGCCGCTGGGAAGCGAGGTCACGTCTCCGGGCTCTGCGGTGAATTCAGTTCCGTCGTCCATCCTGATCCCCAAGCGGCCGCTGACGTGGTACTGAAAATGCGGCGCCTCACAGCTGTCGGTACCGGCGATGGGCTTGAGATCGTTGGACCACCGCCATCCAGGTTCGAAGACCAGCCGGCCGATTTCGGCCCCGCCGATGTCCACGATTTCTGCGCGACCATGCGGAAACTTTCGGGTTTCGTCGGGTGCCTCGAGACTCTTGTGCTCGGTCTGATGCCTGACCAGCATGGCTCCTCCTTAAGCGTTGATTGGCCTTAGGGAGTAGACTGACCTACTAGTAGGTAAGGCGTCAAGGGGCGGGACTGGAGATAATGTCGCGATGGCAGTAGAGCGGACCAACAGCAGCACGATGGGTGGTGAGTCAGGCGGCGCCGACACGTCATCTCGGATTTTGGATGTGGCTGAGCGGCTCGTACAGCTTCGCGGCTTCAACGGCTTCAGTTATGCGGACGTGGCATCGGAGTTGGAGATCACCAAGGCGAGCCTGCACTATCACTTTCCAGGGAAAGCTGATCTTGGCCGAGCGCTGATCGACCGTTACGCGAGCCGCTTTACCGAAGCACTCGATGCTATTGATCGCCGCGAGACCGATCCGATAGCCAAGCTCGACGCGTACGCGAAAATCTATGCCGATGTGCTGAGTGAGCACCGGATGTGCCTGTGTGGCATGCTCGCGGCGGGTTACGACACGCTCCCAACACCTATGCAGGAAGCAGTCATCTCCTTCTTCGATGTCAACGAGGCATGGCTTACCCGAGTCCTGGATAGCGGCGTGGCGGAGGGAAAGTTCGTGCTCTCCGGCTCGGCCTTGGAAGCAGCGCAGGCAATCGTCAGCGGCCTGGAGGGCGCGATGCTGGTCGCACGGCCGTACGACGACCTGAAGCGGTTTGATACTGCCGCGGCGCGGCTCTTCGCCAGTCTGGTCAGGAGTGCGCCGGCATCGGTCTCGAATCGCTAGCTCGGCCGGGCGCTGCGGCCGCCTCCTGGCGGTCGTTTTCGCGGGTGTGGTGGGAAACGTCCCGTTCCAGTCGTCTTGGGGAGGTCTTCTTCGCGCATGTGGCGGGAAACGTCCCGTAGCGTCTTTCCGGCCGCCTCGCCTCCTGGCGGCCGTTTCGCGACCTAGAGAAGGTCGCGCAGCACCTCCACGAGCAAGACGCCTCGCTTGTCGTCGGTGCGTTGCAAATCGTTGGTCAGGTACGCGAAGCCGACTTTGTACTCAGGATCGGCAAATGACACCTGTCCGCCGGCTCCATCGTGTCCGAAGGATGCATCACTGAGGAAGGGCCGCGCCTCCGATGACAGCATGAACCCGGTCCCCCACCGTTGCCATGGTCCAGGCAGCGGAATCGCCGGCGGCCCTGCGGACTGTTCGGCTGACATATCGGCGATCACCTCCTCGTTGAGCAGCCGAATGCTTTCTGCATTGGACACTGTGGCGCTCCAGATGGTGGCGAGCGCGGGGGCCGTGGCAATGCCACCTGCGCCGGGGATTACGGCTTGGCGTACCTCGTCGCTGTTGAATCCGGTATTTTCCTCGGCGAAGTCGGCGGAAAAGGCCGACCCTAACGTCATCGCCTTCTCATTCAGAGCGGCGAGTTCGGGATTTACGTCCGGCGGCATCGGCAGGGGCTCGGGCGGCGGCGTCGCGGAATAGAGCTGAGCAACGCGGGGAAGCTCGGCCTCTGGCATGCCGATCCAGGCCGCGACGCCGAGGGGCTTGGAAATCCGCTCTACGAAGAACTCCGCAACGCCCTTACCGGTGATCCGGCGAATGATCTCGCCAGCCAGCCACCCAAAGGTCAGCGCGTGGTATTGATGGGTCTCCCCCGGAGGTAGCAGGGGCTGCTCCTCCGCCAGCAGCTCAACCATCCGTTGCCAGTCCACGACATCGGCAAGCTCGAGATCGTCCCGAACCGCAGGGAGGCCGGCGCGATGTGACATCAACCACCGCACCGGCATCGTGCCCTTGCCATGGCGATCGAACTCCGGCCAGTAGTCGCTCACCGGAGCGTCAAGATCAAGCAGGCCTTCCCGCACAAGCTCACCGACCAAGATCGAGACCAGGCCTTTGGTACACGAGAAGATGACGCTCGGTGTGTCGTTCTGCCATGGCCGGTTGGTCCGGATCGCGCGCCGCTGATCGGAGGACGAGCGAGGAGACATGCCTTTCGTATCCGAGCGAGGACGACGGCGGCGGGTTCCAGAGCGCGATCCGCCGCGACGCGGAGCGTCGCCATCAGAAACAGCATTGCCGCCCCAGAGATCGGCGACGACTTTGCCGTCGAGGCGTACGTGAAGTGCCCCGCCGTGCCCATGCGACGCAGCGAGCACCTGCGCGAATGCCTCACCGAGCGGTTCGAACCCGGGAGCGACCGTACCTTCCACTCCATGATCAGAGAACTCCATGACACTGATCAAAAACCCTGCCGGACACCCCTGTCCAGCAGGCAACGCTTTGAGTAATGCTGGGAAGTAACCAAAGCTTCTACAAGGAGATCCACCGACACACTCAGGAGGACACGATGAAGGCGGAGGTCGGCGATCGGATCGTGGTGGCTTCGGGCACATTGCACCGGCCGATCCGAGACGGCGAGATCTTGCAAGTCGGGGAAGGCGGCGGCGGCCCGTATCTGGTGCGATGGTCAGATGGCAATGAGAGTCTGTTCTTCCCAGGCCCGGACGCTCATGTCGAACATGTCACTCGTGAGGCTGGAGACCGCGATGATCAGTCGGGCACCCAGCCAGGGTCAGGTTCCCAACCAACCAAGACTTGGAGCGTCGACATCTATCTCTACGAGGATGAGAACGCCACAGCGGCTAACGCCGTGTTGCGCAGCGACGTGCCAGGCGCGCTTGATGTACGCGGGGAGGCTCGGCGCCGTCCGGCTGATCCGGACTTGCCCAAGGTCGGCGACGAGGTGGCCGTAGCCCGCGCCTTGCGGCGGTTGGCCGACCGACTGCTCGAGATGGCTTCTGACGATCTCACCGACGCCGAAGGCCGTCCGGTATCGCTAAGCAGCTAGCGACCAGTGCTCGCTGGGTGATCACCCAAGTCACTATGCGGCGTCACCATGACTGGGCACGGGGCATGATCAAGCAGGTTCCGGGTCAACGTGCCCAATCCGATCGAGGCGAGATGCGCATCGCGGTGACGCTCTACGACGAGGAGTTCCGCCTGCTCACACTGGGCTAGCAGACCGTCCTCGATGACGCCCTTGACACTGCGAGCGTGGAACTCTACGTCGGGATGAGAGTTTGCCACCCCGCTGACGGCGTCGGCCAGGACAGAGTCTGCCCATCTGCTTGCCTCTGCAAGCTCTTCTCCATCTGGGTCGATCCCGCCGCCGAAGGTCGGCGAGAACTGCAGATCCCACACATGGACGGCGGTCAGTGGACACCGTCGGACGATTGCTTCTGCCATGCCAACCTGCAATGCCAGGAAGCCAGAATGAGCTCCAATACCGACTACAACCCCGCGCTGCTCATTGCTTTTGGCTTGATCAGGCCGTACCGAGAGCACTGGACATGTCGCTTGCGCGGCCACAGTGTCAGAGGTTGCGCCGCCAAAAACCCGACCGACTGTTGATAGGCCTCGGCGTTGCACAACAACCACCGCTGCCGTACGCGATTCCTGCAGCAGCGCATCGGCGCCGGTCTCTGGAAGGGCTGCAACGCTTACCGACGTTTCTTGGCCAGCCATGGATGACAACACCCGCGTCGCCTCAGCGAGCAGGTTTCGACCGCGAGCTAGACAACGCTCCAGCGCCTCATCTCGCAGCCCAATCGACAGCCGTGGCAGACAGCCGTGAACCAATCTAACCTCAGCTTGACATTGCCGGCTCAGCTGCGCCCCAAGCGCCAGGGCGGAACTGTATTGATCCGGACCGCTATCTCCAATGCCGACAACGATGCGACGGCCTGCCTCCTCGCCGCCCGATGATCTTGAGGCGGCTGGCTCCGGCATAGCTGAAGCCTAGAGATTGCGCAAAACCGGGTGAATCGGGGTAATTGGCGTGTGAGCTGCACCCCACGGCTGGCGCTCACCTTTACGCGTAACGGATGGGGCAAGATCGGTTGCAGAGGTTCTTCCTGAAAGGTCCCACTATGGCCAGAGCCAATGAAACACCGGTCGATACGCCGAGTGCAGCTCCCCGAGCGCTGGAAGTCGAGCAAAACGGTATCAATTCGATCAGCGTCCACGAACATCGCGGCAGGCCACGAGAGCTGTTCTGGCCCTGGTTCGCTGCCAACATCTCAGTGTTAGGAATCAGCTACGGAGCCTTCCTCCTGGGCTTCGGCATCTCCTTTCCCCAGGCCGTCATCGTTGGAGTGGTCGGGATCGTCATCTCGTTCTTGTTCTGCGGCCTGGTCTCGCTTTCGGGCAAGCGCGGACATGCGCCGACCATGACGTTGAGCCGCGCGGCCTTCGGGGTCAACGGCAACAGAGTCCCATCGGCCATTTCCTGGCTGCTGCTCGTCGGCTGGGAGACCGTCCTCGCCTCACTGGCGGTATTGGCCACTGCAACCGTCTTTACCAGGCTTGGCTGGCACAGCGGTTTCTTCACCAAGCTGGCAGCCCTTGTCCTGGTGGCAGTCCTTGTCATGATCGGCGGAATTCTCGGTTTCGAGTTCATCATGAAGCTGCAGATGTGGATCACCGTGATCACCGCTGTGCTGACCGTGATCTACGTGATCTTGGTGGCTTCCGACATCAATTTCGATACGCTCGCCGCGATACCCACAGGCCCAATCCCGCAACTGATCGGCGGCTTCGTCTTCATGCTGACCGGCTTCGGACTCGGCTGGGTGAATGCCGCTGGCGACTACTCGCGCTACCTGCCCCGGCACGCCTCCAGTGCTGGCGTGGTCGGCTGGACCACCTTCGGCGCCTCACTGGGCCCGGTGCTGCTGTTGATCATCGGGCTCATGCTCGCTGGATCATCGCAGGAGCTCAGTGAGGCGATTGCGACCGATCCCATTGGCGCGCTGACGACTCTGCTGCCTGCCTGGTTCCTGGTGCCGTTTGCCCTTGTCGCGGTGCTCGGCCTGGTCGGGGGCGCCGTCCTGGACATCTATTCCTCAGGTCTGGCGCTGCTGAGCGCCGGCTTGCCAGTGCCTCGGTTCGTCGCGGCCGCCATCGACGGCGTCTTGATGATCGCCGGCTCGATCTATCTGGTGTTCATCGCTGATAACTTCATCGGCCCGTTTCAGGGCTTCTTGATCACGTTAGGCGTCTTGATCGCGGCTTGGTGTGGCATCTTCCTGGGCGATTTCGCGCTGCGCCGCCGACCGTACGCCAGCTCAGAACTTCTCGAGCCGCGCGGCCGCTACGGTAGTGTCCGTCCACTATCCCTGGTGCTGTTGGCGATCGGCACTGTCGTCGGCTGGGGTCTGGTCACCAATTCCTTTGCGGGCTGGCTAGCGTGGCAGGGATATCTGCTGGGGCCGCTAGGCCTAGGCGGTCGGGAAGGTTCGTGGGCGTACGCGAACCTCGGCGTGCTGGCAGCCCTATTGATCGGCTTTGTCGGCATGCTGCTGTTCGGCCGCCGCGCCGTACGTGCGCAAGAAGATCAATCACTATCCTCTGCCGACTTGGAGGCGGCTACCGTCGAATGACTTCGAATATGCAGCCGCCGGTCAGGGAGGCCATCGAGCCCTGGCTGATGATCATTGATATGCAACGGATCTTCGCTGAACCCAGCAGCGAATGGGCAACTCCGGACTATGCGGCAGCATCGGCTGGCGTCCAGCGTCTGTTGGGCGGTTTTGAATCTCGAGTGTGCTTCACGCGCTTTCTGCCACCCGACCCGCCGAGGGGTGTCTGGATCACCTATTACGAGAAGTGGCCCTTTGCACTCGACCCGGTGAACGCGCCGCTGTATGAGCTGAGCGATGAGTTCGTCTCCGTCCCGGCGACCATGGTAGACCAAACGACGTTCGGCAAGTGGGACGCCGAAGTCGACCAGCTACTTGGGCGCCCGCAAGAGCTTGTGCTTGCCGGCGTTACCACCGACTGCTGTGTGATCTCCACGGCGCTGCCCGCATGCGACGCCGGTGTCCACGTCACGGTGGTTGCCGACGCCTGTGCCGGCGTCACCGAAGCTGATCACCAACGCGCCCTGGACACCATGGCGCTGTATAGCCCGATGATCGACGTCGCGGACGTGGACACCGTCCTGGCGTCCTTTGCTAAATGAATTCGGTGAGTGAGCGGGCGCTCGGCGCGCTGTACGGTCTCGCGATCGGTGATGCGCTCGGCATGCCGACCCAATTCATGTCGCATGAGGAAGTCGCCGCCCAATTTGGCATCATCGATGGTTTTCTCCAAGCGCCTGCCGATCACAGGATCGCCGCCGGACGCCCCGCTGGGTCGATCACGAACGACACCGAGCAAGCACTGCTGCTGGCTGAGGTCTTGCTTACGGGAGGCGGCCATGTCGACGGTGAAGACCTCGCCCGCCGGCTGCTGGCATGGGCCGAGCACGCCCGGGAGCGGGGATCGCTGGACCTGTTGGGTCCGTCCACGAGTGCAGCTGTGACGGCACTGGTTGCTGACGGCCCATTGGACGTATTCGGACGATCCGCGGCAACCAACGGCGCCGCGATGCGGATCACTCCGGTCGGCCTAGTCGCCGCTCCAGATGATCTTGCTGCTCTTGTTGATCTTGTCGTCGAGGCATCGCGGGTGACGCACTACACGAGTGTGGCGATTGCCGGTGCGGCGGCCGTGGCGGCGGCCGTGAGCGCAGGCATCGGTAGCGCGTCCGTGGCGGATGCCACGACGCTGGCAATCCGGGCAGCCGAGCTGGGTGAGCGACGGGGCGAGTGGGTGGCGGGAGCATCGGTCGCTCGTCGGGTCGCCTGGGCTGTCGGCCTCATCGACACTGATGATCATGATCGGTCGGTGCGCGAGGTGGTTGAACTGGTCGGAACCAGCATTGCGACTCAGGAGTCGGTACCTGCCGCCTTTGCCATCCTCGCGCTGCACCCCGATGACCCATGGCAAGCTTGCCTCACAGCAGCCTCGCTCGGTGGGGATAGCGACACCATTGCGGCAATGACCGGTGCGATCGCCGGCGCCTGTCACGGCATGGACGGCTGGCCTCAGCACGCAGTTGAGACGGTACGCGAGATCAACAACCTGGATCTGGAGACGTTCGCTGACAAGTTGCTGGCGCTGCGCGCCTCCCCATGATCACCGACCCGATTTCCGACTTGTCAGACTCTCAGCGGGCTAGAGCACTCTGAGAGTCTGACAAGTCGGCGTTATTACCAGGTGTTCAGATGGAACACGGTGTCCAGCGGCTGGCGCGGGGCTTGCTGGAACGTGTCGCCGGTGTAGTACGCCGTGGGAATCAGGACGCCTTGCCGGATGTCGGGAGGTATTCCGATGACCTCGGAGATCTCCTTCTCGTACCTCAGATGCAGTGTTGTCCACGCCGCCCCCAAGCCGCGAGCCCGAGCGGCCAGCATGTAGCTCCATGCCGCGGGAAGCAGCGAACCCCACAGGCCTGCCTGGTTCCCGGCTCTCAGGCCCCGCGCGTGGATGCACGCAATGACTAGCACCGGAACCTCGCCCATGTGCTCACCGAGATAGGCGACGCTTTCCCCTATCCGTCGCTGGACTGCATTGCGCTTCGGGTCGTCGGCGAAGAGTGCAGCCGCTGCACCGGGAGACTTGAGGTAAGAGTCAACCGCCTTGCGGTAGTAATCGCCGATCAGGCGACGGAGGTTCTCATCGGTGATCACTGCCCAATGCCAGCCCTGCCGATTCGACCCTGACGGCGCCTGCAATGCGATCTCCATGCAGTCGCGTACAAGATCAAGAGGCACTGGGCGGTCCAGGTCCAGTCGCTTGCGAACTGAACGAGTCGTTGTGAGCAATTCATCAGGCGTCAGGGGCAGCATGGACATGTTGTTCATCATTCCGCAATGAGAGCATTGGCGGCGTGAAGATCATGTTCGCCTCGCTCGGCGCGTACGGTCACCTGTATCCGATGATGCCGCTGGCACTTGCCTGTGCCGAAGCCGATCATGAGGTGGTGATCGCGACCGGCGAGCCGTTCCTGCAACGGCTGTCGCTGACCACCGTGCCCGGTTATCCCCAAAACCTCGAGCTCGACTGGGTGATTCGCGAATCCAGACGGCGGCACCCTGATCTGCACGCTGACGAATTCATTCTGGCGACGTTCGCTGATGTCGTCGCCGAGAAGGTCGCCCCAACCATGATCGAACAATGCCAGCTGCTGCGTCCTGATTTTGTGATTTATGAGGGTATGGCTAGGCGTGGGCGTGGCAGCCAGTGTGTTGGGCATTCCCGCAGCCGCGTACGCGATCGCGCTGACGACGACTTCTACACCGCCTTGCATTCGATGACGGTCGGCTACCAGCGCGACGTCTGGCTGAGGCGGGGCTGTACGCCGCCCGAGCAGAACGGCTTGCTCTCGGCTACCATGATCAATCCGACGCCGCCGAGTATCGGGCGGGGCGAGACGCAAGTTCCGACGATTCCGATCAGATCCGTTGCCTACAACGAGTCCAGTGCTGGTGTACCCGGGTGGTTGCGGTCTCCGCGTACCCGGCCACGCGTGTACCTGACCCTTGGCACGGTGTCGTTCGGGGCGGTCGAGGTGCTGAGCCGGGCGATCAGTGAGATCGCACCTTTCGACGTAGAGATCTTGGTCGCTGTCGGGCCGGAGGGTGAGCCTGCAGCGCTCGGCGAACTTCCCGGGAATATGCACGTCGAGCGGTTCGTGGCGCAGTCGGAGGTCTTGCCACTGGTTGATCTGATCGTTCATCACGGCGGCACCGGGACGGTGCTGGGCGCGCTGGAGGTGGGGCTGCCGCAGCTGCTACTTCCTCAAGGAGCTGATCAATTTATCAACGCTGAGATCCTGATCGCAGCAGGCGCCGTCCGAGCTCTCAGCAACGACGCGCAGCAGCCGGGAGCCATCGGCGAGGCGGTGCAGGCGCTGCTCGGCGACTGTCCAGAACGGGAAGCTGCCAGCCGACTTCGTGCTGAGATCGTCTCGATGCCAGCACCTGTCGATGTGGTGCCCGTTCTCATCGAGCTGGCTCGCTAGCTAGCCCAGGCGGGATCGTCTTCGCGCACAAGCGTCGAAACGGCCGTCTCTGAGCGAATGAGAGGGGTCGTTTGCGCGCACAGGTGCAAAGACGTTCCTCGTGAGGCGGTCCAGGTCAGGCCGTCCGAGTCTCCTGCGGGTCCTCCATCCGAAACCCGATCTTGAGTGTGACCTGGAAGTGCTCGATCTCACCTTCAGCAAGATGTCCCCTGATGTTGCTCACCTCAAACCAGTCGAGGCCGCGCAGCGTACGTGCCGCCCGCTGTACCGCGACGCGGATGGCGTCGTCGACTCCTTGGCTCGAGGTACCGACGATCTCGGACAGGCCGTACACATGACCATTCATGGTCGCACTCCTTCGGCTGGGTTTGGGTGTGACATTAGCGAGTGCGAGTTATCCAGCGTTGGCCACCGTCGCAAATCCGAATGCGATGAGTCCTACGAAAGATCGTGTGCGATCGACCTGTGAGTACGGAGGTGAAACGCGCACGATCTTTCCGTACGCAATCCAGAAACGGGCGGTTTACGCGAGCAGGTGTTCCAGGCCAGCCGTAAGATCGACTAGCGAATCGCGGGTCAAGCGGTAATAGACGTAATAGCTCTGCCGCTCGGTACTGATCCAGCCGGCGTCATGCAACAGCTTCAGGTGTTTGGAGATGGCCGCCTCAGTAAGCCCAATCAACCTGGCGATCTCCCGCGTTGAGCATGGCCTCCGGGCCAAGAGTCGCAGGATCTGCATTCGCGTGGGATCGGCTACCGCACGCAACAACTTCAGGAGATCTTCCGGCGGCTTGGGAGCATGTCCTTGGTGTTGCATAGTGCTGTGGCGTACGTGATCAGAAGCGTGGTCTGCTCGCGGCCCTTTCGGTTGTCCTTTTGGACGATGGTGGTCAATTCCGGCCAGACGAAATGAGACGGCACCAACAGGATTTGATCGTTCTCTGACAAGGCAAGATCGATTTCTTCGGTATCGCGTCGCTCGCCCGGGGCAAGGAATAAGACATTTCCGGTGCTGTCGTCGACGCGTACGGTATGCGCCAGTTCGGCGAGCATTAGTGGCAAGCCGCGGCGAGCCAGCGCCCGGCCACGCCGGCTGATGTCTTCCCAGAGTTGCGTTTGAAGGCTCGGCCATTCCGGTGCGATGCAGGATTCCCAGTACGAGGAGAGAAATTCGATCAAGTGTTGGCGGCATTGCTCCGGGTTGTTGATCAGCTCGTTCATGATCGACAGCGATGGAGCATGGCATGCCTGGATCTGCGCCAGGGCCCGCTGCTGCAGCTGTTGATCTTGGAGGAAGTGGTCCAGAGCGATTCGAGGCCCACGCCCCTTATGCAGCAACGCGGCGTGGATGAGTTCTTCAGCGAACCGTTGAATCGGCGCCTCGCCGGCCGCAGCTAATTGATCTTCCCAGGAAGCCATCTCGGCTTGCGGCCAGATGTCGCCGAACAGCAGTGGACGGTCCAGACACCAGAAGCCGAACTCTTCGGCTTTTGCTTTCAGCTCCGCCGGCATTCTGGCGCGTGTTCGCAGTACCCATGAGATGTGCAGTGGGTGATGCCTGACGTCAGAGAGAACATGCAGGCTGCGCAGCGCCTCATGGGCCGGTGAAAACCCGAAGACGGCGATCTCGGGAGCAGCCTCCCTGATGCGTAGACATAGCGACACAACACTAAGCTAATTTGATTAACTCATTAGCTGAATAGTTGGGAACCGGATCGATGGCTTAATACCTTCCATGCATGGGGCGTCACAAGCCGTTGTTCATCGGAGAAATCGTGCTGACTGCCGTGATGCTCTGCGCCTGCGGCGGTCGATCTGCAAGTGCCCCGAGTGAGTGGCAAAGCTACGACGAGTACGTGAGACAGCTAGCCGATCGAGGAGAGTTCTCGGGTGCCGTGTTCGTCGCTCGAGGCGGTGAACCACTGCTGAAGGCAGGCTATGGCTGGGCGGATAAGAACGGCGGGGCGTCTAACACACCGGAAACCAAGTTCTGCATCGCTTCACTCGGCAAGATGTTCACCGCGGTAGCCGTCGCTCAGCTTGTCCAAAACGGCAAGCTGTCGTTCGAGGACACGGTTGGCAAATACGTACCAGGCTTTCCTGCCAAGATCTCGGACAAGATCACCGTCGATCAACTGCTTACCCACACCTCCGGCTTGGGCGATGCAGCGCTCCGGCCTGAGCGAACGGCTGGGCCCGCAACAACGACCGGCGCGTTGCTGCGGAAGATCACCAAGGAACCGCTCCAGTTTGAACCCGGTTCGCGATTTGGCTACAGCAATGACGGCTTCATAGTTCTCGGCGCGATCATCGAACGCATCACGGGCGAGCACTATCGTGACTATCTGCGCGAGCACATCTTCGAGGTTGCCGGCATGATCGACACCGACGTAGTCGGGTACCAGCCCCGAGATATTGCCAACATGGCTCACGGATACATGCGAATTGACAAAACTGGACGTCCGTATTCGCGCCGACCCCCGGTGGCTAGTGACGACGATGCCATGCCAACACCACTACGCGACAACGGCGACAGTTGGCAGATAGGCAACCCGTCAGGCGGGGCGTACTCGACCGTCGGCGACATGATGAACTTTGCCAATGCCTTGACTGGCCACAAGCTGCTCACGCCAGCGTTCACCGATGTCGTCCTGGCAGGCAAGATCAAGATTTCCCGACCCGGGAGTTCACTAGACGATCAATACGCGTACGGCTTCGAAGATCAGAAGATCAACGGAGTGCGCATCGTGGGACATAACGGTGGCACGCCTGGATTCGAAGCCCAGCTCGACATCTATCCTGATAAAGGTTACGCGGTAGTCATCCTGGCCAACCAAGATCAAGTCCTGGTGCCGGCGGTACGAAGATCAGAAGAGATGCTGACCCGCTAGCGTCTAATCCATGGGCTGGCCCTGACGATACGTCTGGCGAAGCTTCGTCCCGGCCGTCTGACCGCCATCGATGGGAATCGTGACTCCGGTGATGAACGAGGCGTCGTCGGAGCACAGCCAGAGCACGCAGGCCGCCACTTCAGCCGTTGTGCCAATCCGACCGAGCGGTACGCTCTCCGCCGCCAGCTGCTGGGCTCGGGTACCAGCGGCCTGCAGATGATCAGTCAGAATCGGGCCCGGCGCGATTACGTTGATCCGGATGCCTTGATCGGCATAGTCCAGCGCAGCCGATCTGCTGAGACCGATAATCCCTGCCTTTCCGGAGACGTACGCTGACAGATTGCTCGTCGCGTCAAGGCCAGCGACAGAGGCCATGTTGATGATCACGCCGCCGCCGGAGGCGAGCATGGCGGGGATCTCGTGCTTCATGCCGTAGAAAGTGCCGTTGATGTTGGTCCGGATGCCAACTGAAAAGCCGTCGGACGGGATCTCTGCCAGCGGGGCTGGCATTGGGCCATCCGTGGCGTTATTCACCGCGAAGTCGAGGCTGCCGAACTCTTCGACACAGCGATCGACCACTGCGCGTACCGCATCCTCGTCGGTGACGTCGGCCGGTACGGCGAGTGCGCGACCGCCGGCGTTGCGGAGTTCGACTGCGGTTTTCTCAAGCCTTTCCTCGGTGCGGGCAGTGATCGCTACGGCGGCCCCGGCATTTGCAAACGCCGTCGCGATGGCGGCGCCAATGCCCTGGCTGCCGCCCGTGACCAAGGCGACTCGATTTGTGAAGTCGTATTGAAGAGGCATG
>Ga0126312_10002199_pt1 | contig 13029 bp, 14 predicted proteins | sample Plot104A_FD_92537 | JGI IMG/M metagenome (GOLD analysis project Ga0126312, IMG submission 92537) | Serpentine soil microbial communities from UC McLaughlin Reserve, CA, USA - Plot104A | ecosystem: Environmental > Terrestrial > Soil > Grasslands | place: USA: UC McLaughlin Reserve, Lake County...
GCCTACATCACCCACGGCGTGCTGTCCGGCGGCGCCACCACCCGCATCGGCTCCTCCAAGCTGAAAGAGCTCGTCATCACCGACTCGATCCAGCCGACGGAAGCCGTGAAGAAGGCACCCAACATCCGCTCGCTGTCGATCGCCACCCTGATCGCCGAAGCGATCGGCCGCACCGCGGCGGAAGAGTCGGTGTCGAGCTTGTTCGATTAAGTCGCAAGCGCACCTCTGCCCACCCTACGGTCTACGATTCGGGAAACCGCCATGGGGATAAACCGTCATACCGCTGCGCCCGCGGCAGCCCTTGCGCTCGGGCTCGTCCTGGCGCCGCCGGTTTCCATCGCTACCGATGCGATCATCAACACGGCCGCGCTGCTCGGCCCGGCCGCTGTCGGCAATCTCGGCCTGCTGTCCCCTGCGATGGCTCAGCCGGGCGCGCTCACGAAAAAGCAATCGGATGCACTCGGTGCCTACAACAATGCAGTGAACGGCTTCAAGTCGATCCTCGCCCAGCGGCGCGCACAGATCGATTCCAAACAACCGCTGCCGAACCTGCCGGGACAAGCAATCTATCTTGCCCGCATCAACATGCTGAGCACCTACAAAGACCTCACCGACGCGCTTCCGTCCAGGATCGGACGGCCCAACAAGTTCGGAATTCCTCCGGCGTATTTTGACGCCGACAATGAGCCGCTGATCGATGAGTACAGGAGTCTTTTCGACATCCTGGAGGCGCCGCCCGCCAACGCGCAAAAATCAGATACGCCATTCAAGGACGTTGCCGATTTGGCAATGGCCATTGCGCGAGCCAAGGGCCTCGATGCGAGCAATGCCGAAGCGGCAGGCCGTATCGGCCTGGGGATGTTCTTTGCCGAGACAAACGGCAATCAGAACATCGGGAATGGACGCTCGAACAAATACAAGGGAAGTTTTCAGACCGGAACATCGGAAGACCAAAATGGTCGAAACAAGTGGGCTGCGATCAAAAAGTCGATTGCGGTGTTTGATCCCCAGCTAAACGCTCGCGACGACAGAGAAGAGGCGCGGGTTGGCAATCTGGATCGTCGATACAACCACTGGACCGCCGTGAGAGACGGCCTGATGAATGCCCATGCAGAGCTTTTCCCGCAAATACCGGCGATCGCAAAGACGCTCCCGGACCCGATCGATCAACTGAAGTTTTTTGAACTGATCCAGATTATTCCCACCCCGACCAGGTCCGCACTCAAGTCGGGCGACCTGGTCAACTACAGAATTTCCGACCCGAGGATCATGGGATATCTGCGAAACAACAGCGTGTTCGCCCTTGGACAGGCCGAAAGGGCAAGAACCTCGGCAACCTTCCGCGAAATTCTTGATGCGATGTGGCTCTTCAATGCGAAGTTTGAAAAGGCGCTTGCCAAATTCGAGGAGATCAAGGCGGGCCAAAAGCTGTGAGATCAACGAGCCCTCACGCATGGCCGCCGTTCCGGCGATGCAGGTTCGGGAACAGGAATATCAATGGGAGCGCCAGCGGCCCGATCATCGCGGCAATCCACGCCCAGACTATGAAGCGGCGCCCTCGGCACTCGGCAATTCGACCGGCAACATAAATCGAAACGATCGAAGCGACGCTCAGCAATGCGAAGAGAACGTAGCCGTCGAACGTAACGCTGGTGCTCATCTGCAAGCTCCGATGCCGCTGTGCGCCTGGCATAACATGGAGTTGGTCGCGCGGCGACCGGTCGTCAAGGCCCTCTTGTTCTAAAAGCCGCCCTCGCCGATGATGACGCCACAAGAAGCCACAAGACTATGCCTGGGGAGAGCGTCATGATGCCCGTGTTGCATGGGATCTTCGCAGCCGTACTGCTGCTGACCGGCATCTCGCCCTCGTGGGCGCAGGGATACCCGAACCGGCCGGTGCGCGTCGTGGTCGGGTTTCCGGCCGGCGGCCCGACCGACGTCATCGCGCGCCTCGTGGCGCAAAAACTTTCCGACAGTCTCGGCCAGCAGTTCTTTGTCGAGAACATCGGCGGCGCAGGCGGCAACACCGCATCCGGTCAGGTCGCGCGCGTCGCCCCCGACGGCTACACCATCATGGCAATCAGCACGGGTTTTCTGGTGAACCCCAGCCTCTACGCCAAGGTGGCGTACGATCCGGTCAAGGATTTCTCGGCCGTGACCCTGGTTGCGGTTTCGCCCAACGTCGTGGTGGTCAACCCGCAGGTCCCGGCCAGGACGCTGCCGGAGCTGGTGCAGCTGATCCGGGATAATCCCGGCAAATACAGCTATGCCGGCCCCGGCGTGGGTTCGACGCCCCATCTCGGCGGCGAACTGTTTCGTCTGACCTACAAGCTCGACCTGATCCACGTCCCGTTCACCGGCGCGGCGCCGGCGGTGCAGTCGACGATCGGCGGCCACACGCCGATCGCCTTCACCGCGCTGCCATCCTCGCTTTCGGCGATCCAGAGCGGACAGGTGCGGGCGATCGGCGTTGCGGCGGCGGAGCGCGCGGAGGGAATACCCGACGTGCCGACCTTCGCCGAGCAGGGCGTCAACGATCAAGACGCCTATACGCTGACCGGCATCGTGGCGCCGGCAGGGACGCCGAAAGAGATCGTCGAGCTGCTTTCCCACGAGATCGCCAAAAGCGTTGCACGGCCCGACGTCCGGGAGCGGATTGTAGCGCTGGGCTTCAAGCCGGTCGCCAATACGCCGGACGAGTTCGCCGCGCGCATCAAGCTGGAGATGGAAAAATGGAGCAAGGTGGTGCGCGACGCGAATCTGAGGATCGAATAACGTGCCCGGAAGCTGTGGATATTTATTCCGTCGCTGCCATTGCAGGCAATGCGCCCGATTCCATGGTATAGCAGGCGATGCTGTTGGTGATTTCCATACTGCTCGAAGCAAGCGTTGCGGTGATCGCCGTCCTCGCCGCACGTCAAGACAGGCCGTACCTCTATGGCCTCGCCTTTACGTTCATCGCGTACGTGATCTACGATCTCGCCCGGCTCATGGCATGGCCCGTCGAGGGACCGCTGCTGTCCGGCCTCTTCCTGCTCGCGACCGTCGCCGCCCTCGTTGCCGTTTGGGGGCTGTACAGGGACCCGCCCGGGCGACGCAAATAGCCATTCGCAATACGAGGTGCGCTTGCCGAAGCGAGCGACGTCAGATGACGGCTGCACAACTCAAAAGCAGCTTCATCCATAGATTCAGTCCGACGGGCCGATCACGACGCGTCAACGCCACTCCACCATGGCGCGAATACTGCTGCGGTTGAGATGGACACGATCGTCAACGTACTCGACGTTAGCGAGGGGAAGGAAATGGTGCAATCGGTCGGGCGCGTCGCGCTTGCTCAGCTTGATCTCGTCATCTTCCACGCGATCAACGATGCCGACGTGTTGTCCGTCGTTGCCCACGATCTCCATTTGCTCCCTGATTTGGTCAGCTCTCAGCACGGTTTGCCCTCCTTGCTCGGTGTCGGGTTGAAAACACTGTCCGTTCGTTCCGGGTTTCAGATATCTCGTGATGGCCGTCGGACGTAAGCGCGCGACCAGTGCCGTCGGTCCAAGCCGTCACCTACGCGACGACCCCGACGGCTTTGTAGGGTTCCGGCGTTTCGGCATTAGTTCCTGGCCCGGCCTGGTCCAGCCTCCGCCAATCGCTTTGACGACCATGCCGGTGCATCTGAGGGGAATCGGATGTATGCATCCGCATCCGTGAACCGGCGTCTTCGTTTCGAGAGTTCTGAGGGTTGTTCCCGGTCGATGGTGCCTCCTTGCCGTCCATCAACGCACCGAGCGCGGCATGGTTGCCCCGCGCCGCAGTAAGAAACGACGCCAAATAGATTTCGTCCAGGCAAGTAGCAAGCCAGGGCGGCGATCGGCCTGATCGGCCACCTTCCGCTGAGCGCCACCGCTACCCCAGCTCAAAAGTGGTGACGCCGAACACCCGCTCCAGGCGCAACGGCGGAATTGCGCCGGTATACATGCGCGCTGTCTCGAACACCGGCGCCAGCCCGAGGTCTTTCGCCAGTGCGCCCGCGTCGCGGTTGACACTGGGAACGTCGAGGAAGATCTCGCCGCCGCCAACGCTGGCCAGCAAAGCCGACAGCACCGCCTCGGCAGCGGCGCAGTCGTCGGCCACCAGCGGACCGATCTTGTATCCCTTCCGGCAAGGACGGATCACGCCCAAACCGACAAGCCCGCCATCGCGCACCAGCGCGCGACCGACATGCCCGGACGCACCGATCCAGGCGCGCAGGAACGCAGGGCGCCGCGCCGGGAACACGGTCGCGTCGTACGCCTCCACGGCCGCCAGCGGAACGTCCGTCAGCGCGATGACACCGGCCTGCGGCGCATGCGTGGCCGCGACGGTGCCGCCGTAACGGACATTGGGATAGGCCAGCTTGAATCCGGACTTCCGGTAGTTTTGCTGCTGCGCGGCCACGCCATCAAGCCCGATCACGCGTCGGCCAGCGTGCGCGATGGCCGCGTTCCAGATCTGCAGTCCGTAACCGCGGCCGCGCAAGTCCTCGCGCACGATGTAGAAGCCGAGGAAGGCGAAGCGTGCACTGTAACTGATGCAGGAGACGGTCGCGGCCGGGGCGCCACCGAGCTCGCCGATGAAAAAACCTTCCGGATCGGCCGCGGCGAAGCAGGCGGCGTCGGCGAAGCCCGGGTTCCAGCCTTCGGCTGCCGCCCAGTTCACGGCTAACGGGATTTCGTCCGGCCGCATCGGGCGGATGCTCAAATCGTTCATGGCAGGCGATCGTACAGTTGAACTCATGACTGATATCACAATCCTCCGGCAAATCGATATTTGCGATAGGATCGCCCCCGCTCATTCGAAGGCGACGTCAATGGCAATTCATGCTCGCTCGCGTACCCGTGTTCGTTTCGCAGGTAGAGCAGTTTCGGCGGTCTGTGCGTTCTGCGCCGTCGCGCAGGCGGCGCCGCCGGTGTCCGACCGGGTGTCCCTCAGCGAGTCGATGATGAAGTGGAGCACGGTCACGTACGCGACCGACGCGGAGAACGGATTCGTCGGCGGCTCGCTCGACAGGAAGACCATCGTCGATCGCACGTTCAAGACCCGTGTGCTTGAGAATCGTTATCTGAAGGTAACGCTGCTGCCCGAATTTGGCGGGCGCATTCTTTCCATCATCTACAAGCCGACCGGCCACGAACAGCTTTATCGCAGCGAGGTCGGCGTGCCCTACGGGATCAAGGCCGGCAATTTTTATTACGACTGGCTGATGGTGTATGGCGGCATCTTCCCCACCTTCCCGGATGCCGAACACGGCAAGACGTGGCTGAAGCCGTGGGATTTCAAGGTAGTGAAAGAGAGTGCCGGCGAAGTGACGGTGGCGATGTCGCTCCAGGACAATTTCGAGTATTCCGCGGCACCCGGGAAATTCAGGCGCGGTTCGACCGGCATCGAGGCGGCTTACTACGTCACGCTGAAATCCGATCGCGCCGCGCTCGATGCGCGCGTAGTGCTGAAGAATTCGCAACCCAGGACGATCGATTACGAGTACTGGACCTGTACGACGCTCGCGCCGGGATCCGACCCGAACAATCCAAGAACGACCGGCGGCGCCGAAATCATCGCGCCGATCCAGGCCTACAGCACGCCCGATTGGTCGAAGAATCTGTCCGGCGGCGACGAGAGCTTGGGTCCGGGCAAGAGCCGTTTCGAAAAGCTGCGCTACTTCAGGAACTGGCCGACGATGGGCATCGCCTACGCGGCGCCCGATATGCGGGGCGGGAACTTTTGGGGCGTGATCAACCACGACAACGAAGAGGGGATCATCCGCATCGCCGACAATACGGTCACGCCGGGCCTGAAAATGTGGACGTGGGGATTTCCGTCGTTCACCAACGAAACCGACGCACGCCAGGACCCGAACGAAGCGCGGCCTTACGTCGAATTGTGGGCGGGCGTGTCGGATCAGTTTTTCCACAGCGCCAGATTTTCCGCACTTGGCGAAGTGTCAATTCCGGAAACCTACAGTCCGACCGTTGGCATGAGCAACGTCACCCATGCGAACGAGAACATCCTGATCAATCTGTCGGCCGAGACGGCCGGCGTTAATCTTCAGTTTTTCAGTATTGAACCGGCCACGCCGCTGCGCGTCACCTTGAAACGCGGCGACGCGGTATTGTTCGACGACGCCGTGACGGCCGACCCGAAAAATGGAAATCGCATTTTCGCGGCGTTTCCTGCCGCCGGCGGCGGCGAGCCGGTGCGGCTGACGATCAGGACCGCGGCAGGCAAAGAGCTGATCGCGGCCGAGACAAAATAAGATAAATCCTTGCCGACCGCACGAAATTGGCTGGCACGATCTGGAGTGACGTCCGCTTTACCGCGACGAACCGACATCGCCGGGCGCGAGGGTCACTTTCGAAACGTGCCAGGAACGGACGTTGAGAGCGATACTCTCGAGCAAAAATGCGGTAAGTTCACATTTGCAATGACGTCCGGCGCGCCGCAACCGCCCGGAAGCGAGCGCTCTGCTTTTGTATCGGGAGATTATGATGCGTGCGGTGGTTTATGGCACGGGCGGCGCCGGTGGATATTTCGGGGCACAGTTGGCGCTGTCCGGAGAACAAGTGGTCTTCGTTGCGCGCGGCGAACATCTCAAGGCGCTGCGCGCCAACGGACTGCGCCTGGAAACACCCAAGGGCGATACCGTCATTCACCCGGTCGAGGCAACGGACGATCCGACAACGGTGACCGGCGCGGACGTCGTGCTCGTTGGCGTCAAGGCTTGGCAGGTTCCGGACGCGGCACAGGCGCTTCGGCCCCTCGTTGGCGGCGGCACGTTCGTGGTACCATTGCAAAATGGCGTCGAGGCAGTATCGCAGCTTTCGACCGTGCTCGGCGCGGACCATGTGCTGGGCGGCATGTGCGGGACACTGAGCTGGGTCGCGGGTCCGGGTCATATCCGCGTCCGCAGCGCGGGCGGCAACAATTTCATTAAATTTGGTGAGCTCGATAACCGCCGCAGCGAACGCGTCGAACGATTGCACGACGCGTTTGCGAGGGCCGCAGTCTCGGTCGAGGTGCCTTCCAACATCGTAAAAGCGTTATGGGATAAATTCCTGATGGTGACGTCCTTCGGCGGCGTCGGCGCGATTTCAAGAGCTCCAATCGGCGTCACGCGATCTGTTCCGGAAACGCGCCGACTCCTCGAGCAGTGCCTCGAGGAAGTCGTTGCCGTCGCACGCGCGCGAAAGATTGCGATGTCGGCTACGACGGTTGCTGACACCATGAAGTTCTACGATGGCATACCGCCGGGCGGCACGACCTCGCTGCAACGCGACATTGTCGACGGCAAGCCGAGCGAACTGGAATATTGGAATGGAGCGGTGGTGCGTTTCGGCCGCGAGGCGCAAGTCCCCACGCCTACGCACGCACACATCTATGATTGTCTGCTGCCGCAGGAACTGCACGCCCGCGGCAAGATCGCGTTCCCGGGATAGTCCGTCAATTGCTTGCGGACCACGGCGAAGGTGCGCTTCGGCTCACATGCGGCCCAATCAACATCACTGTCGCACCGCGCACTTTCTGGTAGCTTCCATCGATCAGGTCAATGAGAACGAGAGAGCGGTTCGATGCAAGCAATAGCGACCATCACCGTCCCATTCTTTGCGATCATTTTTTTCGGCTATTTGGCAGCACGACTGCGTTGGGTACCGCAGGAAGCGGTGCCGGCATTTAACGGCTTCCTTCTTTATTTTGCAGTGCCAGCCATGCTGTTTCGGTTGGTATCTGAGATGACAGTGGCTGACTTCTCTCAGTCCGGTTATTTGATTGCATATTCCGCCACAGGTATTTTCACACTGCTCCTCATCGTTGCGGGGGTCCTCAGTATGTTCAAGGCACGGCTCCGGGACGCGGCGTTCTACGGCCTCGCCGGCAGCGTGACTAACGTCGGTTATCTTGGCATTCCACTCCTGGTCGCGCTCCTTGGAGAGCGGGCGGCGGGGCCAGCAGTCATGTCGACTATTGTCGATCAGACGGTGACAGCTGCGGTCGCACTCGCCTTGGCACAATTCGAGATGTCGGGCGGACGCGGTTGGATCAAAGGTACAGCCGAGGCCGTACTGCACGCACTCACCAATCCGTTTCTCATCAGCATTGCAGCGGGCGCGGCATTTTCTCTACTTGGCTGGAAAATTCCTACTCCAGCGGTGGAGATTATACGCTTACTCGGCAATGCTGCTGGCCCGTGTGCTCTCTTCGCCATCGGCGTGTCACTCGTCCGGATCGATGCGCCACTTAGCTCGGCGATCATCGTACTACCGGTCTCAGGCAAGCTGCTGCTTCACCCATTTATGGCTTGGTTAGTCTTGAGTGCATTCAATATTGATTCGTTCGCCATAACCGTCGCCGTCCTGACCGCAGCCCTGCCAACGGCCGGTTGGGCGTTTATCTTTGCCCAACGATACGATGCCGATGCCCCTCGGGTTTCAGCGGTCATTCTCTGCACGACCGCATTGTCATTTGCCACTGTCTCAGGACTTGTCTGGTGGCTTCAGATCAAGGTGTAGCGAGCAATCCGGATCCACAATGCAGCGGAGATAAGGTCGGTCCGCCACGGGTCATTAGCGGGGTCAAATGGCACCGTTCGCTTTCCCTCGATAGGGGCGTTGCTGCCCGCATCGTCACTCAAACCCCGGCCGCGGCACCAGATTCATCAGCATATTCGCATAGCCGCCGTCGACGAGAATTTCTTCGCCGTTGACATAGGACGAGCGATCACTGGCCAGAAACAGGATGGCATCCGCAATATCCTGCGGCATGCCGATGCGCCGCGCCGGCACCACGGCGGCGCGCCGCTCGGTGACGCCGGGCGTATCGTAGAACGCCTGGCTCATCGGCGTGATCACCATGCCGGGGCTGACGACGTTGCTGCGGATTCCCTGCGGTCCCCATTCGTTGGCGAGCTGCCGAGACAGCATGATGACGCCGGCCTTGCTGACGCTGTAGGCGCCGCTGTGGCCTTGCGCGTTGCTGCCGGCAATCGAGGCGATATGCACCAGGCTGCCGCGCCCGAGCTTGCGCATTTGCCGGCCGAAGGTCTGCGCGCAGAGGAAGTAGCCGGTGAGGTTGATGGCGAGAACCGCATTCCATTCGGCAAGCGGCAAGGTATCGAGCCCGCCCGGCCGCAGCACGGCCGCGGTGTTGACCAGCACGCTGCACGGTCCCAGCGATTTTTCGATCGCTTCGGCGGCGGCGGTGATGCTCTCGGCGCTCGCGGTGTCGCATGGCGTCACGACGTGGCCGCCGCCGAATTCGCGCAGTTCCGCGCGGGTCAGCTCCAGGCCGCGTTCGTCGCGATCGATCGCGGCGACGCGGGCGCCGGCCTGCGCAAAACTAGTCGCAACTGCGCGACCGATACCGCCGCCGCCGCCGGTCACCACGCAAACGCGGCCCGAAAGGCCAAGCCAGTCGGATGAGGTTTGTTCGGTCATGACTATTTAATCCCAGCAAACTTCGTAGGGTGCGGCAAAGGCGCCCTTGCGCCGTGCCCACCAACTATTTTGAGGATGCAAAGAGGTGGGCATGCAAGGGCTTTGCCCACCCTACGCTCCGCGACGATCCTATGCCACGATCCCTGCCGCGACCTGGCCGCGCAGCCGCTCCAGGCTGAGCAGCGTGTTGGCGCAGGCTTCGGCGACCTCGACGCCCTTGGTGGCAAAGTGCTTGCGAAAGAACTCGAAGTGCGCGGCGCTTTCGTGAAACTGCTGCGGCGTCAGCACTGCGGAAAATACCGGCACCTCGGTGCGCAACTGCACATCCATCAGCGCCTTGATCACGGTGTCGGCGACGAACTCATGGCGGTAGATGCCGCCGTCGACCACCAGTCCGGCCGCGACGATCGCGGTGTAGCGCCGCGTCTTGGCGAGGATCTGCGCATGCAGCGGGATCTCGAACGAGCCCGGCACCTCGAACACGTCAACATTCGTGATATGGCGCGCCTCGATTTCCTTAAGGAAGGCGATGCGGCATTCCTCCACCACCTCGCGGTGCCAGGACGACTGCACGAAGGCGACCCGCTGCGGTTTTGCAAATCGCGGATGCGACGGTGCCGGCGGAAGATCGGGAGTGTCGGGGGATTTGGTTTCGATCGGTTCTTGCAACATCTGATTCATGGCTTTCCTCTTTCAGGACCAGAATCAGGGCATACGGAACAGCGGTGCCCACGCGAAATCGCGTGAAGCGCCGCAACCGTTCTCTTTCATCCGGACTCTAACCGTCGGCCTCGGAATTGCACCGAATCTGCTGACCCTTTTTCCCGAGAAAAAGAAAATCCAGGGAATAAGGCGCTCGCGGGCTTGGGCCACTTCGCCCTTACCGCCGGTGGGGACTTTCACCCCGCCCTGAGAACATCAGCCGCCCGGCATGGGCAGCCTCGAGGGCAACTATGCCGGGTCGCCCGGGCGTGGGCAAGCACCTTTGGCATGGGGAATCAGCATGTCCCCATGCCCCCAAATCGGGCTCGGGCGGCGGCGAGACCCGGGTGCAAAAGTTAACGAAGTGTAAACACGCCGATCCGATTCCGGTTTGTTCTCAAATTAATAATTGTGACGGCGATGAACTGTGGAAATATCGCGCCCAAGCCTGTGGACGGACTCGGCGTCCAGTTGCGCGGATTCCGCAAATCACATCAGTTGATCCCGGCAGCCCCCGGCAACAGGACGACATCGGGGGATGGCAGTCGGCGGCGAAGCATCAGCTATCGCGCGTGCCGGTCCCCGCTTGCGTATCAACAGATCAAGAAAATAGGGTCCGAGACGGAATGTCCCTCCTCGAAGGTATAATCGATTCCCAGAACAATCCGCTCGCGGTTGTCGAAGATATCGCGGCCGATAACAACTGGGCGTTCGAGCGTTCCGGCGAAGACGAGGTCACGATCGTCTCCAAGGGCGACTGCACCGACTACCAGCTCTCCTTCACCTGGATGGGCGAGATCGAGGCGCTGCATCTGGCCTGCGCCTTCGACATGAAGATTCCCACCGCGCGTCGCGCCGAAGTGCAGCGGCTGATCGCCGCCATCAACGAGCAATTGTGGATCGGGCATTTCGATCTGTGGACCCACACCGGCATGATCATGCACCGCCAGGCGCTGGTGCTGCCGAACGGGATGGGTGCCTCGACCGCGCAATGCGAATCGATGCTGGTCGGCGCCGTCCACGCCTGCGAGCGCTATTACCCCGCGTTCCAGTACGTGGTCTGGGCCGGCAAGTCGGCGGCCGAGGCGATGAGCGCGGCGATGTTCGACACCGAGGGCGAGGCGTAATTTACCGTCGTCCCTGCGAACGCAGGGACCCATACGCCGTGACGGTAATTGTGTCGCACAGCGCTTGTTGCAAATAGTTCGATCAACTAGAACCGGCTGTGGTTATAGGTCCCTGCGTTCGCAGGGACGACATGGGAATTAGTTGGTGACTGGCTCGAACAACAAACTCCAAACCATCGCCGGCACCATCGCGCTTGCCGGCGCCGGCAGGATGGGCGGGGCGATGCTGACGGGCTGGCTGGCCAGCGGCCTCGATGCAACGCGCGTGGTGGTGATCGAGCCGTATCCCTCCGACGAGATCCGGGCGTTCGCCGCCAGGGGCATCAAGCTCAATCCGAAAGACGCGGCAGCCGCCGACGCGCTGGTGGTGGCGCTCAAGCCGCAGGCGTTTCGCGAAGCCGGGCCGGCGTTAAGGCCGTTCGTCGGGCCATCCACGCTGGTCGTCTCGATCATGGCCGGCACGACCATCGCCGCGCTCGAAGAGATTTGCGGCGGCAGGGTAGTGCGCGCGATGCCGAACACACCGGCGTCGATCGGCCGCGGCATCACGGTTGCGGTGTCAGCCAAAAGCGTCAGCGCCGCGCAGCGCGCGACCGCGGACGCGTTGCTGCGCGCCACCGGTTCGGTCGAATGGGTCGACGATGAAAGCCTGATGGACGCGGTGACCGCGGTCTCCGGCTCCGGCCCGGCTTACGTTTTTCTGCTCGCCGAGGAACTGGCGCGCGCCGGCGTCGAGTCCGGGCTGCCGGCGGAGCTGGCAACAAAACTGGCGCGCGAGACCGTCGCCGGCTCCGGCGAACTGCTGCATCGCTCGGAGTTGGCCTCCGCGACGCTGCGCCAAAACGTCACCTCGCCCGGCGGCACCACGGCCGCGGCGCTGGAAGTGCTGAGGGGCAAGGACGGCCTGCAACAGCTGATGATCCGCGCGATTGCGGCGGCGACGAAGCGGTCGAAGGAGCTGGCGAAGTAGCGGTCCTCATCCTGAGGAGCCGCGAAGCGGCGTCTCGAAGGATGGACAAACCTCGTGGCCCATCCTTCGAGACGCGCGCAAGTGCGCGCTCCTCAGGATGAGGTCCGTGTATGCGGCTACTTCGCGCCCAGCCGCTTGTTAAAACTCGCGACATTGACCAGCCCGCGCGCGTGGCAGCCTTCGCCGATCTTGCGCTCGCCCTCGAACGCCTCGACCTCGAAGCGGATGACGCGGCGCTCGACCGCGATCACCTTTGCGTTGGTGCGCACGGTGGCGCCGATCAGGGAGGCCGCGAGATGCTTGATATCGACCTCGGTGCCGACCGTGATCCAGCCCGGCTGCAAATGGCCGCGGATGGCATCGCCCGACGCCATTTCCATTTCCAGAATCATCATCGGCGTCGCATAGACCAGGGGCATGCCGGGCAGGAAATGCCCGACCGTGCGCTCCCGCGCCACCACCAGCGTGCGCTCGGCGCTCATGCCGACCTTGATGACGTCGCGTGCGTCCATGGATCGTCCTGAAATCTCGCCGTCGTCCCGGCGAACGCCGGGACCCATAACCACCGATGTCGAGGTCGCGCAAGGCTGCGGCCACGGCGCAGCAAACAACAAACATCAGTGGTTATGGGTCCCCGCCTTCGCGGGGACGACGAGTGGAGGGAGTTTCTCGCTACTTCTTCGCCGCCGCCGCGCGCTCGACAAAGGTCTTGCCGCCCTTCATCTTGTGGGTGAGCGGCGCTTCGTTGATCTGGATCACGACCGCATCGGCA
>Ga0126312_10002200_pt1 | contig 13027 bp, 8 predicted proteins | sample Plot104A_FD_92537 | JGI IMG/M metagenome (GOLD analysis project Ga0126312, IMG submission 92537) | Serpentine soil microbial communities from UC McLaughlin Reserve, CA, USA - Plot104A | ecosystem: Environmental > Terrestrial > Soil > Grasslands | place: USA: UC McLaughlin Reserve, Lake County...
GGCGACCTCGACGGTGGGCATGCCCCGTTCTTTGGCTTCGACGATCTTCTTCCTCAGGTCCAGCGAGTAGGCGTCCATGGGCGCATCTTGCCACACCGCCCAACTACGCTGCAAGATGCTCTAGGGCTTCGCTTGTCAGCACGCCTCGGCCGCTAGTCTAGGCCTCGCTTTCAGCCTGTCAGCAACATCAGCACTAGCTGACAAGCCTGCGAAGCAGGCGTGCTGACAAGCGGAGGCGTCAGCCGGAGCGGGCTTAAATGCTCTAGCCCGCCTCCTCCTGAATTATCTTCTCCAGCGCGAGGCGGCTACGGTTTAGCTCGGCCTCGACCGTCGAGAGCCGCGCCAGGGCTGGCTCGCTGAGGCGGTCGCGCTCTACCTCGCGGGCCACGGCGGATGACGCCTCCTCTATGGCGCTTATGGCGCTCTGTAGCAAGAGTAGGTCTCGCTCTTGCATGTGCCCCTACCTTCTAGTGGGTAGTGACGCGGTTTCAGGGACTGCGATCACCGGGCGGAGCTTTCGCCCGCGACGGCCTGTCCCCTTGCTGTGTCGGCCAGGATCTTCTCGAAGGCAGCCTCGTAGCCGTCGACCATCGCCCTGATGCTGAAGTGCTCCTCTACGTACTCCCTGCAGTGGTGGGGATCTATGTCTTCCAGACGCCCGCTGGTTATTGCGGCGGCCATCTCATCCCACTCACCGGCGCCGGCCAGTATTCCCACCTCCCCGTCACTTACGATCTCCGAGGCCGCTCCCATGGCGTCTGCCACCACCGGCGTGCCGCAGGCGAGCGCTTCGGTCATCACCAGCCCGAAGGGTTCCTCCCACTGGATGGGGAAGAGCAGAAAACGCGCCCCCGAGAGCAACGCTCGTTTGCGCTCGTTGTCCACCTCACCCTCGTAGATGATGTTCTCGCCATCGACGTGGGGCTTGATGCGCTCCTCGAAGTAATGGGTGTCTACACCCGGGTCTACCTTTCCCGCCATGCGCAGTGGAATACCCGCCTGCCTCGCTATGTAGATCGCGTTGTGCGCCCCTTTGTCCTCGCTGAAGCGCCCGAGGAAGAGCGCGTAGTCTTCTTTATCCGAGCGGAAGGGGTAGCTCTCTACCTCTACCGCGTTGTAAATCGTGCCCACGTAGTTCAACTCCGGGCACCCCGAGCGCTGGGAGTCGGAGATGGAGTTGAAGTAGATCTTGTCGGAGATCATGCGCAGGAGCCGGCGAACGTCCGAGTTGAACGGTCCGTGCAGGGTGTGCAGAAGGGGGGTATCTGAGAGTGCCCCGAGACACGCCGCTATGGCTCCCGTGTGGTCGTGGATGACGTCGTAGCGCTCGGCCTCGAGAAAAGCGGACATGGTCTGTATGGCCATGGGGTGCACGGCGTCGTAGAAGTCCTTGCCACCAACGCTCACGGGATAGTCGAAGGGAGCGCGCAGGCGAGCTCTGGTCATGGAGTTCGCAGGAGCGTAGAGCGTGACGTCGTGGCCTCTCTCCACGAGACCATCGCAGAGGATGCTCACTATCCACTCTATCCCGCCGTAGCCTTCGGGGGGAACCCTCACCCAGGGTGGGGCTACCTCAGCAATTCTCATGAGGTCCTCCTTACTCCGCTCGCCCCCGGACAGACTCGTGCCCTGCCGGGCCCTCTACTACCTCCGCGGCCGTGCCCGCGGCCGCGACCCGAAGCTGGGCTCCGCGCCACAGCACCCCGAAGCGCAGCGTCTGCCAGTCCTCCGGAACGTTGGGCTCGAACTGCGGCCCGGCATCCTCGACGAACATGCCCCCGAAGCCGAAGACCAGAGCGTGCCACATTCCGCCAAGGGCGGCGATGTGGACGCCACCAGCCGCCGTCACGCCGCTGGAGAAATCCAGGTCGAGGTTGGCCGCCCTCTCGAAGTAGCGTCTCGCGGTCTCGAGATCCCCTGAGCGCGCCGCTGCTAAAGAGTGGAAGCTGGGGCTCAGCGAGCTGTCGTGCGTGGTTCGCGGCTCGTAGAAGCGGAAGTTGGCCTCGTGCACCTCACGCGGGTACTCGTCGCCGAGCAGGAAGAGCAGCATGATCACATCCGCCTGCTTGATGATCTGCGATTGCGTGAGCCTGGACCAGCCGAGTATCGCGTCGACGGACCTCGTGCGTGGCTCGAGGTCTTGCAGGTCTATGTACTCGAGGTCGAAGTAGCCGCGGTGCTGCTCGAAGAGGTTGGTCTCGGGGTCGAAGTTGTCGACGAGCCTGCCTGCCACCTCTTCCCACACCGCTAGCTCGCCCTCCTCGAAGCCCATCGCCCCGGATAGCTCGCGCCACCGCTCCGGATGGCACTCGCGCAGCCACTCGACGGTCTCGACGCCGCGGAGCAGCACCTGCTGCGCCATCAGGTTGGTGTAGGCGTTGTCGTCGGCGCTCTCGTGGAACTCGTCGGGTCCGATCACCCTCATGATGTGGTAGTTCCCGCCCTCGTCGCGCTCGACCCTCGATGCCCAGAAGCGCGCCATCTCCAGCAGCATCTCGGCCCCAGCCTCGAGGACGAAGGCATCGTCCCTCGTGGCGCGCCAGTACTGCCAGATCGCGTAGGCTACATCGGCCGAGATGTGGTGCTCGAGCAAGCCTGTCAGGATCTCCAGCCGCTCGCCGGCCGAGTTGTAGACGAAAGAGGGCGTGACGTCGACCCCCGTGTCCGTCGACTCCCACGCGAACAGGGCACCCCTGTACCCCATCGCTCTGGCGTTGTCGCGAGCGGCCTCAAGGGTGTGGTAGCGGTACATCAAGAGCGCCCGCGCCGTAGGCGGGTGCGTGTAGACGAAGAAGGGCAACACGAAGATCTCCGTGTCCCAGAACACGTGGCCCTTGTAGCGCTCGCCGGTAAGAGACCGCGCCCCAGCAGAGGCGTACTCGTCGTCGGGGTTGGCGCAGCCGATCAGGTGATAGATGGCGAACCGCGCCTTGCGCTGGGTCTCCTCGTCGCCGACTATCTCCACGTCCGCGCTCGCCCACCGCTCGGCCCACGCCCGCGCGCTCCGCTCTACGAGATCCTGCACGCCGGTCCCGACAGCCTCCTCGAGCCGCTCCACGGCCCTGGCGGCGGGGTCGGCATCGTCGCGCGAGGTGAACACGGTGACGATCTTGCGCAGCGTGCAACTCAGGCCCGGCTCCGCATTCAAGCTCCACCGCTGGAGAAGGCCGGTCGGGGTCGGCGCGGCCTCGGGGTCAACCTCACCCCCATCGTATTCAAGCGTCGCCGCGGTCGCGAAGCACAGAAGGGTGTGCTTCTCGGAGGTGGCTGTGGTGAGGAGCAGTCCCCCTTCCACCTCTCGGGTCTGATGGTCGATCAGGTGCCGCGTCCCGCCTTCGTTGGTCACGTAGCCCTCAACGATGGCCTCGATCTCGACGGGACCGGACCAGTCCTCCGGCGTCAGCTCGAGCACCTGGCCAAGGACGTGCCGGTCGTCGAGAGAGGCGAATCGCAGCGAGCGTAACTTTGTGGTGCGCCCCCCGCTGCGCAGGTGCCACTCGCGGAGGAGCACGCCGCGGTGCATGTCGAGCGTCCTGCGCTGCTCTAACAACTCCGCGGAGTCGAGGTCGAGCGGCGAACCGTCTACCGTGATGCGCAGCTGCGACCAGTCGGGCGCGACGACGAGCTCGGGGCTAGGCGCCGCGATTATCCTGTGCTCGGGCGTCGCCGCGGCCTGCTCTACCTCTTCTGTAACGGTGTCGAAGACGCCGCCTACGAACGTCGCCGGGTTTGAGGCGTCGCTGCCCTCCTCGATGGCGGCGCGGGTGCCGAGGTAGCCGTTGACCAGCGCGAACACGGCCTCGATCCCGGGCTCGCCCCCAGGGTCCCAGCCCTCAGCGGTCAGCACCCAGCCGGGGTCACGTTCCAGAGCGAACCCGTCTTGCTCGGCCATCAGCCGGTCCTCTGCTCCAGCCGGCCTTCGGCCAGGGCATCGAGGTCGACGTCGTCAAGCGTCGTCACTACGAGGTCAGCGCCGGCCCTGTGCAGCAGCTCCTCGTCTTCCAACCGGGCCACGCCCAGAGCGGCCATCTCGCCGGCTTTGGCCGCCTGCACGCCAGAGGTCGCGTCCTCGATAACGAAGCAGTCCTGTGGAGCGACGCCGAGCTCCTCCGCGGCGGTGAGGAAGATCATGGGGTGCGGCTTGCCCTGCGGGAAGTCGCGCCCCGTCACGTCGGCGTCGAATACGTTCTGCAACGTCAGGCCCGGCTCGATGAAGCCGTAGTCGAGGCCCTGCTCCGAGGCGAACGCGTCTAGCCGGATCTGCTCGAGGAAGAGCCCTGCGTTCTTGGATGAAGAGGCAGCCGCAACCAGAACCCCGAGCTCCTTCACCGCGAGGATGAACCGCAGCGCGTCGGGGAAAGCCAGGAACTTGCCGGCCTCGATGAGCTCTACAACCTGCCGCTGCTTGCGCTGGGCGTACTCCTCTGCCCGGCTCTCCGCGTCGGGGACCTCAAAATAGTCGAGCGCCGCCCTGGCGCCGCTCATGCGCGGCTTGCCCGCAACTACCTCCTGGTAGACAGCAGGGGTGAAGCGATCCGGGGTGTAAGAGGTCTCGGGCCGGACATCACGCCAGTCTGTCTCCATCAGGAGCTGCAGCGTCTCGCGCCACGCCCGCTCGTGGGGCGAGTCGACCAGCACTCCGTCAACGTCGAAGATGGCGCCACGGTAGCTCACGACTGTTAGATCCCCTCCGGTTCGGCTTCCTGCAGCGGACTCGAAAACTAGCAGCTAACCGCTAGCGTGTAAACAGGTTACGGTAGGTTTCAGGCATCAGGTTGCTCTGCTCGTGCTGATCGCCGAGGGCACGGTGAGAACGGAGGACCTTTCACTCGGCTCGACGCCGAGCATCGCGCGGACGAGCAGCGGCACCGTCCCGGCAGCCCACGCCTGCGGGCTGCATGACCTCGGCAACTCCACAGGCCCGCTGGCCCCGTCTCTCTGGTATCCGGCGAAGACCTCGGGCAACCTGTACTCGAAGTGCGGCGCGGCCTCGATGATGGCGGCGGCTATCCGGTTGGCTTCCTCTCTGAAACCGTAGCGGCGGAGCCCGTGGGCGATGATGGCGTTGTCGTGGGGCCAGACCGAGCCGTTGTGGTAGGAGGCCGGATCGTATCCCGTCTCACCCGCCGCCATCGCCCTGATGCCCCACCCGCTGAAGAGCCGATCGTCCATCAGCCGGCCAGCGACGGCGCGAGCCCGCTCCCCGGGGACGATGCCGCTCCACAGTAGGTGTCCCGCGCTGGAGCCCATAGAATCCACCCTGCGCCCCGCACCGTCCAGGGCGAGGGCGTAGTAACCGCGGTCCTCCATCCAGAAGTCCCTGTCTAAGCGCTCCCTAAGAGACCGCGCCTCGACCCGAAGCCGACCAGCGAGGTCGCCGTCACCCCAGACTCGCTCGGCGAGCTCGGCGGTCCTGAGGCAAGCGTCGTAGACGTAGCCCTGGACCTCGCAGGGAGCTATGGGCGGCTCTGCGCGGGTCCCGTCCCTGAAGACCATGGAGCTAGCGCGGTCCCTCCAGACGTGGTTCTGGTGGCCAGCAGGGGAACGGCTGGCGTAGGCTACGTAGCCATCTACCCTATCGGCGTGCTCGAGGATCCAGGCGAGCGCGAGCCGCGCCGCCCCCTCCATCTCCCGCGCGAATCCCGCGTCTGCGCTCCAGCGCCAGACCTCGCTCAGGAGGATGAGAAACAGCGGGGTGGCGTCCACGGTTCCGTAGTAGGGCGAGTGCGGCACCTCTCCGAAGAAGGCCAACTCCCCTACCCTGAGCTCGTGAGGGATCTTGCCCGGCTCGGCGTCGCGGAAGTCGTCCCTCTCCGCGGCCTGGTACCTCGCGAGCGCCCTCAGAGCGTTCTTCGCCGGCTCGGGGCCGAGGATCATGGTCTGGTAACCCGTGATGAGCGCGTCCCGCCCGAAGAGCGCCATGAACCAGGGCGCCCCCGCCGCCGGCACGAGCAAACCCTCCCCCACATCGAGGGCCAGCGACTCGAGGTCCTCGAGGCTCCGCTCCCAGCTCCTCCTTAACTCCTCTCAACCCGTCTCCAGCGCGGGGACCTCCCCATAGAGCGGTGCTAACCTGGGCCAGCTCACCTCCTCGCCCCCCTCTTCGAGCGCCACCGAAACGCGTACTACTCGTTCCTCACCAGCCTCGAGACGCAACTCGAACACGATGCGCCCCGGCTCCACTACCGTCTCCACCCCCGAGACTCGCACCACGGTCCCGCGCCCGAACTCGCCACGCCTGTATCCGAAACGCAGATATCCCTCATCAGCCCTCTCGGAGAGCACACCCCGCCCGGCCGCCGCGCGGTAGCCCCGTACCTCGAAGACATCCCGAAAGTCCGCCGCGCACCACAGCTCGACCCTCACCTCTACCGCCCCGGGAGCCTCGTTCCGAAGCAGGATCTCCTCCTCCATCCCATCCCCAAGACGGCGCCGCCGCACCACCCCGACACCGCCCCCGCAAGCGCTCGACGCGAACACCGCCTCGGATCCCCGCACCCGCGATGCCAGCGGGATGGGCGCCTCGCCGCCTATCCCGAGGCGAAACTCCGACAGGTGGCGCACGTCCCTGTAGAAAAGCCCCTCCCCCACAGAGCCATCGATGTCCCCCACGCCGTCAGAGACGGCGTAGGACCCAGGCGATACCACGCTTACGGCTCCCTCGAACATGGGATCTCCCCCAAAAGCCAGCCAGAGCCCTCATGATACAGATACCCCAACGTGTTCCCGAAACTACTACTTGATTAAACGTTCTATCAAGAGTATCATGCGGCTATTCAATGTTTGTTCAAGAAGGAGGATTGGTGGCGGAGGAGTCGGAGAGGCGGGCGCAGATCCTTGACGCGGCGTTCGAGGAGTTCTCGGAGAAGGGGTTCAAGGGGGCGACGATCAAGGGCATCGCGCGGGTTGCGGGGTTGCAATCTCCGGCTTTGATCTACTGGTACTTCCCCGACAAAGAGGCTCTCTTCAGGGAGGTTCTCGGATCAAGGATACCCGTGGTGCGGGCGGTGGCCGAGCCGGGCGGCTTGATGGAGCAGCCGCCTGAGGAGGTATTGCCGAGGATCGGCAGGGCCTACTTCGCCTTCGAGAGGATGGACAAGCGGGTTTTGAAGCTCGTGATCGGGGAGGTCATCCGCCGGCCCGAGGTCGCCGAGACGTTCGTCAGGAGTGGTCCGGGGAGAGTATTGGAGTTCCTGAAGCTCTACCTGGAGCACCAGATAGAGGTCGGCAGGCTCCGCGAGCACGACGTGCGGGCGAGCGCCAGGGCCTTTATTGGGATGCTCATGCCGCAACTCGCGGGGAGGTTGTTCCTGCCCGCGCTCGTCGAGGACGGCCTGACCGACGAGGAGCACCTCCAGGCGGCTGTGGATCTCTTTCTACGCGGGCTCGAAGGATAGGAGGGCGTATGCAGGCCGCGAGACCACAAGAGGCGAGTCAGACGGCCGGTGCCGTGCGCGATGTAAGCAGGACTACCTGCTGCATCGTTGGCGGAGGGCCGGGTGGGGCAGTCCTCGGGCTGCTGCTGGCGAGGGCAGGTGTCGATGTTACGTTGCTCGAGGCGCACCCCGACTTCGACCGCGAGTTCAGGGGGGACACCCTGCACCCTTCGGTAATGGAGATCATGGACCAGCTAGGTCTCGCCGGGCGCCTCCTCGAGCTGCGCCACACCGAGGCCCGCAGCTTCACCCTCCAGACCGCCTCTGGCCCCTTCACGCCCATCGACTTCTCGCGCGTGAAGACGAAGTTCCCTTACATAACGCTGATGCCCCAGACCAGCTTCCTCCAGTTCATAACGGGGGAAGCCGGGCGGTACCCGAACTTCAGGCTCGTAATGGAGGCGCGGGTGAGAGAGCTCGTCGAGGAGGGCGGCGTGGTCAGGGGCGTGCGCTACGAGTCCGAGGACGGCACCCATGAGGTGCGGGCTGTCCTCACGGTCGGGGCGGACGGGCGCGGGAGCAGGGTGCGGCGCCTCGCCGGCCTTGAGCCCGCAAAGACCTCGCCGCCGATGGACGTTCTCTGGTTCAAGCTACCGCGGGAGGAGGGCGATCCCGGCGGTCTCGTAGGCCGATTCGGCAGGGGGCACGTCGCTGTGATGCTCGACCGCCAGGACTACTGGCAGGCCGGCTACGTCATCCCCAAGGGCACGTTTCCCGAGCTGCGGCGCGAGGGCATCGAGTCGCTCCACAGGGGGTTCGCGGAGCTCATACCGGAGTATGCCGACCGTATCGAGCACGTAAGAGACTGGAAGCAGGCTTCGCTGCTCTCTGTCGAGTCCAGCATCTGCCCGCGGTGGTACGGGCCTGGGCTCTTGCTCATCGGGGACGCCGCGCACGTGATGAGCCCCGTCGGGGGGGTCGGGATCAACTACGCCATCCAGGACGCCGTCGCGGCGGCTAACGTGCTCTCCGGCCCGCTCAAAGTGAGCCAGGAGCGGCTCGTCGACCTGGACGTGAAGCACCTTAGGGCCGTGCAGCGGCGGCGCGAGCTGCCTACACGCGTGATCCAGAGGTTCCAGACCCTGATCCAGCACCGCGTCCTCGCCCCAACCCTCCGCTCGAACGAGCCCTTCGCCCCGCCCCTGTTCCTGCGCCTGCTACTGCGAGCTCCCATCGTGGGCAGCCTCCCCTCCCGCCTCATCGCGTTCGGGCTCTGGCCCGCGCGGGTAAGATGAGCGCAGAGCTGACGCTCCCACTAGGCGAGATAGACGGCGGCGCCGCCCTGCCCTTGGCGGGCGGCAAGGCGGCGAACCTGGGGGAGTTGATCCGCGCGCGATTCCCCGTCCCGCCGGGTTTCTGCGTCACGACGGCTGCCTACGAGATAGTGGCGGGGGCCGCCGGCCTCGACCGGATCCTGACCGCGCTGGCACAGACGCCCCCGGCCGACACGACGCGCCTGGCCGAGCTCGCGGCGAAGACACGCTCCAGGTTGTTGGAGACGCACGTTCCTCCCGAAGTAGCAGGGGCTATAGCCGCTGCCTACGGAGAGCTCGGGAGCGACGTGCCCGTCGCGGTGCGCTCCTCGGCGACGGCTGAGGATCTGCCGCACGCTAGCTTCGCCGGCCAGCAGGACACCTACCTCAACGTAGTAGGCGAGGAGGCCTTGCTCGACGCGGTGCGGCGGTGCTGGGCCTCGCTGTGGACGGATCGCGCGGTCAGCTACCGGGCCGCTAACGGGATGGATCCACGCAGCGTGCGCCTCGCCGTCGCCGTGCAGCGGATGGTCGAGGCCGCCGTCGCGGGCGTTCTGTTCACAGCCAACCCGGTAACGGGGAGGCGCCGCCAGGCCGTGATCGACGCGAGCCCCGGCCTTGGCGAGGCGGTGGTCTCAGGAGCCGTCAACCCCGACCACTTCGTCGTGAACACCGCCAAGGGCGAGATCCTCGAGCGCCGCCTCGGCGACAAGCGGATAGCCGTTCGGGCGTCCGCCGGAGGCGGGACGCAAAGGTTCGAGTTGGAAGCGCGCGAGGACGAAGCCAGCCTCGAAGAAGATCAGATCCTCGCCCTGGCGGCGCTGGGGGAGCGGGTCGAGGAGCACTACGAAGCGCCGCAGGATATGGAGTGGGCCATCGACGGTGACGGGCGGATCTGGCTTCTCCAGGCGCGCCCGATCACCACCCTTTACCCACTGCCCGCCTCCGAGGACGACCTCCTGCGCGTCTACTTCTCCGTCAACGTGGTCCAGGGCGTCTACCGCCCGCTCACGCCGATGGGAATTCAAGCGTTACGCCTGTTCGCTTCGTCGGTGGCGACGCTCGCCGGACGGCAGCCGCGCGACCCTTACGCCGGTCCTGACTCCTTTAACGAGGCTGGCGGGCGCATCTTCATAGACGTTACCCGCGCGCTGCGCACCACGTTCGGAAGAGGGCTCCTGGACCGGTTGACGCAGGTAGGGGAGGCGCGCACCACCCCCATACTGAGGAGCCTCGCAGCGGATCTGCGGCTCGCGCCCCAGCCCACGCCCCGGTGGTCCACCCTGCGCGCCGTGCTCTTGCTGCTCATAAGGGGGCGCATCCTGCTCCGTGTCGTCCAGGCGCTCGCGCGCCCCGAATCAGCGAGGGCCAGAGCCATGCGCGTCGCTGCCGAGTTTCGCACGGCTGGCGAAGCTTCCGAGAGCGCGAGCGCCGCCGAGCGCCTGGATGCGGTCGAGCGAGTGCTACTCGGCGGTCCGCCGCGCATCCTGCCCGCCCTCCCCCCGGCAGTCGGCACCGGTTTCATAGCCGGCGCCCTCGCCGGCAAGCTCCTCGGGAGCCTCGCAACAGACGACGAGAGGCGGATCGTGTTGCGTGCCCTCCCGCACAACCCCACTACGGAGATGGATCTCGCGCTCTGGAGACTCGCCGAGGAGGTGCGCGGAGATCCTGCCTCCGCGAGGGCTGTCAGCGAGACACCGCCCGAGCAACTTGCACAAGACTATGGCGAAGGTACCATGCCCCCGAAGCTCCAGGCTGGTCTGGCTGGCTTCTTGCGTCTCTACGGCCATCGCGCGGTGGCGGAGATCGACCTCGGCCTGCCGCGATGGCGGGAAGACCCAACATACATTCTTGAAGTGCTGGGAAACTACCTCCGCCTCGACGATCCGGAGCTGGCCCCTGAGGAACGGTTCCGCCGAGCGGCGCGGGAGGCCGAGGAGATGGTCGACGAGCTCACCCGGCGCGCCGGGCGCAAGGGCCGCCTGCGCGGCGCGCTGGTCGGTTTCTTCCTCGGGAGGGTCCGAGAGCTGTCGGGTATGCGGGAGATGCCCAAGTTCTGCATAATCCTGCTCCTTGCGCGGGCCAGGGAGCTGCTCTGGAGTGTAGGTGAGGAGCTGGCGGAGACCGGTCGACTGGGTAAGGCCGAAGACATCTTCTTCGTCACCCTTCCCGAGGCGCGTGGAGCTCTGACCAGCGGAGCCGACCTTCGGCCGGTGGTCAGCGAGCGCAGGGCAGGCTACGAGGGGGAGCTGGACCGCCGCCACGTACCGCGAATCCTGCTCTCGGACGGCACCGAGCCGGCCGTAGAGGCTGCCGCAGACGGCGCGCTGCGCGGGACCCCTGCTTCGCCCGGCACGGCGACCGCGGAGGCACGCGTGATCCTGGAACCGAGCGGCGCCGGTCTGGAGCCCGGGGAGATCCTGGTAGCCCCATCGACAGATCCGGGCTGGACACCACTCTTCCTCACGGCAGGCGGGCTGGTGATGGAGATGGGGGGAGCGATGTCGCACGGCGCCGTCGTCGCGCGAGAGTACGGCATCCCCGCCGTCGTCGGCGTGCCGGGGGCAACAGAACGCATCTCCACGGGAGAGCGGATCACCGTAGACGGGTCGGCAGGGACGGTCGTGGTGTAGCCTCACAAATACAAACCACACCGAGCTATGGTTCCCTGCCCGGCTGACCGAAGGAGTACCTGATCTGGAGCTGACGCTGGTCTAGTGATCACACGCTCGTGCGTAGCTCACACCTTGCGCATCGGAGCGGGCTCCTTACGTACTCTCATTGTGGAGGGCTCCTGCTTCATCTCTTTGCTACAAAGGTCTGAAATATGTGCCGGGTAGCCAACGCAGGAGTCATGTACACCATACATAAATGCCCCGACCCTCACGGTTTGTGCCGTAAAATGAGAGGAATGCAACCCATTAGAACATCGGTTGGCTGAAAGGAAGGAGGCGCGGCGTGAGCCGCGGGCAATTCCTCAAACTGTGCTTCAGCGTGATGGCTGGACTGTCGCTGCCTGGATTGTTTGGGTGTGCTGGTCGTCAAGTTGACAACGAGGGTGGGCACGGCAACGAGGGTGAGGATGAAAACGGGAAGGGAAAGAAGGATAAGAAGGGCGGCAATGTAGGCGGGGGTGGTGGCTACTAGGTTTCTACCGGTAGTCACCTAGAGAAAGGAGGCGTGGCGCGGGCCGCTCCTACCAGACTACGAAGCCCGCGCCACAGCTCATGGAGAGCGTATCAGAGCAGCCGAAAGGTAAGGCTAAACGAGAGCAGACAGCTAACGGAGAGGGCCCGAGCCCCGGAGTTGGCCCTCTGATACCCTGCAGGTGCTGGGGACGATCATGAGAGGCGGATATGGAAGGGGAGAACGTTCCTAACTCGTGGATCGGGCGACGAGTGCGGATTATCCTCGTGGCCACGACCGATAGGACCTCCCAAGAGGAGGGTGTTCTCCTTAACCTGGATCAGCTCGGCATCACTGTTCGCTGTCCCACGTTAGCTGTAAACGACGAGGAAGAAGTCGTGTTCCATCCTTGGACGCACGTGTTCCATCCTTGGACGCACGTTTCCCAACTTGGCCCGCTGATAGAGTAGCGAAGGGCCGGAGCCCCTACACAGAGAGAGCGTGTAAGGACCCCGGCCCCAAGAGAAGGCTCTCGAGCTTCTTAGTCTCTCTACATGCGCCCGTATTCGAACTTGACGGTCTTGGGGCGAAGAGCTAATAGGTTCTCAATCGCGCCGATACGCTATGAGCAGTTCCGGCGCTCCCCATGAACCGGCCGCTCTCGGGCTACCGGGCGTTCCTCGCCGCGTCGATCCAGGGCCGCACGACTTCGCGATTCTCGGAGGCCCATCGCCTCGCGCCCGCGAGCGAATCGCCCTCCTCGTTGATCGCGAACTCCAAGCCGTTTATTTGCTCCTCGGTGAGCGCCAGGGCGTCCATGAACGCGTAGGCCACGGGGTCCTCATCCCGCAGCCCTCCTCTCACAATGGTCGAACACTTGGCCGGGTCGTTCGTAGCGCCCATGGCGTCCTTGGGGTCCTGCAGGTACCTGATTTCGTACTGCTGATTCATCCAGTGCGGCGACCAGGCGAGGAAGACGAAGGGCTCCCTATGGGCGTATAGGCGCTCTACCTCGGCGAGCATGCCCGCGGTTGGCCCCTCGACGAGCTTCTGCTTGAGGCCGTAAGTCGGGATGACCTCCTCGCCGACCTCCTGCATCATCACCGAAGTCGGCTCGATGCCGAAGATGAGATCCGCATCGGTGCCGTTAAGCTGGTCGATGCTCCTCACGTCCATGTAGGCCGGGACTGCCATGCCTTGCTTAGTATCGCC
>Ga0126312_10002201_pt1 | contig 13024 bp, 14 predicted proteins | sample Plot104A_FD_92537 | JGI IMG/M metagenome (GOLD analysis project Ga0126312, IMG submission 92537) | Serpentine soil microbial communities from UC McLaughlin Reserve, CA, USA - Plot104A | ecosystem: Environmental > Terrestrial > Soil > Grasslands | place: USA: UC McLaughlin Reserve, Lake County...
CAAGTTGATGTGGCAATGAGGCCCGCCGAAAGTCGACTGGTCGGCGCGGTTCTCAGACGGATGGCCTGACGCAACAGGCGCGAGCGCGAGAGCGCCGGCAACGGTCAGGCCTACAACGAGCTTGCGCATATTCCCCCTCCTTGCCGTTAGCCGTGCTTTGTGTCAATACGGGTGACGCCCCGAGGCGGTTTTGCAAGCGCTCTCGGCCGAGCCCGACCCTGCCCCTCATCGCAGTGGGCGGCCTCGCTACAACAGCGCGGAGCAGCTTGCGCGGCGAGCACTGAGCGTGTCGAGCGCGGTGGGTTGCATCGATGTAGGCATGCTGTTTGTCTTGCTCGAAGGACGCCTTCATCCCGCGCTCGCTGGCGCTGTCGCCGCAACTGCGTGGAGTCTGCTCGAGCCGGTCGACCGGCGCCTGTTCGGCAGCGACTACTCCGACGTTGCGCTCCTCGGGAAACTCGTTACCGCGGCCGGCTCGCCCGTCCGGCCGGTTTTGCAATCCACGCGCTGAACGGGGCGGCGTTCGACCTCGTCTTCAACCAGGCCCAAAAGCGGGTGTCGGTCGACAAGCGCCGACTGGCCCTTGGCATGGCAATGGCCGAGCACGTTCGCCTGTATCTGCTCTCCTATTTCGTCGATCGTTTCCACCCCGCTCGGGGTGAGGAAGGGATCCCTCCGCTCCTCAGCAACCGGCGCGCCTTCTCCCAAGCAACTGTGCGGCACGCCCTCTTCGGCGTCCTCCTCGGAGGCTTCTCGCGCTAATGAAGCGTTCGCTCAACCGCCGCGAGCAGCTTGGGCGGCGAGCGCCCCATCAGTCGCCTTCCTCTTTCTCATCCTCTTCGCACGCCTTCAGGTCTTCCTCGACGGCCTTCTTCTCTGCCTCGATCTCCTCCTCGCGCGCCTTCCGTTCTTCCTCGTCCTCGATCTCCTTGACGTCTTCCTTCTCTTGCTCGAGCTGCGCCTTGCGGTCTTCCAGCGCGGCGCAGGAGACGGTCTTCTCCGGCGGCGGCTCCGCTGGCACGCACTCGATCTGGACGAGTTGATCAACCGTTCCTTGCAGCTCACGCCGAAACGCTGCTGGAATGCGCCCGGCATTGATCGCCTCGGCTACATCGGCTTGGAGAGTGAGCGCCAGCTCCTTCGCCCCGCAGGGATCCCCAGCCTCGAGGCTCGCGGCGACGGCATCCGCCTGCGCGGCCAAGTCCTCGGCCAGGCGGGATGGGATTTTCGGCTCGGGGGCGGGCGCTTCCGAGCCGCCGCAAGCCGTGAAGGCGATTCCGACGACGAGAACGGCGAGGAAGCGAGTTGCGCGAACTGGTATCGCGAAGCTCATCATCACCGCATGATTGTTGCCCTTTGAGTGAGGCCGCAAAGCCGAGGGAGGAGCCGGAACGCTCGCGGAAGGGTGGCTGCGGGCTAGCCTGATCAGGGAACTTCGAGCCCTCTGGCGAGGTCGAAGAGGTATGCGAATCAGCTGCTCCTTGGTCGTCTTAGTGTCCGCCCTCTTCCTCGCCGCCTGCGGAGCGGGCGAGCCGCCGAGCAGCGCTGCGGACGCGCCTTCGCCCACCGTATCCGGCCCGGATCCCAACCAGCTCTACGAGGTGAACACAACCGTGCTCGAGGATCGGACGCACGGACCCATGCTCTGTCTGGCCGGGATTCTCGAGTCGCTTCCTCCCCAGTGCGGGAACGTGCCCATCGCCAACTGGGACTGGGAGGCGGTGTCCGGGGAGGAGCGCCTCAGCGGAACCATCTGGGGCAGCTACCGCGTCGTCGGCAGCTACGACGGGTCGACGTTGAGGCTAACCGCCGTTGGCCCGTACGAGGAGAACACGTCTGACCCCACAGACTCCGACTTCTCGAGTCCCTGCCCGGAGCCGTCGGGCGGATGGAGCGGCCTCGAGCAGGCGACGCAAGAGGACGCGCGCCCAGCGGCTGCCTATGCCAGCTCGCAGCCGGACTACGTCACCTCATGGGTTACCCAGCTTGAGCCTGCCAGGGCCGAATTCGGCCCGGTCATCGTCAACGCCGTTTTCACCGGTGATCGCGAGCGGCATGAGGTCGAGATGCGGAAGGTGTGGGGCGGACCGCTCTGCGTCGTCGAGCGCGACGTTCCGACTGCAGACGAGCTCGCCCGTATCCGCAAGGAGGCCGAGGCGAGCCTGGACGAGCTGGGACTGCAGATGCTTTGGTCCGAGGGCCCCGACGTCGAGCCGGTCATTGAGATCGGCGTCGTTGTCGATGTCGGGGGGAATGGACAGGCGGCCCTGGATGACCGCTACGGCATCGGGGTCGTGCGCCTGACCCCGTCTCTCAAGCCCGCTTCGTAAGCACCTCGACACCGTTGGTCGCGGCGGGAGCGCTTGCGGAAGGGCCGCGGCAGGCCAGGGTGAGCCTCGTCTGTCGGCCTGGCGACGCCGGGCTCTCGCCAGCCGAAACAGGAAGTGCCTCAGGGGAACTCGCTCCTCGGCCCGTTGGTAAAAGGAGTCGTGAACACGCGTCGACCACTCTCGGCGACTGCAGTGCTCGTGCTTCTCGTGGCCTGCTCAGGCGGCTCGACATCGAGCGGTTCTCCCCCGGCGCCGTCCGCCGCAACTCTTTCCACTCCGGCCGGCAAGGACTCTGCCCTCACGCGTCTCTCCAGCCGCATCGTCTTCGACAACCACAAAGACGTCTGGTCCATCAACGCAAACGGCACGGACCTGACCCGGCTTACACATTCCCCCGCATTTGAGTTCGACCCGTCGTGGTCGCCCGACGGCACGCAGATCGCGTATCGATCTGATCGAGGCGATGAGTCGGAGATCTGGATCATGAACGCCGACGGCACGGGTCAGCGCCGGCTGACCGCGGGTCTCTCGCCCGCGTGGTCCCCGGACGGCTCGTCCATTGCCTATGCGAGCCCCGGACATGATCCGAACCCTCCGTTGAGCGGAATCTCGATCATGAACGCCGACGGATCCGGGCAGCACCGCGTGCCGAACACCGATGGCGGCGAGTACCCCTCGTGGTCGCCCGAGGGGAAACGGATTGCCTTCAACTCCAACCTCACCGGTGATCACGTGATGTACGTCGTCGACGTCGATGGCTCGAATCTCGTGGATCTCTCGAGCGTAGGGGAGGGCTGGCAGGTCGATTGGTCACCCGATGGCCGCGCCATCTTGTTCACCTCGCACCGAGACCATCCCGACAACTACACGGACGTGTACGTGATGCGCCCGGACGGATCGGGTGTGAAGCGCCTGACCCAGGCTCGCGCGTATACGCCGGCCTGGTCATCGGACGGGAGCCACATCGTCTTCTGCGCCCCGGGGCTGTTCGTGATGCGGGCGGACGGTACGGGGATCGAAAAGCTGCCGGTCGACGGACTCGGGGAGACGTCGCTCCCGGATTGGCGGTGAGGGCATCCGACGCTTCCGACGCCGCGGACCCGCTGGCCGTTGTCGAGGGTGGTTGGCCCTGCGAGACGGCTAGTTCACCGTTCCCGTCCGAAACTCGATCTTCTCGACGCACAGCAGGCGCGCCTGCTCGGGCTCGTCTCGTTCCCACGCTCGAACGATCGCCTCGGCCTCGTGGCGGCTGGTGAAGAGTTCGACAGCTTCCTCGGTGAGTCGCTCACGACTGCCCAGAAGAGCATTCGCGCAGGCTAACGCTTGCGCGGCGAGCCCTGGCCGTTGTCGAGGGCGGTGGGCACGCGGCGAGCACCTTTAGGCGCCGCTCTCGAGGTTCTTCTTCAACTTCTCCATGTTCTTCGGCATTTCCGTCTGCGCGTGTCGACGGACGAAGAGGGGCAGAAGGACCTTGCCAATCCCATACCCCTTCAAATCGAGGGAGATTGTGGCTCGTGAACGGTCACCGTCCCCAAGCGGCTCAACTGTGCCATCTACATCCCCCCGAATCGGACCATCCAGCCCGCGAACGCGCCACGTCCGTGGAGGACTCAGTTCGGTGATTTCACTTCTCATGGTCCGTTCCATGCGGCCGATGCGACGGGTAACGACGACCTTGCAGCCGACGCCGACAGGACCCTCCGCCTGCGCGGAGACAACGCTTTCTTGCCATTCAGGAAGATGAGACGGATCCGTCACGTAGGCGAAAACGTCCTCAGGTCGACGCGAAATCTCGGTGCTGTTTAGGATCGGCGCCATCTTGCCTCCTTCGTCACGATCTCTGTTTCGGGCAGTTTTACGCCTGTCGCGCCCACGTGACAAGTGTCTCGCAGGGACGCTCAACCCTGCGCTGGCTGAGGAGCTCGGCCACCGCGAGCGCCGCGTGGCTACTTCGCTCGCCCGTGGGCGATGCCGGGACCGTCCGGCGTTGGGTGGCTGCTTATGCGGTCAACCAAGACAGCAACACCGTCAAGCTTCGTCCCCGGCTTGTGGGCTCGGAACACAGCTTCCCGGCCAGAGCTTCTCATCGCCAATGTGAGAAACGTCCGTCTCGCTGTTTCTCGTTGCCACGAAGACCCTGTACTCGTAGACCGCCATGACCGATTATGCCTTCAAGACCGAGCCCGCAAGGCGAGCACGAGCCGGCGCACGACCGCTGCGAGCCGCTTGCGCGGAGCGCGCTGCGCAGGCGATCGAATGGGTCGGTTCGCCCCACGCCCCTTCCGCCGGTGACCCTGTCCCGACGCCCGTCTCGGGCAAACAGGAGGTCGTGTCATCGCCCCCACACCCGAAGGTTTGGAGCACACATCCACAGGCGGGCGGGGACAAGTGTCGTGCAGGAAGACTGCGGAACGCTTGCGGAAGGGTGGCGGCGGGCTAGGACTTCCGCAGCTCGTTGAGCGAAAAAGCCGGGCCGGGCCGCTTGCGCTCGCGCTGTTGCCGGTCTGACACAGACCTGAAAGGTGTGGTTGGCACTTTAGGGATCACGTGCCAACCACATAGAGGAGTGATCATGTTCAAGCGGTGTTTAGTCGTTCTCGCTGTCGCTGGCCCGTGCATACTCGCCGCAGCCCCGTCTGCGAGCGCGGCGGGGGGAGCCTGCCCAGCATCGTTTCAGGCGCTGACCATCGAGCAAGCGGTCGAGATCAAACTCGCGCTGGGTTACCCCCTTTCGCCCGAGGAGCTCGAGGCGGCCCTCAGGGGTGTTGACCAGAACCAGGACGAGATTGTGTGCTCCCTCGATCTTCCGGACACGCCGGTGATTCCCCCGTACATCAGCAACATGCTCGACAACGTGGCGAGCGTTCCCTAGCAGGCCCTCCCGCGCGGGAGGCGTACTACTTGGAGCGCAACTGACAGCCAAGCGTGTGCGAGTGGTGTCGGTTGTCTGGGATCCGCAGCGACTTGCAGCGGAACTGGCGTCCGACGACGCGGGTGTCGCCCGGCTGGTTCGGCATGGCCGACCTGTTCAGGTGATCGATGTCGCCCCCGCTGTTGAAGAGGCACGCGGAGCCTTCCGCCGGGAAATCACCAGGAGTAGTTCGACGGACAAGGCATCCAAAGAATCGCGGCAATCACGTAGGAGCGCAGGGTAGGAGCCCGTGCGCGAGGCGACGGGAATCGGATGGACGAGTTGAAGCCCTGCCAGCGGGTGTTGAAAAGGACGACACCCGAGGTCTGCACCGAGGTCTGCACCAGACGCGCAACCCCGACACTTCCGGCACACGTGAACCGCATGGGTTGAGCGAAATCGCTTTGTTCATGTGGGCTCGAGTGGGCCGTGCAGGGATCGAACCTGCGACCTTGGGATTAAGAGACAAGCGGCATTTCGACTCTTCATGCGGCTTCGCGCCGTCTGCGCGCCTGGATATGCGCCAGTCGAGTCCTCTTCGACAACCCCCGGCCGCATAGATTTTGATGACGATGCTGGATAGACCAGGAAACGGCTGTTCGAGGAAGCGAAAACTGTCCTCAGAACGCAAGCTGGCGAGGCGCCATGTCAATCAAGCCCGCGCGGGTGGCGCTGGCCGTTGTCAAGGCGGACGGCTTGTTGAAGTTGAGAGCGCTCGAGAGGGCTTCGATGAAGTCGCTGCGCTAAAAGAGCGCGGCGAGACCGTCAGGATAGCCACCGAGTGAAGTGCTCCGCGTCGCCGGTGAAGACAACGAAGATGTTCATTTGCAGTGGCTTCTTTAGTCCGACGCCCGGCTCGAAATGGGGGATCCCTTCATTACGAGTGATGTTCTCTCCAGTTCAGTCACCCCAGGCCGCTCGCAAAGGGCGCTTGTATGGACTGGAGCGGACTGGAGGTCACTGGAGAGGACAACCTGGTGGACGGCTGGTGGACGGCTGAATCGTTGTCAAAATGGGAAACGCCTCCGGAGCGCATCCTCGACGGCTCGTTTGTCCTGCCTACTTCGCCAGTTGCCGGGCGGTCGAGAGATGTGACGCACGCGGACATCACAAAGCGCTAGAAGCCGTGGCACCCGTCGTCGTACGCTTTGCGAATGGTCACCTGCCCGAGGTGCGGTCAGCAGAATCCGACCGGCGCTCGCTTTTGTAACGCGTGCGCTGCCCCCCTCGCCCCTGACACGGCATCGCCGCGCGAGGAACGCAAGGTCGTCACGGTCCTGTTCGCCGACCTCGTCGGCTTCACCGCGCGCGCTGAGCGTATGGATCCGGAGGACGTGCGAAGGCTCCTTCAGCCTTATCACGCTCACCTCCGATCGGTGCTCGAGAGCCACGGCGGCACGGTGGAGAAGTTCATCGGCGACGCCGTCATGGCGGTGTTCGGGGCGCCGGTCGCGCACGAGGACGACCCCGAGCGGGCGGTCCGGGCCGCGCTGGCCATCCGCGACGGGCTCGCCGAAGAGCGCGAGGTCCGGATCGGGATCACGACCGGAGAGGCGCTGATCGCGCTCGACGCTCGCCCCGAGACCGGGGAGGGCATCGCGTCGGGCGACGTCGTTAACAGCGCAGCGCGGCTGCAAGCCGGCGCGCCCATCAACGGCATCCTCGTCGACGAGATGACGCATCGGGCGACCGAGCGAGCGATTGAGTATCGCGACGCGACCCCTGTCGTCGCCAAGGGGAAGGCTGAGCCAATACACGTCTGGGAAGCGGTGCGGGCGCGCGGGCGTGTCGGCGTCGAGCGGCCGACGAGCGCGACACTCGTGGGCCGCCGGCACGAGCTGACTCTGCTCCGAGAGACGCTCGCCCGCGTCACGCGCGAGTGCGAGCCGCAGCTCGTCACCCTTGTCGGGGTGCCAGGAATCGGCAAGAGCAGACTCGTGCTCGAACTCTTCCAGGAGCTCGAGCGCAGTCCCGAATCCCCCCTGTGGCGACACGGCCGCTCGCTTCCCTACGGCGACGGGGTCACGTTCTGGGCGCTTGGCGAGATGGTCAAGGCACACGCCGGAATCCTGGAGTCGGACCGCACCGAGCGGGCGGAGCAGAAGCTCCGCGAAGCCGTCGCGGCGGTCATCTCTGAGCGTGCGGATGCAGTCTGGGTCGAGCGGCACCTGCGGCCGCTCGCGGGGATCGAGACAGCCGACGTGGGCACGGGCGACCGCAGAAGCGAGGCCTTCGCCGCTTGGCGCAGTTTCCTCGAGGCGCTGGCGGAGAAGCAGCCGCTCGTGGTCGTCTTCGAGGATTTGCACTGGGCAGACGAAGCCCTGCTCGACTTCATCGACCACCTCCTCGACTGGGCGAGCGGGGTTCCGATCCTTGTGCTCGCGACCGCGCGCCCCGAGCTGCTCGTGCGCCGGCCGGGCTGGGGCGGCGGCAGGGTCACCTCGGCCACGATTCAGCTCTCGCCTCTCTCCGACGACGAGACTGCGACGCTCGTCCATGCCCTCGCCGGAGGCTCGGTTCTTACGGCCACGAAGGAGGGCGAACTGCTCGAGCGGGCAGGCGGAAACCCCCTCTACGCGGAGGAGTTCGCGCGCATGCTGACCGGTCGGTCGGGCGACCTTGCTCTCCCCGAGTCGGTCCAAGGCCTGATCGCTGCCCGCTTGGACGCCCTCCCCCGAGAGGAGAAGGAGCTGCTACAGAACGCGGCGGTCATGGGCAGAGCCTTCTGGCTCGGCGCGCTCGGCAGAGAGCGATGGACACTCGAGGAGCGCCTGCATTCGCTCGCACGCGAGGAGTTCGTGAGCCGCGAGCGTCGAAGCTCGATCGCCGGCGAAGTCGAGTACGCCTTCCGTCACGCGCTCATACGCGAGGTGACCTACGAGCAAATCCCCAAGGCGCAGCGGGCCGCTAAGCACCGGGCGGCAGCAGAATGGATCGAGTCGCTCGGCCGTCGGGAGGACCACGCCGAGATGCTGGCTCACCACTACTTGCAGGCGCTCACCTACGCCGGGGCGGCTGGTGAACCGTCGCATGAACTCGCCGAACACGCCGTCGGAGCGCTCCAAGGGGCGGGCGACCGCGCCCTCTCGCTGAATGCGTATGCGGCGGCCGCGAGCCTGTACGAGACGGCGCTCGACGCGCTCGATCTGTCACGTCCCTCCGACGAAATCGAGCGCTGCGAACTCCTCCTTTCGCTCGGCGCTGCAGAGACACGTGCAGGGAATACCTCCGCCGCAGACACGGCCCTCATCCAGGCCGCCGGCATCGCACGACGTCTCGGTCTGCCGCGCGAGCTGGCCCGCGCGGCCGCGGAGTATGGCGGTCGGATGGTATGGGCGCGAGGCAGTGACGTCCCTCAACTCGTGCCGCTGCTCGAGGAGGGCCTCGCCGGCCTCGGCGAAAAGGACGTTGAGCTTCGGGCCAGACTTCTCGCCCGTCTCGCAGGGGCGCTTCGTGACGAGCCCTCGCGGGAGCGGCGGGACGCGCTGAGCAGGGAGGCGGTCGAGCTCGCTCGCCGCACCGGGAACCTCGCCGCACTCACCTACGCGCTCGATGGCCGTGCCATCGCCATCCTGGCCCCCGACACGCTCGCCGAATGCCTCGCCGTCGGGAGCGAGCTCCGCGAGGTGGCCGAGCGGATCGGTGAGAGAGAGCGTGTCGTGCACGGCCACATGCAAAGGGTCGCAGCGCAGGTCGTCGTCGGTGACATCGCTGCGATCGAGGCCGACCTCGGCGCGGCGAGCCCCCTCGCGGAGCAGCTCGGGCAGGCTGCTCATCTCTGGGACGTCTGCGGCGCGCGGGCGATGCTCGCGCTGGCGGCAGGCAGGCTCAGCGAGGGCGAGGCGCTCGCCGAGCGGGCGCTCTCCCTCGGCGAGCGCGCGCTGCCAGCCGGGGCGATTCCCGTCTACCACATCCAGCGCTACACGCTCTGCGACTTCCGAGGAAGCGCCGAGGAGGTCGAGCCGGCCATCCGCAACCTGATCACCGAGCATCCAGCCCGTCCCGTCTTCCGCTGCGTGCTCGCTCATCTCCACGCACGGCTCGGACGGCTGTCTGAGGCGAAGCGGGAGCTGGACGACCTGGCAGAAGCCGACTTCTCGGCTCTACCTTTCGACCAGGAGTGGCTCTTCGGCATGAGCTTGCTTGCCGAGACGTCTGCGCTCCTGGGCGACACGGAATCCGCGTGCGTCCTCTATGAGTTACTAGCTCCCTGGGCAGCTCTCAACGTCGCGGACCAAGCCGAGGGGATCAGGGGCTCGCTCTCCCGCTATCTCGGCATGCTTGCGGCCACGACGAAGCGTTGGGAGCAGGGAGAGCGGCGTTTCCAGGATGCGATCGCCATGAACACGAGGATGGGCGCTCGACCATGGCTCGCTCACACCCAGTACGACTTTGCGCAGATGCTCCATGCCCGTGATGGTCGCGGCGACCGTGAGCGCGCCCACGCGCTGCTCGACGCGGCGGTAGCGACCTACCGTGAGCTCGGGATGGAGTCCTATGCGGTGAAGACCGCTGCGCTCATGGAGAAAGTCGGGACCACCGCGTAGTTCCACCCTCCCCTCGGCCACGTGGGATCGTGGCTGCAGAGCGGTCGAATGTTCGTCGAATCCGAGGCGTTCGAACAACCCGGAATAATGAACATCGATGACCAGCCGGTACTAGGTTAACGCGAGGTCACGAGAGCGACTTCGCCTCGTTGTCGGGATTAGGGGAGGAGGTTCCGCTCCGGAGTTCCTCGGATTAGGCGTGCCGCGCAAGTGCGGCTGATTGCGTTGATGCGCCTTGAAACGAGCTGCGGCGTGCTTCGAAAGCGCGACGTTCATGCGTCGACGGATCGCCGCAGCGGAGCTGACGCCCGAGTTCCTCGCCGGGGCGGCCGCTGCCCATCCTCCTCCGGCCTCCGGAGCGCGAACCGCCCCTCGTCCGAACAGCGCGGCTATGGCCACGCTCACCGAGCTCGACGGAGGGGGATAGCTCCACTCGCCGATGCGGGTTTGCTCAACTGTGCTCGCTGCGGCGAGAGGATCAAGGCCGGCGAGCCCTGGGACGTGGGTCATGTCGACGGCACTAATCGCGCGGTGGTCTCGGGCCCTGAACATTGCAGATGCAATCGGGCGACAGCGCGGCTTCGCTACCTGCGCCGGCTCAAGAGGTCGCGCCAGTGGTTGGACGCAGGACCCTCGCCCGGGCGGAGTTCAGGAATGTCGCTTCGAGGGGGACGCGGGACCCGGCGAAACGCTAAGGCGCGTTACCTCCACTTGGCCGGCGTCGTATTCAAGGACGAAGCAGAAGCGCTGGAGCAGAGGAGGCCGCCGCCCGGCGGCCTCCTCTGCGGTTCTGTCGGAACCGAGCAATAGCCGGCGGCATGTAGCTATGCGCTCGACTCGCCCTCCGGGATGCTGATGTGGGTCAGCCCGACCAGAGGGTTGTCGAAGTTGAGCCCCAGGCCAGGCAGGTTCAGCTGGAATCCTTCCGGTTGGCCGGTCAGGAGGCCGGCGAAGCCGACGTTGCAGGCGACCAGCAGCGTGCCTTCGAACGACCCGCCCCCGTCCGGATGCAAGGCGACGGTAACGACGACGATGCTCGGCCGAACGCGGCCGTAGTCGGGCAGGGTGCTCGTGTAGCTGACGAAGCCGGTCGGCTCCCACGTCCCCGAGGCGAGGAGCTGCTGGCCTGCGGGGAAGGCGGGGGTGAACCGGATGTGGTTGAAGTTGCCCCCGCCCTCGCGGTCGACCTGGCCCGTCTTGGCCTTGAAGCTCGCCGCGCCTTCGAGAAGCATCACGTTGTCGCTTCCCACCTCGGCCGCGGATGTCCCGCTGAGCGAGACGAGCGAGAAGTGCTGGTGGCCGTCTCCCTTTCGGTAGCCGGCGACGGCGCCAGGCGACGCGGCGAGCGCGCCCAGCCCAAGAGCTCCGATCCCGGCGTGCTTGACGAACTGTCTACGGTCCATCTCTCACCTCCATGCCCCTAACGTCTCCTTCAGCCGACCGAGATGTGCCCGGTGAGCACGTCTTCGGTCGGAAGGACGACTAGGCCCAAGACCGTTGAGGCGGTCAGTTGGAGCGTCCCCACTCCTGGACCGCCTTCGATGACGACGACACGGAACGTCGCCGGCGACTTGCCCTGATTCCCAGTCTGCAGCATGCCCGAGCCCTCGAAGGTCGCCATGCCGCCGGAGATCGAGAGGCTCGTCACCTCACCACGCACGGCCATCAACGTGAACGGATCGAACCGCGACGACCCAGCCATGAGGCAGTTGAAATGACCGTGCACGCTGCCGTCGGCCGCGCGCGAGACCTGGAACCCGAACTGCGAGAACGCGTTCACGCCGTCCACCGTCCCGCGGCCGCCGCCGTTCACGTGCACCGGCCCGTTCGCCGCCGTCGCCGGTGTGACGCAGGCAGCAACGACAACGAGGACAAGAAGCAGTCGTTTCATGTCTCCCCTCTCTTCCGGAAGCGGCAACGCGTCCAGGTCCCTCCATCACCTCCCTACCTGGCGCGCGGAGACACGGTTAGCTTAGAACTTCGCGGCAGGCGCTACAAGGGCGGGCTGGGCCCCGTCGCCGCCCAGCTCGGCTCGCTCATGAGCACGGTGTTCTGCTTTCCGATCTCCTCAGGCGGCAGTTCGCCCTTCTGCTTCCGGTCGTACTCCTCAAGGAAGCGCCGCGTTCGATCCTCGTATTCGTCCTTCCAGCGTGGTCCGCGGAGAAGCTGGTATCCGAACAGCTCTGCGAGCTGCACTTTCTCGGCGGGGAGAGGGGCCATCTATCTGCGAAGGAACGCAGGAGCGGCGTTGCCTTGGCCTCACCTTCGCCGAGCATCGCCTCAACGTCGTCGATCTCCTCGCCGGTGTGCGGCCGTACACGCCGGTAGAAGCGGCGGCGAGTCCCGACGTTCTCCACCGATTGATCGGAAAGGCGCTTCCCCTCTGGAACGAGCCAAACAGAAATCTTGTCGTCAATCGTCCAGTTCCGCAGATACGTCCGCGGGACGATGTGAGCGTTCTTCACGTTGGAATAGGTGGTCATGGTGCGCGCCGGTCCGCGCGCCAGCCGCGCCCCGATCCAGGCGGATTTGAGCGGATCTCGCCGGAAGGTCGCTTGGGCGAACGGCCGTTCCGAAACACCTGCTGGAAGGATCCTTTTGGCTTGGGCAAAAGGATGGGCCGTGCAGGGATCGAACCTGCGACCTTGGGATTAAGAGTCCCCTGCTCTACCAGCTGAGCTAACGGCCCCGCAACGGGCCATTGTAGCGAGGGGCCCTCGGGCCTCACGCCCGCTGGAGCCGCCTGTTGAGGTACCAGGCGAGCGTCCTTCCGGCCCCGCAACCCCGAAGAAAGAGCGGAGCGCCGCTGAGGAGGATCTTCGGAGTCACAAGACACGGTAGATTCGCCGCGGCCGTGCGAATCCTTTCCGTCGTAGGCAATCGGCCGCAGTTCGTGAAGTCGGCCCCGGTCTCGCTCGCGTTCAAGGAGCGGGGCGTCGAGGAAACCCTTCTTCACACCGGCCAGCACTATGATCCCGAGCTCTCGCACGTGTTCTTCGAGGAGCTGAAGCTCGACCCGCCGGCCCACCAGCTCGAGGCCGGTTCCGGGACTCACGCGGAGCAGCTCGCGCGCATGCTGCCGGGAATCGAGCAGGCCGCGGTCGAGGAGCGGCCCGACTGGGTGCTCGTCTACGGAGACACGAACTCCACGCTCGCCGGCGCGCTCGCGGGGGCGAAGGCCGGTTTTCGGGTCGCCCACGTCGAGGCAGGCCTGCGCTCCTTCGACCTGACCATGC
>Ga0126312_10002202_pt1 | contig 13024 bp, 14 predicted proteins | sample Plot104A_FD_92537 | JGI IMG/M metagenome (GOLD analysis project Ga0126312, IMG submission 92537) | Serpentine soil microbial communities from UC McLaughlin Reserve, CA, USA - Plot104A | ecosystem: Environmental > Terrestrial > Soil > Grasslands | place: USA: UC McLaughlin Reserve, Lake County...
CCGAGGTTGTCCGCCACCGTGCGCTGCAGGTCGTCCATGTCGTAGAGCGCGATGCCCGGGCAGCCGGCCAGGTCGGGATCGATGTCGCGCGGCACCGCGAGGTCGATCAGCACGAGCGGGCGGTTCGGCCGGCGGGCGGCCACCAGCTCGAGCTCGTCGCGGCCGAGGATCTGGTGCGGAGCGCCCGTGGAGCTCACGACGATGTCGGCGCTCTCGAGCTGGCCCGGCAGGTCGTCGAACGCCACCGCCTCACCCCCGAAGCGCTGCGCCAGGCCGAGCGCGCGGTCGTAGCGGCGGTTTGCGACGAAGACGGTGCTGACGCCGCACTCGTGCAGCGCGCGCGCAGCCAGCTCGGCGTTCTCGCCCGCGCCGATCACCAGCACGCGCCCGGAGCCGAGGTCCCCTTCGAGAAAGTCGGCGGCCAGTGAGACGGCCACCGATGACACGGTCACGTGCGAACGGCCGATGGCAGTCTCGGCGCGCGCGCGCTTGCCGGCGGCCAGCGCGTCGCGGAAGAGCCGGTTCGACACGGGCCCGGTGACCCCGGCCACCAGGGCCAGCTCGTAGGCGCGCTTGACCTGGCCCTGGATCTCGGCCTCGCCCACGATCATCGAGTCGAGCCCTGCGGCGACCGCGAACAGGTGAGTCACCGCCTCCGAGCCGCGCATCGAGTAGATCGCGCCCAGCAGCTCGGTGGGTCCGATGCCCGCCTGCCGCGAGAGGATCGTGAGAGCCGCGTTCTCCGCCTCGACCGAGTCTGCCGCGACCAGGTGCAGCTCGGTGCGGTTGCAGGTGAACAGCGCCACGGCCTCGTGGATCGAGTCGTGGCCGGTGAGCTCCTCGAGCACCCGTGTGGCCCGGCCCTCCGGAAGCGCCAGCTTCTCGCGCAGCTCGAGCGGCGCGGTCTTGTGTGACGCGCCCAGCGTGAGCAGCTCGCCGCCGGTCACCTGGATACCTCCGCAGGACTTCCGGCCCCGTGCTCTTCAGGCGACGCCGGCCCTTCGGCCGGTCGCGAACGGCCGGCCTGGCCCCCGCTCTCTCCGGCCAGCTCGTTGAGCTCGCCGAGCTCGCGGTCGATGCGCGCGACCTTCGCGCCGATGATGGCCACGTAGACCACGATCAGCGTCAGGAACACCACGTACGCGCCGGCCACGTACTTGCCGGCCTCGTCAAGCGGCAGCGCGGGCATCGGCCTCCGCCAACAGCTTCGCGCGCAGCCGCTTCAGCTGCATCGAGGCGTTCTTCGAGGTCAGCTCGAGCTTCCACAGCGTCACGAACAGCAGTGCCATCGCGAGCAGACACGCCAGGAAGGTCAGGCGCATCTCAGCGGGCAGGTCACCGCCGGTCTGCGACAGGACGCGCGGATGCGTGAAGCTCTCGGCCATGCGCACCGCGGCGAAGTTCAGCGGCACGAAGGCGCCGGCGGCGATAGCGAACACCGAGGAGTAGCGCGCCTGGCGCTCCGGGTCGTCGATCGAGAAGCGCAGCGGGTAGTAGACGCAATAGAGCAGGAACACGACGAGGAACGACACGAGCACCGGCTCGTCCCAGACCCACCAGTGGCCCCAGGAGGCCTTCGCCCAGATCGCGCCGGTCGCCAGCACGCCCACGCCGAGAATGATCGACAGGTGGATGGCCACGTAGGAGCGCATGTCCCATGTGCGGTCGCCCGAGCGCAGGTGCTTGATCGCCATCACGCCACCGGCCACGAAGCCGAAGAGAGCGACGATCGCCATCGGCACGTGCACGTAGAAGATCTTCTGCACGAAGCCCTGGTCCGCGTCGAGCGGGGCGTAGAAGAACACGAGCGCAAGCGCCGCCGCGACCGCCACCACGCTGGCTATCGAGAGGGATTTGAGGCCTTTGGCGTACATCAGTCCTCGAGGAGGTAGTCGAAAACGGCGATCGAGAGCAGGAGGAACACCACATCGTAAAGGGCCAGCAGTCCCAGCCAGCGGCCCAGATCCTCGGTCGAGGGTGACACGCGCAGAAGCGGCTCGCTGGCCTGCGAGGCGGCGATGAGCAGGGGGACGAGCAGCGGCAGCAGCAGGAGCGGCACGATCAGCTCGCGTGCACGGGCCTCGGCGGCCAGCGCGGCCGTCAGCGCCCCCACCGCCGCCAGCCCGAGGTCCGCCATCAGCAGGACCAGCAGCAGCTCCGGAAGCGCGTCGCGCAGGTCCGGCCCGAGCAGCAGCAGGCCGAAGCTGGGAAGCGCCACCAACTCGAGGGCCAGAAGGAATACGAACAACGCCGTGCCCTTGGCCAGGAAGAGGGCCGTGCGGTCGACGGGTGCCAGCAGCAGGCCGTCGATCCCGCCCTGCTCGCGCTCTGCGGCGAACAGGCGCGTCACGCCGATCACGGCGGCCAGCAGCAGCGTCACCCACAGCACGCCGGCGGCCAGCTCGCCATCGAGCGAGTCGCGATCCAGCCCGAAGTGGAACAGCACGAAGCAGGTGACCGTGAACAGCGACATCGCCGGCACCGACTCCTTGGTGCGCAGCTCCAGCCGCAGGTCCTTGCGCAGGATCGCCACGGCCGCTCCGATCACCGGTAGAGCTCCCGCACGCGCTCGGCGCGCGGCGGCCGGCCGGCGAACTGCTGGCGGCCACCCTTCAGCCCGAGCGCGACGTCGGCCTCGGCGAGCGCTCCCTCGACGTCGTGGGTCACGAGCACGCGCGTCCGCCCGCTGGCTCGGCCGATCAGCGGCTCCAGCAGCTCCGCCGCGGCGGGGTCCAGGCCTGCGCGCGGCTCATCGAGCAGCAGCAGTGGCGGCTCGTGCAGCACGGCGCGAGCTGCGGCCAGCCGCTGGACCATTCCCCGGGAGAGCTCGCGCAGCGGCTCATCGGCTCGGCGCTCCATGCCCACCGCGGCCAAGGCCTCCTCCACGCGCGAGCCGTTCAGGCGGTGCAGGCGGGCGTGGTAGGCCAGGTTCTCCCGTCCGCTCAGCTCACGGTAGAGCAGAGGCTCATGGCCCAGGAAGCCCACGCGGCCGTGCAGCTTCCAGGTCTCGGCCGGCAGCTCGGCCCCCAGCACGCGCGCCATGCCGGCATGGGGGCGCAGCAGGCCCGCGAGCACGCGCAGGAGGGTCGTCTTGCCCGCTCCGTTGGCACCCAGCACGGCGAGCGTCTGGCCTGCCTCCACGCGGGCGCTCACGCCTGCGAGCGCCACCCGCTCGCCGTAGCGCCGCTCGAGGCCGTCGAGCTCGATGGCCGTCATGGCCGAAGCCTATGCCCGGCGTTGCAGCGTCTCCGCAGCGTGCTTCAGCGTGGGCTCGACCAGCGGCCACGACTGGCCGATCGCCTTGGGGCTGCCGGGGAAGTTCACGATCAGCGTGCGCCCTCGCACGCCCGAGACGCCGCGCGTGAGGATCCCGAGCGGGGTGTGCTCGCGCGAGTCCGCCCTGATCGACTCGGCGTAGCCGGGCGCCTCGCGCTCGATCACCTCGCGGGTGGCCTCGGGCGTCACATCATCGGGCGTCAGCCCGGTCCCCCCGGTGGTGAAGACGAAACGAACATCCGCCTCGTCGCACAGGCGCCGGAGCGCGGCGGCGATCGCCTCGCGGTCGTCGGGCACCACCTCGACACTCACGTCGAGCCCGGCGCCCCGGCACAGCTCTGCCAGCGCGGGCCCGGACACGTCCTCTCCTTCGCCACGGGCCAGCGAGCTCGAGACCGTGAGCACGGCAGCGACCATGCCGGCAGGTTGGGCGGCCGGCCTCAAGTGGGATGGCGGCGCCAGTCCTGCTTGCCGCCGGTCTTCTCGAGCAGCTCTAGCGGGCCGATCGACACGCCGCGCTCGATGCCCTTGACCATGTCGTACACCGTCAGGGCCGCCACGGCCGCCGCGGTCAGCGCCTCCATCTCGACGCCGGTCGGCGCGCTCGTGCGCGCCTCCGCAGTGACGGTCACGCGGTCGTCGCCGATCTCGGCCCGGACGTCGACGAACGAGAGCGGCAAGGGGTGGCACAGGGGAATCAGCGCGGACGTTCGCTTGGCGGCCTGGATCCCGGCGATGCGCGCGGTGCCGATCACCTCCCCCTTGGGGGCGTCGCCGCGTCTGACCGCCGCGCAGGTTGCCGCCGCCATCGCGACCACCGCCCGTGCCACGGCGCGGCGCTCGCTCACGGGCTTCCCGCCCACGTCGACCATGCGGGCGGCACCCGCATCGTCGAGATGTGACAGGTCGTCAGACAGGACTGTGCGTTTGCCGCGCGGCCTGGATCAGGTCGCGCACCGCCGGCTCGTCGCCGCGGCGCAGCAGCTCGACCGGGTCGGGGTCGCCGTTCACGATCGACTCGAAGAACTCCTTGCGGTCCTGATAGGTGGGCAGCGTGCCCTTGGCCCAGCCGCGCACCTCGTTGAGCAGCACGGCGAGCCGCGCGTAGGGCTCGCCGTACTCCTCGGCGATCTCGGCCTTGATGCGCTTGGCCAGCGCGGGCGACGCTCCGGCCGTGGAGATCGCGATCGCCAGCGGGCCGGTGCGAACGATCGCCGGCATGATGAAGTTGCACAAGGGGGGCACGTCGACGATGTTCACGAGCATCGCACGCCGCTCGGCGTCCTCGAAGACACGGATGTTCGCCTCGGTGTCGTTCGTGGAGGCGATCACGATGAACGTGCCCTCGAGGTCCTCGCGCCGGTACTCGCGCCGCTCCCAGCGGATCGAGCCCTCGGCCGCCAGCTCGCGCAGCGGCTCGACGGCCTCGGGCGCCACCAGCGTCACGTCGCCGTCGCAGGCCAAGAGCCCCTCGACCTTCTCGAGGCCGATGTCCCCCCCGCCCACGACCACGCAGCGCCGGCCGGAGAGCCTCAGGCAGGCGATGTAGAAAGGGGTGTCGAGCATGCCCTGAACGCAGCTCTGGTCGCAGGTCCCCCTGCGCAGCTGGCAGACGCATTCCTTGCCGGCGTAGGCCTGGGCGGGCATGACCTGAGGGAGTCTACGGACCGTGCCCTTGATCAGATCGACGTCTGCCCGAGCGTCTGCGGCCGGTGCCTGCGCCCGCGCCGCCTAGCCCCGTCGCAGGGTTCGGCGAAGCAGCCTCAGCATCGGCTCGGCGCCCTCGCGCAGGGCGCGCCTCTTGTCGGCGTCGCGGCCGTACACGAGTTGCCCCGCCGAGTGCATCGCCTTGCCGAGCGCCTCGTCGTAGGGGTGCCACCAGAAGTTGCGCGTGCGCGACGGCTCCCAGGCGAGCAGCTTGATGTTCACGCACTCGTAGAAGCCGAACCTGGAGTGAGAGCGGCCCAGCCCCGAGTCCTTGACGCCGCCCCATGGGCACGAGATGGCGCCGTGCGAGTACATGTGGTCGTTCAGCCAGACCATCCCCGACTCGAGCCTCGCCGCCATGCGCTCGCCCCGCCCCCGGTCCATCGTCCAGACCGAGGCCCCCAGCCCGAACTCCGAGTCGTTGGCCAGCCGGATCGCCTCGTCCTCGGAGTCGACCTCCACGATCGGGACCACCGGCCCGAAGATCTCCTCGCGCATGATCCGCATGCCGGGCGTGACGCCTGTGAGCACGGCGGGGGCGTAGAAGTCGGCCCCGGCGAGGCCGGGCACGTCCACTGGCCCGCCGCACTCGAGCTTCGCGCCTTCGGCCACGGCTTCCTCCACCAGCTCGCGCACGGTCTCGTACTGCTCGCGCGAGACCATCGGCCCAACCTCGGTGGCCCAGTCGCGCGGGTCTCCCAGCCGCAGCTCGCGCGCGCGCTGAACCACGCCCTCGACGAAGCGCTCGGTGACTTCACGCACCACGTAGACGCGCTCGATGCCCGAGCACGTCTGGCCGGCGTTCGCGAAGCCGCCCCAGAGGCAGCCGGAGATCGCATTCGGCAGGTTGGCGTCGGCGCAGACGATCATCGCGTCCTTGCCGCCCAGCTCCAGCACGGAGCCCTTCATGCGCCCGGCGCACGCCACGCCAACTCGCCGGCCGACCTCCACCGAGCCCGTGAAGAAGACCTTCGAGACGCTCGACTCCACCAGCGCGTTTCCCACGCGCCCGCCCCCGTGCACCGCCCGCACGAGACCGGCCGGCACGCCGGCGCGCTCGAAGACGTCCTGGATGCGCTGGCCGATCAGCGGCGTGAGCGAGGCCGGCTTGACCAGCACACCGTTGCCGCACATCAGGGCGATCGCCACCTCGCCGAAGGGAATCGACCACGGGTAGTTCCAGGGCGCGATCACGCCGACCACACCGAGCGGCTCACAGCTGAAGCGCGCGCGCTTCTGCTTCATGAAGATCGGCATCGGGATGCGCTCGCCACGCAGGATCCCCGGACCCGCCTCGGCGATCCAGTGCAGCGCGTCGACCGTGGGCAGCAGCTCCATCGTGTAGGCCTCGTTGCGCGGCTTGCCCTGCTCGCTGCTGAGCAGGGTGGTGAGCTCGTCGAGGCGGTCGAGGATGACCTGCGCCGTCCGGCGCATGTAGCGGCCGCGGTCGGCCAGCGGCAGCTGCGCCCAGAACGGCTGCAGCTCGGCCACATCGTCCACCACGCCCTGCACGTCCTCCGGCTCGAGCGTCGGCACGGCGCCCAGCCGGCGGCCGTCGACCGGGCTGAAGGACTCGAGCTCGCGGGCGGCGGCGGTCGCCTCCATCGGCTTGGATTCTCCCCTACGGCGTCAGGCCGCGCGGCGGACGCGGGCGCGCAGCGCAGTTCCCGCCTCCCTGAGGAGCTCCCCGACTTCGCCGCCGGCGGCCACTACGTGCGGGCTGTGCTCGGCGGCGCTCACGTCCGCGAGGCCGACGATCCGTTCGATGCCGCCGATCGGGGCGGTGGCGGCGACCACCAGGCGCTCGCGCGGGTCGAAGAAGGTGTAGCGCCTGGCGTGGCCGGCCAGGGCCGGTCGCTGCTCCTCGAGGAAGGCGCGCACGCGCAGGGCGTCGCTGGGGCGCGTCAGCCGCAGCGTCACGCGCAGTCGGCCGGCGTCGTGAGTCGTGGCCAGGAGCGGTCCGGTTTCCATGCCTGCGAGGGTGGCAGGTGCCCAGGGCTTGAGGCCAATGTCGCTTAACCGCGGCGTAACCTGCGCAGGCGCTGCAGGCGCTCGGCCAGCTCGACCTCCTCCCCGTGGCCGCTGAGCTCGAGAAAGCTCTCGCCAGCGGCCTCGGACGGCATCAGCTCTTGCGCGGCCGCGCCGTCGGCGTGATCGTGCGGATAGGCATAGCCCTCGCCGCGGCCCAGCTTCTTGGCGCCCGGGTAGTGCGCGTCCTGCAGGTAGGGGGGAGGATCGGGCGAGCCGTGCTCGCGCACCCAGCGTCGCGCACGCGAGATTGCCTCGTAGGAGGCGTTCGACTTGGGTGCAAGCGACAGGTAGACCGCGGCCTGGGCCAGGTTGAGCGCGCATTCGGGCATTCCCACGTGCTCGACGGCGTGGGCCGCCGCCACCGCCACCTCGAGCGCCCGCGGGTCCGCGTTGCCCACGTCCTCGCTTGCCAGCACGACCATGCGGCGGGCGATGAAGCGCGGGTCCTCGCCCCCCTCGATCATCCCCGCCAGGTACAGCAGGGACGCGTCGGGGTCGGAGCCGCGCGTGGCCTTGATCCAGGCGGAGATCAGGTCGTAGTGGCGGTCGCCGCCCTTGTCGTATAGGACCGCGCGCCGCTGCAGGGCGTCCTCAGCGTGGCGCACCGTCACCGGTCGGTCGCCGACGGTCTCGCAGGCCAGCTCGAGCGCCGCCAGCGCGGTGCGCGCGTCGCCGCCCGAGCGGGCGGCCAGGAACTCGAGGGCCTCCTCCTGGACGGCCGGTGCGCCGGCGAGGCCGCTCCGCTCGGGGCCGCGCCCTCCGCGGGTCGCGGGCGCAAGTCCGCGCGGGTCCCCCAGCGCGCGGCGCAGCAGCGCAAGCACCTGGCCCTCCTCGAGCGAGCGCAGCTCGTAGACCTGGCTGCGCGACAGCAGCGCCGAGTTCACCTCGAAGTAGGGGTTCTCGGTGGTGGCGCCCACCAGCGTCACCAGTCCCTCCTCGACCGCCGGCAGCAGGGTGTCCTGCTGGGCCTTGTTGAAGCGGTGGATCTCGTCGAGAAAGAAGATCGTGGGCTCGCCGCTGGTCGCGCGGCGGTGCTCGGCGCGCTCGATCACGTCCCGCACCTCCTGGCGGCCGGCGTTGACCGCGGAGGCCTCCTCGAAGGCGGCGCGGGCGTTCACCGCGAGCAGCCGCGCCAGCGTGGTCTTGCCCGTGCCCGGCGGCCCGTAGAGGATCATCGAGTGCGGTCGCCCCTCCTCGAGCGCCGTGCGCAGCGCCGAGCCGCGCTCGAGCAGATGCTCCTGGCCTACGAACTCGCCGAGCGAGGTGGGCCGCATGCGCGCGGCAAGCGGCTGGTCCGAGCCGGGCACGCTCGTGCGTCCCGGCGGGCGCTCCTCGAGGTCGAACAGGCGCTCCACGGGCACGATTCTGGCAGCGGCTCTGGTCAGCGACGGCCCGACGCGGAGCGTACGAGCTCAGCGAGGAGCACGGGCTCGCCGCTCCAGGAAGCCCGTGACGGCGTCGGCGGTCTCGGCCGGCGCGTCGTCGTACACGAAATGGCCGGCGCCGGCCACCACCACCAGCTCGGTGTCGGGCAACTCGCGCTCGAAGCGCTGGGCGCCGGCGACCGGGGCGAACGCGTCGTGCTCGCCCCACAGCAGCAGGGCCGGCACGCCGAGCTCGGCCAGCCGGCCCTCGTAGCGGGCCAGCTTCTCGAAGTCCATCGAGCGGTAGAAGTCCAGGTGGGCGCGGCGGCGCTCCTCGCCCTCGTAGCCACGCCAGTACTCGTCGAGCGCCGTGTCGTCGATGCCCGACGAGACCTGCGAGAGCATGGCTCCCAGCGTCTCGCGGCTCATGTTGTCCATCAGCTTCTCGCCCTCGCCCTGGGTGCGCATGAGCCGGCCCATGCCGTGCCACCGGCCGTCGGCGAAGAAGCCGGTGTCGCTGATCACCAGCGCCCTCACCGCCGCGGGGTGGTCGCACGCCCACGCCAGTCCTATCAGGCCGCCCCAGTCGTGCACCACGAGCGCCACGGGCCCGAGCCCGAGCGCCTCGTGGAAGTCCGCGATCGAATCGACGTGGCGCTCCCAGCTCCCGGGCGGGTCGGGTGGCGAGTCGCCGAACCCCGCCAGGTCGGGCGCGATCGCCCGCCAGCCGGCCTGCGCCAGGGCGGGCATGAGCCCGTGCCACATGTAGGACGACTCGGGGTAGCCGTGCAGCAGCAGCGCGGGGGGCCCGTCGGCCGGCCCTGACTCGCGGTGGGCGAGCGTCACGCCCGCATCATCGCGCGCTCGGTCAGCAGGGTGAACAGCCGTTCGAGCGCCGGCCGGAAGACCTCGTCCTCGAAGCGCGGCCGCGGGTTTACGAGCTGGCCCAGCATCAGACCGGTGATCGATGCCACGACCACCCGCGCGTCGATCGCCGGCTCCGGCGAGCCGGTGGCGCGCAGCCCCAGCTCCGCCAGCCTCAGGTAGGCAGCCTCCCAGCGGTCCACCTCCTCGCGCAGCCAGGGCCGGCGGGTTCCCTCCAGCACCAGCTCGATGAAGGCCACGTGACGGGTGGGATCGTCCTCGAGGTCCGCGGCCAGAGCGGCCGCCACGGCCTGAGCCCACTGGGAGACGTCGAGCTCGCGCGGCGCGAGGTCGAGCACCACCTGCTCAACTCGCGCGACCTCCTCCCGCGCCGCCAGCAGGAAGGCCTCCTGCAGCAGGTCATCCTTGGAGGAGAACCAGTACGTGGTCGCGGAGAGCGGCAGCTCGGCGCGCTCGGCGACCGCGCGGTGCGTGACGGCGTCGGAGCCGCGCTCGCCTATCAGCGCCAGCGTCGCGCGCAGGATCGCCTGGCGCCGGGCTTCCCCTCTTGGTACATTCGTTCCGGACACTGGTACAAATGTACCGATGACTACCGCGCTCCCGCAGAGAACCGTTGCAGACGCCCTCTCCTACGAGGACCTCTACGCGCGCTGGGAAAAGGGCAACTGGCGCTCCACCGAGCTCGACTTCTCGGATGACGCGCGCCACTGGCGAGAGCACTTCTCCGAGCTCGAGCGCAAGGCCGCCCTGTGGAACTACGCGCTCTTCTTCTGGGGAGAGGACGCGGTCACGGACGGGCTCTCGCCCTACATCGACGCCGCCCCGCGCGAGGAGCAGAAGTACTTCCTGGCCACCCAACAGGTCGACGAAGCACGGCACGCGGTCTTCTTCTCGCGGTTCATGCACGAAGTCTGTGGCGTGGACGGGGAGTCCACCGGCGAGCGCCTGCAGGCCATCAAGCCGGAGCTCACCTGGGGCTTCCGCCAGGTGTTCGGACGGCTCGAGCGCATGTCCGACGAGTTGCGCGCGGATCCCTCGCTGCCCAACCTGGCTGCGGCGATCACGCTCTACCACGTGGTCATCGAGGCGACGCTGGCCCAGCCGGGCCAGCACTTCATCACGAGCTACCTCGAAGAGCGCAGCCTGCTGCCCGGCTTCCGTGAGGGCATGGCGCGGGTCGCGGCCGACGAGCAGCGCCACATCGGCTTCGGCGTGAAGCTGCTCTCCGACCTGCAGCGTCAGGACCCCGACTGCAGGTACGCCGTGGCCGACTTGCTGCGCGAGGTCATTCCCTGGAGCGCGGCGGTGCTGGCGCCTCCGAATTGGGACCGCCGCTACACGGAGTGCTTCGGCTTCACGCTCGAGGACATCGCCACCGAGGGCACCGCCTCGCTCGAGGCCAAGCTTCGCAGCGCCGGCCTGCCGATCGAGGGGCTGCCCGGTCCGCCGGTCTTCTCGCCCGACATCGGCGCTCGCGAGCGCGCGGAGTACGGCATGCGCCTGGTGTGGGCCGGCATCCTCGGCGAGAAGACCGGTCCGCCGAAGCGCGACCCGGAGACGATGGCGGCGCTGTTTCGCATGGTGCGCGGCGGAATGGACACGCGCAAGGCCCCGCCCGGCACGCTGCAGTGGGACTTCCCCGACGCCGACCCATGGCACCTCGTGGTGGCGAACGGCGACACGCGGGTGGAGCCGGGCAGGCTCGAGAGGCCGACCGCCACGCTGCGCTGCCGCTTCGAGGATTGGACCGACGTGGTGGCGGGCCGCGCCGACCCGCGCAAGCTCGCGCTGCGCGGGCGCCTGCGCCCGAGCGGCGACCTGCGCTGGCTCTGGCGCGCGCGCGGCATGTTCCCCCGCTGACCGGCACCTTGGGCCGCGACGGTCACCTGTGTGACCGGCGACGGGCCGCTCACGTTGGGCCGCGACGGTCACCTGTGTGACCGGCGACGGGCCGCTCATATACTCGCCAGAAGTGCCGGAACGCCAGGATCTCGAGCGTCGCACGACCGAGCTGCTCCAGCGGCTGATCCGCTTCAACACGGTCAACCCGCCCGGCAACGAGCAGGCGGCACAGGAGTTCCTGCGCGGGTTGCTGGAGGGAGCCGGCTTCGAGTGCGAGCTGCTGGCCGCGGTGGAGGGGCGTCCGAACCTCGTGGCGAAGCTGCGCGGCGCCTCCGACGGGCCTAGCCTCTGCCTGCTCGGCCACGTGGACACAGTGCTGGCCGACCCCTCGGACTGGTCCGTCGACCCGTGGTCGGGCGAGCTGCGCGACGGCTGCGTCTGGGGGCGTGGGGCGCTCGACATGAAGAGCCAGGTGGCGGCCGAGGTCGCGGCCGCCGTCGCGCTCAGCGAAGAGGGCTGGCGGCCCCAGTCCGGCGAGCTGATGCTGGTGCTGACCGCCGACGAGGAGGCCGGGGCCGAGCACGGAGCAAGGTGGCTCTGCGAGCAGCAGACCGAAAAGGTCCGCTGCGACATGGTCGTAAATGAGGGCGCCGGCGAGGTGTTCGAGTTCGAGGGCCGCCGCATCTACAGCGTCTGTGTGGCCGAGAAGGGCGTCTTTCGCTTCACCCTCTCCACGCACGGCCGCGCGGGCCATGCCTCGATTCCGCGCATCGGCGACAACGCGCTCACGAAGATGGCGTCGGTGCTGGACGCGCTGCGGGAGCCCGTTCCGGCGTACGAGCTGTCGCCCGAGCCGGAGGCGTTCCTGCGCGCGATGGGTCTCGACACCAGCGACCTCGACCGCGCGTTGCACGAGGTCGCTGAGCGCGACCCCCGCGTGGCGGTTCTGCTCGAGCCGATGCTGGGGGTCACGCTGGCGCCGACGATGATCCGTGCCTCGGAGAAGATCAACGTGATCCCCGCTCGCGCCGAGCTCGGCGTCGACTGCCGCGTGCCGCCGGAGCTAGGTGAGGAGCACGCGCTCGCGCGTATCCACGAGGTGCTCGGGGAGGACGGCTACGACCTCGACTTCCGGGAGACCGTGGTGGGCAACCGCTCCCCGATCGACACCGCGCTCATGCGGCACATCCGCTCGTTCGTGGAGCGCGAGGACCCGGGAGCGGAAGTCACTCCGATGGTGCTGCCCGGGTTCTCCGACTCGCGCTGGTTTCGCGACGCCTTCCCGGACTGCGTCGCCTACGGCTTCTTTCCACAGACCACGATGGACCTGTTCGAGGCCGCCCCGCTGATCCACGGCGCCGACGAGCGCATCCCGGTGTCCGACCTCGGCCTGGCGTCGGCGTTCTATGCCGAGCTGGCCGTGGAGGCGCTGCAGTGACCGCCCCCGTCCCCGAGGACAAGCTGCGCCTGGGCGGCATGGCACTGCGCAACGGGCTGCTCGTGCACGGGCCCACGCACTGGGCAGCCGCCGTGCGCACTGGCGCCGGCGAGATCAGGGTTGCCTCCGGCCAGAAGCCGAGCGTCGGGGGGAGGGTCGCCGAACGCGTTCCGGGCCTGCGCGGCGTGGTCAAGCTGGGCGAGGCGATGGCGGTGATCCCGCTGGTCAAGCGGGCGCTGCCGGAGGCGCGGCTTCCAATGCAGGACGCGCGCACGCTCGGGGCCATGGGGGCCGCAGCGGCGGGTGGGCAGGCCATCCGCAAGGCGCGCGCCCGCACGCTCGGCAGCGAGACGGCGGTAGCGCTGATCAGCCTGCTGCCGGCGTTGATGGCGCTGCGCAGCGGCGACCTGGCCGCCTACCACGGCGTCGAGCACAAGGCGATAGCCGGCTACGAGGACGGCGAGGACGCGTCCGAGGCCGA
>Ga0126312_10002204_pt1 | contig 13017 bp, 12 predicted proteins | sample Plot104A_FD_92537 | JGI IMG/M metagenome (GOLD analysis project Ga0126312, IMG submission 92537) | Serpentine soil microbial communities from UC McLaughlin Reserve, CA, USA - Plot104A | ecosystem: Environmental > Terrestrial > Soil > Grasslands | place: USA: UC McLaughlin Reserve, Lake County...
GCGCGTCAACGAGCGCGTGACCGGCTCGATCGGCCTGAAGCTGTACAAGGGCAGCCTCAGGGTCGTCACGCGCGCGAGCCCGAACGCCGTCTACGACGCGCAGCTCGCCACGTTCGCCGACTCGGGCGGCCTGTTCTCGCAGCAGGCGTCGCCCGGGTTCATCGAGCTCTGGTCGCTGCAGTCGCGGATGGCGCGCCGGCTGCGTTCGGACTCCGGCGGGTAGGCTCCAGCCATGGCCTACAAGCTGCTCGGCATGCTCACCTGGAAGGGCGCGAAGTGGTTCCTGCGCCGCAAGTACGGCGCCGCCCTGGCGCCCAAGCCGCTGCTCGCCGGCGGGCTCGCGCTGCTGCTCATCGGCGCCGGCCTGGCGATCGTCAAGCAGCGGCCAGAGCTGCCCCGATGACGCCCGCGTCCGCGCCCAGCCCCGCCGCCAGCGCGGGCAGGTCGCGGGCGCGCGGGTCGTAGATCTCCCTCCGCATCGCCGCGACCGCCGCCTCGCGGTAGCCGGCCTGCAGCCCGAGCCCGCCGCCGAAGATGACCGCGCCGGGATCGAGCGCGTTCACGAGCGCGGCCAGCGCCACGCCGAGCCGCTCGGCCGCGTCCGCGACGACCGGCGCGGCGGCGGGGTCGGCGAGCGCGGCGGCGGCGTCGCGATGGCCGCTGCGGCGCGCCAGCGCGACCCCGCCCGACCAGCGCTCGACCAGCGGGGCGCCGGTCCCGATCGCGCTGCCGCGCGCGCCCGCGCGCGGGCGCCCGTCGACCACGAGGCAGTGGCTGATGCCGCTGCCGACGCTGATGTAGAGGAAGTCCGGCACCCCCGCCCCCGCGCCGTGGCGCGCCTCGGCGAGCGCGGCGGCGCGCACGTCGGACTCCACGCGCGCCGGCGCGATCGCCGCCAGCGCGCCGGCGACGTCGACCTCGCGCCAGTCGACGGTCTCGGCGCTGTGGACGCGGCCGTCGAGGCCGACGAGCTCGCAGACGGCGATCCCGACCGCCGCGACCTCCGCTCCGGCTGCCAGCTCGCGCGCCAGCCCGACGCAGTCGCCCAGCACGGCCCGCGGCCCGCGCTGGGCGTCGGTCGCGGTCCGCGCGGCGCGCAGCACCGCGCCGCGCTCGAGCTCGACCAGCGCCGCGGCGATCTTCGTGGCGCCGACGTCGATCCCGACGGCCGCGCTCACGGCAGGTAGCCCGGCGCGATCCCGCAGATCGCCTGCGCGCGCCCGCCGCCGGCGTTGCGGTACTCGTGCAGGCTGCCGGCGGGGAGGAAGCAGGCGTCCTCGGTCTCGAGCTCGAAGACGTGGACCGCGCCGTCGAACCACGCGCGCACCCAGAGCGGGCCGGCGAGCGCCAGCACGACCTCGTCGCCGCCGTGCTCGTGCGCGGCCGCGGCCTCGCCCGGCCCGAGCTCCATCGTGGCCACCGTGAGGTGCTCGGTGCTGACCAGCACGCCCGCGAGCGCGCCGAGGTCGCGCCGCCACAGCACGTCGGCGGGGCGCAGCACGCGCAGCCGCGGCGCGCGCGGCTCGACCGGCGGCCAGCGGCCGAGCAGCGCGTCGTCGGCGTAGCGCGAGCGCTCGAGGTAGGGCTGCTCGCGCGCGTAGGCGCTCGACGCGCCGGCCGCCGGCGGCGGGGCGAACAGCTCGAGCACGCGCAGCGGCTCCGGTCCGAGCGCGAACGCGTGGTGCCAGGTGTCGCGGCGGAAGAACACGCTCTCGCCGCGCTCCGCCCGCTGCACCTCGCCGCGCTCGGGGTCCGCGATCACCAGCGTGCCCTCGAGCACGTGCAGCAGCTCGTCGGCCGCGAACACGGTCCGGAAGTCCTCGGAGTGCCGGAAGCCCGCGCCCGGCGCGAGCCCGAACACGAGCATGTGGACGCGCTCGGTCGACGCGTAGATCCAGTCGAACACCTCTCCGGCGGCCGGATCGCCCCAGATGTGGCGGGTCACGTCGGCGCGCCGGATCAGCGCCGGGCCGGAGAACGCCGGCCGCGGCGACGACGCAGGCGGCGCGCCGCGCTCGACGATGCTCATGCGACGCTCCGCGGGTCGTGCACGCGCCGGTCTGAGGCGTCGAGCGGCGGGAGCCGGTCGAGCTCCGGCGCCGGGAAGTCCGAGGCGATCGTTCGCGCCCGGCCGTCGGCCCCGGCGGCCTGCGCCGCGAGCATGATCTCGAGCGCGTGCAGCGCGTGCTCGGGCCGCGTGACCGGCTCGCTCCCGGTCTCGATGCACTCGACCAGGTGGCGCAGCCCCTCGGTCCAGGACCACGACGGATCGGCCTCGTCGTGGAGCTGCCACGCGCCGGTCGGGTTGCGCCATAGCTCGTAGCCCTCCGGCGCCCAGTCGTCGCCCAGCATCTGCAGCACGCCCTCGGAGCCGTAGAGCTCGATGCACGGCGAGCGGTAGCGCTGCATCGTGAAGCCGGTCGTGACGACGGCGAAGCGCGCGTCGCCGAAGTCGATCAGCACGTGCGCGTTGTCCTCGGCGCGCACCGGCAGCGGGACGCCGTCGACGATCCGCTCGGGAATCGCCACGCCGGTCATCGCCGTCACGCGCCGCGCAGGACCGAAGAACCCGCACAGGCTCGTGACGTTGTAGACGCCGAGGTCGAACAGCGCGCCGCCGCCCGGCTCGTAGTACCAGCGGCCCCACTCCGGCCCGGCCCAGCCGTAGCGCGCCCGCGCCGTCAGCAGCGCGCCGATCTCCCCCGCGGCCACGCGCGCGTGCATGGCGCGGTAGGTGGGGGAGAGCAGGATGTGCGGCGCGCAGACGAGGCGGCGCCCCGACGCCTCCGCCGCGGCGAGCACGAGCTCGGCCTCCTCGAGCGTCGTCGCGACCGGCTTCTCGACCAGCACGTGCTTACCGGCGTCGAGCGCGGCGCGCGCGAGCCGCCCGTGGTCGTTCATGCTCGTGAGCACCAGCACGGCGTCGACGTCGGGGTGCTCGCAGACGTCGCGGTCGGATGCGATGCCGGGCGCGATGCCGAGCCGCGCGGCGGCGGCGCGGCGCTTGGCCGGATCGACGTCGTATGCGGCCGTGACCTCGACGCGGCCCTCCTGCGCGAGGCGTTCGATCAGGTGCATGTACCGCGTCCAGAAGACGCTGCCGCAGCCCAGCACGCCGAGCCTGATGCTCACGGCGCGCTCCGCGCCGTCGCGTAGTACGCGTCGACCCAGGTCGGGTGGTCGACGTCGCAGCCGCCCGCGAGCGCCAGGGTCGCCGACAGCGCGGCCGCGGCAGGGACCGTCGCGATCGGCGCCAGCCGGGCATCGCGTTCCGCGGCGCCCGGGAGCCGCAGCGTGGCGGCGCCGGTGGCCGCGCACAAGCGCAGAGCCTCCTCGGCCGCGGGGTCGCCCGGAGGGTCGAGGGAGACCATCAGATGGCCGTCGTTGAGCCCGAACATCGCCGACGTGGCGCCCTCGCGCGTTTCGACGCCCTCGGCCGGCACGCGCGCGATCTCCTTCAGCATGAGCGCCAGCTCGAGCGCCGCCGCCCATGCGGTCCCGCCGCCCGCGGCGACGGCCGCGTGCGGGCGCTCGACCGCGCCGAGCGCCTCCCACCGCTCGGCCTCCCGCACGGCGGCGGCGGCCGCCTCGGGGGCCTTCGCCAGCAGCGCCGCCAGCCCGCGGTCGGCCGCCACCCGTGCCCAGAGCGCGAGCGCGCAGGCGTACGCGCCGCACAGCGCCTGGGTGTGCGTGACGGCGCGCTGGGCGGCGACCTGCTGCAGCACGGTCGCGGTCGCCGCGCGCGCGAGCGCCGAGTCCGGCTGCGCCGTCACCGCCACGCACGGGCGCGCGCCGGCCGCGCGCTCGGCGATCTCGACGACGTCGCGGAAGTCGCCCGAAGACGAGACGGCCAGCACGACGTCGCCGTCGTGCCAGCGGAACGCGTCGCGTACGGCCAGGCCGGAGGGGACGGCGACGATCGGCGGCCCGCCCGCCGCGCTCTCGAGCGACGCCAGCCAGAGGGCGTGCGCGACGTAGTAGGCGGCGCCGTTGCCGGTCGCGACGATCCGCCGCACGCCGCCCGAGCGCAGCACGGCGGCCGCCTCCGCGACCCCCTCGGCGGCCTCGATCGTCGCGGCGAGCGCGTCCGGCAGCTCGCGCACGTCCGCCCACAGGCCGGTCTCCTGGAAGCGCATGGACCGGGAACGTACCATGGCCGACCAAAGCAGACCAAGTGCTTGACAATGCGTCAAACTGGTTGAAATAGTCGTCGCCTTGATGTCGATCGGCGAGGCCAACCAGCCGCTCTACCACCAGGTCTACCGCCGGCTCGCGGACGAGATCGAGGGAGGAGCGCTGCAGCCCGGCGACCGGCTGCCCTCGGAGCGCTGGCTGTGCGACGAGCTGGGCGTCAGCCGCGCGACGGTGCGGCGCGCGATCGAGGAGCTCGTCACGGACGGGCTGATCGCGGGCCGCGGGCGCGGAACGTTCGTCACCGGCCAGGCGCTGGTCGAGCCGCGCGGCACGCTGATGAGCCTGTCCGAGCTGGGCCGCTCGCGCGGCCTGGTCGCCTCCGCACGGGTGCTCTCGACGATCGTCCGCCCCGCGACGATCGACGAGGCGGAGACGCTCGCGATCGCGCCGGGCGCCGCGCTGTTCGAGCTGCGCCGCCTGCGGATGCTCGACGGCATGCCGATCTCGCTCGACGGCAACCGCGTGCCCCTGCGCCTGGCGCCGTCGCTCCCCGGCGTGGACTTCAGCGCCGCGTCGCTGTACAAGACGCTCGAGGACGGCGGGCACCGGCCGGTGCGCGCCGACTACGACGTCGAGGCGCGCGGCGCGGACGCGGAGGAGGCGGAGCTGCTCGAGCTGGAGGTCGGGCAGCCGGTCCTGTTCACGACGACGGTGGCGTTCGACGAGACCAGCCAGATCATCGACATCGGCCGGACCGTATACCGGGCCGACCGATACCGGTTCCAGGCGACGCTGATGCGCCGCGCACAGACGGAGAGGGAGAGGGGAAATGAGGGGACGCTGGCGCGCATTCGCCGCGATCGGATTGCTGATCGGCGCAGCAGGCTGTGGCGGGACGCCGGGTGAAGAGAAGCAGTCGACGGCCGAGAAGCCCGCGGCGGACGTCCAGACCGACGGGTTCGAGAAGCTCGGGCCGGTCACGCTCAACGTGATCTCGGGCGAGGGCTCCGGCGGCCCGCGCGAGGCGATCAAGAAGCTGACCGAGCAGTTCGAGGCCAAGTACCCGAACGTGACGGTGAAGGTCGGCTTCCGCGATACGGCGAGCTGGTTCAAGCAGGCGAAGCTGGTCGCCGCGAGCGAGAACCCGCCGGAGGTGTTCGCGGGCAACCAGGGCTTCCAGGTCGACGGCGAGCTCGTGAAGGCCGGGCTGATCCTGCCGCTCGACGAGTACGCGAAGGCGTACGGCTGGAACGACTCCTTCACGGAGGAGACGCTGCAGCAGTTCAAGTGGAGCGAGGACGGCAAGACGTTCGGCGAGGGGAAGCTGTGGGGCGTCGCCCAGAGCGGGCAGTCGACCGGCGTGTTCGCGAACATGGCGAAGCTGCGCGCCGCCGGCGTCGACCCGGACTCGTTGAAGACCTTCGACGACTTCGACGCCGCACTGGCCAAGCTGCGCGAGCAGCTCCCCGAGGACGAGCCGGTGATCGCGCTCGGCAACAAGGACCAGTACGGCGCGATCCACATGTGGGGCATGGTGCAGGGCGCCTACACCCCGGCGCAGGAGATGCGCGACTGGATCTTCCACAAGGACGGGGCAACGTTCGACACGCCCGGCAACGTCAAATCGCTCGCGAAGATCAAGGAGTGGGCCGACAAGGGCTACCTCGGCCCCGGCGACTCGTTCAACGCCCGCAACGACGCCGAGGCGGCGGAGGCGTTCGGCAAGGGCGAGGGCGCGCTGATGCTCGGCGGCAACTGGAACGCCAGCATCGCCAAGGACGGGCTCGGCAAGGACGCCGCGTTCTTCGACATGCCGCCCGGCGAGAGCGGCGACACCGTGGCGATCGGCTCGGCGAGCCTCCCGATGCACATCTCCACCAAGGCCGAGAACCCCGACCTGGCGGCCGCCTACATCGACTTCATCACCGGTCCCACGGCCGCACCGGCGCTGGTCGACACGCAGCAGGTACCGGCGGCGACCGACGGGACCGCCGAGCCCGGTGACCCGCTCGGCCAGGAGGTCAAGGCCGGCTGGGACAAGCTCGTCGAGGACGGCGGCCTCACGCTCTATCCGGACTGGTCGTCGCCGACGATGCTCCAGACGATGGGCCAGACGTTCCAGGAGCTGCTCGCCGGCCGGATCCCGCCCGAGGAGGTCGTCAGCAAGACCCAGGCCGACTGGGACAAGTACCACCAGGAGCTGGCGGAGGGGTAGTGGCCAGCAGGGTCGGCGCCCCGGCTCCCCCCGCGCGAGCGCAGCGCGCGGGCGGGGCGGTCGAGCTCCCGCAGCTGCGGGTGCGCAGCCGCGCACCCGGCGAGCCGCGCCGGGTGGCATACCTCTACCTCGCGCCGGCGTTCCTCTTCTACGTCGTGTTCGCCTTCGTGCCGCTCGCCTACACGGCGTGGCTGTCGTTCTTCGACTGGGACGGCCTGACGGTCGGCACGTGGACCGGGCTCGACAACTACGACGCGATCCTCAGCGATCCCGGCATCCGCGACTCGTTCGTGCACGCGTTCGAGCTGATCGTGTTCTATGCGCTGCTGCCGGTCGTGCTCGGGCTCGTGCTCGCGGCCGTGATCGCCAACGGGCGCGTGCGCGGCGTCACGTTCTTCCGCGCGGTGCTGTTCCTCCCGCAGACGATCGCGACCGTCGTGGTCGCGATCGCCTGGGTCTGGATCTACGCGCCGCGGGGGCCGCTCAACGAGGTCCTCGACGCGGTCGGGCTGGACGCGGTATCGCGCGGCTGGCTGGGGGACTTCACGTACGCGCTCCCGGCGCTCGGGCTCGTCGGCACGTGGGTGATGTTCGGGCTCTGCCTCGTCCTGTTCCTCGCCGGGATGCAGAAGATCCCGCAGACGCTCTACGAGGCGGCGCGCGTCGACGGCGCGGGCCGCGTGCGCGAGTTCTTCGCCGTCACGCTGCCGGGGCTGCGCGGGGAGCTGGCCGTGGCGCTGACGCTGACGACGATCATGGCGCTGCGGACGTTCGACCTGATCTACGTCTCGACCGCGGGCGGCCCCGGCACGTCGACTACCGTGCCGTCGGTGCTCGTGTACCAGAACGCGTTCGTCAACGGGCGCGTCGGGCTCGCCGCCGCCGTCGCGGTCGTGCTGACGGCGCTGATCTTCGCGGTCGCGTTCGCGATCACCCGCCTCGTCGACCGCGACCCCGGCCGATGACCGAGGCGCGCCGCGAGCAGCTGCTGAGCTACGCCGTCCTCGGCGTCTTCTGCGTCGTCGCGCTGTATCCGATCCTCAGCATCGTCTTCCTGGCGTTTCACGAGCGCTCGGACCTCGTCACCGGCTTCGCCCTCCCGGATTCGCTGAGCCTCGACACGTTCCGCGACGCGTGGGAGCTGGGCGGCTTCGACCGCGGGCTGCTCAACAGCTTCATCGTCGCCGCGACGGTGTCGATCGTGACCGCGGCGCTGTCGACGCTGGCGGGCTACGCCTTCGGCGCGATGCGCTTCCGCGGCTCGAGCGCGCTGTTCTACCTGCTCCTGATCGGCCTGATCTTCCCCTACGAGGCGACGGTCATCCCGCTCTACTACGTCTTCAAGGACTACGGGCTGACCGACAGCTACTGGGCGCTGATCCTGCCGCAGATCGGGCTCTCGATCCCGTTCGGCACTTTCTGGATGCGCGCCTTCTTCCGCTCCACGCCGGGCTCGCTCGTGGAGGCGTCGCGGCTCGACGGCGCGTCGAGCTTCGTGACGCTCTGGCGCGTGCTGCTGCCGCAGGCCTGGCCGGCGATCACGACCATGATCGTGCTCGTGTTCATGTGGACCTGGAACGAGTTCCTGCTCGCGCTGATCATGATCCAGTCCGACGAGCTGCGGACCGCGCCGCTCGGGCTCGCGCTGTTCGCAGGGGCCACGCGGAGCCAGGATCCGACGCTGACCGCCGCCGCGGCCGTGCTCGTGGCGCTGCCGATCGTGATCGTCTACATCTTCCTCCAGCGCAGCTTCATCCGCGGAATGTTCTCCGGGGCGGTGAAGGAATGAGCTGGGCGCTCGGCGTCGACGGCGGCAACTCCAAGACGCTCGCGGTCGTGGCCGCGGGCGACGGGCGCCCGCGCGGCATCGGCAAGGCGGGCCCGTCGGACATCCACAACGCGCCGCCGCCGGTCGCGTTGAAGCAGCTCGAGCTCGCCGTGGCCGCGGCGCTCGCCGACGCCGGGATCGAGGCGGGCGCGATCGAGGCGGCCGCTTTCAGCCTGGCCGGCGCCGACTACCCCGAGGACTTCCGGCTGCTCGAGGAGTACCTGCTGGGGCGGCTGGGGATCGGCTGCGCGCCGCTAGTCGTCAACGACGCGATCGGGGCGCTGCGGGCGGGCGCGCCCGACTGGGTCGGGATCTCGGTCGTGAGCGGGACCTACAACGCGGTCGGCGCGCGCCGCGCGGACGGGCGCGTCTTCCACCACGGGTTCTGGCCCGACGGGATCGGTGGCCGCGACCTCGGCCGGCAGGCGCTCAACGCGGTCTACCGCGCCGACCTGGGGCTCGGCCCCGCCACGGCGCTGACCGGGCGCGCGCTCGAGCTGTTCGAGGTGCGCGACGTGCCGGCGCTGCTGTACGCGTTCACGCGCCGCGGCGGGCTGCCGGAGACCGACGCGGACCGGCTCGCCGTGCCGCTGCTCGATCTCGCCGACGAGGGCGATCCGGTCTGCCGCGCGATCGTCAGCGAGGGAGGCCGGATGCTCGGCCGCCAGGCCCGGGTCTCGGCAGCGCGGCTCGAGCTGCCGATCGAGGGCATGCGCGTGGTGCTCGCCGGCAGCGTCTTCGCCCAGCCGACCGCGCTGCTCGCCGATTGCGTGATGGCCGAGCTGCCCGGCGCCGAGCAGGTCCGGCACGGACCGCCGCCGGTCGCCGGCGCGGTGCTGCTGGCGCTCGACCGGCTCGGGGCCGCCGTCGGCGGAGACGTGGTGTGGGACGGCTTGAGCGCGATCGTCGCCGAGAAGGGAGGGAGTGTCGCGTGGGCGGCATCGAGCTCGAACACGTGAGCAAGGTCTACCCGGGCGACGTACTGGCGGTCGACGACGTCGACCTCGAGATCGGCGAGGGCGAGTTCGTCGTGCTGGTCGGGCCGTCGGGCTGCGGCAAGTCGACGCTGCTGCGGATGATCGCCGGGCTCGAGGGCGTGTCGGGCGGCTCGATCCGGATCGGCGACCGCGACGTGACCGAGCTCGCGCCCCGCAGCCGCGACATCGCGATGGTCTTCCAGAACTACGCGCTCTATCCGAACATGCGCGTCTGGGACAACCTGGCGTTCGCGCTGAAGCTGCGCCGAACGCCGAAGCCGGCGCTGCGCGAGCGGGTCGGCTCGGTCGCCGGCGTGCTCGGGCTCTCCGAGCTCGTCGACCGCAAGCCCGGCTCGCTCTCGGGCGGCCAGCGCCAGCGCGTCGCGATCGGGCGCGCGATGGTGCGCGAGCCGCAGGCCTACCTGATGGACGAGCCGCTCTCCAACCTCGACGCCAAGCTGCGGGTGGGGATGCGCGCGGAGCTCGCGCGGCTGCACGAGCGGCTCGGGGTCACGACCGTCTACGTGACGCACGACCAGGTCGAGGCGATGACGCTCGGCGACCGCGTTGCCGTGCTGCGCGACGGGCGGGTCCAGCAGTTCGACACGCCGGAGGTCCTGTTCGAGGAGCCGGCCAACATCTTCGTCGCGGCGTTCATCGGCTCGCCGGCGATGAACCTGGTGCCCGGGCAGGTGGCCGGCGGGCGACTGCGCTTCGCGGGGATCGACGTGCCGCTGGCGCGCGACGTCGGCGAGCGCGCGGTGATCGCCGGCGTGCGGCCGACGGACTTCTCGCTGGCCGGGCCGCACGCGGATCCCTCGCTCCCGCGGATGAAGGTCACCCTCGAGGTGGTCGAGCGGCTGGGGGCGGAGAGCCATGTGATCTTCGAGGTCGACGCGCCGCGGCTGGCGGGCGCGGTCGCGGTCGCGGCGGACGAGGCCGCCGAGGACGGCGACGCGACGCTGCTCGCGGACGACCGGCGCGCCCGCTTCACCGCGCAGGTGGAGGGGCGGCGGCGATTGTCGCCGGGGGAGACGGTCGAGCTCGTGGTCGACGCCCGGGCGGTGCATCTCTTCGATCCCGAGGGCGGTGAGGCGCTGGCTTAGCGCCGCCGTTTACGTCAACTGCGGCATATCGAGCTGGGTGTTGGCGCGCGGGAACGCCGGTCGGGTCCGGTTTCGGTGGGTGTGACCGGCGTTGACGGCGATATCGGCCGTCAACGCCGGTCGCGGGCAAAGTTCGCGGGGCGACCGGCGTTGACGCGCGTCAACGCTGCACGCCGCGCGAAGTCGCCGCCGGTTGCAGCGTTGACGGCGCATGACGCCGTCAACGCTGCACACCCGCCGAATTCGCCGGCCCGTGCAGCGTTCACGCGCCGCCGCCAACCTCGATCCCGCTCCCTAAATGCCGCCGTTTGACGTAAACGCTGCGCGCTAAACCGACGCCGGCATCAACCGCTCCGGCAGGTGCTCCCGGTGCGCGGCCGCCATCTCGCCGTAGAGGCGCTCCGCCAGGTCGACCGAGCGCACGAGCGGATGCGCGGCGAGCGCGCGCACGGCGTCGCGCGCCGTGCCGGACCACGCGACGTCGGCGGCGGCCTGCTGGTATTCCCCGAGCGCCTCGACCAGGCCGCGCAGGTGCGCCGGCAGGCCGGGCATCGGGACCGGATGGACGCCGTCGCGGTCGCAGCGGCCGAGCGTCTCGACGACGAGCGTGTCCCGGAACCCCGGGACGGAGCCCTGGTTCGGAACGTTCACCGGCAGCGTCGTGCCGCGGTCGTTGAAGACCGCGTCCATGCAGTCGATCGCGAGCTCGAGCTCGTCGATGCCGCCGCGCGAGCGGGCAGGATCCAGCACCGGCTCATCGCTGCGCGCCTGCTCCTCGTAGTGGCGCCAGTAGTCCGGCACCCAGCCGAGGATGTCCTCGGCGCGGGTCGTCTCCTTCGCGGTCAGCTCCTCGAGCAGCTCGCGCTCGAAGTAGTAGTACTGGAAGTACTCGCTCGGGAGGGCGTCCATCACGCTGGCGAGGCGGAGCATCCTGCGGGTCGGCGCGTAGAGCTCGGGATCGTCGGCGCGCCGTGCCCACGCCTCCCGCAGGAGGGGGAGCACGTCCTCGCCGTCGTAGGTGTGGCGCACGCTCCATGAGGCGTGGTTGAGCCCGACGCTGGCGACGTCGAGCCGTGCCGGTTCGAGCCCCGCGGCCGCGGCGAGCTCCTCGGCGTAGATGATCGGGCCCTCGCAGAGCGACACGATCGGCACGTCGGAGTGATCGCTGACCGCCTGGGCGACGACGTTGACGGGGTTCGTGTAGTTGAAGATCCGCGCGTCGGGGCAGGCGTGCTCGACGTCCTCGAGAATCCGCTGCATGACGTGGATCGAGCGCAGGGCCATGAAGAAGCCGCCCGGGCCCTGCGTCTCCTGCCCGATCACGCCGCTCGCGAGCGGGATGCGCTCGTCGAGGACGCGCGCCTCGAAGCCGCCGGGCCGGTAGCTGGTGAGGATCGCATCGCAGGCGTCGAGCGCCGCGCGGCGGTCGGTCGTCGCCCGGACCGCCAGGTCCGCGCCGCCGGCCGCCGCCATGCGCTCCGCGAGCGTCCGGATCAGCTCCAGGCGCTCGGCGTCGAGGTCGATCAGCACGATCTCGGAGCCGGCGAAGTTCTCCGCCTGGCCGACGAAGCTCGCCATCGTCCCCGCCGCCCGCGTCGATCCGCCGCCGATGTAGGCGATCTTGACTCGTGCCACCCACGCGATTCTCCCATCGGCGCTCGCACGGTGCGGCGTCCCTGGCCGGGGCGCCGGAGCATATGGCAGCATCCCGGCCATGCCCGAGCGGGAGACGTCCGCGTCGCTGGAAGGCCTCGTCCTGGAGGCGGTGGAGTGGCTCCCGTCCGGCGCTGACGCGGGCCTGCTGCGCGTGCGCGGCGCGTGGAGCGACCTCGGCCGGCGCGAGGCGGATCTGCCAGCGCTCGGCCTCCGCCGCGGCGGGGAGGTACGGCGCTTCGAGTCGCTTCCGGACGCGCGGTTCGGGCGCGATGCGGCGGTGTGGCGCGGCACGTACCTCGTTCCGGCCGCGCTGATGGACCCGGCTCCGCACGAGCTATGGCTGCTGTGGGCGAGCGGCGCGCAGGCGGCGCTCCCTGAGCCCGCGCGCGCCTTCGATCCACCGGGCGTGCCGGCAGCGGCGGCCGCGCCCGACCCCGGCGGCGAGGTGATCGACCGCGCGGTCCTCGCGGAGCGGCGCGCTCGCCGCGCGGAGGCGGCCGAGCGCGCGCAGGCCCGGCGGGCCACCGAGGCGCTCAAGGCGGTCGAGGTCCTCGAGCTCCGCAGCGCCGAGCTGGAGCGCCGGCTCGAGGCGCTCCAGGCCGAGTCCGCGCGCGACGCTGCGCCGACGGCGGCGCCCGCGGAGTCCGCGGCGGGCCTGGCCGACGAGGCCGGTCAGCCCTCGGCGCGCGTCCTCGCCGAGCCCGCTGCGCCGACTGCGGCGCCCGAGGAACCCGCGGCGGTGATCGCGGACGAGGCGGCCACCGCGCCGACCGCGGCGCCTGAGGAACCCGCGGCGGTGATCGCGGACGAGGCCGCTGCGACGACTGCGGCGCGTGAGGAACCCGGCGCGGTGATCGCGGACGAGGCCGCCGCGACGACTGCGGCGCCTGAGGAACCCGCGGCGGTGATCGCGGACGAGGCGTCCGTCGGGCCGAGCGCGGCGCCCGAGGAAGCCGCGGCGGTGATCGCGGACGAGGCGGCCGTCGGGCCGACTGCGGGCGCCGGTCAACCGTCGGCCAGGATCGCCGGCGAGCCCGCGGCGCTCGGCGGCGGGTCGGAGGCCCCGGTCATCGCGATCCCGCGCGGGGCGGTGCCCGAGCC
>Ga0126312_10002205_pt1 | contig 13012 bp, 14 predicted proteins | sample Plot104A_FD_92537 | JGI IMG/M metagenome (GOLD analysis project Ga0126312, IMG submission 92537) | Serpentine soil microbial communities from UC McLaughlin Reserve, CA, USA - Plot104A | ecosystem: Environmental > Terrestrial > Soil > Grasslands | place: USA: UC McLaughlin Reserve, Lake County...
GAGCCCGTCGCATGGGCGTGGCTCACGCGCCCTGCCTCGCTGGAGTGGCAAGTGCGGCCCGACCGCCCCGAGGCTGCCGACCGGGTGGTTGCCTGGTTCGAGGAGGAGGCAGAAGCGGCGGAGCGCCACGTCGGGGTCCGCGCGGCGAATCGGCCCGGCCGAGAGGCGCTCGAGCGCCGTGGCTACGACCCCCGACCGAACGCGCCCTTCATGGTGCTGAACACGATCGACCTGTCTGGCCTGGCAGAACCGAGGCTTCCGCCCGGATACCGGCTTACGAACCTCGCCGAGACGCCGGACGTCGAGCGGCGAGTGGAGGTTCACCGAGCCGCCTTTCACCCCTCACGGGTGACGAACGAGAGCTACCGGAACGTGATGGCGCACGCGTGGCCGTACCGACCCGACCTGGACTGCGTCGTGGTCGCACCCGACGGCTCGTTCGCCTCATATGCGCTCGGCTGGCTCGACAGATCCAACCGAACCGGCGAGCTCGAGCCCGTCGGCACGCACCCGGAGCACCGCCGGCGCGGTCTCGCAACGGCGGTGTCCCACTATGCGCTGCAGCGGCTCCGCGACGCAGGCGCCGAGACAGGGATCGTCGGCTGCCGGGGCGATGACGACTACCCGGCGCCGAAGCGCGTCTACGAGTCGATCGGCTTCCGTGAACTGACGCGGACGATTCCTTATGCCAAGAGCTAATCCAGTGAGACCTTGCCGTTCGTCGACGCGCGCTCACGCACCTCGCGCTCGACGGCCATCGTCTGCACCGCGTTCTCGAGCAGCTCCGCGACGACGTGGAGCCGGCGCGCCTCCGAGCGTTGCTCGAGCAGCTGCTGCTTCACCTCGGCGCCGAAGTCCACCCGCGACGCCAGCTGGAACGAGAGCTGGCCGACCTCGGGGTCTGGATCATCCGCGTCCGACGACGCCAGCTCCTTCAGCAGCGCGAACTGCTCGAGCGCGCGCTCTAGGTCTCCGTCGTCCGGCGCGTCCTCCTCGTCGGCGATTGCTTCGATCTCCGCCGTGTGGAAGGAGCGTCCGCGCGTGAGGGCGAGGAGGCGGAACCGTTCGCGGCCCTCGACGACGATGTTCAGGCGCCCGTCGGCGAAGCGGTCGAGCACTGCGGTGACCGCGGCGCGCGTCCCGATCTCGCGGAGGCCGCGCTCGTCCGAGAGCACGAGCCCGAACTCGCGGTCGCTCTCGAGGCACTCACCGATTAGCTCCTTGTAGCGCTCTTCGAAGATGTGCAGCGGGACCCGCTCCGTCGGAAGCAGCACGAGCTCGAGCGGGAACAGGCCGATCTCGGACACGCGTGCCCGACAGACTACGATCTCCTCGTGGCGCGCGAGACGCTCGAGCAGCTGCTGCGGCAGGCGTTTCCCGACGCGTCTGAGCTTTCTGTGGTCGACCGAACCGGTGGCGGCGATCATTTCCAGGTGACCGTCGCGAGCACCCGGTTCGACGGCCTCGGCCTCGTCGACCAGCACCGGCTGGTTTACGCTGCCCTCGCCGACCCGCTCGCAGACGGCACCATTCACGAGCTGCGAATCAAGACGATGAAAGGACACGCATGAGCGAGCTGCAGGAGAAGATCAAGGACGTCGTCGACAACGAGCCCGTCGCGCTGTTCATGAAGGGTACGCCGCAGTTGGTGATGTGCGGGAACTCGGACCGCGCGCTCCGCGCGCTCCGCGAGGCGGGGGCGCCGGTGACGACCGTCAACGTGCTCCCGGACCCGCGCATTCGCCAGGAGCTGTCGGCGTTCTCGGGCTGGCCCACGATCCCCCAGGTGTTCATCGGCGGTGAGCTCGTCGGCGGGGCCGACATCGTCGAGGAGCTGCACGCCTCGGGCGAGCTCGAGCAGCGGCTCGAGGACGCGCTCGGCGACGACTACCGCGAGTCGCGAAGCGAGCGCACGGCCGACGTTCTCGCCGCAGCCTGACGCGCGTCGTCACAGAAGCCGAGGCGCGCCGGATCTCCGTCCGCGCGCAGCTGCTCGACGGCTCGGCCACGTCCGTGCTCGATACCGTTCGCCACCTCGGTTTCCTACAGATGGACCCGATCGCGAGCATCGCGACGCCGCAGCGCCTCATCCTCTGGAGCCGCCTGGGGGCGCACGACCGCGACGAGCTCGACCGGCTGCTCTGGGACGAACGCAAGCTGATCGAGTGGAAGGCGTTCATCTATCCGATCGAGGACCTGCCGCTCCTCCGCGCGCTGATGCGGCGGCCGTGGGGAAACCTCAAACGCGATCAATGGGCTAGACGATTCATGCAGGAGCAATCATCCCTGCGCCGGTACGTGCTGCGCGAGCTCGAGCGCCGCGGCCCGCTCGCCTCCCGGGAGCTCGAGCACCCCGCGACGCGCTACCACGAGCGAACCGTTTGGTGGGGCACGCGGGCGCAGCTGACGTGGATGCTCGAGCTCCTTCATCGGCGGGGCCGGATCACGGTCGTCGGACGCGACCGCGGCCAGCGGCTCTGGGATCTCGCCGAGCGGTGGTGGCCCGAAACCGAAATCGTCCCACTGCGCGAGGCCGACGTGGTCCTCGCCGAGAAGCGGCGGCGCGCGCTCGGCGTTTGGCGCGAGAACGCCGCGTGGGTAGCCCATGCGGACGTCTCAGACGGTGACGTCGCGGACCGCGTCACGGTGCTCTCGCCGTTCGACCGCCTGATCCACGACCGTGCGCGCGCCGAAGCCCTCTGGGGGTTCTTCTACCGCCTCGAGATGTACGTGCCGAAGGCGAAGCGCGAGTACGGCTACTACGTGCTGCCGATTCTGCGCGGCGATCGGCTGGTCGGGCGGCTCGACCCCGTCTTCGAGAAGAAGACGAAGCGGCTCGTGGTCAAGGCGGTCTATCCGGAGCCGGGGATGCGACTGCCGCAGGCGGCGCTCGAGCGGACGCTGCGCAGCCTCGCCGACTTCGTCGGCGCGGCTGAGGTGGTCTTGCCTAGCGCCAGTCCGGCTCGGACGCCCGCACAGCGGCGATGAGCTTGTGCTTGCGCGAGCCGTCGTTTCGCATCACGTAGAGCGAGCTGCCGAGCCTTTTCGTGTAGAGAATTTGCGTGCCGTCGGGCGACCAGCCCGCGGCCGTCCCGGCGCCGAGTCGGCGCAGGCCCGTCCCATCGACGCCGATTCGGAACATCGTCGAGCCGCCCGAAGCGCCGGAGCGATTGAAGAGGATCGTCGCACCATCGCGCGACCACGCCGCCGGCCGCTCGAGCTCGGGCGTCGCGAGAAGACGACGCCGGCGGCCGCCGTCGAGGTCGGCGACGAAGAGGTCGCCGCGGTCGTCGCCCGTCGCCTCGTAGACGAGCTGTCTTCCATCCGGCGACCAGCGCGCCGAAGCGCCAGGCCCAAACCGGAAGAGGCCGGTGCCGTCGGCGCGGACCGACCAGATCACGGATGCGGTCTCGTCCATCGGATGCGGCGGGAGCCGGTCGAAGATGACCGCTGTCCCGTCGGGCGACCACTGGGCGTCGACATCCCACTGCTCCGAGTTGGTGAGCGTCCGGCGGCCGGTGCCTTTGGGACGGATCACCTGGACGTCGAAATCCGATAGTGGCGGCTTCCCGGGCGCCGCGCCGTCGAACGCAATCCAGCGCCGGTCAGGCGAGAGCCGCGGTCGCTTCGCGTTCAAACGCGTCCGCAGAATCCGCCGCCGATGAGTTCCGTCCGGCCGAATCGACCAGATCGAGGGGTGCGGAGAATCGGACCACTAGACGATCAGCCCTGAGCGCGCCGCCGGCTCGCTCGGAGCGGCGGCTGCGGCCGTCAACGCGGCGCAGACGCAACAAGCGACGATTACGCAGGTACGCACTGGTCCCTATCCGAGTTCGGGGGCGATTCCTCACCCCCGGGGGACACTACGGGACCGTCGTGACGGTTGTTTCGGTCGGCGTCGTCGGGACCGTTGTCGTCGTCTCCGTGGTCACCGTCGTCGCAGTGGTCGTGGTCACCGTCGTTGTCTGGGTCGGGCCGCGAGAAACGTTCAGCCGCACCGTCGAGCCCTTCTGAACCGTCGTCCCCGGATCGGGATTCTGCGCGATTACGCGTCCCGCCGTCTCGCTTGACGGAACCTGGACGACGTTGGCACGCAGTCCTGCCTGTGTCACTTGCGCGACCGCGTCCGCGACGGTGAGGCTCGCGACGTTCGGAACCGCGACCGTCGACGGCCCGCGGGAGACAACGAGCGCGACGACGCTTCCCTTTGCGACCTGTTCTCCTCCTCCCGGAGCCTGCGAGACCACGAATCCAGCCGCCTTGTCACTGAACGACCGGCTGACGTTCGTGTCGAGGCCGACGCGATGGATGCTCGCGCGCGCAGCGGCTTCCTTGAACCCCACCACCTTTGGAACCTGCACGTCATTGTCGTTGTCGTCGCGCGTGGCGAAATACGCAACGAGGCCCGCTCCGATCAGGACAAGGACGAGCAGCAACAACAGCCACGGCCACAGTGCGCGGTCGGGCTCGCCCGGAGGGGGCCCAGGGGGGAGGTCGTCGGGCGGGGGCGGCGGGCGGCCCTCGACGAGCGTGACCTGCTCGTCCGGCGGCGGCCCCGGGTGACCGTCGGGCGGTGGTGTCGGTGGTCGGCGTCGGAAACCCATGTGCTCGTCTTACCCACGCGGGAGCCCGCGGAACATAGACCCTCGGCCGGACACCGGCGTCAGGTAGGCTCATTGTTAACGTGGTTAACGATGTCCGACGGCAGGCCAAGACGCTCGAAGCCGCGGAGCTGGCGAACCGGCTCCGCCCCGTGTTGCTGAAGATTGCCCGGGAGCTTCGTCGCGAGGTGCATGCGCTCGGCGTGACCGGCGGGCAAGTCGCGCTGCTGATCCAGATCCGCAAGCACGAGGGTATTGGCGCGCGCGAGCTGGCAGAGCTCGAGCGCATCTCGCCGGCGGCGATGTCCGGCTACATCGATCGGCTCGAGAAAGCCGGGCTGGTGACGCGCGTCCGTGACGAGCGCGACCGGCGTCGACAGGTGCTGGTGCTGACGGACGAGGCGGAACGAGTTCTGCGCTCCGTGCGATCCCGCCGCACCGCGTGGCTCGCGAACCGGCTCGAGCGGCTCTCGCCGGAGGAGCTGGCAGCGATCGACGCCGCAGTCGAGCCGCTGCTCGGGCTGCTGGAGGACGCCGAGTGACGCGGGCGCTGCTCGCGCTGAACGAGCGCACCTTCGCCAGCCTGCGGCGCCACCGCAACTACCGGCTCTACTTCATGGGCCAGGTGATCTCGCTCAGCGGGACGTGGATGCAGAACGTCGCGCTCGCGTGGCTCGTCGTCGAGCTGACGCACTCGCCGGTTGCCGTCGGCCTGCTCGCCTTCTTCCGGTTCATTCCGTTCACGCTCTTCTCGCTGCCGGCGGGCGTGATCGCCGACCGCTTCGACAACCGCCGCACCGTGATGCTGATGCAGGCGATCTCGATGGCGATCTCCGCCGGCCTGGGCCTCCTCGTGATCAGCGGGAACGCGGTGCTGTGGGAGGTCTACGGGCTGGCGGTGCTCGCTGGCACGGCCAACATCTTCGACTCGCCCAACCGCCACGCGCTCACGTTCCAGATGGTCGGGCGGGACGAGCTCCCGAACGCCGTCGCGCTCAACGCCAGCCTCTTCAACGGCTCGCGCGTGATCGGGCCGGCGATCGGCGGCCTCGTGATCGGCGCCGTCGGCGTCGGCATGTGCTTCGTCTTGAACGCGATCAGCTTTCTCGCCGTGCTGGCGGCGCTCGCGCTGATGCGGGGGCGCGAGCTCTTCCCGCTCGAGCGGCACGAGCCGCCGAAGCTCCTGACCGGCGTCCGCCACGGGATCGGGTACGCCTGGCGCACGCCGAGCGTGCGGCTCGTCCTGCTGATGACGACGGTCGTCAGCACGGTCGGCTTCAACTTCCACGTGCTCGTGCCGGTGCTCGCGTCGAAGACGCTCGACGTTGGGCCGGAGGCATTCGGTCTCCTCGGCGCCTGTTTCGGCGCCGGAGCGCTCCTCGGCGCACTCCTGAGTGCCGGCCTCGGGCGAGCGAGCCGGAAGGCGCTGCTCGCGGGCTCGGCCGGATTCAGCATCACGCTGCTCGCGCTCGCGCCGCAGGCCACTCTCTGGCCCTGCTTGGCGCTGCTGTTCTTCACGGGCCTCTTCTTCATCACCTGGACCGCGAACAGCCAGTCGATCCTGCAGCTGACCGCGCCCGACCATCTGCGCGGGCGCGTGCTCTCGATCTACCTGTTCGCGTTCGGCGGTCTCGCGCCGATCGGCGGCCTCCTGGCGGGCTGGCTCTCCGACATCGGCGGCACTCAGCTCGCGTTCTCCGTCGCCGGCATCACCTGCCTCGCGATGACCGCGTACTCGCTCGTCACGTGGCCGCAACCCATACATGCGGCTGCGGAGGAGCCCGTCGAGGAGCGGCTGGCCGCTTAGGGCTCTAGATCACTCGCTCGAAGTCGGCCACCTCCATCACAGCTTCTTCGCATACCGGCGGCCGGTGTGGTCGAACCCGAGCCGGCTGTAGAACGCATGTGCGTCGGCGCGGCGCGCGTTGGTGGTCAGGAACAGCAAGCCGCAGCCGCGCGTCAGCGCCTCGTCCTCCAGCGCCGCCACGAGCGCCTTGCCGACGCCGCGGCCACGCCACCGCTCGTCGACGACGAGCGCACTCACTTTCGCCGCGGGAGCGTCGTACTCCACCGAGAGGCTCGTGTGTAGCGCCCCGAGGCCGACGACTGCGCGGCCGGCGCTTGCGAGCAGCAGTAGATCAGCGGCGCTGGCGCCGAGGCGCTCGAGCCGCCGAGCAACGGCCCCTTCGGACGCGGGGTAGCCGAGCTGCTCGAGCAGCAGCGAGACGGCACCGGCATCAGCGATGCCGGCTTCGCGGATCGTCAGCCGATCGTCCAGGTGTCGCCGGCGTGGAGCAGCGCCTCCAGCTGCCCCGCTCCTGCCTTCTCCGTCGCCGCCTCGATCTGCTCCGCCATCAGCTCGTCGTAGACCGGCCGCTCGACGTCACGGAAGACTCCGATCGGAGCCGCTCCGGCCGCCTCCTTCGTCAGCCGGCTGAGCGCGAACGCGATCGACGGCTCGTGCGCGTGCGCGTCGTGCACGACCAGCGCGTCCTCGCCCACGTCAGCCACCTCAATGATCTCGGCGGACCCGTCCGCGCAGAGGCGAACACCCTTCTCCTCCTCCGCGCCAAAGCGGATCGGCCGGCCGTGCTCGAGCCGGATCCGGTTCTCCTTGTCCTCGCGGACGAAGTCGAAGGCGCCGTCGTTGTAGACGTTGCAGTTCTGGTAGATCTCGACGAACGCAGCGCCGCGATGCCCGGCGGCCGCGCGCAACACCTCGGTCAGATGCTTGCGGTCGGTGTCGATCGAGCGCGCGACGAACGACGCCTCGGCACCGAGCGCGACCGAAAGCGGATTGAATGGGTTGTCGATCGAGCCCATAGGCGTCGAGCCGGTGCGCTGGCCGACCGGCGACGTCGGCGAGTACTGGCCCTTCGTCAGTCCGTAGACCTGGTTGTTGAAGAGCAGGATCGTGATGTTCACGTTCCTCCGCAGCGCGTGGATCAGATGGTTGCCCCCGATCGAGAGCGCGTCGCCGTCGCCGGTCACGACCCAGACGGACAGGTCCGGCCGCGAGCTCGAGAGGCCGGTTGCGATCGCCGGCGCGCGGCCGTGGATCGAGTGCATCCCGTACGTCTGCATGTAGTACGGGAACCGCGCCGCGCAGCCGATCCCCGAGACGAAGACGATGTTCTCGCGCGGGATCCCGAGCTCGGGCATGAAGCCCTGCATCGCGGCGAGGATCGCGTAGTCGCCGCAGCCCGGGCACCAGCGGACTTCCTGGTCGGTCTTGAAATCCTTGGCGGTGAGCTGGATCAGCCCGTCGCCGTTCGCGCTGTGTCCGTTCTCGCTCAAAGCATCCCCCCGATCGCTTCGGCGACCTCCGCCGCCCGAAACGGCAGGCCGCGCACCTTGTTGTAGCCGACCGCGTCCACTAGGAACTCGGCACGCACGAGCTTCAGCAGCTGGCCGAGGTTCAGCTCGGGAACGAGCACCTTGTCGTAGCTCCGCACGACGTCGCCGGTGTTGCGCGGAAACGGGTTCAGGTGCGTCAGGTGCGCATGCGCAACCTTGCCGCCGTCCGTACGCACACGCCGGACCGCTGCGGCGACCGAGCCGTACGTCCCGCCCCAGCTGAGCGCGAGCAGCCGCGCGCCCTCGTCGGCGTCGACCTCGAGCTCGGGGATGTCAGCGGCGATGCCGGCGACCTTCCGCGCCCGGATCCGGACCATGTGATCGTGGTTGTCCGGGTCGTAAGAGACGTTCCCGGTCCCGTCGGCCTTCTCGAGCCCGCCGATCCGGTGCTCGAGACCGGGCGTGCCGGGAATCGCCCACGGCCGCGCCAGCGTCTCCGCGTCCCGGAGGTAGGGCATGAACGGGCCTTCGTGGCTCGCCTGGTCGGCGAACTCGATCGAGATGTCCGGAAGGGACGAAACGTCCGGAATCGACCACGGCTCCGACCCGTTCGCGAGATACGCGTCCGAGAGCAGGAACACGGGCGTCCGGTACTTGAGCGCGATCCGGGCTGCCTCGATCGCCGCGTCGAAGCAGCCGCCCGGCGTCGCCGCGGCGACAACCGGGACCGGCGATTCCGCGTTACGGCCGAACATCGTCAGCAGCAGGTCCGCCTGCTCGGGCTTCGTGGGCATCCCAGTCGCAGGCCCGGCGCGCTGGATGTCGAGGATCAGCAGCGGGAGCTCGAGCGTGACCGCGAGCCCGATCGTTTCCATCTTCAGGACGACGCCCGGGCCGCTCGAGGTCGAGACGCCGAGCGCGCCGCCGAACGACGCCCCGAGCGCCGCACCCGCAGCCGCGATCTCGTCCTCGGCCTGAAACGTGCGGATGCCGAAGTGCTTGTAGCGCGACAGCTCCTCGAGGATCCCCGACGCCGGCGTGATCGGGTAGGCGCCGAGGAACAGCGGCAGCTTGCTCTGGACGCTCGCGGCAACGAGGCCGAGTGCGAGCGCCTGGTTGCCGGTGACGTTCCGGTACGTCCCCGGCGGCAGCTTCGCCGGCTTGACCTCGTAGTGCGTCGTGAACATCTCGGCCGTCTCGCCGAAGGCGTAGCCGGTCTGGAACGCCCGGACGTTCGCCTTCGCGATCTCGGGCATGGCCGCGAACTTGCGCTCGAGGAACGTGACGGTTCCCTCGGTCGGGCGCGTGAACAGCCATGACATCAGCCCGAGCGCGAACATGTTCTTCGCCCGCTCCGCCTCGCGCTTGGTGACGTCGAACTCCTTCAGCGCCTCGACGGTCAGCGACGTCAGCGGCACCTCGTGCACCTGGAGCTCGTCGAGCGACCCGTCCTCGAGCGGGCTCGCCGTGTAGCCGGCCTTGTCGAGGTTGCGCTCGGTGAACGCGTCGGTGTTGACGATCAGCGTCCCCCCGCGCGGCAGGTCCTTGACGTTCGTCCGCAGCGCCGCCGGGTTCATGGCGACGAGCACGTTCGGCTGGTCGCCCGGCGTGAGGATGTCGTGGTCCGAGAAGTGAATCTGGAAGCCCGAGACGCCCGGCAGTGAGCCCGCGGGCGCTCGGATCTCGGCCGGAAAGTCGGGCAGCGTGGAGAGGTCGTTGCCGAGCAGCGCCGTCTCGCTCGTGAACTGCGAGCCGGTCAGCTGCATCCCGTCGCCGGAGTCGCCGGCGAAGCGCACCACCACACGATCGAGCTGCTCGACGGGCTTCGTCATCGTCGCTCGACTAGGTATAGCACCGCCGCATACGATCCGGCCGTGGCCGTGACGATCGACCCCGACGGCCGCGAGCTGGAGGCGCTCGCGCCGATCGTGGACTTCACCGGCTTGCGTGTCCTGGACGTGGGCTGCGGCGACGGACGACTCGTCTGGCGGATCGCCCCGCAATGCGAGAGCGTGCTCGGAATCGACGTCGACGGCGACCTGATCGAGACCGCGCGGCGCGAGACGCCCGCCGCCCTCCGGGGCAAGGTCGACTTCCGCGAGAGCAGCATCGTCGAGCTGGACGAGCCGCCGGCGCGGTTCGATCTCGTGTTCTTCACCTGGTCGTTGTGATGAGTCGAGCCGGAGAGCGTCGTGAACGCTCTGCGCAACTGCCACCGGATGCTCGTCGAGGACGCGCTCCTGCTGGACCTCCACCCGATCCCGCCGAGCATGCACGCGTTCTCGGCGCGCCGCGACCTCGGGGTCGTGGACGAGCGGCAGTTCTTCCGGCTCGTCCGCGCGACCGAGCGTGAGCTCGGGCGGGTCGTCGCGGAGCGGCTGTTCGTGCAGGAGATGGAGTCGGAGCTCGACGTGATCGAGCGATTCGACACGGTCGACGAGCTGCTCGAGACGGTCGACGAGTGGGAGAACATTCACTTGTCGAAGCGCCTGCGCAAGCGCGTGCAGCGCGCAACGCCGCCGATCGACCTGCACGAGCGGCTGGTTCTGCGGCGGTTTCGCCGGACCTAGGGACGAGACGCGCGGTAGCGCCTGACGCGCACGCGGTTCCCGCACGTCTTGGAGTCGCACCAGCGGCGGGCGCGATTCCGCGTGTCGTCGTAGAAGAAGACGCCGCAACCGTCGGCGCCGCAGAGCTTGAGCCGCGGCGGGTGCGACCGGCGGAGCATGGAAGTGAAGGCGCCGGCAAGCTCGCGCTCGACCCGGTCGATCCAGTCGCCGCCGACCGGCGTGAAATCGACGAGGTAGCTCCCTTCCGGCGTGATCTCGAGCTGCGAGCGCACCGGCGCGCGGCCGATCACCGCGTTCAGGCGGGCGACCTGGTCGGGCGAGAGGACCTCGCCCGCGGCGACCGTCTCCCCCAGCTCGCGCAGGAGCGAGCGCAGCGCACTCAGGCGCCGGTGCTCCGCCGGCGTCGGCGGTCGGTCGAGCGGTTCGTCGGGAACGTCGACGCGGCCGTCGTTCAGGAACTCGAGGAGTGGGCGGTCGTGCTCGTTCGTAATGCTCTATTATTGCTTAGGTCATTACTACGCGCGCCCGCACGTTCTCCGCGCTCGTCGCGGCACTCGCTCTCGTCGCCGCGGCGACCTCCGGTGCTGCGCCGTCGCCTCGGCTGACCGAGCCGCCGCTCTTGAGCTTCTACCCGCAAGCCGGAATCCTCTGGCAGGACCTCTACTTCGGCAACTTCGTCGACCTCGATCCGGGGCCGGGCGTGCGCGACTGGAACTGCGGCACGCAGAGCTACGACACCCACAGTGGCGAGGACTCGATCATCCGCTCGTTCCAGGAGCAGCGGCTCGGCGTGCCGGTGTTCGCAGCCGTCGACGGCACGGTGATCGAGGTCTCAGATCGGCTCCCGGACGAGCACACCGCCGACACGATGACCCCGGTCGACAACCACGTGATCATCTCGAGCTACAACTGGCAACTCCGCACGGTGTACGGGCACCTCCGGCGCTCCATCCTCGTCAAGCAGGGCCAGCGCGTCGTCGCGGGGCAGCAGCTCGGCTACACCGCCTCCAGCGGGCACAGCACCTGGCCGCACCTGCATTTCACGGTCAAGCTGGGCCTCGACATCTGGGAGCCGTTCGCCGGCCCGTGCCGGCCGGGGAAGAGCTACTGGGTGTCGCAGGCGCCGATGCCAACGGAGCCGTACGTGCGCGACTTCACCTTCAGCCCGGAACCGTTCGGCGGGCGCAGGGACCCGCCGTGGGACGAGGCGAAGCGCACGGGGACGTACGTGGCGGGCGAGCGAGACGTCTACTTCCGCGCCGAGTTCGGATTCTTCGACGGCGGCGGTGTGCGCGTGCGGTTCATCCGGCCGGACTCGACCGTCGCCATCGACGAGCAGCCGCCGGTCGCGCTTCAGGGCGTGCGCGCGACGTGGGCCGACTGGCACACGCACCTGAACCTCGACCAGCTCGGACGCTGGCGGCTGCAGCTCGCGGTGGGTGGGCGCACGCTCGTCGACGCGCCGTTCGGCGCCGTCGCCTCCGCGTCCGAGGCGCGGAACCGGGCGCCAAACCGTGTCTCGACCTCCCTCCTCCCCGACCACCCTGCGCGCGCGGACGTCCTGCAATGCGTCGTCCACACTTCACTCGTGACCGAGGATCCCGACTACGTGATCATGCGCTACCGCTACCGCTGGTTCGTCGCGGGTAAGCGCGTCCGAAGCATCACGAGCGCGGCGTTGTCAGACGTCCTGCGCCACCGGCTGGCGAAGCGCGGACAGACGGTCCGGTGCGAGGTGACGCCGTCAGACGGGAAGCAGAACGCCCCGATGGCAGCCGCCTCGACGTCCGTCGGCTGAGCGCTACGACGCCTTCCGGCGCCGCCGGAAGAACGCCCACGTTGCATCCGGATTCGTGATGTCGACACCCGCGCCGAGCGCTTCGGCCGCGGCGCGAAAGTCGTCGGGCTGGAGCAGCGTCAGCTCGTGCGCCGACGTCGCCGCGAGCCCCTCCGGCGAGTCGGCAAGCCGCAGCGCGTGCGCGTTCAGCGATTGCTCGAACAGCGTCCGCGCGAAGCGCGCGTTGCCGAAACCTTCGCCGCGCGCGGCGCCGTCGAAGATCTCGCGGAGCGCGGTCTCGGTCCCCTCGGCGAGCACGTACTGGTGCTCCGCTACGAACCGCCGCGTGATCTCGACCAGCTCGTCGGTCGAGTAGTCGGGGAAGTCGATCTCGCGCGAGAACCGCGAACGGAGGCCGGGATTCGAGGCGAGGAAATCGCGCATCAGCCGCGGGTAGCCGGCGACGATCACGATCAGGCGCTCGCGGTAGTCCTCCATCCGCTTCAGCAGCGTCTCGACCGCCTCGGGGCCGAAGTCCCAGCGTCCGTCGCTCGGCGTCAGCGAGTACGCCTCGTCGATGAACAGGACCCCGTCGAGCGCGCTGCGGACGACGCGGTCGGTCTTGATCGCCGTCGTCCCGACGTACTGGCCGACGAGGCCGGCGCGGTCGACCTCGACGAGGTGACCACTTTTCAGCAGGCCCATCGCGCGGTACATCTGGGCCAGCAGCCGCGCGATCGTGGTCTTGCCCGTCCCGGGGTTGCCGA
>Ga0126312_10002207_pt1 | contig 13009 bp, 15 predicted proteins | sample Plot104A_FD_92537 | JGI IMG/M metagenome (GOLD analysis project Ga0126312, IMG submission 92537) | Serpentine soil microbial communities from UC McLaughlin Reserve, CA, USA - Plot104A | ecosystem: Environmental > Terrestrial > Soil > Grasslands | place: USA: UC McLaughlin Reserve, Lake County...
TCCCAACCCCAGGAAGGCCGCGGAAGGCTATCGGCTGCGGGTACTTGCCGTCGACGATCCGGCGGCAGAGGTTGTTCGCCGGATCTTCGCGGAATACCTCGACGGCCTCGGTGACCGCGCGATCGCGAGTAGGCTGAACGGTGATGCAATTCCGTGCCCGTCGGCCGGCAATCCCGCCCAGAACCGCCATCGAATCGCCGATGGGTGGCAAGGAAGCACGGTGCGCTCGATCCTCGAGAACCCGCGGTACACGGGCTATGCAGTCTTCGGGCGTTGGACCAAGCACGAAAGGCTGATCGACCCCGATGACGTGGGCGCCGGACACATCGTGCGTTTTCGTCGGGCCAACCCCGACCAGATCGTACGTTCACGAGAACCCGGACATCCCGCCATCGTCACGGTGCACGACTTCGTCGACGTTCAGTTGCTGCGTCGCTTCCGTGCCGCCTCGGGCCCACAGAAGCTGGAACGCGGACCGAGGCCGACCAAGCAGCCCTACCTCTTCCGCGGCCGGATCAGATGCGGCTTCTGCCTGCGACGTATGGAAGGATCCACGCGCCAGACACGCACCTACTATCGCTGTGCAGCGCGAAGCATCGTTCCGGGCGCTCCTGCCCTAGCCCGGCATCCCAAGAACGTCTACCTGCCCTAGGTCGCCCTCGTCGGCCCGCTCAACGAGTGGCTGGCACAGTTGTTCAACGAAGACAACCTTGACACGACCGTCGCCAGCCTTACAGCTTCCCAGAGCATTGATCGCGGCAGGAACGCCGCGCAACAGCGTCTCCACGATGCCGAAGCTCGAGTGCGCAGGCTTCAGGCGGCGATCGCTGCCGGTGTCGATCCTGCCGCTCTCGTCGAGGCGATAAATGAGACACAGGCGCAACGCGTAACAGCCCAGGTCGAGCTGCAACATACCGCCGCACCGGATGCCATGTCCTCAGAGGACATATATGCGCTGATCAAGTCGTTGGGCGAGATCGCGCCTCTGCTCAACCACGCCGATCCGGCGCTCCTCGCGCAGCTGTACGAGGTCCTTCGGCTGGAAATGACCTACGACGCGGAAGCGAAAACAGTCAGTGTGACGATCCGCCCCATGCGTAGGGCTAGTGAACGTGTCCGAGGGGGGACTTGAACCCCCATGCCCTGTTACGGGCACTAGCACCTCAAGCTAGCGCGTCTACCTATTCCGCCACCCGGACCTGTGGCTGCTCCTCGCGGGCGCCCACGAACTATAGCAATTTGCCGCGTCGCGCCGAAGAGTCTTATAGGGGGTTGAGCGCACGAGCTAAGTGCATCAGCCAAGATGAACCGATGAGCACGGACTATCAGCCAGAAGCAGAGGTTGTTGAGCTGTGCCAACAGCTCATTCGGATCGACACATCGAACTTCGGCGCCGAGCCAGGTCCAGGTGAGCGGGACGCCGCCGAACGCGTCGCTGAGCTGCTCGACGAAGTTGGCATCTCAAGCCAACTGTTGGAGCCCGAGCCGGGGCGTGCATCGGTTGTGGCGCGCTGGGAACCGGAGGGCGTGGACTCCTCGCTGTCGCCGCTGCTCATCCATGGACATCTCGACGTAGTGCCGGCCAATGCAGCCGACTGGTCTGTACCGCCGTTCTCCGGCGAGATAATCGACGGCTGCGTGTGGGGTCGTGGCGCGGTCGATATGAAGCACTTCGACGCCATGGTGCTCAGCGTCGTACGCGCCAGGGTTCGAGCCGGCGCGGCACCTCGACGGCCGATCCAGTTGATCTTCACCGCAGACGAGGAGGCTGGCAGCGGACTGGGCGCCCGTTGGATCGTCGACGAATATCGCGAAGTTCTAAAAGGCTGCCAGGAGGCGATCGGAGAAGTCGGTGGCTTTTCGCTGACCGTACGCGATGATCTTCGCCTGTATCCCATACAGACCGCCGAAAAGGGCATGGCTTGGATCAACCTGATTGCCGAAGGACGGGCCGGCCATGGTTCGCTGCACCACCCCGAGAACGCGATCACAGAGCTCAGTGCGGCGGTTGCCAGGATAGGCGCCTACGAGTGGCCGCGAAGGATCACCGATCCCCAGCGCGCCTTTTTCAAGGCAATTTCCGAAGCGTACGAAATCGATCTTGATCCGGATCGCCTTGAGGAGAGCATTCCTCGACTTGGCCTCATCGCGCGAGTGATCGGTGCGACGATTTCCAACACCGCCAATCCGACGATGCTGTCGGCCGGGTACAAGCACAATGTGATCCCGAGCAAGGCCACAGCTGGTATCGATGGCCGATTCGTGCCGGGCGGTGAGGGTGAGTTCTACGCCACCATCAATGAGTTGATCGGTGACAAGGTCCGTTATGAGGTGGTCAATCACCAGCCCTCCATTGAGACGCAGTTCTCGGGAGAACTGGTCGAGGCGATGCAGGCGTCGTTGGAAGCGGAGGATCCTGCTGCTCGGGCGGTGCCGTTCCTCTCTACGGCTGGTACCGACGCAAAGGCTTGGCACCGCGCAGGTATTAGGTGTTTCGGCTTTACTCCGCTACGCCTGCCGCCCGACCTGGACTTTATGAGCATGTTCCATGGCGTCGACGAGCGGGTACCGACCGATTCACTCGAATTTGGCGCACGAGTCTTGGACCGTTTCCTCGATCAAGCTTGAGAGAGCACTATGCTGGCCGCCTATGGCCGTGGGACGTGTCGAGTACCAGGTGGAGCGGGTTCGGTTGGGCCGCCACCTCTCGCGAAACGCCGTTCGCCAATTGCTTGCTGATCATGCCGAGTACGGCGGCTGGGAACTTGCCCGGCTGCGTCGATACCGCGACGGCACGCGCGACGCATGGATCCGTCGCAAGATCATTCGAGTTCGTAGCACTCACTCATAGGCGAGCTCACGCCCGAGCAGCGTTCGGTCCACCCGACACATCATCGAGCGCCGAGGCGATCTCGGCAGGCAGCTTCTGATTCTCAATGGCCAGCGCGGGAGCCAACTGCCCAGCGGTACGGGCGCCAAGCAAGGGAGCGGTAACGCCCGGCGCGTCACGGACCCAGAGCAATGCCACTTGTAGCGGGGTGAGATCAAGGCCTTCTGCGGCGCGTACGACGGCCTCAACTACGCCGCGGCTCCGCGCTTCCAGATATGGCTCGACGAACCAGGCGAAGTGGTCGGTCGCCGCCCGCGACCCACGAGGAGTCCCGTTGCGGTACTGCCCGGTCAACACACCACGACCCAGCGGAGACCATGGGAGGAACCCCATGCCAAAAGCGCGAACGGCTGGCAGCACTTCGACCTCGGCGCGGCGAGCCAGCAACGAGTACTCGACCTGGGCACTGATCAGTGGTGTACGACCGGGAAAGGCTCGTTGCCAGGTGGCTGCCTGGGCAGTTTGCCACCCCACAAAGTTCGATATACCGGCATAGCGCACTCTTCCGGTTGAGACAGCGTGATCGATCGCCTCCAGCGACTCCTCCAAAGGAGCCTCGCCCCACGCGTGGATCTGCCACAGGTCGATGTAGTCGCTCTGCAGCCGCCGCAGCGATCCATCAAGATCACGAAGCAGAGCACGTCGCGACGTGTCCACAATGCGCTTACCGTTCCGGATCACGAATCCGGCCTTCGTCGCAATGACGACCTCGTCGCGGTTCCCGAGCTCGCGTACCAGTCGGCCGACAATTCGCTCGGCATCACCGGCTCCGTACGCGGCGGCCGTATCGATCAAACTGCCGCCTGCCTCGCAGAACATCTCGAGCAACGCATGCGCGTTCTCCGCCGAGGTATCACGGCCCCAGGTCATCGTGCCCAGGCCGAGTCGCGACACCCGCAACCCACTGCACCCGACCTGCCGAGTTTCCATGGGGAGACCCTAACGGCGTAATGGATCGACGGCAGACATCGCAGCGAGCGGAGGAACATTAGACAGACGGAGCGTTAGCGGGCGAAGCAATCAAGCACCCCACTAGCGTGTCTGATATGCAGCTTGGGCTCAATCTCGGCTATCTGATCGGATCAGACGATCCGCATGGACAGCTTCGGCTGACGCAACATGCCGAGACGCTCGGCTTTGCTGTCGTCTGGGCCGCCGAGGCGTACGGCTCCGACAGTCCGACTGTTCTGGGTTGGCTGGCGGGCCAAACCGCGACCATCGACGTCGGTTCTGCGGTCATGCAGATCCCAGCCCGAACGCCTGCGATGACTGCGATGACCGCCGCCAGTCTCGACGTGCTGACTGGGGGGCGTTTTCGGCTGGGCTTGGGCGTCTCGGGGCCCCAGGTCTCTGAGGGCTGGCACGGGGTCCGGTTCGACAAGCCGCTGAGCCGGACGCGCGAGTACCTGGCCGTAATTAACATGGCGCTGTCCCGATCGACGTTGAGCTTCCAGGGCGATTACTACCAGCTCCCTCTTCCGGATGGGGCCGGCAAGCCGCTCAAACTTACGATCGCTCCAGCCAGCTCACACATTCCCATCTATCTTGCGGCAGTCGGTCCGAAGAATCTCGAACTCGCCGGAGAGCTGGCGGACGGCTGGCTGGCGATCTTCTACGCGACCGACTTCGCGCCGGAGCAGCTGGAGCGACTGCGGGCCGGTAGGAACAGGGTCGGCAAGACCCTCGAGGGTTTTGACGTAGTACCCACCGTGCCGCTGGTCGTCGGCGCCGATCCGCGCAGTTGCGCTGATCAGGTTCGCAGCTATGCGGCGCTTTACCTGGGCGGAATGGGCAGCCGTGACCAGAATTTTTACAATGCGCTCGCCGTCCGCATGGGATTTGGTGAAACCGCTGCGATGGTGCAGGACCTGTTCTTGAATGGGCGGCATCGAGACGCCATGGCAGCTGTGCCGTTCGACTTCATCGATCAGACGTCCTTACTTGGTGATCGGGATCGGATCGCCGAAGGGTTTCAGATGTTGGCCGCATCAGGGGTGACGACGTGCGCACTCGTGCCCTATGGCGACTCGATTGAAGAGAAGCTAAATGCGCTGACCGTCGCCGCAGAGGCTCTGGAACGTTCGGGCGTCGGACCCTAGTTGATCATCCGGGCGGGCCCATACTGCTCGGCGGCAAGGGACTCAGGACGCCGGTAAGTAGCAAGATCGCCACGAGCACGGCGAGCGCTATGCGATATATCACAAGTGGCATGAAGTTGTGCGTGCTGACATAGCGCAGCAACCACGCGATCACCGCGTAGCCGATGACAAAAGAGATCACCGTGGCGAGCGCGATCGGTCCCCAGGCCGGCGGCACGGGGTCAGAGGAGATGTCAGCCAACTTGAACAACCCTGAACCGACCACTGCTGGAATGGCCAGCAGGAAAGAATATTTGGCCGCCGCCACCCGCTGGTATCCCAGCGCCAGTCCGCCCGCGATGGTCGCGCCGGAACGAGAAACCCCAGGAATGAGCGCAAGCGACTGCACGAGCCCAAGGAATAGTCCATGCCGCCACGTCATGGATTCCAGCGGCCGGGCGTTCGCCGCCAGCTGATCGATAACACCGATGATGATGCCGAAGCCAGCGAGCATCGCCGCTACCGTCCACAGGTTTCGCAACCCATGATCAATTGCGTCCTGAAACAGCAGCCCCAACACTACGATCGGAATTGAGCCGATGATCACCAACCAGCCAAGCCTGGCCTCAGGGTCATTGCGCGGAAGCTTCCCGATTAGCGCGAGCGCCCAGCTCTTGATGATCAGCCAGATGTCCTTGCGAAAGTAAATGATCACGGCACTTTCGGTGCCGAGTTGAGTGATCGCAGTGAATGCCGAACCAGGATCCTGACCGCCGAAGAACTGTCCAACAATGGCTTGATGGGCGCTGGAGGAAATCGGTAGAAACTCGGTCAGGCCCTGGACAATGCCAAGCACCAGCGCTTCCAGCCAGCCCATCGATACCGCTCCTCGCCTGATTACACCGCGCTCGCGCGGGCACCGGTCCACCGTAGGGGCTGAAAACGACAACTGGGTACTCACCTCCGGGTCCATGCGGTGATCCACGACACACGGCGGTGTGCGACGACCATGACGTGTAGAACTGTTGAAGTGACCATCCACCACAGCCACCCGTTCGCGGCGGCTCCTGAGGACAGAAATCCGCTGCGCCGGTTTCGGGGCCGGATGGCATCGCCGGTCAGCATCTGGGCGGCCGACGCAGCTGGCACACGGGCTGGTTGGACCCTCTCTTCATTCTTGGTCGCTGAGGGCGAGCCAGCTGAAGTTGTCGGGCTGCTTGACGAGGAATCTCCGCTCGCCGACGCACTGGCCGAGACGCAGACGCTTACCGTCAACCTCCTCGGATGGAAACAGCGGGCATTGGCCGATGCCTTCGCTGCGGTTGCACCGGCTCCAGGCGGTCCGTTTTCGCAAACCACGTGGCTGGACACAGATTGGGGCCCGGTGCTACAGACATCGCTCGGCTGGATTGGCGCGCGGCTCAAGCCGGACCAGCGCCACGCTGGTTGGGGTCTGCTGCTCCGGGCTGTAGTCGAACGCATCGAGATCCCATCGGATCCAGTCGACGATCTGCTCTGCTACGTACGGGGCCGCTACCGCTCCCTACCTCTGTAGCCTCGGCGCCATGACCACGGTCCTGCTGATCCGCCACGGCCGAACCTCCGCAAACACTGCAGGGGTTCTTGTCGGCCGGACTTCCGGCATTGAGCTAGATGAGACGGGAGTTCAACAGGTAGCCGAGCTTGGTAATCGCCTCTCCGGCGTACCCCTGCAAGCGATTGTCACTTCACCGCTTCGTCGCTGCCGCCAGACCGCCCATGCGGTGCTCTCCGCGCAGTCCGACGGCTGCCTGATGGCTGTCGAGCAGGCCTTGGTGGAATGCGCGTACGGCGACTGGACCGGCAGGCCGCTACGGGAGCTCAGCAAGGACAAGCTGTGGAGCGCGGTTCAGCATCAGCCTTCTGCGGTCAGGTTTCCAGGGGGGGAATCAATGGCAGAGATGTCGGCCCGCGCGATCGGCGCCATACGCGGCTGGGATGCGCGTCTGGAGGCTGAATACGGGCCGCAGGCCGTTTGGGCGGCGATTTCACACGGCGACATCGTAAAGGCGATTCTGGCCGACGCGCTCGGCATGCACCTGGACAGCTTCCAGCGGATTGTCGTCGACCCAGCATCCATCTCGATCGTCCACTACACGTCCGCCCGTCCCTACCTGATCACCGCAAACTCCACAACGCTCGACCTGGGTGCCCTGTTATCGCCGCCGCGCAAGAAGGGACGCGGCCGCCGGTCAAAGCCGCCGGAGGACGCCGCGGTCGGAGGCGGATTGGGCGCCTCAGAGGTGGCCGAATGAGCGTCCCCTTTGTGTTCGTAGTTGTGTTCGGACCCACAAGGGATGGCTCGCAGTGCATTGAGCAGCTGACTTACCCTGTTACGCATGGCGATTCTGGTGCACCGCTATGACGCGCCCGATCGGTTTGTGGCAGGCACGGTTGGACAGCCTGGCGAGCGCACGTTCTTCCTGCAAGCGCGCGAGGGTAATCGCATGACCAGCGTCGTGTGCGAGAAACAGCAGGTTTCGGTGCTCGCTGAACACCTGGATCACGTACTCGATGAGGTCCAGCGTCGAAGTGCGGGCCAGGTAGACGTACCGCCCGCATTGTCTACCGCAAGCGACACCGATCCATTGGACGCGCCAATCAACGAGGAGTTCCGGGTAGGTACGATGACCATTGCCTGGGATCCCAGCATCGACCGCATCGTCATCGAGTTGTTCTCCAATGTCGAGGTCGACGATGAAGAGGCGGGCGGGGAGAACCCAGGCTCGGCCGCCGAGCAGCCTGACGAGATTGATGCCGACGAAGTTTTCGTGGTCAAGATCACCGCCTCGTACGCGCGGGACTTTGCGGCCCGGGCTCAGGCCCTTGTTGCAGCGGGCCGACCATCTTGTCCGTTCTGCCTGCAGCCGATTGATCCGGAGGGCCACATCTGTCCCCGGGCGAACGGCCATCGCCGGCCACTATTTGACTGATTTCCGCGGTGTCTGTCGATGATCTTGGCCGGCTGACGGAGGATGGCGACGTCCAGCCGCCCCATCCTGCGTTGACGGCCGACCTGCCGGAGGCAGAACTGCGGATCACCGGCCGGTTGCTACAGGCGTCCAACGCCACCTTCCTGGCTGAGCTGCATGCCGACGGCAGGCCCATCGAGTGTGTTTACAAGCCGCTGGAAGGAGAACGGCCGCTCTGGGACTTCCCGCACCGCACACTTGGGCTTCGCGAGATTGCGGCGTACGAGGTCTCTCGAATCGGTGGTTTCGACTGCGTGCCGGTTACTGTGCTCGCCGATGGGCCGTTCGGCCTGGGCTCGCTTCAGGTCTGGGTGGATGTCGACGAGGCGGCCACTAACAAGCTTGTTGATCTTGTTCCCAGTTCGGAGATGCCGAAGCATGGCTGGTTCGCCGCGGTGGAGGGCTTTGATGGAGATGATCGTCCAGTCTCGGTGATCCACGCCGATGTCGCCGACCTCCGGCTGCTGGCCGTTTTCGATGTGTTGATCAACAACGCCGATCGCAAGGGCGGCCACATCCTCGGGAGCGCCGGCCGGGTGTTCGGAGTTGATCACGGCGTAAGCTTTCACACTGATCACAAACTGCGAACCTTGTTGTGGGGCTGGGCAGGGTGCGAGCTGAATGGGCGCGAGCTGGCCGCGGTTCGCAAGGCTCGCGATGAGGCGCCGGACCAGCTCGACTCGCTGCTCAGCGATCGGGAGATTGCAGCGCTGGTACGCCGTGCGGACCTACTACTCAGCCGGCGCCGCATGCCGCGCCCCCGTGGTGAGTGGCCCTCGATCCCTTGGCCCCCGTTCTGACGCGGATCAGATCGAGCGCGTCATCGTCGGGATTCGGCAGTCGCGCATAGACGGGGCCACGGCCCATCGCAACCCACTTCGCATCACGTACTTGCACGTGGCATCAGCTGCAGATGGGTGCGGAGTGCAAGTACTTGATGCGAAGTGGGACTGGATGATGGCGGGACAAAGGCCTGCATCGAGCTGGCGCCGTACGGGTTGCTGGCTCCGTTTGCCGCCGCGTTGATGGATCGGTTCGGGATCCGCTGGGTGACCAGCCTCGCCTTGGTGCTGGTGGCGGCCGGCACCACCACCAACGCCCTGGCATTCAGCGTGGTCGTCATCATCGGAGCAGTCGGCTGCGGCGTCTACATCGGCTCCCGCCGGGAGCAGGCGGCTCGCGGTGGCCAGTCTTGGCGATGATTTGCGGGGTTCGATGTACGGCGGCCGCGCGCTCCAATCCCAGCGTCGACTCCCGCAGAACGGCAACCTCGCGTGCGCTGAGGCAGGCGCCCGTGGCGGCTGACAACGGTCCGACCCTGGAGACATGACCACTACCGTGACCAACACGGGGGTGTTTTACTGCTCCGCCGTCCGCCTCTAACTGGCCGGCCCGAACGACGTCTTTGAACTCCTGGCGGATGACCGCGACGAAACGCGGACTTGCGGGTGCTTGGTTGATCGCTACTTCATCGGCGCGTTGTCGATTCGGCCAGAAGCTTGTCTATGACTGCTGCGAGGTCCGCTTTTTCCTCCTCGCTGAGAACGTCGAACATCAGCCGCCTGACGGCTGTGACGTGGCCGGGTGCGGCCTGCTTGATCTCGGCATGGCCCTGGGGAGTGATGACGACCCAGGCGCCGCGGCCGTCTTCGGTGCATTCTGCACGCTCCACTAGGCCGCGGCGTTCCATGCGTTTGATGTGATGGGAGACTCTGCTGCGCTCCCATTGCAGCAGCGCGGCGAGCTCGGTGACCCGTATCCGGCCTGCGGGATTGTCGGTGAGATGGACCAGGACCTCATAGTCCGGCATCGACAGGCCGGCGTCGTGGTGCAGCTCGCGCTGCAGCGTGGCGGCCAGTTCTGTGTTCAGTTTTAGCCAGTTACGCCACAGGTGCTGCTCTTGGGTGGTGAGCCAGCGCACCTCGGTGTTCATGTCCACGATGGTATCGGGAATAGTTGACACATCACATAGGTTGGAGCCTGATGTATATGACACGTCACCCACCTGGTGACCTCGACAGTTTTAGGAGCCCAACATGACCAACCCCGCCAGCAGCCCGGCTACTGTCGCCGATCTGGCCGGTAGCTACGTCTTGGATCCCGCGCACACCCGCCTCGGGTTTGTGGCCCGGCATGCGATGGTGACCAAGGTTCGTGGCCAGTTCAATGACTTCGAGGGCAGCGGTGTTGTCGACGCCGCCGACTTCACCAAGTCAACGGTTGCCGTGACCATTCAGGCCGCCAGCATCGATACCCGCAACGAGCAGCGTGACGCGCACTTGCGCAGCAACGACTTCCTCGCCATGGAGACCTACCCGCAGATCACCTTCGTCTCCACCGGCATCGAACCGACCGGGCCGACCAGTGTGGAGGTCACCGGCGACCTGACCATTAGGGGTGTCACCCGCAGCGTCACCATCCCGTTCGAGTTCGAGGGCGCGGCCACCGACCCGTTCGGGAACCTGCGTGTCGGTTTCGAGGGCTCGGTGGTGATCAACCGCAAGGACTACGACGTCACCTGGAACGTCGGGCTCGAGACCGGCGGCGTGCTGGTCAGCGAGAAGGTCACACTCGAGTTCGAGGTCTCCGCCATCAAAACCGGCTGACCACAGGCATCCGCTGGTTAGCAGGCAGTGGGCCGACCATCTCCGGCCGGCCCCAGCCGCTGGCAAGAGTCGGCTGCCAGCGGTACTTCGGCAAGAGTGCCTGGCCCGTACGCCCGTCTGGCGAGCACCTCAATGGGCGTCCCATTTAAGGGCGGCCGCACGGCAGCCGGATAAGGTGACGCCATGCAGGCTTGGACCTCCCGTGCGGTGCCAACCCTCCCACCGTCAGCCACGGTCCATCCGCTGCAAGCCTTCGACACAGCCGCCCAACGACTTGTTCCTATCGGTCCCGAGACGGGAACCGCGCGTATGTACGTCTGCGGGATCACCCCGTACGACGCGACCCACATCGGCCACGCCAACACCTACATCGCCTTCGACCTGCTCAACCGCGTGTGGCGGGACCGCGGCCTTCAGGTGAACTACGTCCAGAACGTGACAGATATCGACGACCCGCTGCTGGAGCGGGCAGATGAAATTGGCATCGATTGGGCTGTTTTGGCAGAGCAGCAGACGCAGTTGTTCGCAGAGGACATGGCAACACTCAATGTGCTGCCACCGCGGCACTTTGTCGGTGCGGTGGAATCGATATCGCTAACCGTGGATTTAATCGAGCAGCTGCAGGGCCGGCAGGCGGTCTACGCCGTGGAAGACACAGAGTTCCCGGATCTGTACTTCGCGCAGGCGAGTGACTCAGAGTTTGGCTCCCTTTCCCGGCTTCCTGAGCAGCCCGCTATTGAGCTCTTCGCCGAGCGTGGCGGCGATCCGGACCGGCGGGGCAAGAAGGCCCCGTTGGATTGCCTGGTCTGGCGCCGTGCTCGGACTGGTGAGCCGAGCTGGCAATCCGTGTTCGGCGCCGGCCGGCCCGGGTGGCACATCGAGTGCACGGCGATTGCCCTTGATCTGCTCGGTGCGAACTTCCATGTTCAAGCGGGTGGTAGCGACCTGATCTTCCCGCACCATGAGATGTGCGCCGCCCAGGGCCGCGTGGCCACCGATCAACCGTTCGCCCAGGCGTACCTGCATAGCGGCATGGTCGGCCTGGATGGCGAGAAGATGTCGAAGTCGAAAGGCAACTTGGTCTTCGTCTCGACGCTGCGAGAGTCTGGCGTAGATCCCATGGTTATTCGGCTTGCGTTGCTCGCACACCACTTCCGGGACGACTGGGAGTGGAGTGACGATCTGCTCCTGTCCGCCCAGGACCGCTTGAGCCGGTGGCGGGAGGCGGTCCGGTTGGATGCGGGCCTAAACGCCGACGAAGTATTGGTCCAAATGCGTGCCGCCCTCGCGCAAGATCTGGATGCCCCGTCCGCGCTCGCAGCTATCGATGCGTGGGCAGGAGCCTCGATGGCGATCGACAGCGACGACGCCGAAGCGCCTGCACTGGTCGCCCGTGCCTGTGAGGCGCTCCTCGGCGTAACGCTCTAGATCACCGACTTGTCAGCGTCTCAACGGGCTATAGCACTCTGTGACGCTGACAAGTCGGAGTAGAGTGTGCCCGACGAGTTGAGAACTCGCGCGTGTACCGGGGTCGGTGAAAGTCCGAACCGGCGGTGACAGTCCGCGACCCCTCTGCCTCCAGTGGAGGGTTGATGTGGTGAAACTCCACAACCGACGGTGAAAGTCCGGATGGGAGGTTCACGCGAGTACGTCACCGTCCTGCAATGGTGGGACGACGTGCTCTCCACCCCGGCATTCGTGCGACCGGATGAGTGGAGGGACCACATGGATCTCCAAGAAGTACTCCTGCGGTTGCTGAAGGCCGAGCTCCATGTCGGTTCGAGCGTCATTTTGTGGCGGGAGATCATCGGCAATGGGTTCGGGTTGGCAAGCGCTCTGCTGGGCATGTGGCGCAAGGTCGCCGCGTGGCCCGTCGGCATTGTGGGCAACGTCTTGTTGTTCACCGTCTTCGTCGGCACCGCCATTGGCGGCCCGTTCGACACTCCCCAGAAGCTGGATCTGTGGGGCCAAGCCGGCCGGCAGATCTTCTTTATTATCGTCAGCGTGTACGGCTGGGTGCGCTGGTATCAGTACCGCAAATCGCATGCCGACGAGGGCGTTGGCGTACGGCCAAAATGGGCGGGCGCAAGTGGTCGGCTGCAGCTCCTCGTGGGGGCCGTGGCGCTCACCACGATCTTCTACTTCACACTGAAGGCGCTGGGATCGTGGGGTCCCCTCGCTGACGCCTGGATCCTGACTGGCTCGATCTTGGCGACGTACGGCATGGCGCGCGGTTGGGTTGAATTCTGGCTGATCTGGATCGCCGTTGATGCCGTTGGCGTACCGCTGCTCCTCGTCGCCGGGTACTACCCCTCAGCGGCCATGTACATCTTCTACGGCGGATTCTGCGTTGTTGGCTTCCTGATGTGGCTCCGGATCGAACGTCGAGATCGGGCCGAAACCGTTCCCAGCGTTGCCTCACCA